>Ga0153929_1000034_pt1 | contig 70425 bp, 45 predicted proteins | sample TSNJ013MetaG_FD_104689 | JGI IMG/M metagenome (GOLD analysis project Ga0153929, IMG submission 104689) | Attine ant fungus gardens microbial communities from New Jersey, USA - TSNJ013 MetaG | ecosystem: Host-associated > Fungi > Mycelium > Unclassified | place: USA: New Jersey, Wharton State...
ATGGGTCGTATTCGTAATTGCGGATAACCTCTCCAGAGGAATTGGTCAGTGCAGTTACATCGCCATGAGCATTATACAGATACCAGCCGTATCCGGACTGGATCAGTTTGTTCCCATGGATATAGCTGCTTACCACTATGCGGGTAAAGACTAAGTCAAGGGCGATCTCATCGTCTATCCAGACATGTGTGATGTACCCTTTGCTTTTGCGCATGTTGTCGGGGTAGTAGGTGTAGGCGGCTGTGGTTCTTCCCTTTTTATAACTCGTCATACGGTTGAGGAGGTCGAATACCTGCACGGTGCCGTCTGTCTTGCCTGTCAGGTTGCCGTTTTTGTCGTAGGTATAAGTAACCGTCTGGCTGCTTTTCTTTTCCGTGATCAGCCGGTCGTTTTTATCATAGGTATAGGCGGTTTCATTGACAACCCCGTTATTCGTCTCTTTCAGCTTTGTACGGTTACCGTTGGCATCATAGGTATATTCCTGTATGGTTGCTCCGGCAGGCTGGTTTTCGGGCGTAATTTCCGTAGCGTTTTCGAAATTGTCTGACGTATCGTCCTCCAAAAACGCCTTTGTCAGCTGCCCGCGCCCGTCATAGATATAGGTGGAGGTACCGCTGCCGTCCTTTTTGGTACGCTGGTTCCCATCATAGTAATACGTGTAATCATACTGTGAGAGGAGCTGTTCGCCTTTCCTATTGACTGTGGATGTCACCAGCCCAGCGGAATTGTAGGTATTGGTTTCGCAGGTGCCATTGGCATTGGTTGTTGACGTCACCTGCCCCATCACGTCGTATGTGTAGCTGGCTTTCAAGATATCCTTCTCAAGCACCTCGGTTAACTGCCCGTAGCTGTTATAATTATTTTGGATCTTTTGTTCTTCAATGCCCCTGATTGTAATAATGCTTTCGGTCACCTGGTCCGCGTCGTTGTAGGCAAACGTCTTTACAGTATTCCCGTTTTCCTCGCGGATCCGGTTGCCTTTCCTGTCATAGGAGTATGTCGTTATTGCTCCACCGTCATCGGCACTGCGCAGGTTTCCCATGGAGTCATAGGTAAAGTTCTTGGTTATGGTCGGTTTTACAGATTGACCGTTGTTCAAATGCTTACTTTCTTTTTTAGTCGCATTTCCCATTTTATCATATTCGACCGTGTGCTCCGCACCGTTCCGGTCTTTGGTGTAAATGAGCCTTCCGAGCTGGTCATATTGATAGGTCTCTGATTCCCCTGCCGCGTCGGTTTTGCTGATAAGCTGCCTCATCCCATCATACTCGTATTTTATCACAGAATAGTCCTGGTCGGAAGGGTTTTGTACCCTATCCAGTCCGGTAATCGTCAGTGGTGAGGTAAGCCCCTTGTACTCACGCAGCATCTCCCCGTCCCAATCATAGTAGTACTGGATGTAGTTGACGGGCGTATTGCCTTCGTAGTAGACAACCTGAAGGGTGTTGCCCCATGCATCGTAGACATACCCCGTCTTAGACCAGGTTTCCAGCTGACCGGGTACGCTATTCTTGACTGACTCAGTTAACACGTTACCGTTCTTGTCATACGTATATTTGACTTTTGCACTCCCCGAATTATCAAATGAACTGGTCTCCGTCAATTTACGGTCCCATGGGTCGTAAGTATATTCCACCCACTTCATGACGCTGCTGCCGTCTTTGTATTCCTCCCGGATAAGCCGTCCCCCACGGTCATAGGTATTGATCTGCTTAAGCCCGTTAGGGTCAGTCTTGGTAAGCAGCCGTCCGTCATAGCCGGTTTCCTCTACGGTTGTTTCCCCCCGCACGTCTGTGGTCTTCACTATGCTTATCTTCCTGGCGGTATCAACGCTGTATTCGATTTTCTTTTGTTCATCGCCGTCAAATTCTTCTGCCGTAACACGTAACAGTTCATCATAACTGTAATCTATGATAGCACCATTGGGCAGGGTTTCTTTTTTGAGGTTGCCTTCGTTATTATATTCATATGTCGTTATATCTCCGTTTGCATCCTTTTCGCTTTTCACATTGCCCTTTTCATCATAGGTATAAGTTGTGCTGCTGCCGTCTGCCTGTGTGTCATTCAATTCTTGCCCCAGCCCGTCATACGTTTTTTCTGTGGAACGCCATATCTTTGTGCCGACAGCATCTGATACAGTCGTTGATTGAAGCAGTCCCATTGAGTTGTATGTATGCCTGGTATGAACAAACTTACTAAAATCCCCCGGATAGACGCTTTCCCGTTCCAAACGTCCCGCCGTATCATATGAGTAGAATATTTTACAGGATTTATATTTCAAATTTACTAATTTTTTGATGACCTTGCCCTTTGTGTTATAATTGTATTCGATATAATTACGGTTGTCCCCCATGGGCCCGGTTTCCGTTTGCATAAGCCCTTTTACAGTGGTATTGGTGTAATATGTGTAGCTGGTAATCTCATAGTCTGCCTGGTTGGCTGCCGTGCTGTAGCTTGACACGCCGTTTATCGGACGCACGACTTTAACCAGATTGTAACCATCGTAAATATACCACGTCGCCCCGCCGCTTTTATTGGTATAACTAATATTGTTGTTGTTCACATCATAAGTATATTTTTCAGTAGCGCCATCCGGGTATAATACCTGGATAAGATTTCCCCTGGTATCATAAGAATAGTTTGTTATATTCCCGCATTCATCCACTGATCTGGTCACTTCATGGTATTGGTTGAGCGTATTGTCTTCCAGATAGGATCTGGCTCCATTTTCAGGGGCCACCTGTTTCAGCAGAAGGGCAAACGCATTATTATAAGTCTGTGTTGTTATAGAGTTGTCATCGGTGATTTTGACCTGCTTTGACGGTTTCAATGTATAGTCATAGGTGCTCATAAGCCCCTGGTCATCCGTTACGGTGTCCACCAGACCGCCGTACGCCCCACTGGTGTTATAGGCTATGGAGGACTCCTCCCGTGTAAGCAACCCATCATTGCTGCTTGATGTAACATCGACGAGCAGGCCGCTTGCATAATCATAGAGGGTTTTGATCCCACCGGGATATGTCACGGTTTTGAGGCAATTGTTGCTGTAAGCATATTGGACCGTCCGGCCCGACACGTTATCCGTGATCTTTGTCAGCAGGCTGCCGGAATAGGTAAAGCTGACCGACAGGCCCGTAATGTCTGTCATTGCGGTTATTTTGCCCACCGTATCGGTTTTGACGGTTATGCGGTTGCCTTTGAAGTCCTCCACATACTCCAAATATCCGGCGGAGGTAAAACCGTACCTCATCTGGTTCAGGGTCTCAAACGTGTATTCGAGGGTGGAGGCATTCCTTATGAGGGTGCCGCGGCAATCCCTGGCGGTATAGGTCCCATTCGAATTTTTTGTGAAACACCACCATGCGCTGTCCGGCATAATGACGTATGTCTTGGATGTGTCCCTGGGGTCGTCAGCTATGCGCATGGAATAATTGAAATGGAAGCCTTTACCGACAATGGAGGAAGTGGTTGATTCGAGGGAATTATAGGAGCGGGAAAGCGGGATATCGCCAAGAACCGAGGGGATCGTGATATCCGTAAAAGTCTCTGAATAATTTCCTGTGGGCGCATAACCGCCCGGGATGCCGTAAAAACGCTTTTCCTCCGGCCCGGTCACGGTTATGGTGCAGGTGGTTTTTTTCGTCGTATCCTGGGCAGACGTGGCTGTGATCGTGACCGCACCCTTCGCTTTCGCGGTCACCAGCCCGGTGCTGCTTACCGTGGCAATATTGGCATTGCCGGTGGACCACGTCACCGCCGTATTTGTGATGCCGGTCACGGATGCCGACAGCTGCACGATCGAATCTAAAGGAAGCGGCGTTGTGTATATCGGCAGGGATACCGTCGGCGTGCGGACCGTAATGGAGCAGGTGGCTTTTTTTGTGGTGTCCAGTACAGATGTAGCCGTGACCGTTGTCTTCCCCCCGCCTGTTGCCGTCACAAGACCGGATGCGCTTACCGTTGCCACCGCAGCGTTGGCGGTAGACCATGTCACGGCTTTATTCGCAAGGTCAGACGGCGCTAACGTGGCGCTCAATTGTCTTGTCGTCTTTATATCTATTGTGGCGCTTGCCGGGGACATCGTTATACCGGTCGGCGCCACCACTTTAACCGTAATGCTGGCAGTTATGGAGGATTTTACAGCGGAAGCAGCCTTAATGGTGGCTGTACCGGCTTTCTTGCCGGAGACAACGCCGGCGCTGCTTACTGAAGCGACAGCAGAATTACTGGTTGTCCATTTCACCCTTTGGGAGGCCGCAGATGGGGCAACCTTTGGATTTAGCTTTAAAGTTGAATTTATGTCTATGGTTCGACTGCCGGGGGTTATGGTGAGGCCGGTTGGTTCGTTCCAGGTCACCACAACACTGGGCGGGCAGGTGGCATGCTTCCTGGAACCGAAGGTGATGGCTTTCTGGCTTTCGTTGGCGGCTTTCAGCATGATCCCATAGTGGTTGCTTTTACCGCCATAAAGACCATTAATCCAATCCTTGACCGCTTTCGTGATATCAAACGGGTAATAATGGCCCGTCCCGGTGCCGGTGGACCCCGTCCCCCCGTTATAAGTCACCGCATTCCCGTCCAGCTTGGTGGAATCATAAGCGTTCCAGATTGATTTAGTGTAGTATACCGTGTCTTCGTTCCACGCTTTTGTGACCCGGTAACAGTTGACCGTTGTGGTGCTGCTGTAACACATGACATCACGGGGGATATATTTGACCGATACGATTTCATTGGCTTTTAGGTTCTTTATGGTTTTGTTGCTGAACAGGCCTGGAAAACGTACAAGCGCCCTGCCCGTTTGGTATGAGGAATCAAATGCCAGTTTATAATTGCCGGCATGGAGTGAAGCCGAATAAGAGCCAAAGCTGCTCTTACAGCCGGAAAGTAATGGCGCATCCTGCATGCCGCCGGAGGTAATCGTGATAACGCTTGGGTCAATTGTCACCGGATAGACTGTGTCCGGGCTGTCCAGATAACCCTTGTCCACCACTATGGTAACCAGATATTCTGAATCTTCCTCGACAGTTTCCATACGATAGGCATGGGCATATTCCATATCAGGTATCGCGGGCTCCCCTATTCCGTCTTGCTCCTTACTGTCATATACCACGATATTGCCAAGCTCAAAGAGATCTTCCCCGGTTTCAGGGTTTCTTAAGCAATAGCTGCCCTCCTGCTCCACCAGGCGCAGACCTCCTGTTTTCAGGGTGAAACTGAATTCGTTGACCCCAATATTACTATCAAGTATGATATCCTCTTTAAACCCGTTGAACTGGGGGGTATAACGCACGATGGTATCCTCGCCGAAAATATTCCGGTAATCCACTGCCTCGTACGGTTCTTCTCTGCTGTCTTCTTCCTCCGGCTCCACTTCAACCTTGTCCGCACTGTACTCCCCGTCGGCATACGGCTCTTCCCCGTCGTCTTCTTCCTCCGGCTCCGCTTCAGCCTTATCCGCATCGGAGTCCACATCGGCATACGGCTCTTCCCCACCGTCTTCCTCTTCCGATTCCACTTCAATCTTATCCGCATCGGTCGCAGCCACGGGGGATATTTCTATGGCGGCATCCTGCCAGGTAAGGATTACGCCGGTATCTTCCACGAGTTTTTCAGGAAAGTATGTATTCACGTCGTTTTCATTGTTTACGTAGGCATAGTCCTCTGCGAAACGTGGATCATTGATATCTTCTGACAGCTTGTTGCTTTTATCCTGTACCTCGCCATTATCATCCATGAATTTGATGGACTGGGAAAATAAGTACATGGATTTGGTGCCGTCACGGTTTTGGAAAACAGCCGAATCAAGGTCAGATTCTTCGTCGCGCAAACGGTGGACATGACCTTTTCGACGTGTTTCAGTAGTGTTCATAACCTCGGGGATTTCTTCCTCTGCCAATTCGGCGGTTTGCAACTCATCATAGGAAAGCTCCCCTTCGGCCTGGGGCAGTTCTTTCCTTTCTCCCATCTCATCCTGCTCTTTGACTGTGGCGGCCGAAACAACATTGCTGTGCATTCCGGACCATTCCAGATTTGCCATCATGCAGATGCAAATCAAAATACTCACTGTTCGTTTCATCGTACTCTTCATACTCATATCTCCTTCCATTGGCAAAAAACCTGGCAATATAAGATGCTTGCCACATATTTTATGGTTTTTTGTTATTCTCTTGTCTACCTTGTTACAGCCCGAGTCCTTCTCGAAACGAAATGGAGGGCAACATTATAGCGTTCCATGATGTTACCGCGTGGGAATTCAAATATAACGGTCCTCCTTCCATCCATTAACTGGGCGCCTGCTGAAACGCTGTAAGGTTTACAAAATAAAAATGGTAATAATAACTGTTATTCGTCATTCTAAAGCACCTAAATCTTCCGTTTTTAAGCAAATCAAAAGAAGGTATAAAAAACACCGGGTCTACATCCTCGCACTGATTGATGATGCCAGTCGCTTTATTACTACCGCTCAGCCTGCTTTTCGAAAGCCTGAAAACTTTCGTCTACAAAATTATCTATGTATGTTTAAATAATATCATTATTCATCATTCATGTCAATATAACTCATTTATGTTTTAATAACTATTTCATATTAAATTAATATATTCATATACTAAAAAAAGCCTATTCATGATATAAATTAAAATCATCAGAATAAGCTCAAATTAAAACTGCAAATATATTTATGCCATACTATTCGAAAACTGCAAACCATAATTTCCATCCTAATAGCCAATTTACAGAGAATTCTAATTACTGATCAATCAATAATAATGTCCGCATAAGCACATTAGCACCTTTTAAGCACTTCTCTGTCGGCGTATATTCCAGTTCACAATGGCTATGCCCGCCTGCGCTTGGGACAAAAATCATGGCAGTCGGAATCATATCAATCACAAATTGTGCGTCATGTCCCGGACCGCTGTATATCCTCCCGCCGGAATATCCATATTCTTTCACGCTCTCCTCCACATAATCCACCAGCTCCGAAGTAAAGCCTACTGTTTTTCGGGACCAGGCCTCTTCACAACGAAATTGACATTTTTCCACTTCTCCGGGGATTTTTTTGATAATTTCCAATACCTGATCCAGCACCTTGGGGTCCTGATGGCGTGCATCCAGAGTGAATTTCACCTCCTCCGGTATGATTGTGTGAATATTAGGATGGGCCGATATTTTCCCCGTTGTATAAACCAGCTTCGAATCCAGTTTATCCATTTCATCATGCAGGTACTGAATGGTTTTTATCGCCGCATAAAGTGCATCTTTTCTATATTTCATAGGTGTGGTTCCTGCATGACCGGCCTGGCCGGTAAAGGTAAACTCATAGTTAATCATGCCGCAGACCCCCTCCACGATACCAATATCGATTCCTTCCGTTTCCAGCACCGGTCCCTGTTCAATGTGCAGTTCTACCAGCGCGGCATACCCGGCAGGAGTCATCCTGTTTTTTTCTTTTCCCTGAAATCCGCTTTTTTCCAATGCCTCCCCAAATGTATAACCCGGCATATCTTTTGCCTCGGAGCTCAGCATTTCAGCTTTATCAAATTTTCCGCAGATAACGCCGGAAGACATCATGGCCGGTTCGAAACGGGCGCCCTCTTCATTGGTCCAGACCACCACCGTGATAGGATGCCTGTGAGGAATCTTTTCTTTCACAATGGTCTCTGCTGCTTCCATAGCAGCCAAGACACCCAATACCCCGTCATAATTGCCGCCCTGCCTTACGGAATCCAGATGAGAACCGGACATAATGGCAGGGAGGTCTTGTGTTCCCGGAATCGTCGCATACATATTGGCCATATCATCCGTTACCACTTCTGCACCGATTGCCTCCATTCTTTTCTTAAATTCTTTCCTTGCCAAAAGAGCGGCTTCCGAAAGGGAAAACCTGGTAACACCTCCATTCCCGGTGTCTCCGAATTTACGAAATGTCTCAATTTTTTCATTCAATCGTTCTAAACTGCAAGAAATCATCTTAATTACTCCCTCCTTTTTTCAATCTGGTTCCCTGAGAAATTGCCTTTACCGGACAAACAGTGACGCAAAGATGGCAGCCTACACATTTTCCGGCATCCAAAATCGGCTTTTTTGTCCTCCCGTCCTGTTTTAATGCCTGATGGCCGCCGTCATAACAGGATAGATAGCAGCGGCCGCAGCCAATACATTTTTTCCGGTCAAATCTGGGAAAACAAATGCTGTCCCGTTCCAACTCATCTCCCGGAACGATTTGAGGCAATCCTTTCCCCACGATCTCTGATACGCCGTAATAGCCGTGGGCACTTAAATAGAGTTCCATGCCTTCCAGCATATCCTCAATTATCCGATAGCCATATTGCATTACAGATGTGGTCACCTGAATGTTTTCACATCCGAGAGACATAAATTCCGCCGCGTCTTTCCAGTTTTCAATCCCCCCCATGCCGCTGACAGGTATATCTTTCAGCTCTGCATAGGATTTCATAGAATGAATGAATCTAAGTGCAATCGGCTTCACTGCTTTTCCCGAATAGCCTCCGACACTTGTTTTCCCTTCCACGTCCGGACCGGAAGAAAAGGTATCCGGATTGACATTCATAATACTTTTTATCGTGTTGATGGCCGCGATGCCATCAGCCCCGGCTTTGACTGCCACCAAAGCCGGAACTTCCATATTTCCGATGTTTGGCGTCATTTTTGCCAGTATGGGAAGATGCGTTCCTTTTCGTACGGCTTTTGTATAATCTGCGACAAGCCGGGGATTCTGCCCTACGTCAGACCCCAGTCCATCTGCTGTCATATGGGGACAGGAAAAATTACATTCAATAATATCCGCACCCGCTTCTGTCATAAGCTTCGCCAGATAAGTCCATTCCTCTTCGTTTCGTCCCATGATGGAGGCAATTATGACTTTTGCAGGATAATCTTTTTTTAAACATTTTATATAGCTTATATTATCTTTCAATGTATGATCGGAAACCTGCTCAATATTTTTGAAGCCTACAAAAGGCAGCGACTCTTTTTGAAGCGCATCAAAACGCGGTGAAACTTCCCTGGGAACAAATGTTGCGATCGTCTTAAATGCAGCACCGGCCCAGCCCATTTCAAAAGCCTTTGCCACCATTTCATAATTACTTCCCACCACAGATGATGACAGAAAAAATGGATTTTCGCACAAAACACCGCAAAAACGGATGGATAGATCTACCTTATCTTTTTTACTTTTCTCATAAGAAGAAAGTATTTCCAGAATGTTCGGGATAAGTACCGGTCTGTTGATCTGCTTTTTTAGACAAGCTTCCATGCAATCTTTGGCAGAACAGTTGATGCAGGGTAGTTTTTCCGGTATCCTGTTTGCAGCGCCCTGCGTATTTTCAAATCGTAAAGAACGGATGATCTTTCCGGTCTTTAAATGATGAGGACATGCTTTTTCACATGGCGCTTCGTGGCAAAGCAAACAAGAGGCAGTTTCCTCTAACAAAAATAATTCTTTATACTTCAGATTATCCATTCTAATCACTCCACCCCTTCGACTCCTGATTCTCGTTTTATGTATTTTCCATATCCCGCTTCTCCCACAAACTCACCCCGGTCGTAAACCAGTTTTCCGCGTACATAAGTCTGAACAGGATATCCATGCAGTTTTTTCCCTTCCCATATGGTATGATCGTAATCTGAGTGCATATTGCTTACGGAAACAGTAACTTCCTTTTTGGGATCATATAGAACAATATCTGCATCCTTTCCTACGCAAAGGGAACCTTTCCCCGTACATCCGAAAAGTTTAGCCGGATTTGTGGAACACAGTTCCACTGCCCGTTCATAAGAAATCTTTCCTTCGTTTGCTGCCGACAACATATAAGGATATAAATTTTCCACTCCTGCACAGCCATTTGGAATCCTGGTAAAATCATCTTTCCCCCAGTCTTTTTCATAACTCTGGAAAGGACAATGGTCTGTCGCTACGGTATCAATCATTCCCAGCCTGATCGCCTTCCACAAAGCATCCCGGCTTTCTTTACCTTTCATTGGAGGAGAACATACAAAATTCCTGCCGTCTTCTCTTTTATAAACATCACAGGTAAATTCCAGGTATTGGGGACATGTCTCAATATAAATATCATAGCCTTCCAGCTTTGCGGCAATGGCAGCCTCCAAGCCTTCTTTATCTGCCATATGCACCAGATATAAAGGTGCACCCACTGATTTCGCCCAGTGAACGGCTCTCTTATCTGCTTCCGCTTCTACAAATTCCGGACGGCTCAGGTAATGATACCATGCAGAAGTTTTTCCATCCCTCAAAAACTGTTCGATATTCAAGTCAATCAAATCCGGATTCTCTGCATGGATATTGGTGATCACTCCTGTTTCTTTTGCTTTCCGAAGTATTTTCACCAGAGTCGCATCGTCTACCATCATTCCTTCTTTTTTATAAACAAGAAAACATTTAAAACTGGTGATTCCATAGGCGGCTGCATCTGCAAATTCTTCCAGCAAAGTACCGCCGTTTAAATCCGTGATACAGCAGTGAAATGCATAATCCACGCAAGCTTTTGGATCACATATGTCTTTCTTTTCCGCTACGGTTTCGACAATGCCTTTCCCTTTCCTCTGCATGGGGTAATCAAAGACCGTTGTAACCCCTCCGCATGCGGCAGCCCTTGTTCCTGCAAAGTAGTCGTCTGCGGAAACCGTTCCTCCAAAAGGCATTTCCAAATGAGTATGTGCATCAATGGCACCCGGCAGCACCAGTTTTCCGGATGCATCTACCACCTGCCTGGCTTCCATCTGAAGCTCTGTCCCCATACAGACGATTTTTTCGTCTTTTACGGCAATATCTCCCCGGAATTTCTCCTGAGCAGTTACAATCATTCCGTTTTTAATCAATAAATCCATTTGTCCAGCCTCCTTTAAGAATCCAACCGTTTTTATTCATCTGTTTTGTACACCAATACCAAGCCGGATCTCTGATAGACCTGAGCAACTTCCAACAGTTCCATTCCTCCTGCATTCGCCGCAATCAGATTGGATACCCAGGTAACGCCAAAGTCAACCTGACCTGTATACACTGCTGTCGTCTCTCCGATGTCACCGCCACCCGGCACAATCGTAACGTTCAGTCCTGCTTCTTCATAATATCCTTTGTCCAGTGCTACATAATATCCCATAAACTGCGCCTGAGGCAGCCATTTCAATTGAATGGAAACATCTGTTTTTTCAAGGTTTCCAGTTGCGCTCTTAGCTTCCACGGCTTCTTCCCAATAGGATGTATCGCGGATATCATCTAACGTAAACGCCTGCAGGGTATCTGCCGCTGCCTGATCATCCAGTTGAATGTACGTTTTGGCAAGGTCTAAGGTCTGCTGCATCGCCGCTTCTTCCATATAGCCATATTGCGTTGCCGCCGCCCCGCTCGTGTCTGTCTCTACCAGTTTTTTTACTTCTTCAGCCATATAAGCCTGATGTTCCGCTGACACGGATGAACCATAATTATAAACGATTTCCGCTGCTTCTTCCGGGTTTTGGCAGGCATATTCCCAGCCTTTCATAGAAGCATAAATAAATGCTTTCACCGTATTGGGATTACTTTTTGCAAACGCTTTCGTACAAAACAAATTGTCTTCCAGCATGGCTACGCCTTCCTCATTCATATCAATATAACTTACGGAATCTCCATACCCATATCCACCGTCATAATCATTCTTTATCAACCCCAGTTCGTTATAGGTCATGGCAGAAGCCAGTAAAATAGAGTCATCATCAAAACCGTCCATATCAAATGCCTGGCTCAGATAAGTGGTGTCCTGTCCATATTTGCTGAGCAGCGCCTGTACTTCATACTCATTTCCCAATCCCCAGTTTCCTACTTTCCCCTGTGTGGCGGCATCCTGAATAATGCTTTCTACGCCAGCTTCTTTGTCGAAATACGCCCCTGCTGCAGATGCTGTTTCTTCTGCCGCTGTTCCATCAGCCTCCGTGACTGCCGCAGATGCTTCCGTTGCGTTACCTGCTGTTACCGCCGTTGTTTCTCCTTTGCCTGAACAGCCTGCTAAGGATGCTGCTGCCAATACACAGATCAGGCATGTGATACACCAGATTTTCCATTTACTCTTTACACTTTTTTTCATAATATTCCTCCTCTTTTTGACATCTTTTTTATATATATTATCAAACGGTATTTTACACCGTTTGCTTTCCACCATTCGCATTTTTATATTACAATTTGTGCCGTTTTCTCTTCAGCATGCCCTCGGCCAGCAAAAGCAGTACAAACATACAGATACCAATGACACAGGCAACTACAATATACGCCCATGCGGTGCTATACTGCGCCAATACAATATTTTCCCTGATCTGCCGTCCCACGCCAATAATATATTCCGCAAAATACTCACTTACCAGGGCGCTGATCACACAGCCCGGCACGCTTACCCGTAAAGCGGTAAACACATACGGGATACTGTTGGGAATCATAAGCTTCAGGAATATAGTCAGTTTACCGGCCGCATAAGATTTCAATAAATCTTCCGAAAAAGGTTTCAGTTCTATAAAACCCCGATATGCATTGATGCTCATGGAAACTGTACAGGTAATCATCACCACCAGCATTTTCGCCAGCATGCTTCTCGTATTCGGATCACTGCTGAAGTCCTTGGTCAGATTATTTAAAATCGGTGCAATCGCTATAATTGGAATCGCACTAATAGCTGATGCGATGCTCAATCCTCCGGCTCCCCATCTGGGAAATACCGCTGCCAGAACCGCCAGACCATATCCAAACAATGACCCCAGTATCAGACCTCCCAGAGCGACAATCACCGTAGCTTTTACATTATCTATGATGCCCCCCATATTATCTTTGATGATCCCTATGATCCTGCCGGGAAGCGGCAGAGTAAAGGTATCTGTACCCATGATACTATGCAATATCTGCGTCTGCCAAAGGACAAGTATCAGGATTCCGAATAATAGCGGATATAAAACTGTAGTGATCGTTTCTTTGTTTATTCTCATCTTTCTTTTTTTCTGCATTGCAACCCCCTTCTGTCCGCTGATACGAACTTTAATATTCATAGTCAGGCTTTTTTTCTCCGGTTTGGAGAAACAACTCTTTCAATCACTGACATCAGGTAATAACTCGAAATTCCAATAACCGCACTGAAAAATACAATTTGCCAGAATACAAATATACTCATGGCATGCTTCAGGGATTGTGAAAGCATACAGCCCAGACCACCGCCGCCCTGCAGCGTATCCACCAGGATGGATGCGGTGATTGCCATGGGCGCAGATATTTTCAATCCGGTAAAAAAATAAGGAATACAGGAAGGTATCAATAATTTCTTATAAATCTGAAACTTACCGGCGGCCAGAGAATACATGAGTTCTTTCTTCTCCTTTTCTACCGCTTTAAACCCTGCCAATGTATTCGCTGCTACCGGATAAAAGGTCAGAATAGCTGCAATTACGATCCGGCTTTTATCAATATCCTTTGTCATGGCAAGTACAATAGGCGCCATACCTAATATCGGAATCATCTGAATCATCATCAGATAAGGAAATACAATTTTTTCTACTGCCAAAAATAAATTCATAAGCAGTGCAAGTATAAATCCAATTACCGTACCGATTACAAATCCAATACCGGCTCTTATCAAAGTAATTCCTGTATTGCTCAGTACGATCTGCAAAGCCGTCTGGGTACCATTGATGGTTTTTTTACTAAATACCGATTCTACGATCTGCATGAGATGCGGTAATATATTCTCTGGGGAACGCTTTGTATTTGCGATATAAAATGCTCCGATTTCCCAGACAATGATCAATCCGATCACCCATATAATCGTTACCATTTGTTTCGAGGAACGTACTTTTTTCATCCTGCCCATGCTTATACCCCCTCGAAACTATTTCTCACCCTGGAAACAAGTGAACTAAATTCGGGTTCATGTTTCAAGGCAAGAGTCCTTGGGCGTGGAAGCGTAATGTCTACTACCGCAGATACTCTCCCCGGATGCGGTGACAATACGACCACCCGGTCAGACAAGAATACGGCCTCTTGAATATTATGGGTGACAAATAGTACCGTTTTATTGGTTTTTCTCCAGATTCTTAATAGATCTTCATGCAGTTTTTCTTTCGTAAATTCATCCAGGGCTGAAAAGGGTTCATCCATCAGCAATATCTCCGGTCGGATCGCCAATGCCCTTGCGATCCCGACTCTCTGCTGCATGCCGCCGCTTAACTCATGGGGATAATGCTTCCCAAATTCCATCAGCCCTACCAGTTCCAGCATTTTTGAGACACGCTCTGTTCTGTCTTTCCTTGGCATTCCCATGAGCTCCATTGGCATACAGACATTTTTTCTGACCGTTCTCCACTCATATAAGACAGGATTCTGGAACACAATACCGAATTTCTTTTGCAGTCGTATCTCTCTCGGGGATTGCTCCCTGATCGTCACCGTTCCCGATGTCGGCTGCTGCAGATCTGCAATTGCCCGAAGCAGAGTGGTCTTCCCGCATCCGGACGGTCCCAGCAGGGAAATAAATTCTCCCTGTTTTATTTCCAGATTGACATTTTTTAAAGCAGTGATAATTCCATCTCCCTCTTTATCCTGAAATTCAACGCTTAGATTTTCAATCTTAATCTCCGTCTCCATCTCTCTTGGCTGGGAATAATCTCTTTCCTGAAATTCATTTTCTAAGATTTCTAATCTCGCCATAATACACTCCTCTCTAAAACAAAAAACAGCAATGAAACCATAGTTCCCGGCTCCGTCGCTGTTCTGATTCACTATTTATCATGACATAATACCACTACAAATTTATTCTTACTTCCAAAGTTTCCTGTAGATCTCCATTACCTCTTCTTTTGAAATAGATGCTCTGGATTTTTGAGGGCTGCCGCTTGCCAGCGCATCCTGACTCATTTTACCAATCGACTGTTCAAATCTTCTTTGATCCACCCCATACTCTTCCAATGTGGGTATCTGACATATCTGACATAATTTATTGATTTCTTCAAGAAAATATTCCGCCGCTTCCCTGTCAGAAGCTTTTTCCAACCCGGGATTCACTGCTCTCCCCAAATCTGCGAAACGTTCACAGGCACCTTCTAACACAAAACTGAAACAAACATCTAAAAGCATGGCATTGGAAACTCCGTGAGGAATATGAAAAAGCGCTCCAATCGGCCGGCTCATTCCATGTACAAGAGTTACGGAAGAATTATTGATCGTGATGCCCGCTTCAAAAGCCGCCAAAGCCACTTCTTCTTTGGCAACTGCATCCTTCGGTTCTAAATAGGATTTCGGGAGATATTGAAAAATTCTCTTTACTGCAGAGATTGCAAATATGTCTGTAAGAGGCTGGGCTTTTTTAGAAATATATGCTTCCACTGCATGGGTTAATGCATCCATTCCGGCTGCCGCTGTTACGGATGCCGGAGCCGTCATTGTCAATGCGCTGTCCAGTATGGTCAAATCCGGAATTAAAGAGGAGCCTTTGATCAGCATTTTTATATTTTTTTCCAAATCGGTAATTACCGTGAATTGAGTCGTCTCAGAACCGGTGCCGGCAGTTGTCGGTATTGCAGCCATTTTGGGAAGAGAGAAGTCGATACTCATTCCCATGAAACTCCCGATCTTTTTATTACTTACGGCTGTTACTGCAATGGCTTTCATAGCATCCATGGGACTTCCTCCGCCGATGGCTATCAAAAAGTCACATTTTTCATCCCGATAGATGTTCGCACCTTCTTCTATCATCCGGTCGGAAGGCTCGCCTACCACTCCATCATAGATGCAGCAGGCAATCCCTTCTTTCTGCAGCAATATCGATAATTTCTCCACATTGCCTAACCTGATATTGTTGGGACCCGCAACGATTAACGCTTTTTTTCCGAAGCTTTTCATAGCCGCTGCGCCGGCTTCCAGTGCCAATGCACCACTGATCACTTTACCCGCAATACTAAATTCATAAGCCATATCTTTTCTCCTTCGTTCGCTTTATTGCGTATCTATCAGCGAAAGCACTTCTTCCATTTTCTTCATTTCTTCTTTTAACTGCTCTTCCGTAATCGTCAGCGGTGGAGCAATGATTAAAACATTTTCATGGGAATAGGTCATAAACCCCTTTTCTTTCAGCAATCCGATTATCCGGGGCATCACAGCATCCGGATCTTTCCCATAAGGTACTAAAGGTTCCTTCGTTTCCTTATCACGAACTAACTCAATAGCAGAAAACAAGCCGATACTGCGTACATCGCCAACACATTTAAATGTCTTTCGATACCCTTGTAAAATTTCTGCCAATACTTTGCCAACATTTTTTACATTGTCTAAAACGTTATGTTCCCGATAGAATTTAATCGCAGCTATTCCGGCTGCACAGCCCAGCGGATGACCGCTGTAGGTAAGCCCGCACATCAGTTTATTGGTATCAAAATATTCTGCAATCTTTTTGCTTACGGCAACTCCGCCCAAAGGAACATAACCACAGGTCACTCCTTTTGCAAAAGTTATAATATCCGGTTGTATACCATAATGCTCAAAGGCAAACATTTTTCCGGTTCTGCCAAATCCGGTCATCACTTCGTCGCAAACCATCATAATACCATAGTCATCACAGACTTTACGAACTCCGGGCAGATAATTTTCGGGAGGAATGATCACACCATTCGATCCGGTAATGGTCTCCAATACAATGGCTGCCACATTGTTGGCTCCTTCATACACCAACTGCTCCCTTAATTTATCTACATAAAAGTTACCGGCAGCTTCCATGCTTTCAAAATTGATTTTTTCCCGGTAAACATAAGGATCAAAAAATTTTACAAATCCGGGAATACCGGGTTCGGAAGTATATCTTCTGGGCTCTCCTGTCAAATTAGCTGCTCCATAAGAGGAACCATGATAACTTCTGTAACGGCTGAAAATTTTCTGCTTCCCGGTAAACATGCGGGCAATCCTGATGGCATTTTCGTTGGCCTCTGCCCCGGCATTTACAAAGAAGATTTTCCCAATATTGTCCGGCATGATATCTACCAGCATTTCAGCCAGATTCCCTCGGGATTCTACCGCATAACCGGGGGCCATATAGCAAAACTTATCCGCCTGTTTTTTTATAGCCTCCGCAATTTCCTTATTTCCATGTCCAAGATTCATGTTGACTAACTGAGAAGACATATCCGAATAATGGTTTCCCTCATAATCGTAAAGATAGATCCCTTCTGCCTGTTCTATCGCTATAGGATTTAAATTTTCCTGAACCGACCATGACTGTAAATTATACTGTTTATGTTTTCTGATACTTTCTTTTGCTGTACACACATTAATATCCTCCTGAATAAAAATAAAGGCTTCTGAAAAAAGAGACTTCTGACTGAATCGTCAAAAGCCTCTTCGCTATTACTATATAAGTTTTTAGTTGCTTTAAAGGTTTTAAGTTCCTTTAAAGATGTTTAGTATTCTAACATAGTTAATTTTGAATATCAATCAATAGATGCCTAATATTTTCTGCCATTTTATGTGCTGCAGCACAATTTCATCATAATATCTCCAATATCTTAAAGGCGAACGCTAATTTAAATTTTATTTCAAACTTGCTAAAATCTAAATTTAAAATATTTTTAATTTTATTAAGCTGATAATTAACAGTATTTCTGTGTACGTATATTTGGTCAGCAACTTTTTTCACACTTCCGTCATATTCCAGATATAGTTTTAAAACCGAAAGATAATCCGTCTGATGTTCCCTGTCATATGCAATAAGTTTTCCAAGTACCATCTGGGCATATTCCTCCAAAACACTGAATTCTTCCACGCTTAGAAGAACTTTTTGTGCATCCAGCTCATCATAGAAAATAGAAGTCTGCCGTTGTTTTCTGCACAACCTGAAAAGCTGAGCAGAACGTTTGTAATTAATAGACAGTTTTCCAACGCCATCTCTATTTGAACTTATTCCAAAAGCAAGATGCCGGTCAATCTCTTTCAAATGATTGACCCCTTCTAACTCCTGCACAATATCTTTCAACTGTTTATCTGAAGTTCCGGTCAGCACATAGACATATCCTTTATCAATTTTAAAATATCCGCTCCATCCGGATCTGCCATTCAATAACCGGTTTATTTGGAATCGGGTAGCAGCAGGCAATTCTTCCGATTCATGATCGTGATCGAAGTATCCAATATAAATCACGCAGCAGTTTGCTTCTTTATCAAAGTCATGCCGTTCCAGCAGCGGCAGATATTTATCTATATCCTGTGGAAAAAAAATCAGGTTTTTAAGTGTCGTTCCCACATCTTCCTCTACTTTTTCACTTTTGAAAATATGATTGCAGAATTCTCTTGTAATATCCACCAGCCTTGTCTTCCAGGGCACGATGAAAAGAGGAAATACTGCCCGGTTGCAATAGTCAATCAGATCCTGAGGTATCTGATCTATATAAGGTCCCAGATTCAATACCAGACCTGTGGCTCCATGGCCTTTTAAATTTTTAGCGAATCCCAGAAGCCACGTTGTCCCTTTATGACTAATACCGGTAGTAAACACCAGTTCACCACCATAAAGAAATTCACTTGTTTCTACATCCTCCAGCGTATGAACCCATTGCACCAGATTATTTAATCCGGCTTCACCGGCCAAAAGCTGCATTTTGTAAAGTTTTCTGGAATTTTCACACAATTGCCGTAGCGTAACTGCCATATAATCCTCCCGTCTTAGTGACTGTCTCTCATAATTTTCCGTTAATTAAAGTAATCTCATCTTTCCAGTATCAGAAAAGATAACTCCAGATACAGCCTGGTGCTTTTATCTTCTATATCTAACTTTGTAATTTCACGAATACGTTCCATTCGATTGATAAAGGTACTGCGGTGGATAAAAAGAAGTTCTGCGGCTTTTGTCATATTAAATCCCGCTTCAAAATAAGTCTTCAATGTATTGAAGTAATCGGTCTGTCTCCGCCGGTCGTGCTCCCGCAGTGTCAGAACACCCTGGCAGCAGATATGCTCCGGCTGGAAAATGCCGGTGCCATTTTGCAGCAGATATTCCAGAGCGTAACTGTCAAAGAAAAAATACCAGTAATATTTATCGATCTTCTTACCTGCTTCCAGAGCAAATTCCGTTTGTTTATAGTAAATATCCAGGTCTTCAAAGCCGGTAAAGGTACGGCTGATCCCGGCAATCATTAAGCCTTCACGCAGGATGTAGGCCAAACGGGTATGATAATTTTCTTTTTGTCCGGCTTCATAGAGTGTCAGGTTCAACAGAAGCACCACTGACGAGTGGTATTCGATGGAACAGGACGGAAAGTAATTCTCCAGCTGCGAAATCAAATACGGTGCATATAAAGTCTTTTGATAACGGTGTTCCGGCAGGAATTGAATAAGTACATAACGATGCCGGAGTGACCACCCCTGATTCTGGTAAATCCGATTTATCTGTGCTTCCGGATAAGGCTTACGGTCCAGACTGTCTGTCAGAAAAGAATACATCTGGTTTTGCTCGGAGTTAAACACTTTAAAAGAACCAATCATTTTCAGCATACTATCTATATAATGAGTCAACTGCCTGATAAGAAAATAGCTTTGGGGGCGAAAAGCATCCTCTGCACATAAAACCAATAAACGTCCTGCAAAAGTATCCTGTATCTTAAAATTTTTACAGTAATAATTTGCGTCTGTCTCATATTCAAAGATATCCTCCCTTGTTTCTATTTCAGAAAAATCAGGATTAGAAATCAGTTCATTCATAACATCAATGGTAATGTGACCGTTATCCACATATTGCTCATATCTGGAGATATTACCCGTTTCATTCGCAATAATTTGAAACATATTATCCACCAGACAGATCGGAATGCGAAAATACTGATAAGCGCAGGAAATCAGCTCTTGATAATCTTTACAATTGCTAATGATATCCTGGCTTTCATCCTCCCAATCCTGATAAAAAGCAAAAATCTCCTGAATCTCATTAAAAAGATCATGATCAGAAACTAAATCTTCCAAAATCAACAAATCAAAGGGAATTTTCCAATGTTCAAATACAGGTTCTCCGATCGAAATGAAAAAACCATTCTTCATATCATGAGTATTTTGAGGCTGAAATCCTGCCGGAATTACATAGATGCGGTCCTGCCGCGGCGGCGAGTCATCGAAAAACCGGACACACTGAAGGAAAGAATCTTCAGAACATTTCCTTGCATAATTCAATCTGTATTTGCCGGAAAGCTGATCATAAATAATATCCATCGACAGCTTCATAATTACCTCCACGCTTTATTTTTCTTTACACTACAAATTGTAGTGTCTGATATCCAAAAAGTCAATAACATTGATGGATTTACCAAACGAATTATAAAATATATAATAAATTTATGAATATTTATATAAAATATAGAAATCAGGAGGTAGCGAAGTATGAATGCACGTGACAATTTTCTAGAGACCCTGAAATGCGGAAATCCGGAGGCTTTTGTTAATGAGTGGGAACCTTTTGGCTCTGTTTTTGATCCGCTGATGGCTATGACTCTGACAGCAGTACCCGGTCAGAGTATTGTTGATCCCTGGGGAACAACCATCTTCTGGGGCGAAGGCGAACCGGGTCCAATGCCTATGGTAAACGAAAACAACAAAGCAATTCCGGATATTACGGAATGGAAAAAGTATATCAAATCACCGGATATAGCAGGTGCACAGCTGGACTGGAGTCAGGCGAAGGCTATGGCAGACGGTATCCATGCGGAGAATAAGCTGACCATGTCACTGATGGCGACCGGACTTTTCGAACAGTGCCATTATTTAATGGGATTTGAAGACACATTGATAAATCTGCTGTTAGAACCTGAAAGCATGCATGAACTTCTGGACTACATTACCGATTATAAAATGACCTATTGCAGGATCCTGGTTGAAAATCTGCATCCGGATGTAGTTTTGTTTCACGATGACTGGGGCTCCAAAACAAATCTGTTCATGAGCGCAGATACCTGGAGAGAATTTTTCAAACCCCGTTATGAAAAGATCTACGGATATCTGAAAAGCCAGGGTGTGATTATCATGCATCATGCGGACAGTCACTGTCAGCTGATTGCAAAGGATATGGTGGATATTGGCATAGACATCTGGCAGGGTGTTCTTCCCCAAAATGATATTCCAAAGATTCAGAAAGAAACAGTAGGCAGGCTTCTCCTCATGGGTGGGATCGATGGAGCCATCGTAGACCATGAAGATTATGACGAAGCGGTAATCCGTGCAGAAGTGCAGAGAGCCTGTAAGGAATATGCACCCGGCGGAAGCTTTATCCCCTGTTTGACGTATGGCGGCGAAGGCAGTATCTTTCCCGGCGTAAACGACATTATCATGGATGAAATACGTAAACAGAGTCTTAATTATTTTAAATAAACTATAAACACTTCATACATAGGGAAGGAGTTATTACATGGAAAAGAAAAAAAATTATGGGTGGATCGTTTCTGCTGTTTGCTTTCTGGTACTTTTCATTGGTTCTTATGCACAGTATCAGCTCTCCCCGCTGGCCCATTTGATCATACCGGAATTCAATCTGTCCCCCAGCCAATTTTCCAGCGTATTTACAGCCGCAATGATACCGGGTATGTGCCTCAGTCTGGTTTCCGGAATCCTCTGTGACAAATTCGGCACGAAAGTCTGTGTCAATATAGCATGTATCGTAGTAGCCGCTGCGCTTATTTTACGTATATGGGCCGGCAGCTATGCAACCCTGTTCCTTTGCATGGTATGCGCAGGTGTTGGCTGCACATTTTTGAATTCCAATATTGCCAAGATATTAGGCGCCTGGTTCGCACCGGAAAAAATAGGCACTATGATCGGCATCACCATGTCGGGTTCCACACTTGCAATGGCAATCGCAATGGGAACCACGGCAATGTTCCCAAGCGTAAAAAGTGCCTATATAGCAGCCGCCGTAATTGCAGTGATTGCTGCCGTATGCTGGATCTTTCTGGTAAAGGAGAAGGATGAAAAAGGCGGAGCACCGGTCAAATCTCAACCGGTTCTGGAAGGTTTGAAAGTAATCATCCGTAACCGTAATATCTGGCTGACCGCAGTCTGTCTGATGTGCCTTCTGGGTGCAAGCGTAGCTCTCAGTACATTTATGCCCCTCGCTCTGCAGAGTAAAATGGGGATGGCAGCTACGGCCGCCGGAGGCATGTCTTCCATTATCATGTATGGAAACCTGGCAGGTACCATATTTGGTCCTATGATCTGCCAGAAGATCGGAAAATTGAAAATACACCTGATTCTCTGTGCGGTGATAGCTGGTCTGGGTTCTGCTTTTGCCTGGCTGGCACCAGCCGGATTTCTGCTGATGGCAGCACTCTTCCTCACAGGATTTTTCACCAGTGCGGCTATTCCGGTATTAATTTCTGTTCCTATTCAGCTCAAAGATGTGGGTCCGACCTATGCAGGAGTTGCCGGAGGCTTTGTTTCCACGATCCAATTACTCGGTGCGGTGGTGCTTCCTACTTATGTGATGACTCCGATTGCAGGAGATAATTACCACACTCTCTTTCTGCTGGCAGGAGCCTGCATGATCGTTATGATTCTGGCGGTTTTTGGAATGCCGGAATTGATGAGGAAGAAATAAATCGTAATTCTCATACCGTATAAAAATTATATGATAATCTGCATATACCGGTAATAGATATGCAGATTATTTTTTATTCTTTTCCAAATCTTATTTACTTTTACATTTTATAATGATATTCTATAAATGTGTACATTAAACTATTTTAAATTAAAGGAGAGAGAATTATGATAAGAAAACGATTACTTGCAGGAGTTTTGTCTGCCTCATTGGTAATTTCAGCGATGTTGCCAATAGTGTCAAGCGCACAAACTACTGAAAAAGATACTTTTTATAAAAAAACTCTTGGCACCGAGTTATCTACGCTGGAAGAAGTAACGGAAATCACATTGGAAAAGAGTCTTAAAGGCAACCCGCTTCTGGGCTTTGATGGTGACGGCAATCTGACGTACGGCGGTGATCAGGCTGCCATGGTTGAAGGCGACACCGTTTATCTGTATACCAGTCATGACACTGCCACCACTGAAGATTATAAAATACCAGAATGGCTTTGCTACTCTTCCAAAGACATGGTGAACTGGACCTATGAAAGTGTAATAATGAAAGTCTCTGACATTTCATGGGCAGACGACATTAATTCTGGATGGGCGTCACAGGTTGCCGAGTATCAAGGTATGTATTATTTCTATTATTGTACATGGAATAAATATGACAGGGACGAGAATGGCTATGCCATACAGGCTATCGGGGTAGCTACTTCGGATAGCCCGACGGGACCTTTTGAAGATATCGGCTATCCCTTGGTGATAGGCTCTACAACGACACCCCATACAAGCAACTGGAACGATATCGATCCAACCGTCTGGATCGAAACAGATGAAACCGGAGAAGACCATCGTTATCTGGCATGGGGAAACGGGTTATATTTTATTTGCGAATTAAATGAAGATATGATTTCTGTAAAAGATCAAAATGATGATGGCAGGATTGATATGAATGATATTATCCAACAAAAGTTCAATGGTATGATGGGACACGGCTTTACCGAAGCAGCATGGCTCTATCGTCAGCAGGATGAAAAAGGCAATTATTACGGTCCATACTACACATTCTTTGCAGCAGACTGGCGCGAGCAAATGGCATATGCGACAACAGACGATATATCAAGCGGCGAATGGGATTTTGGTGGTATTCTGATGCCTCCGTCACCTACTTCCAATACCCACCACCCGGCCGTTATTGATTTCAAAGGCAAGACCTACCTCATCTATCATAACGGCAAGCTTTCAGGAGGTAGTGGTTTCCGCCGTGTTGCTTGTGTAGAAGAGTTTACGATTAACGAGGACGGCAGTATTGACCCGATTTTAGAAACCGCAACTGGTATCAGTGGAACTAGAAGTGAGATTACAAATATAGAAGGTATTGCAATCAGCCATGAAAGCTTTGTGAATCCTCCAAATGACAGTGGCTATCCAATCAGCAAATCTGTCGGAACAGACAGCAGTGCTGCATATGAAGATGCCCGTTGGGCGATTGTGCCTGGCAAGGCAGATACAAGCAAAGATTCTTATGTTTCTTTAGAAGCATATAATAAACCTGGCCTATATTTGACTGCAAATGCTTCAACGAGCTTAGTACTTACGCAGGACGCCACAGGTACGGCAGCCGTCAAGGACAGCATGACCTTTAGGACGCTAAAAGGATTAAACGGCACCGGCGTAACCTTTGAAAGCGTGGCATACCCTGGCTATTATCTGACGAGCATCGGTTCCGAACTAACCCTCAGTAACGATGCAACAGCCGATAATTCTACATTCTTTGTAAAAACGTTAAGTTCCATCAGCGCAACAAAGACCAGGAAGGATTACAAGGCAGGCGAACAACTGAATTTGAAGGATATTAAAGTAAAAGCAACTTATATAGACGGAATGAGCGAAACGATAACCGAATATACGACCAATGCCTCCAGTATTGATATGAGCAAAACAGGAACCAAGACTTTAACGATAGCTTATACCAAGGACGCCATTATTAAGACCTTTGATATTCCAATTACGGTGAACAAAACATTAAAATCCATTAGCGTAACAAAGGTTCTTAAAAAGATATATTACATAGGTGATACAGTGAGGGCATCCGACTTTCAAGTAACGGCAGAGTACAACGGTGCGCCAAATGCAATAGTAGCCAATTTCACGACCAATGGAAGCAGTATTGACATGAATAAGCCAGGTACTAAAACATTAACTATAACTTATATGGAAGATGGCATTACCAAGACTTGTAATACTTCATTTACATTGAAATATGCCGTACCGAAAAAAGACCAGTCTTTCACCAAAGGAAACTTTAATTATAAAGTGTCGAAATCCGCTGAAAAGAATGGAACCGTAACTTTGACATCCGCAAAGAAGAAGACAAATACCTCCGTAACAATTCCGGCAACCGTCAAGATTAATGGCTACACTTTCAATGTTACCGCAATTGGTGACAAGGCATTTGCTTCTAATAGGAAACTGAAAAACGTGACAGTTGGAACAAATATAACGTCCATTGGCAAAAATGCATTTGACGGATGTGAAAAGTTACAGAAAATTACCGTGAAATCTACGAAGCTAAAGAGTGTCGGCAAGAATGCCTTGAGGGGAATTCAAGCCAAGGCAAAGATAAAGGTCCCTAAAAAACAGTTGACCAAATATAAGAAACTCTTTAAGGGAAAAGGACAGAAAAATACAGTGTCAGTTACGGGGTAATTCTAGATCTAGTATAGCTGTTTGATTAATTATGAAATATTTAGAAGCAAATTTTCCAAGGTGAAATTTGCTTCTATTTTATTCAATAAGTAATACTATGTAACAATAATTTTGTGAAACTTGCAAGCACCAAATCACATGTCTTTGTGATTTGTGTGCATTATTTTGACTATGTGGGAGGTAAGTCTGAATAGTTACTTGTTATACCATAAATATGCAAAAGTCTCTTGATAAACAATCAGTTAAATGTTATGATAATAATTGTAGTTCAAAAACAGCATGAATAAAATTATAGAAAATGGAGGTGAACGGTTGAATAAAAAACTAAAAGAAAAAATAGGCGAAGCATTTTCATCCGTATTACCTATTTCTATCATTGTCCTGTTAATTTCCGTTTTTTTTGCTCCCGTCCCTACCGGCACGATGATGATGTTTTTAGTGGGCGCTGCATTGCTGATTGTCGGAATGGGATTTTTTACTTTGGGAGCCGACATGGCTATGATGCCAATGGGCGAAGGAATAGGTGTACAATTTACAAAAACAAAAAAACTGTGGCTGACCATAATCCTGATTTTTGGTATGGGAGTTATTATTACGATCGCCGAGCCGGATCTGCAGGTTTTGGTGAAACAGGTAACAGCCATCCCTGATCTAGTACTGATCTTTGCGGTAGCTATTGGAGTTGGAATATTCCTTGTACTTTCCATACTGCGTATTTTCTTCCAAATCAGCCTTTCCAAATTACTTATTATTTCTTACGCAATTGTCTTACTTGTATCATTATTTGCACCAAATGATTTTATACCGGTAGCATTTGACAGCGGAGGTGTTACCACCGGACCGATTACCGTCCCTTTTATTATGGCTTTGGGATTAGGTCTTTCATCTGTACGAGGTGACAAAACTTCCCGCGAAGATAGTTTTGGATTGGTAGCATTGTGCAGTATAGGTCCTATTTTAGCGGTCCTTTTATTAAGTATAGGATATAACACAGGCGAAGCAAACGTTACCTCTTTCGAGATACCTGAAGTTGTAACGACTCAGGATGTAGTCCGGCAGTTTACGCAGGAATTTCCGGTTTATTTTAAGGAAGTACTTTTGGCCCTTACACCCATCGTTATTTTTTTCCTGATATTTCAGATACTGGTCAGGCGTTATCATAAACGGCAGCTTTTAAAGATCGGCGTGGGATTTGTTTATACAATGATTGGTCTTGTATTGTTTTTAACCGGGGTGAACGTAGGGTTTATTCCAATGGGGTATCTTGTTGGTTTTACGATTTCTGCCTCCGCATTAAAATGGCTGCTGATACCTCTCGGAATGCTTATGGGCTATTTTATCGTATCAGCGGAACCGGCGGTCCACATCCTCAACAAGCAGGTGGAACAGGTTTCCGGCGGTGCCATACCGGCAAAATCTATGAGCCTTTGTCTGTCCATCGGAGTATGTATTTCTATTGGATTATCTATTTTACGAATACTAACCGGAATCAGCATATTTTGGTTTTTGATTCCCGGTTATGCCATCGCATTGATCCTTACCTTCTTTGTTCCGAAGATATTTACGGGTATTGCCTTTGACAGCGGCGGTGTTGCAACCGGTCCCATGACTTCTACTTTTCTTCTGCCATTTGCTTTGGGTATTTGTGCCGGTGTGGGAGGCAATATTATGACGGACGCATTTGGAATTGTGGCAATGGTAGCCATGACACCTTTGATCGTCATTCAAATTTTAGGTGTAATATACGGTCGTAAGATGAAAGCGCTTAAAGAGAACGAGGCAAATGAAATGGCCGATACAGACAACGAGGTCATAAGCTACGAGGAGGAAAATAATTATGCATGATCTTGAACAACAGGATATTAAACCATCTGTACTAAAGCTTTTGGTTATAATCGTCGAATGGAATAAGATCAAAAAGGTGAAAAAAGTCCTGCAGGAAGAGCTTGTCCATTTTCAGTTCGTATGTGCCGGGGAAGGTACCGCCAGTTCGGAATTATTAGATGTTTTGGGAATTGGAGAAATCGACAAAGGGATTTTGTTTAGCCTGCAGCCGGAATTTCGGATACCGGAACTTATTAAAAACGTTTCTGAAAAACTTGAACTTGACCGTTCCGGAAATGGCATCGCTTTCACTGTTCCCTTATCCGGTGTATGTAACCCTGTGCCGCAGATACTCAGCGAAGAACATCTTAAGATTGCCACTGTTGCTGCCCAGGAAAAAAAAGAACATATTTTTGAATTTCATAAACAGGTTGACAAAAAATTGGAGGAACAAAGAAAAATGGAAGCAATGAAAGGCATCCCCCACGATTTAATCATAGCCTTAATAAATCAAGGTTACAGCGAAGATCTAATGGACAGTGCAAAAAAAGCAGGCGCCGGCGGAGGAACTGTGATTCATGCCAGAAGAATCGGTATGGAAGATTCGGTAAAATTTTTTGGTATTTCTGTTCAGGCAGAGAAGGAAATTGTGGTGATTTTGGCACCGCGGAATATTAAGAATGATATTATGAAGGCGATTAATCAATCGGTAGGATTAGCTACGCAAGCCCATGGGATTATATTTTCTTTGCCGGTGGATAACATTGCGGGCCTGGATTTTAATGAATAATGTGGAAATAATGCACTGATTTTATATTTCTCTAAAAGTTAACAAATTGATAGTTATCAACCACCCTTTTAATGGTGGTTGATTTACGTATATAGAAAATTCAATAATACATTACTAATACATTACTAATACATTACTTACATATTATTAATGTATTACCAATATATTTCCATTATTTGACACATTGCAGCTGATTTGTTATAATATACTATAATTATATTTAATAGGAGGTTCAAAGATGAGAAACGCAAGAAGATTTAATGGAACCATGAGGATTGGAGCGGTCATAATGGCGGCAGTAATGGCAGTGACTTCAATACCGTTTCTTTCGACTGCATCGGTTGTTTATGCCGCAGAGGATGATACGTTTATCTTACCTGGTGCACAAAGACCGGGGAATAACATTGCACCTGAAGCATCAGACATATCAGTCAGTTTTTGTTCTCCTGATGAAAAAAAGGAGGCCGTCAATGATGGGGTGTATTCCCAAACATCCATAGCTGCAAAGGATGAAAACTTTGACTGCTGGGGTACATGGGATTCTACACATACTTCCGGCAGTGAAACTGTTACCTACATATGGAATGAAGCAGTACTGATTGACAGTACCGGGATTTATCTCTGGTATGATAGCGACGGACAGATCTTACTTCCCAAATCCTATACGTTTGAATATTTAAATAGCGAGGGAAATTATGTTGAAATCAGCAATGCCAATGGTTTGGGATGTGAACCGGACGGATTTAATATTACTACATTTGATCCGGTAGAAACTACGTCATTTCGAATAATCCTGGAAAAACAGGCAGATGATAACAGGGGAGTCGGAGTAATAGAATGGGAAGTTTATGCAAAGAACGTTCTCCAGATTGAGCAATTGCAGAGTATGATTACAAAAGCAGAAGAAGAATTATCCGGCAATTATACTGAAGAATCTTTAAACAATCTAAGAACCGTATTAGAGGAAGCAAGGAACGTATTGGCAAATGGTAACGCACTGCAGAGTGATGTAGATACTGCAAAAGAAACTCTGGAAAACGCTATAAATGCATTGCAGGCACTATCGCCACCGGAACCGGATAAGACGGAACTGCAAAATACGATCAAAGAGTATGAAAATCTCAAGAAAGAAGACTATACCACCGAGAGCTGGGAAGCTTATGAGAAAGTTTTAAATGAAGCGGTGCAAATTAACAATGATCCAAATGCAACCGAGGAACAGGTTGTAAATATACTAAAGGACTTGAAAGCCGCATACGATAATCTGTTAAAACTGTCGGAGATATTACCAGCCAAGGGCTCGATTCATACGGTAGGCAAAGGGCGATATAAAGTAACCAAATCATCTGCAACGAATGGTACCGTTACTTATTACAGACCTCTTAAGGAAACCTATAAATTCATTACAATACCTGATACCGTGGAGATTAACGGATATACGTTCAAAGTAACGAAAGTGGCAATCAAGGCTTGTTACAAAAATACAAATTTGGTACGAGTTGTAATCAGTGAGAATGTAAATACCATTTACAAAGGTGCTTTTTCGGGCTGTACAAAGCTTAAAATTATAACATTCAAAGGAAAACTGGTTACCAAGATCAATAAAAACGCATTCAAAAACGTTAACAAAAAGGCGGTATTTAATATCATTTATGGTAAGAAAAACGCATATAAAAAGCTTTTACTTAATGCAGGCGCAAAGACCAGTATGACATTTAACATCATGTAATAAAGATTGTCAGCGAAGCGAAGGATCTTTCCAGCGAGGGTAAGATTCTTCGCTACCTAACGTTCAGAATGACGGCGTTAATGTTTTTCCTTAACCTAATGCCATGATACCAGGGTCAAAAGGTCATGCGTTTCATACTTGCATGAAAAAGCATGATGTTGGGGTCAAAATACCTTTTGACCCCAACATCATAACATTCCTCTACTGGTTGGCAAACAGGGTACTACCATAACTTAAAATCAGTAAACACAAAATCTACCCCCAGTTTATTCAGTCTGATAGCTTCGCTCTTTTCCGTTACTTTATAGACACCTATCCTGATTCCATTTTCATGACATTTATTTACAAGTTTCTGATTTACCTTATTCGGATAAAATACAATAAATGTCTTAATATTTGCCTCAATACATTCTTCTACGTGTGTCATAGTTGTTTTCTTACTCGTTGAAGTCATGTTGATGCCAATGTGCAATCCCTTTCTTGCAAATTTTTTCAACAATGAAGTTCTGCCACAGAAAATTATGCTCTTATCAACCATATCATATTTTCGTAAAATTTTATCAATCCTGGCAATTCCCTCATCTGAAATCGTATCCAGTCCTTTTAAGTGAATAAAAAGATCTGCCTCTTTATTCTTCATAGCCGCTATTGTTTCTTCAAAAGTAGGTATGAGGAGGGAACCGTATCGATCAATGTTCTTACCGGTAACAATTGGATACTGTTTCCTGTTTTTCGCATTTACATTATAAATGTAATCGCTGATCTTACACATCCGATCAGTTGTATTATCGTGAAAAACGAGTATGTCTCCACTCTTTGTTTCAAAGATATCAAACTCAATGCCATCAAACCCGGCATCCATCGCTCCCTTAAAAGCTACAACAGTATTTTCGGGATACTTCCCTCTATAGCCCCGGTGCGCATAGAATTTGAACTCATTATTAGTGCTCCTGCCATTTGTATCAAAATAATACTTTTTACCGCTAATCGTCTTCCATTTACCGGCCTGCATTTTACCTTTGCTATTGAAATAATAAGTCCTGCCATTAATTTTTTTAAGTCCTCTGGCGGCTGCTCCGGTTTTTTTATCAAAGTAGTATTTATTACTTTTTATCGTCTTCCATCCTTTTTTGTAAAGAATTCCTTTCTTATCAAAGTAATAATATCTGCCTTTTAATTTCTTAAGCCCTGTGACTTTCTCTCCGTTAGCGTTAAAGTAATAAGTTTTCCCTGATTTTGTCGCCCATGTGTTTTTGTTTGCAGCATTTGTATTTAATACAGCTGTTCCGGCGCATAGAAAAATAAGCACCAGCAAAATCATGCATTTTCTAAAAGTTATATTTGGGGAGTTTTCGATTTTATCATATTTTTTCATAAATGCCTCCAACAAATAAATTTACTTTTATTATACCTCATCTATTTCATAATTTGGCATTAAAATTTGAAAAATATGAAGTGTAAAGTATAAAGTAAAGTGAAATAATAAATATTTAATAAATACTTCATTACTTGTTCAATGTTTTTGTGTATATTATTTACATGCTGAATCGATATTGATTAATCCATTGAATCCACAGACAAGTTAAGATTGTCTCAAAGAAAAAGAATTTGGAGGTAATATAATGAAAAAAATTATTAAAACACTATTTTGGATATTTATCGTATTATTCTTAATATCCGGCGTTTTTAAGCTGCTGGGTGCTATATTAAATGTTACATTCGGGATAATTGGCGCTATCATGTCTTTCATTTGGAGTATCGTCTTTAATCCGGTAGTTTTGATATTAGTAATTATATATTTGATATATAGGTTTTCCAGTAAATCAAAATAACTTATATATTGCAAGTTTTATTTCTTAATTAGTTTAAAAAACATTAAATTTATACACTATTCACTATATTTTCTTAAATTTCCACAAATCAACTATTGACTATATTAAATTTGTATTATATTATATTAAACAACAGGGAACATGGGCTGTTACTGGTAAAGCAGGCAAAACCAAATTTTCAGATTAAACTAAAAGTTTAATCTGAAAATTTGGTTTTTTATTTTGGAGGGATTGCTATGAAAGTATACAGACCGATAAATAACAATATCGTCAGTGCTTTTGATGATGAAGGACGTGAAGTTGTAGTTATTGGTAAAGGAATTGGTTTTAAAGCGCAGAAAGGTACAATCATTCCGCAGTCGAAAATCGATAAAATATTTACAATGCGCAGCAAGAATGAAACAGAACGATTAAAAGAAATACTTTCCTCATTACCTGCGAAATATTTTGAGATAACGAACAAAATTATATCATATGCAAATAAACATCTAAAAAGACGTCTGCATGAGGGCATTTATATTACATTGGCAGATCATATTAATTTTACCGTGATGCGCTACAGAGAGGGCATTAACTTCCAAAATGTCCTTCATGCTGATATCCGCCGATTCTATCCGCAGGAATACGCCATAGGAAAATATGCGCTGGAATTGATGCAGAAGCGCCTGGAAATCTCTTTACCTAAAGACGAGGCATCCGCGATAGCATTACATATTTTCAATGCGGAGTATGATATTTCCATCAGTGATGCATTTCATGCGGCGCAGCTGCTCAACCATATACTGGAAATGGTGAGTGAAAAAACCGGCCTTATCATCAATGAAAACGACTATTATTGTGACCGCTTTATTACGCATTTAAAATATCTGGCACAGAGAATCTTTAAAAAAGTGGATCCGCCTGCGGGAGACGATGAATTCCATGAGTTTATCATGGCCCGCTATCCGGAAGAATATAAATGCGTTGAACACATAGCCGACTATATTTATGAAGCCTATGAATATTCTGTTTCGCGCGAAGATGTCGGATGTCTCGCAATACATATAAAACGAATTGGAATAAATGATTCAGGTAGTGCACAGGGTTACTAAATCTGTAGAAAAAATAAGGAGGATTTAAGTTATGATGAAAAAACTACAAAAACTAGGCAAATCTCTAATGCTCCCGGTGGCAACCTTACCAGTAGCGGCAATCTTGATGGGGATCGGATACTGGATTGATCCCGCAGAGTGGGGCGGAAACAATGTGATCGCAGCATTTTTAATCACAGCGGGTGGTGCAATCATTGGAAACATGGCACTATTGTTTGCCATAGGTGTGGCTTTTGGCATGTCGGATGACAACGACGGGACTGCCGCTCTTGCAGGTCTTGTCTCATGGCTGATGATCCAGGCACTGCTTTCTCCCAACGCACTGAGTATGTTCTTAAGCATTGACGTCTCCGAGGTCAATGCCGCATTCAGTAAAACCGACAATCAGTTTATCGGCATACTATGCGGTGTAATTGGTGCGATGTGTTACAACAGGTTCAAAAACACGAAATTACCCGATGCACTGTCGTTCTTTAGCGGCAAACGCTGTGTGGCCATCGTGACTGCCTGCGTGACCCTGGTGGCAGTACTGATCCTGGCCTTTATCTGGCCCCTCATCTATAGCGGACTTGTCACATTCGGCAAAGCCATTATCGGCACAGGTGCATTTGGTGCAGGTATCTATGCATTTCTGAACAGGCTCCTGATTCCATTTGGTTTACACCATGCCTTGAATTCGGTGTTCTGGTTTGATATTGCCGGAATCAATGATATCGGTAAGTTCCTGGGCTCAGTTGAAGGCGGCATTTTAGGTCAGACCGGCATGTACATGACAGGATTCTTCCCGGTCATGATGTTTGGGTTACCGGCAGCTGCCCTGGCAATGTACCACACAGCCAGGGATAGCAAGAAAAAGATTGTTTATGGTTTGCTTTTCTCAAGCGCTCTGGCATCCATATTTACCGGCATTACCGAGCCATTGGAATTCGCTTTCATGTTCCTTTCACCGGTCCTTTACGTTGCACATGCACTATTAACAGGAATTTCCACTTTTGTCTGTACTCTGCTGCCTGTACGTTCCGGCTTTAATTTCAGCGCAGGTTTCGTAGACTGGTTCTTAAGCTTTAAAGCCCCGATGGCACAGAACCCCTTACTTTTGATTCCTATTGGTCTTGTAGTTGGTGTAATCTATTACATCTTATTCCGTTTAATGATTACCAAGTTTAACTTTAAAACACCGGGCCGTGAAGATGATGTCAGTGACACAGAAAAGAACATCACACTTAACGTCAAGGATTATACGGCTATGGCAAATACAATTATTGAAGGACTTGGGGGCAAGTCAAACATCACCACAGTAGATAATTGCATTACCCGCCTCCGCATAGAGGTAAAGAAATATGAACTCGTCAACGTAAAGAAGATCAAATCTTCCGGAGCTGCTGGCGTCATCCGTCCAAGCAAAACATCTGTACAGGTCATAATAGGAACCAAGGTACAATTCTTAGCAGATGAAGTCAAAAATATTCTCAAAAATTAATTTACTTACCAAATGACTTCGTGAGAATTGGGACAGGTACTCAGCCTGTCCCATAAATGGTCTGATCCAAATATTATTGTTCGAAAGGGGGTTTCTCATGAAACAGTTCACATATACGATAAAGGATGAAAATGGTATTCACGCAAGACCGGCAGGAATTTTGGCGAAGGAAGCACAAAAATTTACATCTGTAATAAATTTAACAGCAAATGGCAGATCCGTAAGCATAAGAAAATTACTTGCCCTGATGGGGATGGGAGTGAAGCAGGGTGATGAAATTATAATAACTGCCGAGGGTGCAGATGAAAACGAAGCAATCGCCATACTGGAAGCGTATATGAAAAAGAATTTATAAACTGCATTCCTGAGCGTTGTTGGTCGAAGTTAATGATTAGTCCGCCAGAGCGTTGCCCGGTTTGCGTGAAGCATCTCCCGGCTCACAGCGGCGTCCTGACAGCCATATAAGGGAAAAGTAACAAATCCTGCAACCACCACATTTTAACGGTGATTGCAGGATTGTTTTATACTACTCTAAACGTTATAGTCACCCTCTCGGCTTCCTATTTTTTTACTTTAACTTTCTTTGGTTTACTCCACTGACCATATACCGTTTTACCTTTGGAATTCTTTGTATATGCTCTTGCTCTTATATAATATGTTCTTCCCTTCTTCAGAGATTTAATCGTATAAGAGACTTTGGTTGTATTTTTTCTCACAGGCTTTTTAAATTTACTATTTCCAGCCCATTGGATTTGGTATCCAGCTGCTAATGGATCTTTCTTTAATTTAAGAAGAATTTGTTTCTTCTTTGAATTCTTAGCAGAACTAATTTTAACTGCTCTGCCCATTAAAGTCATTGCATTTTGATCCTGTTTAGCTGATGCCTGAATTGCCGCTAACTCTTCTGCCGCTTTTTTCGCTGCTGCTTCTGCTGTTTCTGCCGCTTTTCTGGCTTTTTCCGCTGCTTCTGCCGCTTTTTTCGCTGCATCTGCCAACTCCTCCAGCTGTGCTCGTACTGCTTCTGCCGCTGCTTCTGCCGCTTTTTCTGCCGCTATCCGGGCTGCTTCTGCCGCTTGTTCAGATGCTATTGCTCTCTCTTCCGCCGCTATCGCTCTCTCTTCTGCCGCTATTGCTCTCTCTTGTGCTGCTTCTGCATCTGTGTTCGCCTGGGCTGCCTCTAATTTCGCTTGTAATGCGTCTGCTTTCGCTTCCGCTGCTGCTACTTTTGCCTGGGCCGCATCTGCTTTCGCCTGGGTTGCATCTGCTTTCGCCTGGGCTGCGTCTGCTTTCGCCTGAGCCGCGTCTGTTTTCGCCTGAGCTGCTTCTGTTTTTGCCTGGGCTGCGTCTAATTTCGCCTGCGCTGCATCTTCTTTCGCCTGCGCTGCATCTTCTTTCGCTTTTGCAACTTCCTCCATCGCCGTATCTATCGCATCTTGTATTTCTTTTATTGATTCAGGACTCATCTGGATATCAATTTCTATTGTGGCAATTCTTAAGAAATTATCTTCCCTGTAAGTGATAGAAATCGTATTTCTACCCAAAACATCCATATCAACCTTGGAAGCATCAATTGTATAATCTTTGATTTCTTCTCTGGTTCCGTCCTGACGAAGCAACTCCACGGTAATATCCGACAAGCTAAGCTGCTCACCCTTATAATAAGATGTCTTTGTTTTCTTAGCGGATATGGACTTCAATGCTGCCCTGTCTGTAATTGCAAATGTACATGCATCCTTATCGGATCCATCCGTCAATATCAATGTGCCGTCCTTGCTTGTAAGATACATTTCCGGGCGGGCAACGCTTTCAAACGTAACGGTTCCTGTCTTCCCGTTTAAGCCGGACACGGTTTTAAACGTCATCTCTTTTTCCGTAGCGATTCGAGTCGCTTCCGGCAGTTGAGCTGCGCTGGTCAGGCCATTCGCTGTGGATTGATGTGCCATCACAATATTCGTGTCCTCCATACTTACCTTTAGGAAAAGTCCCGGATAGTTCCACGATTCGATGGACACATACTCAGGATTACCGGCGTCTGCCTTTCCTTGTATGATTTCCCATCTGGCATCACCTTCATCCACTATGTCACCTTTACCTGTCATGCCGACTGCTTTCGCCCTGCTTCCTACAAAGAATGCATTCGCGGCTCCGTCGCTGCGCGTAGTCTTAAAGTTCTCATGTGTGATATAGTTTCCACTAAGATCCTGAATCCAACTCGTTGTACCGGTAAGTCCGGTTGCCGTTTGCTGAATAGGCTGGATCAGCCCGTCTTCATCGAAGATCAATTCTTCCAGACAAACAATGCGGCGATAACCGCTGCCCCACGCCCAGCTTCCGTTATGATAACCAAAGTACGTCTTACCATTGAAGTCAAAGACAGACGGATGGTTTGTATTGGAAGTGCCGGTCCACGACATAAAGATACCTTGAAATTCCCAGGTTGATTCCCATAAATCATCCGTGGTCGCATATGCCATCTGCTCATGCCAGTCTACTGCAAAGAACATATAATATTTTCCGTAATAGTTTCCATTCTCGTCCTGGCGTCTGTAAAGATACGGCGCTTCGGTAAAGAAATGATACCTTGGATCATATTTTGGATTATCCGATGTACTTTCTGCATTCGGAGTATCGCTGAAAGAGAATAATCCGTTCAACCGGGCCTTTGGTGTCGTTGTATCACCTGCAGCTATTGGGTTGTCATTTGCATCATTATAAGTCAGTAACCCACTCAAAGTTCCGCCGTCATTGTCTACTGCTGCGGTTGTTTTCGTATCATCGGTGTAAGGAGTATCCAGTTCATAGTCATACTTGTTTTCCGTCCAGAACCTGGCAACTACAATATCTCCATCCGGATAACTCGAATCTGCCGGAATCGTGTAGCTGGTACCTTTATAATCTGTGTAGGTTACGGCACTTGTATAGCTATAAGGCCTTTCTACCAACTGCGTCGTGTTGTTTCGCTGCCCGCTGCCTGATGTATTGTAACTAAGGGCAACGTTACCGTCTCTTGTAAGGAGGCTGCGTGTTGTCTTCATGGTAATCAGGCCATCGCCGTTCTGGTCTTTGACTGTGATCATGTCATCATTCAGTTCCGCTGTGAAGACATACGTATTGCCCCATTGAAGGTATCTGCGTTCCACACCATTTTCATCATTTTCAATCCATACGGTCGGATCAATATCGTCATGTGCATGTCCATATGGCCAGGTAATACTATTCATAACAATCGGTTGTCCTATATCTGTAAAATAAAGTTCTTCTTCTTCCTGTGGTGTCCGGTTCTCAAGATTAATACCTTTTGTGGTACAGTACTCTTCTTTTGCCTGCAGACTCGACCATCCGGTAGGTGTATCCGCTACTCCAACTCCGATATTCTTTGGATTTGCCATACAATGGTAGAAATAATAGTAGTCTTTCCCCATTGCACTGTCATAATGCCTGATCACCTGTCCTGCCCACGCTTCTCTATCGTTCGCAGCCCAGGGAACGTTACGTCTGGCTGCCGACATTACCGGACCTTCACATTTCCAGTTTTCCATATCCTTAGAAGAATAGGCATACCATTCCGGAATATTGTAAGAGTTATTTGTTGAAACATCGTGTCCTACATAAAGGTAGGTCGTATCGCCATCCACTAAGAAAGATGGGTCTCCTCCATACATCTGGTCTCCATTTTGATCAAATCCGGTGATCGGGTTTCCTTTGCTTTTTGCAATTTCCTCTGTTGTTTTTATCTTTATTTTAAGTTTTACAGTTCCTTTAATACTGGTTCCTTTCGCCGTTGCCATGATTGTAGCAGTGCCATCCTGTGCATTTTCAGCCAGGGCAACCGTACACGTGCCATCTGCATTTGAGGTCAGTATCACGGCATTGCTTGTTGTGGACCATTCCACTTCCTGAGAGTCAGCAAGTTTATCCGCTCCAAAAAGAGTCTCATCTGCATATACGCTGGCTGTCAATGTTGCCGTTGATTTCGTTTCGCCATCTATGAGATTTTCATTATCAGTCACTACAGATACGGTGGCTGCCGGTACCGGCACGTTTCTCGTCATGTTGTATAAACCAGATACCTGAGCATCCGACAATGCGGATCCGTAGAAGGCCACATCGTCCAGTGCTCCGCCTGCGCAGCCCCAGTATTCGGCCATGCTCGCGCCAAACCTCACCCTGGTCTCTTCCGGTGAGGACACCAGGCCTCCCTTGCCTGTCAGATCTAACAGCATCTTTTCATACGTTCCGGAACCTGATGCGGAGGCGGTAATCGGGCTGCCATTGGCATAGGCTTTGACGCCCGTCTTTGTGAACACGATGGTGACCATCCTCCAGTTATTCGCTGACCAGGCGTAAGGTGTGCTGATATCCATATATGCGCCGTTTTGATCCGTTGTATTGTAATAAGTCATGGTCTGGTTCACGGCAACCGTTCCAGCCCTTCCCGTGGTGGCGGGAGCCACTTCAAAGTCAATCAGGTTTCTTTGCGCTACCGATGGATTGCTGCCGGAAGTAGTATTCACGCGAGCCCAGAAGTTCAGTGTAAGCCCGTGCTCAATGGATTTGTCCGCAAACGGGTTGGACGGAAGCAGTGCAAAGGCTCTGTTTGCATAGGTGTTCTGCGTGAGCTGCAACACCTTACCTCTGGCTGCGTCTGTGACAAGCGAAGGCAGCGTTCCTGTACCTGCGCTTTCCAGCTTCAAGTCTCTGTCACCGTCCGACAGGTAATCCGAGTCACCATCCACAGTGGCCGGTGCAAACTCATTGAAATCATAGAGTTCAAGCGGCTCCAATACATCTACCACTTTCACTTCACAGGTTGCGGTGAAGCTGGTTCCCGTCAGGGAGGCAGTAATCGTTGCCGCACCCTTTCCGACAAAGGCTATGGTTCCATTTTTAACCGTCGCAACTTGCGTATCGGAGGAAGACCATGTAATATTGTTCTCAGTCTGGTCGGAACCTGCCGGTGAAACTGTCGCGGTTAATGTTAGCGGGGTAGATGTTGTGTAGGCGACCACACTGGTATTGCTTAACCGCAAGGATGTGCTTGGATATGCTATATCCAGTTTGATCGTGTCATTCTTTTCAGGATCGTCTGCCGATGTCAATATAATCATTACCGACCCTGACTTTTTCAAAGTTACGAGACCATTCTGATCTACAATTGCCACGCCTTCATCGGAAGAAGACCAAATTGTTTTCTTCACTGTTGCATTGTCCGGTGTCACTGCTGCACCAAGCTGAAGCGTCCAGCCCCTGTTCATGTCAAGTGTCAATTCCGAACCTGATTCCACATCGTCTTTTAATATCGTTACGCCTGTAACATTGGTTTTTACACCAGCTCCTACTTTGACTGTCGCAGTGACTGTCTGGTTCTCGGATCGTAACTCATCATCGTATGACATGCTTATAATGGGCGTACCATCTGCAGCCCAGTGAACCCTCTTTATCCTCGCATGGCGGCATGGATCACCTAACGGGTTGCCGGCTCCGCCGCACAGTCCATAGTTGTGAGAGGTCGGTCTCGCATGGTACACGAAAATGTCATTTCCATCCTTATCCTTGGTGAAGGAATTGTGTCCGGGACCTTCTTCCCCATCCACATGTCTTGAAGTGAGCACTGGGAACGGACTCTTTGTCCAGGCTTCGGCTTTTCCGTTTCTTCCGTTTGCGTCGGCAGTGCCTGCTTCATACGCCAGCAGATCATCTGTGGCATCCGCCACCAACATACCAATCGCATATTCCGAACCCGTGCCGGATGCCGAATACGTCACGTAAATTTTCCCGTCTCTCTGAATCGTGGTGGTTCCTTCATTCACCTGATAGCTAATCCTCTCCCAACCATAGTCGGGGAACGTAATGCGCGTCTCCGGAGTCGTGATCTCCCAGGGCACCTGGGGAACCATCTCGGCAATGAATAGATCCGTGTTTCCGTTTCCGAGATACATCGGCTTGCCCGTAAGGCAGAGATAAGACTTTCCTGTCACCTCGTTTTGGAAATAATCCAGGTCAAGATTAAACGCAGTGGTCAATACATTGTAATATCTCGGATTCGCTGCCTGTATCTGTGCATTCGTCAGCAGTGCTCCCGTCTCAGAATTTGTAGCCACTTTCGGCAGCACTCTGTAATTGATCCACTCCGACGTTTGAGTACCCGATTGTAATGCGGTCTCAAAAGGATCCATATGACCGGGTAATACGAGACAGTGCGAAAAGATATTATAGTTATCCGTGGCAGACTGGCTCTGCGTGAAATACACGACCCACCATCCCATCTTACACGACACAGTCCCAGAAGCCTCAAAAGCAGCCTCGCACTGTGCATGATTCGAACACGGCCCTTCGTATCCCATCCTGTGGATCTGCGGCGCCCATATGAAGCGGTATCCATTCCTGCCCGCAGAACTTGTGCTCCTATCCTTCGGGTTATTGTAGTATGGCTGGTTTCCGGTCTTCCATATGGTGACCTGTCCGGTTGCTTCTTTATCCATTACATCTTCCGGCGAAATTCTTCTCTGGAGTCCTTCCAATGTCCTGGATCTCCGTATTGCTATGCGGTCGTACTGACTGCTCGAGTAATCCAGGGTTTCGCCCGGCAGTTCATCAATTCCAATTTGCGGGAAGTAAGACCCTGTCATGTAGTAGTAGCCCGTCACTTCATCCCAGAATATCTGAGGGTCTGCAAGACCTTCTACGAACTTCGTCTCATCATAATACACCTCTCCCGTCTCAGTATTAACGTTTTCCGGGTATGCTGCATTTTTCCTGTCCGGATCATCGTCATCCATAGTGCTGCCGTTCAATTCTTTCAGTTTGTTCGTGTATCTTGTCTGGTTTACTTTTCCTGTAATCTCGTAAAGACCTGGCTTGGTGAAGTCCACATCCTTCAGTGCGCCGCTCCAGTCCACTTCGAACGGCTTCGAGGAACCGTCGCTATATTCGGCGGTTACTTCGGAAATGTCATTCTGAAGGGTTTCTTCCGTAAGCGTTCCGTTTACAGCCACGTTGTATATTTTATCCACTGATTCCAGCCCGGTATTGTAAACAGGGGCAAGCTTGTCCAAGTAGAATTGGTACTGCTCTTTGCTGATTTCTATCGCATTACCCAACGTGATGTTCGAATCCTTCTCGATAAGGTTTTCACCATTATGCATGAGCGTAATGTCATCCTTATTAAGTGTTGCTGTCTCCAGATTATAATCAGCAAGAGGTCCATCCTCTTCCCCGGCCTGAGCCGGCGTTATCCTGTTTGCATTGTAAAAATGTACGCCGTTCGCCGATGTGAACTCGTGATACCCAAAAGCAGCAGTATAATCCGTGGCAATGACCCTGAACGGCTCAGTCTTGCTCGTGTCATAGAAGATTAACGGATTTCTAATACGAAGACTGCTGGCGCTGCTGGAAGCTGTACCGGTTGCGTTGTGAATGTCGCCAAAAGCAGCTCCGGAATTGGCACTGTAGCTGCCGTTTCTGGCCGGAGCAAAGATCACGCCTCCGCCTCTGTTCAGCACCTCATAGTTTTCTCCATCCTTGCTTAGTGCAAAGTACACGCTCTCTGTCTCCTGGTTAATGCGCGAGCCAGTGGCAGTTATTGAGCTCGTGTAGTACGGAGTGGTTGTCGTATAGACGGCCACCGAATACCTGGCTTTGAAAAAACGTGCCTGCAGGGTGCGATTAGATGTTGCCAAAAAACTGTAGGTTACGTTTGCACTTACCTTCGTATCGCCTTCGTACCAGCCATCAAATTCGTAGCCTGTGTCAGGTGTCGCTTTCAGCGTAACCTTGGCACCATGTTTATAGATGCCGCCATCTGTTACTTCTCCGTTCGTGTCTGCTGTTGCTGTAATCGTATATTTATTGTTGTTTGTATAAAGTGTCTGCACTTCTGCACTGGTTAATGCTTTTCCGTAAACTTTGAAATCATCAATATAACCGCGGAAATATTCTCCGCCGTTCACGTTTGACTTACCAATCTGGAAGATACTATTGTCGAGCAATATATCCGTAAGCTTAGGAGTAATCGTCGTATTACTTGCCACACTTGTTCCATTCACATATATTTCGGTTCTATCCTTTGCTGCCACATATACAACATGTGCCCATGATGTTGCTGCGTCAGCTGTACTGTTAAGTGTCAGCATTCCATTTGTAGCTTTCCATATACGTTCTATCGAATACCTGTTGCCGGATGTTCTTTGAGCCATTGCAACGTGATTCACCCGGTCTGTCGGAACGTTCGCATTCTGTGCTAAGTATACTGCCCAATGTGCGCCCGAAACATTGTTTATTTTTGCATAATAAGATATGGAGATTTCTTCTTCTCCTGTTAAAAGAGGAGTGCCATTTTTGGCAGTAACGTTCAGGTATTGAGGGTTAGCTAAGCTTCCGTTTAAGTATACGGACTTACCTTCTCCAAATGGCGTGTCATCAGAAAGTGTAATGTCAGCACCTACCTTCACAGCTTTTGCTTTGTCTCCATCCTTAAATCCATCCGTCTCATCATCAAAGTCAAATTGTGCAATAATTTCAGGCGGTGATGTAACGGTAAAGCCTGATACGGCAGCTGTTTTTGTAACTCCATCGTACGTATATGCAACATTGGCTGATGTCGTTGCTGTCGTGAATTGATTCGGTGTGATGTTACAATCTGCCACTCTAAGCGGTACTTCCGTATCATCCTCAAATACAGCAGTTATCGTAATATCGGAATCTTTAAATATTTTGCCTTCTCTTGGTACGACTTTATCTGCAGCCGTCAATTCCGTCTTAATTTCTTTCAATGGATTAGCGGTTTCCAGAACAATCGGCACGATGGCTTCCACGGTTTTAGCAGCATGTGTATAGGTTATTTTTACCGAAGTACCAGACTGTAAAGGCATTGCAGGTGACACACAGCTTCCCGTCACGATCTGATTAGCTCCCGTCGAATAACTGGCTTCCACTACCATACCGGCAGGATCAAACACTTCACCTTCCTGATATGTAGTTTTCGCAGGAGGCGTCTTAATTGTAATCGCCTCTACCGTTCTTGGCGTTACAGTGATCGGCTGTAATACTTCGACCGTTGTTCCTCCTTCCTCATATGAAATTACAATCGACCCTAATGTTGCTGTTAATGCCATCGTCATGTCTCTTCTTGAACTTTGCAGTCCAAAAGCATTTGCAAGCTGTAATTTACAATCGCCAAGACCCGGCATTTTTTGCGTACCGTCGGTATACTTTATAGCAACTTTCAATCCTGTTGTATCAATAAATTGACCTGAATAATATGAGGTTTTATCAGGCGCTTTCACTACCTCAATAGAGAATAGTTCCATAACCGAGGTCACATTCACCGCAACCTCTTCTGACGTACCGGCTTCATACGTATATCCCTCCGGAAGAACTACCGTTTTTGTTGCAGTATAACCACCCGATACCTTAGTAAGTGTCCAATCTGTATCATTTGCAATTACAATCGATTCATTAGTATCAAGTTCGGCACGAATTACAAGTTTTGCCAGTTCTCGTTTTATAGCGTTATCTATCAAATGTCCTGGTAAATCAAGAACATCTTCTGAAATGGATACATTCGTCACTGTTCCGGCTGAACCATCAGAAGGTGGTAATTCCAGCTTATTTAATTCTGTTTCAAGCTCGGCAATTACTTCCTGCATATCAGCAGAAGCAGCGTTGGCAGTATTTAATAATTCGTTACCTCTGGCAATTAACTCTTTGATCTTTTCAATATCTCCGGCAACATATGTTTCATTTTTGTCAACTTCCGCTTGTGCCTCATCAACAGCATTCTGCAACTCGCGGTTATCCACAGGAATATAATCAATCTGTTGATAATTGATAATCGAAGAATCCCCATTATATGTATCAATCAACGTATTATATTCTGCAACAGTAATTGGAACCATACCACCATGAGCCCCGACACTGCCTGTTCTTCCGAATGTGCCGGCTGCCGGTGCAACGACGCTGTTCGGTTTTGAAAGATCCTTTGACAAGAATGGCGTGTAACGGTTAGTATTACTATAGTTATCAATCATAATGCACCATTCATTCCGGTCAATGAATTTGAACATAGTCGCACCTTCCCAGGATCCGGACATTCCTGGCAGCATACTGGGTATTTCCTGAAAATGATTTGCTACGGCTTCCTCTTTAAACCAGTTCCATACAATTTCACCTCTTTTGAGGCGGAAATTTGCAGCTGATTCACTCGGTATACTGCTCAGTTGGCCGGGGGTACTGTACTCCGTGCCATCCAGAGTATAGGGTGTTATCCTTGTCGGATCTGTATCATCATAATTGACATCCGGATCCAGAACCGTGTCGGCACTCATTAAATAAATTTTACTATTTGTTTCGTCTTTCACAACACGATACACCTTATCATAAAGGTTGTCAGGATCATCCGGGTCAGCTACCCATAATTGTGAAGTATCAATATTACCGGATCCATTTGCAACAACACTACCTCTCAGATAATTTGGTTGTTGTTCATGAAGCTTCGTGGGCCCCAGCGTCACAAAATCTTCCGTCACAGCGCAATACCCTCTGTTTCTTGTAAGGTTATCCGCCCCAATACGATTTGACCAGTAAATAATGTAATTATCATTCTCCGGGTCGTAAATGGCTTCCGGCGCCCATGCGGCTCCTCCCTCTATAGGTGCTGCGACATCAATCCATCTTCTTTCCCAATGGATCCAGTCTTCCGTCTCGTAGATAAACAATCTTGTGCTTCCCTGGGAAGCCATGATTGACCAGTTTCCTACACTTGAAGTCTCAGGAGTGCCGTTATATTTTGTTGACATCGTATTCAAATCCGTGGCAAGAATCCATGTCTTGTTTTTATCACTGCCATCTTGCTTAGAACCTTTAATGATATAAGGGTCACGGATACCCTGGTCGCTTCCATCAAATGGGAATAAAACCGATGCATCACCTTGTGTCGTTTTTTGTTTTTCTTCTTCCGTAAGAGTTGTAGTCCATTGTGTTCCCTGTGTTCCAACAGCCTGAATAGCATCAATATAATCTTTTCCCGCCGTAAACGCCGGGCTGCCTCCATTCAAAACGGTCCAGTTAAGACCATCTTCACTTAAGAAAAAGTGAATCTGCTGAACATCTCTTTGCCCGGATGCTACAGGTGAACTATTGGTAAAACATGTATAGATATAGCCGGCCATGCTGTCATCGGTAAGACCCTCACGAATGATTACTTTAAACTCCTTATCTATCGTGTCGTCCCCCATAGCAATCGTTGCCACAAGTTCTACCTCTTTATTTCCCTCTCCTGCATAAGGACGGGTAACTATAGCATTGATCATACCATCCGCATCTTCTATTGCAAGATAAGGATTAGATGGGTCTTTTGTCTTCCAGCTTATAGTTGCTATACCTTTATCGTCTATTTGTGAATCTGACGGTAAAGTAAAATCTTTTGAAATCTGTAGTTTTACCTCCTCTTCTTCCAATACTAATGCATCATAATGTGCCTTTAGGTATTCTGGTGCATTCGCAGGGTCGGACGTATAATCAGCAGCCAGGGCAATACTGCCCATATCAATGGGCGGTAATCCCGAAGCCAGCAATATAGCCACCATAACGATTGCTACAATGCGTGGAAAAATCTTTTTGTAATTCATAAAACTCTCCTTCCATAGTTCGTAGTATTTGGGTATTAGCAGTATGAACCCAGACGTTATTAACCATCCTCATAATACTTCATTCTCTCACCCCCTACTGTCATATGGCAGTGTTAAATTCCGACACTTCATTTTTACCAGAACCCTTATAAGTAAAGCAATGACTCTCCCTTTAGTATACAATGTAAGCAGCCAGACTTGATAATATATGAAAGGCAAATCATTGCTTATGGATATTATACAATTTGCATATTTTTTTTATGGTAAATATTGTTATTATTATAATATATATCAAAAACACAATATAATAAACAGAAATTTCTATCAATTTTGTTGGATTTTTTATGTTTATTCGTAAGTGGCTCATAAAATAATAGTCATAATCAACAAAATCTTCTCTCAGTGTACTGATTAAACAAATTATCATAATTGAATCGGAAAGGGACTGTTGGGAAATAAGATAGTTCTAAGAATAGGGATGGTATAACTCATGCGAGTTATACCATCCCTATAAATTTAAAAAAAAGAAAAAATATGACTAACGACAATCATTTTGTGGATAAGATTCTTAAAAAAGCAACTGATCCAGCCACCTTTCCTGTGCAACAAATGCTGCTCCAATGCCACTGTTGTTTTTCCCCTCTACTTTATTCAAGTTAAGGTTAACATATAAATTTTCATGCAGCAAACTTTCTACTTTCTTTTCTGTAAGGTCAAAAACTTCCGGAAAATCCGAAATAATTGCCCCGCCAACAAAGACATATTTAGTATCATACATATAGACCAGGTTTCGGATCAGCATCGCCATATGCTCTGCCTGACGATTTACAAATTTTTCGGCCCATTCTTCTTTATTTCGATAAGCTTCATAAATCTGTTCTACTTTAGTAATACCCCGCCCCTCTTCCTGACACAATTCAATTAAACTGTTTTTTGTAAGGTAAGTCTGCACACAGCCGATTTGCCCACAATCACAGGGTCGCCCGTCAGATTCAAGAATGACATGCCCGACTTCTCCGGCAGCGTTATTACTTCCCCGTAACAATGTGCCTTTATACATAACTGCTGAGCCGACGCCCATACCGATGGAAAGATAAGTTACATCTTCATGGCGGATTTCTTTATTCCGATGAGTTAATCCCACAATTGAGGATTTTAAATCATTATCAATAAATATCGGCTGTTCAAAGATCTTTGAGGCAATCTTTCCAAGCTCCACATTTTTCCACTGAAATTGTGGAGCAAAGTACACCGTTCCGGATTTATAATCCACATTACCAATGCATGCAATTCCAATTGAGACAATTTTATCCTCCGGATACCCGGCATCCCGGCATAGTTGTTGAAAGACAGTATTCGCAATGTCCATAATTTCTTCCGGTAAATACACCCGTTTTTCCAGTTCTAACTTCCGGCTTGCAATAATCCTGTCTACAAAATTCAACAGACAAACCTCTATGTAATCAGAATCAATTGAAATTCCGGCTGTTAAAACCGCATCTTCAACTACCTTTAATCGGATTCCATTTCTCCCTACACTCCCATTAATTACACTTTCCGCCTGTTCTACAAGGCCAATTTCTGACAGCAAATCGGTGAAACGGGTAATACTGGTAGCGCTCATTCTGGTTATTTTCGCTATATCGGCCCTGGAAATAAAAGAATCCTGATTATCCCTTATTAAATTCAATACCAATTTACAATTATTTTCTTTTATATTGTTTTGATTCTGAACTTTATGTTTTTGCAAAATTCTTCACCTCCTCATAATTGGTATAATAATCCTATCATATCTGCTGTTTTACCACAACTTAAAGATTATGATTGTTTTGAAATTTTGAATCCTGATTTCCGATCCAGCAAAAATGGCCGGTATTCCCCTGCAAGGTTGCTCATTAGCAGAATCTCCGGTTTAAGCCGGATTCCAATTTCTTCTATCATATAACTCCGGCGTCTTTCCATCCTGGCCCACACATCCGGGTACAGATTCTGCAATTCCATTCTCAGTTCCTCATCCGCAATACATATACCATCTTCCGCATTGGGATTTCCAAATCCGGGCAAATCCGGAATAATATCCATCTGAACCAGCATTCCGCTCTTAAATGTAATTTCAGAATCCGGATATATCGGCGATGAAAGCCATTCTTCCGTTCCAATCAGATGGCCCGGATTCAGGGTCCAGCCATACTGTTCTTTGGGAAATATTTGATTCATTAAATCATATATTTCTGCTCCGCTGACATCCAGTCCTATTTTCTCATACCAGGATGCAACTGCTGCATAATAAGGTTTCGCCAGCTTTTCAATAAATGTTATCCCATTCTCAACGTCTGTTTCGGATTGGGCTGCGTATCCGGCACGACAGGACAGTCCTCCATGCAGCCCCATGGAACTGCAAAAGGCATCTCCCATTTTCACTTTATTATCCGTTGGGCTAATCAAGCCCCTGAATCTGTTTTTTCCGGTTGTCAAAAGCGGATGGCAGGAAGGAACAAGTCCTCTGCTGTTCAAATGAGATGCCAGCTCTATTTCACTTTTACCTGGTTCCATATGATCAAGCATTTCTTTTAGCTGATGTGACGCATGTGCGGCTCCGTATTCCAAATATGCAATCGTATGTACATCGTTTATGATTCTTAACCCATATTCCGGGTGAATCAGTATATCCGTCACGTTCTCTACTGATCCGGTTTCACCGGAAAGATTACGTATTGCCGCGACGATATATGCCGGAACATCAAATGAACTTCTGGAATTTATAGTGCCTGTAAACAGTTTCCAGCCAATGATACCAATTCTGGCTCCTTCTTTCACATTTGCCCGGCTAAACAACACTTCCATAGAGTCAAACTGTTTCATAGGCTGATTTGGCAAAGATAATGCCTGGCATAAAACGGGTTCAACCGGAATCCTCGACTCTTTATACAGGTTCAGACACTCATTACCGAGTAAAATATAATTCTGCCCTTCTCTGTGAATCACAAGCAACCCTTCTTCAAAACGCGGATCAAACCCTGTATAATGCCGGAAATTTGAATAGTGCTCCCGGTCTGCATAAAACACCAGGCAATCAAGATTCTCCTTTTCCATACGGTCTTTTAATTTTTTCAGCCGTTCATCATATACACTTTGTGGTATCTGCGGAATATACTTCGGTACATCAATTTTTAAGCTCTTTAAAGTTGTTAATTCTACATTTTTAATTTTTATGCTTTCCATATCTAACCCCCATTTTTATTGCACCATTCATAACATACGGATGCAATACCTTTACAGCAAGTAATGATATCTTCAATCTTACATTTTTCATTTGTCCGGTGTGCCAGCGCCGGATTGCCCGGTCCATAATTTACAACCGGTATTTTAGGTACTCTCATAAGCCAGCCGGTATCCGTATGAAATCCCGAACCATTTAAAACGGTCTCTCTCCGGATCTCTTTTGTACTCTTTTCAAATACTTTTACAAAAGGATGTTCCTGTAGTACTTCAGAACAGTCTGCTTCACAAATCCAGTCAATTTTAGGCGGATTCCTCTTAAGCCATGGATCCGCTTCGCTGATTTGTTTTATAAATTCTTCAAATTCTCTTCGGGTATCATTACCCAGACCGTCCTCGTTTGTCTCGTGTGGTAATACCTGAATATTAATAGATAATTTGCATGTGGCCGGGAAACTGCTTCTATGATGTCCCCCTTCGATCATTGCCACTTTGACCTGACAGGATTCTTTAAGTAAGGGATGATTTTTATCCGGACGTAAAGCCCATTCTTTATTTAAATTATCGATTTGCCCCATAATATAACGTGCTTTATCAATTGCATCCACCGCACCACCCTGAGTCCAGTGCGGCTGCCATACTTCAAGATGGCCTGTTCTTCCATATACAGTAAGATCGACCCACTGAATATTTCTGCAAAGCAGGCTTATTTCTAAGTCTGTCGGTTCTCCCATAATTCCCGCATCGATTTTTGCACCATTTTTCTCAAGCCAGTCTGCTATGGCCAGGCAGCCCGTACCACCGGATTCTTCACTTACAGCGCTTGCAAACCATATATCGCCTTTGGGGCGGTTACCGGTTTCGATCATGGCCTTTATTGCAACTAACATGCAGGCCAGCCCACCCAGTTCATCTACCGTACCGCGGCCATACAGTACTCCCTCCGCAATTTTGGCTGCAAAGGGATCATGCTCCCATTCATCCGCATCATCTGCTGCTACTACGTCACTATGACCGATCAGCAGAACCGACCTTCCATTCTCAGGATCCGTCCCAGGTAACCTGGCAACAATATTCGGGCGGTTTTTAAAATCAATTTTATCTGTATAGCCGGTAATAAATCCTGGCTTTTCCCGATAAATCTCCAGTTCGCTTAAGTCAACATCAAAAGTATGAGTTATCATACCGAGCTCCTGAAGCTTTTCAAGTATTCGCCGGGAGCAGGCTGCTTCATTATATCCTTTCTCTTTTGCATAAACAGGATTTACCGGTTTTGACCGGATCATGTCCTGTAATAATGTAATCAACTCTTCTTTATGCGCTTCAATATAGTTGAATAATAACTGTTTATCCATATTTTCTCCTTCTCTTTCTTATCGGATTTTATCTCTGGACGTACTTACTGCAACTGCAATAATAATTACCAGACCTCTTATGATCATCTGGCGATGAACATCAAGCCCATACATAACCAGGGCATTATCAATCATACCAATCATAACGGCACCTATAATGGCCCCTGAAACAGAAGCAACACCACCTGACATAGAAGTCCCCCCAAGTACCGTTGCTGCAATGACAGACGTACCTGAATCCTCTCCCAGAGTGTATCTTCCTCCGCCAAATCTTCCGCTCCAAAGGATTCCGGCCAAAGCTGCCAGTACTCCCATCATAATCATCACCAGCATTTTTATCCTTTCGATTTTTACTCCTGAGTAAAATGCTGCCCTTACATTCCCTCCAATAGCCAGAACTTTTCTTCCGAAAGGCATTTTTCTCATTAAAACCAGTCCAATGAGAAAAACTAAAATCATCCAGATAAATACCGAGGGGATAATACCCATATTTCCGCCTCCAAAAATGCTGATAAAAGTCTTGTTTGTAATGGGTACTGCTTTTAAATTTGTCATAGTTCTTGCAATTCCCATCCATACGGTTTGGGTACCTAAGGTCGCAATAAAAGGAGGCATTTTCAAATATGCAATCAAAATGCCATTAGCGGCACCTGCTAAAACACCAAAGGCCAGTGTACCGGCCAGTCCTGTTAAAATTCCATAAGATTGTACAAGGAGTGCACAAATCAACGAGGAAACTGCTACCAATGAGCCAGTAGATAAGTCAATTAGTTCTGCGCCTAAGACAAAAGTCATACCTACTGCCATAATCGCAATTAAACAAGTTTGCCTCAATATGTTCATCAAATTATCAAGACTGGCAAAGCCCAGCCCAACATTTCGAAGCGTAAAGCTAAAAATGATAAACAGAGCAATAAATGCAATAAATACAATTAGTTCATTTAGTTTCATTTTACTTTTCACGTCTGTTCCCATCCTTTCTTATTGCATCGCTGCTGCCAGTGTATCCTGTGTAACTGTCTCATAATCATCATTCTTAAGTTCGTTCACAATTTTTCTGTTCTTAAGAATCAGAATTCTGTTACAGTTTTGATTTACTTCTTCTATTTCAGAGGATGCCAGTATCACGGCACCGCCTGTCTTCTTAAATTCATCCACGATTTCCATAATTTCTGCTTTCGCATGCACATCTACACCAAATGTAGGATCATCCATCAATATTATCCTGGGATTTGTCGCCAACGCTTTCGCAATCACAACTTTCTGCTGATTGCCTCCGGAAAGATTTCTTATGACTGCATCACGGTTCTTTGTCTTGATCTGCATTCTGTCAATATAATTATCAACTATCACATGACCCTCTTTATCATTAATCAAGAATTTTTTCGTAATCTTTTTCAACCAGGGAAGTTCCATATTAAACTTAATGGAATGATTAATGCTTAAACCCTGAATCTGCCGACTTTCCGGAATAAGAAAAATTCCGGACTTTACAGCATCTTTCGTATTCTTAATCATTATCTTTTTACCATTGATCCGGATTTCACCCGAATGGATCGGTTCTACGCCGAATAAGACTCTGAATAACTCCGTTCTTCCGCAGCCCTTTAAACCGGCGAGGCCTAAAACTTCTCCCCCAAATAGCTTGAAAGAAAGCGGCTCTTTTATATTCGCAGAAGTTATATCTTTTACTTCCAGTAACGGAGCTGATAAATCAATTTTCATAATACTTCTTTTTCTTTTCAGGGCATCTCTTTCCCCGCCCAGCATGGCACTGATCATTTCCTCCAAACTTGTATCTGTTATTTTACTATTTAAAGTAAGATCACCATCCCGGATTACCGTAACACTGTCACAGCTGTCCATGATTTCTTTTAAGTGATGGGTAATCAAAACAACTGATATTTTATTTTGTTTCAATTTTCTTACCATCTTGAACAGTTTTTCACACTGTTCACCATCAAGAGCTGCCGTTGGTTCATCCATCAAAATAATTTTCTTATTTTTTAATACTGCTTTACAGATCTCAACCATCTGCATGTCAGAAGAATTTAACTCTTTTATTTTTTTATAGATATCAATATGGATATCATATTCTTCAAAAAAATCCTGTACTCTTTTTGCCCCTTCTTTGTCATTAATGATACCATGGTTTTTTATTTCAGAATTCAAATAAATATTCTGAAGTACAGTCATATCAGATACCAGGCTAAATTCTTGAAATATCATGCCTACATATTCCGATGCTTTTTTATAATCATTTTTGATTTCTTTTCCAAAGATTCGAATGGTACCTGATACGGGAGCGTAAATACCCTGGATGATTTTTAATAACGTGCTTTTACCCGCTCCATTTTTCCCGATCAACCCTCTGATCTCGCCTTGATTTAAAGTAAAATCTATATCTCTCAACACGGAAACTCCATTAAAAGACATACATATTTTTCCCATTTCCAAAACTTTCGCTTCCATGCAATTCCACCTCTCATCTTTTTGAAAGAGCAGACTTTCCTGATAACAAGAAAGCCTGCTCTCCTATTTCAGATGCTATTTAATGCCTTTGTCGATCAATGCTTCATTCAAAACATCCGGCAGCTCCTCACCAAAAGACCATCTCCACATTTCTTCTAAATTTTCAGGACTTACTTTTTTACCGGGGCCTTTCAATTCAGCCGGAAGTTCTTCTCCCAAATATGATTTAGCCAGGGCAATCGTTGCTGCTGAAGCATAGTAGTATGCGGAATCACAAACAATACCCGTTATATAACCATCATTAATCATATCCAGACAGCAAATAGTATCCAGGTCGATCGTAACAATTTTAAAATCTTCTTTGCCAAGGTTTTTAACGATCTCCAGTACTTCCAGTGCCGGGGTTGAAAATGTTACAAAAATACCTTTTGCATCCGGATGCCTTGTAAGCATTGCACTTACTACAGGACCTGCATCACTGGCTGATTCAATACCACCTTCTTCTACCAGGTTAATATCCGGGTAGTCATTTTTAATGGCATCTATAAAAGCACCGTCACGGGTATTGGAAACGTAGTTTACACTTGATATGGTGATCGCTAATATATCACCTTCTCCGCCGATTGCCTCTGCCAGCATTTCTGCCGCCAGTTCTCCTTCTTCTGCAAACTCGTCTGAAACCATAGTGACATATTCATTTCCTGCGGTATATCCGTCCGGTACGGAACCTGTAAATGCTAATTTAATGCCTGCTTCTACAACCGGGTTGAAATTCTGTGCTGCGATAGTTGCTTCCTGTGGCTGGCAAACTATGCCGTCCACTCCCATAGAAATAAAATTCTCAAGATTCTGCTGTTGTTTTGCCGGATCCAGTTCACAATAAGCTTCACCGGCAACCTTGATTCCCAAAGCTTTGCAGGTATCCGTAAATCCACGGATCTGTCCAAATCCAAAGTCAGATTCCGTGGGCACTTCAATTGCGAAATTCAAGTCCATTGCTTTTACTTTTTCAATTTCTTCTGCAGTTAAACCAAATTGCTGACCGGCCCATTCAATAAAATATCCGTCACCGGTTACTTCTGCACCTTCCGTTTCAGTTTCCGTTTCTGCCACTGTTTCCATTATTGTTTCTGCCGTTCCCTCTGTCATCTTTTGTGTTTCTTTTGCAGATTCCTCATTTGTTTCTGCATTCTGGCTGCTGCCGCATCCAATTAACGAAAAAATCATAACTGCTGCCATTCCAAATGCCGATAATTGTTTCAAAGCCTTTCTCATAAATTACCTCCAATCTCGTTTGTATAATACCCTTCGCTTCATTTGATCCTGGCTGTTTATTATCTTTTCACCTCCTGTTTTTTTTATTACCAAAACCTTACTTTTATCTTCTATCTCCCATATGAAGATAATAAAAGTCTTTATATATTATTTTACACGCTAATTAATTACTCCAATGTTGTTATTATTATAGCATAATATTTTTGTCATGTCAAATAGTATAAAGAAACTAAAATTATACAATCTCCTCTTGACAGGCTAGCGTTTACTAGCTATAATAAGGCTAGTAAACGCTAGCCAATTGTCTAAAGGAGGAAACCATGGAAATGCGAAATACAAGACAGCGTATCATGGATGAAGCGCTGGCGCTATTCTCGATCAATGGCTTCGAGGGTGTGTCGGTGAAGCAGATTGCAAATGCTGTCGGGATCAAGGACAGCTCGCTTTATAAGCATTTTAAAAGCAAACAGGATATTTTCGATACCCTGCTTGAAGAAACGAATCGTAAATTTGAGGAAACGGTTTCTTTCTATAAATTGCCCCAGGGAGAAATCGAAAAAGTAGCAAAAGAGTACGGACGTAATGATCTTACCTGGCTGAAAAAGGCCTGTGAAGCTATTTTCCTCTTCTTCCTTAAGGATCCGCAAGCTTCAAAATTTCGTAAGATGCTTATGATTGAGCAGTATAAAAACCAACACGCAGCCGAAACATTCCGGAGCTGGTTTGCCGACGCCGCCATGGAGTTTCAAACCGCTCTCTTTGCCGAAATGATGAAGCAAGGGTATTTCCGTAAAGCACCGCCTGAAACAATTGCCATGCAGTTCTATGCACCTTTTTATCTGCTTCTGTGTCTGTATGATACAATGCCGGGTAAAGAAGACGAGGCGCTTTCCCTGCTCATGGCACATGTAGAACAGTTCGCAGCAATCTATCAAATCCGAAAAGAGGTAAAGAAATGAATCTGAACATATTTATGGAACACGGTATCTCCGGAATAATGAAAACAGCAGCGCGATTTTGTTTAAACAATGGTAAAGGCCGCATGTTCATGGCAAAAATTCTGCCTGAGATACATAAAAACGCCAAAATAAGAGAGAAGAATGAACAGGCCGGAACCCATGTGCCGCCCTTTTTAATCGCCAGCATCGCTTCCCAGTGCAACCTGCACTGCGCAGGGTGCTATGCCCGTGCAGAGAGCGGATGTGGAGATTCGGGTAACACGGGAGACCTGAATGTCAGGGATTGGAAATCTATTTTCTCTGAAGCTGCCGGGCTTGGAGTCTCCTTTATTTTGCTCGCCGGCGGCGAACCGCTTACCAGGCCTGACGTAATCAACGCTGCGGCAAGCTTTTCCAATATGGTTTTTCCCATCTTTACAAATGGTACAATGATCAATGAAGAATATCTGCTTCTCTTTGACCGCAGCCGTAACCTCATTCCGGTTATAAGCATAGAAGGCGGAGCGGATGACACAGACCGCCGCAGGGGCAGCGGCATATATGAACAGGCTGAGACTGCCATGGCACATTTCAATGAGAAACATATACTTTACGGAGTCTCCATCACCGTAACACGGGAGAATATGCAAACCGTTACTTCCGACTCGTTTGTTTCAAAACTGCACAGTAAAGGCTGTGGGCTTATTTTTTTCGTGGAATATGTCCCTGTAGCGGAAGACACTGAGACTCTTGTTCTTTGTGACCAGGATATTTGCATACTAAAAGAAAGCGTAACTCAGTTGAAAAAACGATATGGCGATATGGTTATCATCTCATTCCCGGGTGATGAAGAAGCCATGGGCGGCTGTCTGGCATCCGGACGCGGTTTTTTCCATATAAACGCTCGGGGCGGAGCCGAACCCTGCCCATTTTCCCCATATTCCAGATATAATTTAAAGGATACTTCCATTGCAGAAGTATTACGCTCTGATTTCTTCCGAGACCTATGTGAATTGGCAGCCTGTGCAGATATGACGCAGGGCGGATGTACCCTATTTGACCGCAAAGATCAGGTACGTTCTATGTTAGCACCATAATTACGATAACGAATTAACCGGTAAAAACTTGACAGGAAATATAAAAAATGATACATTTTTCATAATAAATAAGAGAGGCAGCTGATTCTATGATACTTTGCATTGGCAATACTCCATGCAAGGTCTGATATTTGGGCGAAATTGCATGGAGGAAAATAATATTTTATAATTTTTCGTCCAGATCGGCTTTGCATTTTCATGATAACCAGAAATTGGGAAACAGGAAAAGGAGCAAAGTCATTATGGAAAAAATAAAAAATCCCTTTGAAGGGGTAATTACCTGCCTAATTTTTCGTAAGGATAAATATATATGGACTTTGGAGGGTCATTAATAAAATTTGCTGCGGGAGGTGCGTCAGCATGCTGGCATAATACCACTGCGCCGCCCTGCAATCCACCTTTTAACCTCCCAAGCAAGTCCCCCGCTTCTAAGCGAAGCGAAAGCGGTGGGTGGGACATGCTTGTTTCAGTAAGAGTTCAAGCTCTTACTGAAATGGCAGCAAAGCTGCCAGGATGTTACGAGTAAGCAGCGAAGCGGATTACGAGTATCCGCTTTGACTGTAAAAGCGTGTCGGCTATCATTGATGGATCCGACACGCTTATTCTGATCACTTAAATAAAGAAATTTTCCGGATGACTGCTTCTACATCTATCGGTTTTGCAAGATGATCGTTCATACCGCATGCGATGCACTTGTCTACATCTTCCTTGAAAGCGTTGGCAGTCATTGCAATAATAGGAATTGATTTTGCTTTGGGAATATCAAGCGCGCGAATAGTTCTTGTAGCTTCACAACCATCCATTTCAGGCATTTGAACATCCATAATAATTATATTGTATCTATCAGGATTGTCTTTAAATTTCCGGACAGCTATCAGTCCATTTTCCGCAATATCAATGCGAATGCCGGTATCCTCAAGCAAAGATATAAATATTTCCCTGTTAATTTCTACATCCTCGGCAAGAAGTAATGTGACATTGGAAAAATCCGGGGCATTTTCTTCCGCAATGGTCTCCATTTCAAGTTTTTTGATTGTGTTTCCCACAATTTCGTTAATTGCATCCAAAATTGACGACGGGAATAAAGGTTTGGATATAAATCTATGAATTCCTGCGTTCCCTGCCAACTTTTCAATTTTGTTCCATTCTAAAAATGAGGTCATGACAATTACAGTATTTTTGTCTATCATCTCGCCCAACTTATTTGCCGTTTCTATGCCGTCCATATCCGGCAGGTCATAATCAAGAAAAACGACATCATATGGCTTTTGGATTTCTTTGGCTGTTTTAACAAACCGAATCGCAGCTTCTCCGTTTTCCGCTTCATCGGTATTGATTTTGAAATTTTCCACCACCGAAATAACGTGCCGGCGGATATCATTGTCATCGTCCACAATGAGCAACTTTAAATCAGAGGGAGCTATGCCGTCAAAAATAACCGTTCCGCCTTGCTGCGATGCTCGTTCAAGCTTAACCTCGAAAGTAAATACAGAGCCTTTATTTATTTCTGATTCAACCCATATCTCGCCGTTCATCTTCTCTATAATGCTTCTGGAAATGGAGAGTCCCAGCCCTGTTCCGCCAAACTTCCGTGAAATGCTTCCGTCTGCCTGCTCAAAAGATGTAAATAATCTGCCAATTTGTTCTTCTGTCATACCTATGCCTGTATCAGCAACCGTAAAACGCAGAACACTGTAATCCTCCTCTTTTTGTGTCTCCTCCACAGTCAACGTGATGGTTCCCTTTTCGGGCGTAAATTTAACCGCATTTGACAACAAATTCGTAATAATCTGGGAAAGTCTGAGTTCATCGCCAATGTAGTGCATCCTCATATTCTTACCTAAATTTATATCAAGCTTTTGACCCTGTTGCTCGGTTTTATCAATAATTAAATTGCATACCTTCATAAGCATTTTTTCTATATTCATGGGCGCAGAATCAAGTTCAAATTTACCTGCCTCTATTTTCGACATATCCAGTATATCATTGATCAGGTTGAGTAATTGAGCGGAGGAGGTTCCTATTGTATCGAGACAATATCTGAGTTTGCTGATATCGCTTGTATTGTCCGCTATTTTTGTCATACCAATGATTGCATTCATTGGTGTACGGATTTCATGACTCATACGGGAAAGGAATTCGCTTTTTGCATTGGAAGCGGATTCAGCTATGTTTTTCAGCTCAGTCAATCTATTGTTTTGCTCATTAATTTCGTTGATCATATGCCGGTAACTGCTGATATCGGACAAGGTTACGATATACCCCGCATACTGCCCGCGCTCTATGATAATATCTTTTGATAATGCGTAATTGTGTGTTTCTCCGCCTTTTGATATGGTTATTTCCGCATCATGAATATCTTCCTCAGTAGAACGAAGTACATCAAACACATTCTCAGGATTTTGCTCTGAGGTTATAGATTCCAAGAAACATATAACATCGTTTGCAGCCATTTTGTCGGTATCCGGCATAAGTTCTGAGAAAGTGTTTTTGAATGATGGATTGGCATCTGCCACATACCCCTCATTATCTACCACCAGAAATGCATCAGATAAAGAAATAAACAGGCTGGTAAAAACGGTTTCTTTGATATCGAACAGTCTCAGCCGAATGGAGTATATGGCAAAGATAAGGAACATAATTAAAAATGTAGCCGGAGTAATATCAAAGTCTGATTTGAAAATGCCAAAGGTATACATCACATTTGATATTGTTGGAAGCATCATCCCCACTCCGACAAAAGCAAGTGAAGGTGTTTTTCGAATATTTTTTATAATATAGCGAAATAGCATAACAACGGAAATAAGAATTGGAATATATGCAATAAGAGCATGTATCACAAATAGCGAACCAGGCTGCGGACGCAGCCCATCATAAGATGCAATTACTCCATGATGCCACGAATTGGTTATCAGCAATAAAATATCAAGTGCCGGAAAGATCGTTAGAATCCTTGCAATCACACGCGATGGCGCATATTTTGACTCGGTAAAATATAACATATATCGCAGCATGACTGACGGAAGAATAGAAATAAACATCATATTTATGGGATAAAGCTTAATGTAAACTTCTTCGCTTACAAGTACATTAGTGCCATTGGTCAGCGTCCACAAAGAAAACAGAAATCCCATTAAAAAAAACAGATTGAGATATGTGCTTCGCTTTCCACGAAACCAAATGCCGGCCACCATGTACATTAAAATAGAAAAAAGCAGTATAGATACAAAATAAATCGTTATTTTTACATCCACGTCATTCCCACCCATCCTAAATAATATTACTTACCTGATTTTTAATTTTAGAATATGCATATAATAAATTACTATTTAATTAACACCGAATCTGTATTATTTATACTATATATTAAATACTTTTGTTTCACTTGTCAATCTCTTTTCTGAGGATGCATATTTTAAATATTTTAAAAACGCAAGGTCAGTCAAGAAAATAGTAAAAGATGGGAAGATGTGGAAGATCTTATCATTGCAGAACGGAAAACTGCATAGTGCGAGGTGAATATTTAAAGGGGGACGCGGCAGGAGGGCAAGGGACAGCCTACGTAAACGCATGCAACGCTCTGTCGGACTAACCATTAACTACAACCAACGACGCTCCGGATACCGTCGCGCCGGGTTTTCGTAAATGGTGGATTCCGCCGCCGCGACGGCTATCCGGAGCGTCGTTGATCGGAGTTAGCAGCGGAGTTCGTCAGGTACGTTGCCCGGGTTTGCGTAAAGCACCTCTCATTCCACAGCGGCGTCCTAAAGCGTGTTTGAACATTTGCATATCCAACAACAACTGTTTACCTATACTCTCCCAAGTAAACAATCCCTACCGTACCAGGACCTGAATGTGCACCAATACTGGGCCCGATTGGTCGAACAATAAAGTTATCATAACCTAATCGCTGCTGAATTAATCCCTTTACATATTCTGCATCCCCCTCGCAGTCTCCATGAAGAATTCCTATCGCAATCTGCTTATCTTTAAAAGCGCCCAGTCTCTTTTCCATATTGTTAACTAATGCAGAAAGCGACTTCTTACGTCCTCTGACTTTATCCAGAGCTGCCAACTTTCCTTCTTTATCAATATACAGTATTGGTTTTATATCAACTATTGACCCCAATATAGCAGAAGATTTTGACAGACGTCCTCCTCTGTACAGATGATCCAGGTCATCCACCATAAATTGGATACAAATATGAGGCACAAGTTTTTCTATTTCTAATGTTGTTTCTTCAATATCCATACCGGCATTTCTGCATTCCAAAGCTTTTATGATCATCAGCGTCTCCCCGACGGATGCCGATAAGGTGTCAATCACTTTAATATTACTCTCCGGATACTCCTCCATCACTTCATTTGCGCCCATTACAATATTACTGTATCCCGCACTTAATTCAGAAGAAAAACTAATATGTAATATATCCTTCCCTTCCTTCGCATACGTCGTAAATCGTTCCAAAATAACTGCCGGATTACTTGCCATTGTTGCAGCTTTTTTCTTATTTCGCATTTCAGTGTAGAACTGCTCTGTTGTTAATTCTTTATCCTCACCATACACTTCTTCCTCAATGCTGTAATAGTGGGGAATTACGCAAATATGATTGGCCTCTACAAATTCATTTGGTAAATCGGCATTGCTCTCCGTTGAAATAATAAAATCTCTCATGATATTTCTCCTTCTTCACTTTATATCATTATTACACCTCTAATTTGGGGATAAAAATTGTTCAAATTGATCTAATTCAATTATATCACTGTTTTTGAATGAATAATAGAACTTTTTTATCCAACCACTCTCCAAAAGGAATCAAGGACAAACGATTTCACGCCGTCTGTCCTTGATTATTTTTGAAACATCTAAAATACACTATCAGGAAACAGCCACTGTGGTAGACAATATGCTTCTTAGCAAACAATCAAAGAGCGTTGCCCTGTTTGCGTGAAGCATATTGCCTACCACAGTGGCGTCCCTGATAGCCACGTGTATAAACTCGCACTATTAAAATATGCACCCATGAAAAATTTATTCATTTTCACTTCACACAAAGTCAAATGCATGCAGTGCAGGTGGGCTTTCTCATCATGGGGTGAAATCGGATATTCCTTTACGTTTCTGCCTGACTCCATTGACAAGCTCCAGCGTCTTTTTCCATGTTTTTTCTGTTTGCTGCTTGAGAAAAGCATGCAAGCTGTCCAATTCCTCATTTTCATCGTAACGCTGAAGGCTGTTGTAATAAAGCGACTTATCCTCATCATAAATGATAAGCGGAGGATGTCCATGGGTCATAAGAAAATAATTGAGGAGCGTCCGGCCAACTCTGCCGTTACCATCGGCAAATGGATGGATATATTCAAACCGGGCGTGAAAATATGCACCTGCTTTCAGCATATTGCCATCGCTGAAATAAGTATTCATCTCGTCAATTAATTCCGTCAAATCCCTCTCAACATCTTTCGCAGCCGAGCCAACCTCATGAATGCCGGTCACATAATCATGCTTTTTAAATTCACCAGGACGTTCTCCGTTAACGATATACCGTCGTTCATCATAAGTGCCTCCTGTCAGAACACGATGGACTTCACTAATCAGATCAAGATTTAATGGTTCTTTTTTAACAATTTTTTCTTTGAGATACTCATAACACATCTTCTGGTTTTGCTGCTCGAACAGGGCACGGGGCGTCCCCGTAAATCCGGAGACCTTGCCGTTTTCAAAAATTTCTCTTGTGTCATGATAGGTTATTTCTTCATTTTCAATATGTCCCGAGTGATATGCAAAAAGGATACGAAAGCTGCTAAGGTATTTATCTAAATCCGCAGCGGTAATGATATTATATGACTGCCACAATTCAATAACTTGTGTGTACCATTCCAAGCGAATCCCCTCCTTCTCTTGCTTTTTAACGATTATACCACAGCTTTAAGCAAAATCGGAAAATATTTTTATACTTTTACTTATTTATAAAGAGGTCCATAAGGTGATCAGATCCGCGCCGATGTGTCCGTAGCTGATGGCTCCGTGGTTTGCACCCCAGTTAGTCATAACATCATAAGCTGTCTTAAATGCACCTTCCCCGGTGGCTCTCGGAGCAAACCAGGTACATGGCCATGTATAATCTGTCCTCTTCCAGAGTTTATCAGATACTTCCGAAGGAAGTTTTACGGTCCAGCCTTCTGCGATCTGCAGTACCGGACCAAGACCTTTCACAAGATTCAGACGAATCATGGTGCACGGCATTTCTGCTTCAGTCAGGAAACGGGAAGAAAAACCGCCGCCACGAAAATATCCGTTCTCAGCCGGATTCCAGGTAGTCGCTGCCATAATTACATCCTGGTCTTCCTGAGTCACTTCATACCAGGGTTTGATGCATCCATTTAGACTGTAATTCAGGCGGGTTCTTATCAAAACCGATGATGCATTTTTCTTTCGCCCATAAAAGCGCTTTCTCGTATTCTGCTTTATCATAGATGCCTTCGGTCATGCGGCGGGTGATCTCCACCTCGTCTACCGACTCCACACGCATTCCAAGGTATTCTTCTATAAACGCAGGATCTATGTCTTTGCTTAATTTTCATCCCAAAAATCCTCCACAGCATCCAATATGTCAGTGGCAGGGAGCAGGGTTGCCTCAGCAATGCTTTTTCCTGTTTTTTTCAAGTAGTGCCTGATAAGATGATAGCCGCAAGCATATCCGGCGCAGTAAGGCAAGCCTACCGGCGTAAAGTTTTGCAGGATTGCCATTTCATCACCATACAGGTAAGCATTTAGATTATCCATCCCCTGTACACCTAATCCTCCACGAATAATCGGCTTGATATATTCATTGAGTGTTTGCATATCCGTCTTGCTCACCCACGGTCCAATCAAATCCTCGCCATACAAATATGTGGCAAAATTCTCGGCCAGCCCTTCGGTAACAATCATTTCACCTAATGTAACTTCATTTGACCACTTGATAAATTGATAACGTACATTGTGATTCGTTTCGTGGGCAAGGCATATTGGCAATCTGTTCACTGTATTTTCCGATGGTACAAGCCCGGCAATAATATAACCCGGTATACCACCTTCACCGCTATATCCTTCACTGAGAATTATATATGGATTTTCCGGCTCGGCCAATAAAATTGAATATAGATACTCTTTCACAGGCAAGTCAATACCATTATTTATGAAACAAGTTAACGATTTTTCAATGGATTCTTGGCATTTCCTCCAAAGCAGATCCGATGATATCATTTCAATATTTTTTTCTTGTGAGCTATCGACTTTCGTTGGGGCAATGTGTCCGAGCATGCCACTCGCCATAATTACATCATAGCCATTTTCTGTTGAGGCTTTCATCGGCACATTATAGCAAGCCCACTTCTTCTCAAAAGGCATCATTAACTCATAGCGGTAAATATCATTTTTCTTTTCTATTGGAGCTGCTGCAATTTTTTTGTAGATAATATCGGAACGTACTACATTCACTTTCATATGATTCATCCTTTCTAATTTGTTTACTCTTACTGTACACTATTACGGAACGTCAACGTCAATAGGTAAAAGTACTTTTTTTTAACTCAATTTGCAAAGCTTTAGGTAACATATTGGGAGGGGAAAGGAGCTGGCTATCTGAGCATCAACAAACACGAATTCACGGCACAGGCAGGAGATCTGGTAGTGGTCGATTCCGGTGATTTTCACTATAGTGATTCTTCCCGGATGCAAAACCATCTTGACTACTGGAAAGGACAGATTGCTTATTGTGATCCGACAAAATCAGGGTCTTCATACACCCAGCTTTGTACCATGATACTTGCAAAAGGCGGCTCAGATTCGGGCTGGGATTTTGTAAAAGAATTTTATGCAAATCTGGACGGTAAACTGGTTGATTCCTCCGGAAAATGTCATAAACTGGTTAAGGATGGCGTATTGAAAATCATTATAAGGAGGATCTTTCAGTTGGGGTTACGGCTGAATATATTGGTATTAGTGAAGGGCATCTGAGTAGAATTTTTAAGAAAAAAACGGATTATACGTTTGTTACTTATTTGACGAATTATCGTATTCATACTGCTATGGGGTTGTTGCGGGATTGTGGATTTAAGGTTTATGAGGTGGCGGATATGGTGGGGTATAATGATATTACCTATTTTAAAGGTGGGGGGGTATACATATTGGCTATTAGGACGCCACAGTGGAAGGCGATATGCTCCACGCAAACAGGGCAACGCTCTGGCGAACTAACTGCCAACTCCGACCAAGTCAGCGCCCAGGAAAGCCTGGGCGCCGAGGTCTTCGTAAGCAGTTATTTCGCCGCCGCTAGGGGCGCCCTTTGATTGTTTGCTTAGGAGCATATCGCCTTCCACTGTGGCTGTTTTTTGATAGTGTTTAAGTCTGCGTGAAAAATATCTGCTTAATTTTACAGATATTCTTTTTGTTAATTGTCATTTACAAAATCTCTCCATTACTGGCAATCACTTTTTTATACCAGTCAAAAGATGCTTTTTTACTTCTCTTTAAAGTCCCGTTGCCATTATTGTCTTTATCGACGTATATGAATCCATAGCGTTTTTTCATTTCTCCGGTGGAAGCGCTTACAAGGTCGATACATCCCCATGGGGTATATCCCATAAGCTCAACGCCGTCAATATTGACCGCATCTATCATTGCTTTTATATGAGCCCGCAGATAGTCAATTCGGTAGTCATCCTGTATGCTTTCATCCTCCGCCGGTTTATCCACAGCACCTAAACCGTTTTCCACAATAAATAATGGTTTCTGGTAGCGGTCATACAAAGAATTTAATGTGATGCGAAGCCCTAACGGATCGATCTGCCATCCCCATTCACTTTCCTTCAGGTATGGGTTTTTCAAAGTAGCAAATACATTTCCCTGGGTTTTTTTATCCACCTTGGGGTCTGCACTTGTCAGTCTGGAGGTATAGTAGGAAAATGAAATGAAATCTACGGTATTTTCTTTTAATATGTTTTCATCTTCCGGTTCCATATTTATTCGGATGCCTTCTCTTTCAAACATTTTCATAGCATAGTTGGGGTAAGCGCCGCGGGACTGTACATCTATAAAAAAGTAATTTTCCCTGTCTTTTTCCATGGACTTCCAGACATCCTCCGGGGCGCAGGTATTGGCATAGGTATTACCTGCCGCAAGCATACAGCCTATCTGGAAATCGGGATTGATCTCATGCGCGAGTTTTGTGGCCAGTGCGCTGGCTGCCAATTCATGATGTGCTGCCTGATATTTTATCTGAGTTCGATTTTCTCCTTCTTCAAAAATAATACCGGCTCCCATAAACGGTGCATGTAGAAGCATGTTAATTTCATTGAAAGTAAGCCAATATTTTACTTTGTTTTTATATCTTCTAAAAATTGCTTCACAGTAATGTACAAAATAGTCGATCATTTTTCGATTTTTCCAGCCTCCGATAGTCAGGATTAAATGCATCGGTACATCGAAGTGGCATATCGTAACAAGGGGCTCAATTCCGTATTTCAAACATTCATCAAACATGCTCTCATAAAATGCAAGTCCTTCTTCGTTTGGTTCTTTCTCATCTCCATTGGGGAAGATACGGGTCCATGCAATTGACAGGCGGTAACACTTGAATCCCATTTCTGCAAATAATTTGATATCTTCCTTATAGTGATGGTACATATCGATCGCTTCATGGCTTGGATAAAAATGTTCTTCATCACATTTGGTCATTCTCATTTCACCAACCGCAACCGGCCAGCGGTCTTTTCCCGCCGGTACTACATCCACATTGGCAAGTCCGCGTCCTCCTTCAAGGCAGGCACCTTCACACTGGTTTGCGGCTGTTGCGCCGCCCCATAAAAATCCATCCGGCATTCTGTTCATTCTATATCCTCCTTTAAATTTTGCTTATATTCTGGCACTATATAAATCCAAAATGAATAAATGCTTTATAAATACCATCTTCTTCAATTCGGTCGGTCACATAATCTGCTTCTTTTTTCAATTCTTCCACACTGTTACCCATTGCGATACCTGTATGCGCATAACGGATCATTTCAAAATCATTTGAGCCGTCACCAATAGCAACAGACGTTGAATGATCCATCTGAAAATGCTCCATAAGCCGCATGATACCGGTGGCTTTATTGATCCCCCTGCATGTTACTTCACCACTGTGCATAATGTCTTCTCCGAAACTTGCGCCGGTGATCTGGAAATATCCATCCAGTTTTTCATCAATCCGGGTCTGCAGCTGTCGGATATCTGCATCCGCATCGAAATAAATTGCACTTTCTATAGGAACCCGCTCCATTGGTTTATCTGTAAAAGCCATATCTTTTAATATCTTTTTCGTATCAATACCTCTTCTGGTCAAAAATTCTTTTAGTTTCCGCTGATTTCTTTTATCGGCAAAACCTCCGTCAATTCCCTGCAGCACATAAAAAGCGTTATGAGACGAAAGCAATTCAATCAGGACCTGTATCCGATCCCAGTCCATGGTATGATGATAAATGACCTTATCGGCAGCTTTTATATATGCGCCGGCTGAACACACCAATCCATCAAAAGGAAATTCTAACAGCCAGGGATAAATACCGGTATAGGTCCTTCCTGTACAAATTGCTATTCTATGCCCGTTTTTCTTAGCTTCTTTCAATGCCTTCCCTGCCGACTTTGGCATCCTTGATTCAAAGTCTACCAGGGTCCCGTCAATATCCAGAAAAATTATTTTGCCCATTTTTTATTCTGCCTCCCGTATGATCTGCCGGATCGGTAATATGCATCCCGGCGTTATGTGCATTATCTACCACCATTTTTATGAGCCGGAGTATTGCTTCGTGGTGGGCGTTATAAAATGAATCCAGCTTTGCATTTATAAGAATTCACTGCGGAACAATCCGATTCCTCCGGCATCATTCTGAAGCACCATTGCCAGATCGGATATATTGCCAATATTAGCATACAGATCCAGCTTTTGTCCAGATTTTGTTACATTCTCTTTTCCCTTTAATGTCTATTTTTTTACGTACTACCTGATTCTCTGCCCTGGAATAAAATTTTTAAGACTCCTGTTTTACAGTTTTTATTTAAAAAAGGCTTCTAATTTCTGAGCAGGTGCATCCCAGGCATTTGACTTATGACAACAGCATAATGATTGTCTGACCGTATATAGCTGAGAGTTCATCCGACAAAATTACATCTGCATATTCATCGCTGTTGGTAATAATTATCGGTGTCAGAACAGAGTATCCGGCTTTCGTTATTTTTTCTATATCAAATTCTAATAGTAAATCACCCTTTTTTATTCTGTCACCCTGTCTTCTTTTCGGCGTGAAGCCGTCACCGTTTAACTTGACCGTATCCACCCCTACATGAATCAGCAGTTCCGCACCATCCTCTGACTGGATACCAATCGCATGTCCTGTTGGGAAAAATGTCGTTATTTCTCCGTCAAATGGTGCAAATAGCTCTCCTTTCGCCGGCAGAATAGCAAGTCCCTTTCCGAGTGCACCAGAAGAAAACGCTTCGTCAGGCACCTCATTAAGCGGTATGATATCACCATTCAAAGGTGCTGCTATTTCTTCCACTTTTTCCGTATTTTTCACTATTGTTCCAATATCTTTGCTTTCCTTTGGTTCATCATCTTTATAAGTAATGTACGTTACTGCAAACGCAACTGCCATTGCAACCAGTACTCCAATTCCTGCCCAGATCAGACTGTATAAACTTTGGTTCACACTATCAATAAAGGTAGGAAAACCAAAAATTCCAAGCCCGCCCATCTGGTATATCTTACACCCGGCTGCTCCAATAATACCGCCGCCAATTGCTGCTGCAACACAGGATATGATAAATGGCTTTTTCTTTGGAAGCGTTATACCATAAATACATGGTTCCGTCACACCAAATATACCGGAAATAAATGCAGGAAGCGCTATTTGTTTCAATTTCTCATTCTTAGACTTTATGTAAATTGCAAGCACTGTCATTGTCTGCGCAAAAGAAGCCGAAAAGACAACCGATAATACAGCGTCACTTCCTAAGCTGCCCAGATTGATCATTGCTAAAGGAATCAGTCCCCAATGCAGTCCAAATATGACAAGAACCTGCCATGCTGCACCCAGCAGGCAGCCTGCCAGTAATCCTCCAACCGCCGGTATGTTGAATATTGCCGCAAACAGGACTCCCATCAGGCTGCACATCAGGGATGTTGCAGGTCCGATGATCAGGAAAGTCAATGGAATCATTACGGCAAATGTTATCACTGGTGCAATGAATGTTTTGATCACATCCGGCAGTATATTTTTCAGCCTATTTTCCAGTTTCACTGTAAAATAGGTTGCAACAATGACCGGGAGCACCGTCGATTGATACCCAATTATGGAAGGCATAATGATGGGAATCCCGAAAAAAGTTGCACTATATGACATTTTAAATACAGTACCGGAAAATACCGCCCCGATGGCTTCTGCGCCTGCCATGCCGGTAATTGCCGGATAACAGAGCGCACAGCCCATCGCTATACCGGTAAAATAGTTTCCGCCGAATTTCCTGGCTGCCGTAGCGCCCAGCACAATAGGAAGAAAGCTGAAAAATCCATCTCCTAAAGAATACCATAACTGATATGCCCCGGTACCAACAGCGTTTGGATCTATAAATGCCCACAATGCCAATAAGCCTTTTATGATACCTGCGGCACATAAAATACTAAGGGTAGGCTGAAAGATGCCTGAGATCCAATCAATCAGTGTCGCGCCAATTCCCATTTTTTCTTTTGTTCCATCATCGTATGCCGAGGTCTCTCCTGTCATGTGTGCCTTTTCACAAATTACTGCGTACACATCCGGTACATGATTGCCGATTACCACCTGGTACTGGCCTCCTGACTGCATGACCGTCACTACTCCGTCCGTTGCCTTAAGTATCTCTGTATTTACTTTTGACTCGTCTTTTAATCTGAAACGAAGCCTGGTAATACAGTGTGAAAGATTTAAAATATTCTCCCTGCCCCCCACGTTTTGGATAATGATTTTTGCTAAACCATCATACTTGCTTGCCATAAACTACTCCTCCTTTTTTCTGAGCTTTTGATCCTTTTTATTGAACAAAAAACCCGAACGAGTCGAAAGCTGTTTTTTCAGCTTTTTTCGTTCGGGTTTTGCCAACCTGATGTAACAATCCCTCTTTTATTTTATTATCTTATCATTTAATCTTTTGAAATAATACGATGGATATGCGCTGTCAGATAAGTCAATTCCTCATCCGGCATTTCATACTGTAACCTGGCCTTTATATAATCATTGATCCTCCTGGCGCACCGGTATTCTTCCGGAAAACTTTCTCTCATCACATAGTTAAATTCATCATCGTCCTTATTATGTTTGTATTCCGGTTCCTTGACCATACGTTTCAGGAAAAATTTAATGTGCGTCAGTAATCTTTCATAATAAAGCGATGTCTCATCCGGCGAAATTCCAAATGTATAACGAATGATATTCATAATATCTTTTATAATTTCCGGCATACTCATGGTTTGACGCATATCGCCGCCCATCTCTGCATTTACGATATGCAGTGCAAAAAAGCCCGCTTCATCTTCGGATAATAAGACATTCAGCTCCTCTTTAATCGTTCTCAGAGCCCAAAGCCCCAGCTTAAATTCCTCCGGGTAAAATCTTTTTATCTCCCACAGTAATGCATTCTCTATGTTGATATTCAGCCTTGCTCTTTCCACTGCGAAATTCAAGTGGTCCGTTAACGTAATATAGATGTTTTTATTTAATGGTTTTGATAATTGCGATTTTATGTATGAAACGATTTTGGAAGCAGTATGAATATGTTCATAAGGGATATCTTTTAACAGTTCTTCAAATTGGCTCGTATTCTCATCCGGAAGGGAAAATTTTTTTTCAATCAGCTTCTTATCCATTTTGTCTCCCGGTTTTTTTTGAAAGCCGATTCCTTTTCCCATGACCACGATTTCTTTCCCTTTTTCATCATAGGCACTTATAACGTTATTATTGATTACTTTTAAAATCATCATAACAGAATGAATCCTTTCTAAACTGCTTTTACCTTAGTTTTAAATAAAATAAAAAAACTGTATTATACTCTTCCTAAAAAACGGATATCTACGAACCATCGCATTTTTTAGAGTATAATCCAGTCTTGCCTAATGAATAGTAACAATCCGGTATATTTATCACAGTTTCCTGCATCTGATAATACATTACTATGTCTGAGGGCTCCTGTCAACCCAAAATACTAATATTATATAATTAACTGTTACTATTCACGGCTGATTAAAATAAAGATGCCAACAAACCAGAGTTTTTTATTTAGCTCTCTGGGTGTTGGCATTTTATATTTTTTATATTTATGTGATTTTAGCTCCAAATTTCTGCTA
>Ga0153929_1000041_pt1 | contig 62042 bp, 58 predicted proteins | sample TSNJ013MetaG_FD_104689 | JGI IMG/M metagenome (GOLD analysis project Ga0153929, IMG submission 104689) | Attine ant fungus gardens microbial communities from New Jersey, USA - TSNJ013 MetaG | ecosystem: Host-associated > Fungi > Mycelium > Unclassified | place: USA: New Jersey, Wharton State...
CCCACAGAAAATCAGGCAGGCGGAGGAAGAAATCGCCGGGTGTACGGCGGATATTGAAGTCGTCAAGGCAAACACCCCCGCCGAGAAAGACGCTTTCCCGCCCATGAAAATCGGTGAAACCGTTTATACCGATAAAAAGGAGGCGGGCAAGGCGCTCATTGAAGCCTGCCAAAAGATGGAATCTCCCGCCCCTGTCATCATCGGCTCTTACCGGGGCTTTCAAATGGAGCTTTCCTTTAACGCCTTTGGCAAGAAATACCGCGTTGCCCTGATCGGAAAGCTGCGGCACTCGGTTTCCCTCGGTACGGACATCCACGGCAACATCACACGCCTTGACAACAAACTGGCGGGATTGCCTCTGGATTTGAACGTTTCCACCGAGGAACTTGATAATTTGCGTACCCAGATGGAAAATGCCCGGACGGAGGTGGAACGGCCATCCGTGACAAGCAAAACCGCCGCAGAAATGGCGGAGCAGTACGGCTTCAATGACGAACAGAAAGCGCAGCTTGAAGAACTGCTTCGGCCTGAATACGACAGCCTGTGGAGAGCCGTTCTGTACGGTTCGTTATCCGGTAGTACCGATATTGTGGAAGTGGCTATATCCCAGATCGGCAATGTAGGCGGCGAGCCTTATTGGAGTTGGTACGGCTTTGATTCCCGCGTGGAATGGTGCGCCTGCTTTGTTTCTTGGTGCGCCAACGAGTGCGGCTATATCGAGGCTGGTATCATTCCGAGATTCGCCGGATGCCAAAGCCAGGGCATACCGTGGTTCAATGCTGTCGATCTCTGGCAGGACAGCGGCAGCGGGTATATCCCCAATCCCGGCGACATCATCTTTTTTGATTGGGAGGGTGATGGAGAATCCGACCATGTGGGAATCGTGGAATATGTTGAGGATGACAGGGTTCACACCATCGAGGGCAATTCAAGCGATAGCTGCCGCAGGCGGAGCTATTCCATCAACAGCAGCGTGATCATCGGGTACGGTACACCAGCTTATTAGGTGACAATGAGGCAGATGATTCCACAGGCATCTGCCTTTTTACATATTTTGAATCCATGTTATTTGTAAAATTGCTTTTGCCTTGTCTCTGATGTATACTTAAATATAATAATATGCTCTAAAAGCAAGTTGGGAGGGGCATTATGCCGAAACCTGAACTAACAAAAAAACTGATCGCCGACACACTAAAAAAACTAGCGTCAGGCAAGCATTTAGATAAAATCAGTATAAGTGAAATCGTGGATGCGGCAGGGCTGAATCGCCAGACGTTTTACTATCACTTTCAAGATAAGCAGGAGCTTATCTGCTGGATATTTGACACAGATATAGCCACGCTTACGGATAAAAAGCAAAACAACACATTGCTTGACGATATTGTCGAATATATATATTCAGAGAAGGATTTTTACATAGACGCACTTACATCCGAAGTGCAGAACAATCTACGCGAACATATTTATGAGGTTTGTCATAGCCGTTGTATTGATGAATTTTTAGCTATACTTGGTAAAAGGAAGATGGATGAAAAGGCCCTTGACCTGTTTGCTCGTTTTTTTACGCACGCGGTAGTAGGCAGCTTGGTACAATGGGCGCAGGAAGGCATGCAAACTGATAACATACAATTTTTAGAGGAGTATGCGCCAATTATCAAAGAGCAGCTTGTATCGACTGTAGAGAGATACGCAAATGGCAAGAAAGATAAACAATAAATGCCAGAATAACGGTTGTCATGGTATTATGGTATTTAGCGATTAAGGCAGGACGATTTTACGTCTTGCCTTAATCGCATCACTTAATTTTTTATTCAAAAGCGATGGGTAAACTAAAACCAAATTGCTTTCACGATAACAAATATAATCAACAACCAAAAAACAAAAACGGGAATCGCATAATACCATTTTTTAGGTTTACCATCTGCCCATAAGCCTTCCGATTCTTTTCTGCACTCCGCAAAGACTTCATCGGGAATGAGTTTGATTGTAAGCGCGACAAAAGCGGGAAGCAGAATAACATCATCTAAATATCCGAGAACGGGAATGAAATCGGGAACCAAATCTATTGGCGAAAGGGCATAGGCTACCGTTACTCCCGCAAGAATTTTTGCAGGTATCGGCGTTTCTTTCTTTCGTAAAGCGATAAAGACCGCCGGAATATCTGTTTTCAATTTTTTTGCGCGTTCTTTAAAATTTATGTCGCTCATCCTTTTTACATGAAGACTGTATTAAGCAGCTTTCGGCCTGGCATCTTTCATAAACAAAAGCAAAATACCCGCCGCCAGAAGTGACATAACCGCGCCGAAAATAAACGGAACAGCCGCTCCAAACTGGTTCCATAACACGCCCGCGATCACGCTTGCGGGTAACAATGCGATACCTGTAACAGTAGAGTGCAGACCGAGCATTGTACCTTTCAGTTGGGTCGGCGCTATCTCAGCGACAAAAGCCCGTTCCACGCCTGCAATCATGGCCGTATATGCGCCATACAATACAAATACCGCTATCATTTGCGGCTGACTGCTTGAAAAGGCAAAACCGAAATAGCATATTGCAAAGACAATATAGCCCGATACCAGCAACTTCTTCCTTCCCACTTTATCGGACAATCCCCCAAATGGCAGGGAAAGTAAAGAGGCGGTTATATTGAATATGAAATACAACAGGATAACGCTTGTATCGTCAAACCCCGTTGCCTTTGCTTTCAGAAGCAAAAAGGAGTTTGACGAGTTTCCCAGCGTGAATAAGGCTACCACTAACAGATAGAGCTTTAGCTGTCCGTCAATCCCCGAAATGTTTTTCCAGAACGGTTCTTTTTCTCTTGGAGAACGAGATTCTTTCTTTTCCTTAATGAAAAAGAACATGCCGAGCCCTAACACGGCAGGGACAGCGGAGATCATAAATATCTTTGCGTAATCAAAATTTCCGTCGCTGCCCCGGAGCAAAAAATAAGTGATGAGTATGCCTATTGCGGCCCCGGCCATGTCCAAAGCCTTATGTAGTCCAAACGATTTCCCCATACTGTTTTTTTCGGCGCTCTCGCTGACCAGCACGTCACGGGGAGCCGTCCGAATCCCTTTGCCGAAGCGGTCGATGACTCTTGCCACCAATATGCCGGCCCAGGACCCTGCTAAAAGCAGCGCCAGCTTGTAAAAAAGGCTTGTGGCGTAACCGGTAAAGGCAAGCAATTTTTTGTTTTGAAACTTATCGGAGAGGTAACCACTGAAAACCTTTAATAAGCTGGCAAGGCTTTCGGCTATTCCCTCAATGATTCCCACAATTGCAGGGGTTGCCCCAAACGCCGATGTGAGATAAAGGGGAATAAGCGGATAAACCATTTCCGTGCTGAGGTCGGTAAAGAAACTGACTAAACCGATAAAAATGATGTTCCTCAAGACAAATCTCCCCAATCAATAATATACCGTAATAAGTATTACTTGTAATACTTATTACGGTATATCGAGCGAATTGTTTTTTGTCAAGAAGTTTTTAAAAATTTATTCTTCATTCAATGCGTAGACCTTTTCGCAATACTCGTCAAACATGATTTTACATTTGCGCAGAGCCTGAGTTGACGGTTCCTTCAGCGGCGCTCCGAAAAAGTCACGCACATTGATTTTTTTAAGCCATGCTTCGAGCTTTTCGTACTCGTCCTCGCTTTCCTCAATCTCGGCAAAATCAAATTTCCATTTTGCTGTTTCTTTCTCTATCTCGCGGTAGAAATCCTCGCATTTATCAAGAAATTCCTTGTACTCTTCATCCCGCGCTTTATTAAAAATTGCAGCTATGTCATCCGTATGTCCCATGCTGATAAACGTGGCTGTGAAGATATACGCTTCGCCGTTATTCTGCAAAATGTCATCCGATATTTCGGTAAACACTTTGATATGTTCATCCGACAAGGGTAAAACCCACATAGACTGGCCAATATTTACAGAACCGGATTTTTTTAATTTTCTCCACGCGCTGACACGCACACGGGATGGCTCTTTCGGTAGTGTGAAATTCAGCATTAACCATTCCATTTATCCAAACCCCACCTTTGTAATACTTATTACGTAATCATAGCAGTTGCCGGTCCTGGTGTCAAGTAAATCATAACTAATGCGCATAACTCTCATAACAACATTTTTGGGGAGCGTCCGTTTTATACGGGCGTTTTTCTATTTCCCGCTAACTCTTTTAGACAATCCCATATCGTTTGTCTAAAAAACCGACAATGTTGATGCCGATGTCAAAAAACTCGACAAGGCACTACTGGTTGATGATTTTCCCATGTATTTTTTCATGCTAAAGTATTCACATAAGAGGTATACAGCTACCAATAAACTAAAAAAGAAAAGGAGAATTATCATGAGTGAAAAAACAATGTGGGAAAATTTACAGGCGTTTGGAATCAAAAAGGCGCTCGGTTATCTGGATGATGACCCGGATACCAATATCCCCAAGCTGTTGGATTGGGTTGACAGGCTGGATAAAAACGACACCTTGGCAGGACAGCGCAGGGTGTTCCATGAGGTCATCGACACTCCTGATAACAACTGGTATCGGCTCATGAAGAGTCTTTGGACAGACATTGACCCGGATGTGCGCAAAACCGTTTTTGAAAACTTTATAGTACATTCCGCCGCCGTTGGCTTACACCGCCAGGAGAAGAACAAGGAAAAATACGGCTGTAACATTCCGTGGGCGATCCTGATGGACCCCACCTCGGCCTGCAATCTCCACTGTACCGGCTGCTGGGCCGCCGAATACGGAAGCAAGATGAGCATGGATTATGAAACGCTCGACAGCATTATCCGGCAGGGCAAGGAACTAGGTACATATATGTTCATCTATTCCGGTGGGGAGCCGCTGGTACGGAAGCACGACATCATCCGGCTGTGCGAGGAGCACGATGACTGTATGTTCCTTGCGTTCACAAACGGAACCTTGATCGACGAGGAATTTGCCGATGAAATGCTTCGGGTGAAGAACTTTATTCCCGCCATCAGCATTGAAGGTTATGAGGCGGAAACCGATGACAGGCGCGGCAAGGGTACATATCAAGCCGTTATAAGAGCAATGGAAATCCTGAAACGGAAAAAGCTGCCCTTCGGCGCCTCCCTGTGCTATACCAGCAAAAACGCCGAGATTATTGGCAGCGAGGAATATTTTGACCACTTAATCGAAATGGGCAGCAAATTCGCGTGGCTGTTTACCTATATGCCGGTAGGCGTCGGCGCGCCCACCGACCTGCTGGCTACAGCCGAGCAGAGGGAATTTATATATCATCAAATTCGCAGCTTCCGGGAAACCAAGCCGATCTTCACAATGGACTTTTGGAATGACGGCGAATTTGTAGGCGGCTGTATCGCCGGCGGGCGGTGCTATCTGCACATCAACGCCAATGGAGACATCGAACCCTGCGCGTTCATCCACTATTCCGATTCCAACATCCATAATAAGACGCTTCTGGAAGCCTATCAGTCGCCGCTTTTTATGCAGTACCATGACAATCAACCCTTTAACGGGAATCATCTGCGCCCCTGCCCGCTGCTTGACAACGAGGGCAGACTTGCGGAACTGGTACATAAATCGGGAGCGCATTCCACAGACCTTACCGAACCCGAAGACGTTGACGCGCTCTGCGCCAAGTGCAAATGCGCGGCGGAATGCTGGGCCCCTGTTGCCGAGAGGTTGTGGGATGCTTCCCATGGGCAGGAAGCATGAAAATGGAAACCAACAAAAAAAAAGGATATATTCTCAGTTGCTGTTCCACTGCGGATTTGACACAAGAGCATTTCAAAAACAGAGATATCCATTACATCTGTTATCATTATTTTCTGGATGGAAAAGAGTATTGTGATGATCTTGGGAAATCCTTTTCGCTTGACGATTTTTATCAAGCGATGGCAAACGGAGCGGAAACAAAAACGGCACAAATTAGTGCAGGTGAATTTTATTCATATTTTGAACCATTTTTGAAGCAGGGAATGGACATCATTCATGTATGCCTTTCGTCCGGCATTACCGGAGTGATTAATTCGGCCAACATAGCCAGAAGCGACTTGCTCGAAATTTATCCTGACAGGAAAATATATCTCGTGGATTCCCTTTGCGCCTCTTCGGGATACGGTTTGTTAATGGATAAGTTGGCGGATCTGCGCGATTCCGGTATGGAAATCAACGAATTATATGATTGGGCCAATAATCACAAGCTTGAATTACAGCATTGGTTTTTCTCTACAGACCTTACTTTCTATGTCAAGGGAGGTCGCGTTTCCAAGGCATCCGGCTGGGTCGGCACTATGTTAAATATCTGTCCGCTGTTGAACGTGGACAGTCTCGGAAGGCTTATTCCCCGTCACAAGATCAGGGGCAAAAAAAATGTGATAGAAGAAACTGTGAACCAAATGGAAAAATACGCGAAGGACGGGCTGAATTACAACGGCAAATGTTATATCTCAAATTCTAATTGTTATGATGATGCCCGTGCCGTTGCAGACTTAGTGGAGATGCGTTTTCCAAATCTGAACGGTAGTGTTGAAATCAACAATATCGGTACGACAATCGGAAGTCACACAGGCCCCGGCACTGTTGCGTTATTTTTCTGGGGGGATAGGCGCAATGATTAGTATTGGAATCATGATAAGTCAACCTCGTTGTTTCCAACTGACTTAATGCAATCATGATATAGAAGGAAGTTGCTATGGTTGGTATCATTGATGTTGGAGGTGGAATGCGAGGGGCATATTCCGCCGGTATATATGATTTCCTGCTTGACCGGCAAATATCTTTTGAATATTGTTTGGGAATATCGGCCGGCAGCGCCAATCTGATTACATATCTGGCCAAGCAGAGAGGGAGAACCCTCAGGTTTTATACCCAATATTCGTTTCGCAGAGAGTACATGAGTTTCTCCAATTTTATAAGGTCGGGTTCTTATCTTGATCTGGACTATATATATTCGACGTTAAGCAATTCCGATGGCGAGGATCCTGTTGATTATGCCGCATTTAAGGAATCAACGGCTAAATTTATCGTGGCTGCCACCGATGCGCTGACCGGTAAGCCCCATTATTTCACAGCCGCCGACATCCAAGAAAGCAATTATGACGTAATCAAAGCATCCTGCGCGATACCGATTGCCTGTAAGCCCTACAAGGTCAATGATAGATATTATTTTGACGGCGGCGTTTCAGAACCGATTCCTTACCAAAAAGCATTTGATGACGGTTGTGAGAGGTTAGTGGTTATATTGACAAGGCCGAGGGATTTTTACCGACCACCTCAAAACCATACATTTCTTTCCAGAAGGTCATTGAAACGAGACCCCGAAACCTTTCGGGCATTAAACGAACGGTACATCAAATACAACAAAGCCGTTGATGCCCTGAAAGAATATGAAAAGGAAGGAAAAGCTGTTATCATTGCGCCAACTGACATCACGGGTATGAAAACGCTGACAAAGGATCGGAATGTTATAGAAAGACTATATCAGTATGGTTATGATGATGGACGCAAAATTGCCGACTTTTTAGCAAAACTTTAAATTAAACAGCATCCGTATCATAATCGTCAAGCGTCACTCAATATGTGACAGGTAAAATGAAGTTATCGAGGTGGTTTAATTTGTACGATGCTCTTTTTTCCGAGATCCAAATTGGTAATCATATGATAAAAAACCGAGTTGTGTTTTGCGGGCCTGTAACCGGCTTCGCAAAAGACGGGCAGTTGACAACGCAGCTTGCGGCATATTACTTGGAACGCGCGAAGGGCGGTGCGGGGCTGATGGAACTGGAGCCTGCGCTTGTATTCAATAAATACAATATGTGCACATGGAGGGAATTTGCGGAACGGATACACACATATGGAACAAAACTTATTGCCGCTCTGGAAATATCAAACGACCATACGAACATGGCGGAAAAGGATGCGGATCAGGAAATTACGGAATCCACCAGTATTATCCGCAACACGGGATTTGACGGAATATCCCTGCGTCTTGAAAATGAGGAGACTCCAAACAACAGTCGTATAAAGACGCTCATAGAAAAAATAACCGAGGGATGCGGAGATCATTTTCTCATAGGCGCTCACTTATCCGACCATGATACGAAAAACGGCGGAGCGCAGGCAAATTTCCTGCAAGATTCCGGCGCAGATTATCTGGTCGTGCCTTATGACGATGGACATGATGAGTCCGGCGCGACCATACCTGTTGTGAAAAGCGTGAGCTATCCCGGACCGGATAGTTGCGAAAAGCTGCTCCAAAATGGCGGCGGGGACATGGTTGCGTTATCGGGGCAGCTTGTATGCGACCCGTACTGGCCGGTAAAGGCGGAGATGGGAAAAGAAAAGGAAATCAGAAAGCACGATTGCTGCAAGGAAGATGACGCAGAGGGTCGGATCAGTTGTATGCTCAACCCTTATCTTGGTCAGGAAAGCAGGTACAGCGAATATAACATGACCCCCGCCGCAAAGTTCAAAAATGTTGTCGTCGTGGGGGGCGGCCCTGCCGGGATGCAAGCCGCCATAACCGCGACCCAGCGAGGCCACAGTGTTTTTCTGTTGGAAAAAGAGAACGAGTTGGGCGGGAAATTGAAATCTCAAAACCTGCTGGAAGCAGCGGAATGGTTTGTGGGAGAAATGAAGCGCAATCAAGTGGATGTCCGCTTGGGGCTGCCTGTGACGACGGAACATATCGCGGCGCTGAAGCCGGAAATTGTGATTCTGGCTACGGGAGAGAATCCCTCACGGAAAACAATGGTTTCATCACTTCATAAAAAGGGGATTCAAGTGGTTGATATGAACGGCGTCAATAATACCATCGGGCAAGCCGTAAGGAGCGGTTTTAATGTAGCTATCGGCATTTGATTGTTTTCTTTAGTCGCTATGAGTTTTGCAGGATATAACGGCGGCGGAGTACAGAGAGTAAAGCGAAGAATTAATAAAGGAGGATGTCACATGAATGATACTAATGTTACAACTCAAACGGATGTTAAGACTGAAAGCCGCTTGAACGATACCGCCGGAAAATGGTTGGGCTGGGTCGGCATAGTTGTGGGAGTCGTTGGTTTCTTCTGGCTGCGGGTATGGCTGGGCGCGATAGCTGCTATTCTTGGCGTAATAGGGTTGTTTTCCCCGCAGAAGAAACTAAGTTGGGTAGCCATTGCAGCCGGCGTTGTTGCAATAATTTTGGGGATAGTATTGTAAACACTTAGTTACTCCCCGCCCTTAATCCTGCACAATTAATATAATAGGAAATCGCTGTTTTACAATTTGATTATACCGTGAGGGAGTAGTTGGCGTTTTGTATCACGGAACGCGGGTTGTCAACATTCCAGCCTTTTCAGGCTTGGCAGCCCTTAATCAACCAGACTCACGCATATCAGGCAGGTCGAAAAACAACGCTTCGGCAGAGGTTGCTTTTCACGCCACAAATGCCTGATGCGCGTGAGTTATTTTATATGAGGAAAAGACATGAAACATTATTATGAGCAACCGGAAACGGTTTTACAGGAGCATGGCTCCGGGGTAGATGGGCTGTCATCGTCCGTTGCGGAAGAAAGGCTTTCGCAAAACGGTAAGAACAAGCTGGCGGAAGCAAAGCACAAATCTAATATGGTCAGGTTTTTCGAGCAGATGAAAGACCCTATGATTATCGTGCTGATCGTGGCGGCGGTCATTTCCGGCGCGTTTGGCGAAATCGCGGATATGGTCATTATTCTTGTTGTGGTCGTGCTCAATTCGGTACTGGGCGTCTTTCAGGAAAGCAAAGCCGAGAAAGCGATTGAGGCGCTGCAAAAAATGTCCGCGCCCCATACCAAAGTCAGGCGTGACGGCGCTGTGTGCGATATAAAATCGGAAGATGTGGTAGCCGGGGACATCGTTTTGCTGGAAGCGGGGGATTCCATACCCGCCGATATGCGAATCATTGAATCTGCCAGTTTAAAGATTGAGGAAGCCGCCCTGACCGGGGAATCCGTTGCGGTGGAAAAGACAAGCGCGGCACTGGAAGCAGTAAAGGACGAGATACCGTTAGGTGACCGCGTCAACATGGCCTATATGGGCACAAACGTAGTGTATGGGCGGGGCGAAGGCATTGTGACCGCCACCGGCATGGATACCGAAATGGGCAAGATCGCGGGTATTCTAACGGCAACGAAGGAGGAAAAAACTCCGCTGCAAAAAAAGCTGGCCTCGCTGAGTAAAGTATTAAGCGCGGCGGTGCTTGGCATATGCGTGTTCATTTTCCTGTTCAGTATCCTTAGAAACGGCGGTTTTAGCGGCGGGCATGTGTTCGATACTTTCATGACAGCCGTAAGTCTTGCCGTTGCAGCTATACCGGAAGGGCTTGTGGTCGTTGTTACCGTTCTGCTGTCCATCGGCGTCACCAAGATGTCAAAACGCAATTCCATTATCCGCAGGCTTACAGCCGTGGAAACGCTTGGTTGTACTCAGGTTATCTGTTCGGATAAAACAGGTACGCTTACACAAAACAAAATGACCGTTGTTGATCATTTTGGCGATGAACGTCTGCTGGCCGAGGCTATGGCTCTGTGTAACGATGTGGAAGTTAATCCATCCGGTGAGCTTTTAGGCGAGCCGACAGAGGTTGCGCTGGCAGCTTATGCCCTCTCTTCGAATTTTTCTAAAACCGAACTGGAAAAGGGAAAACCGCGAATAGGAGAAGCTCCTTTCGATTCCGGCCGTAAAATGATGTCAACAGTTCATGCCATACCAGACAGTACGTTCCGGCAATATACCAAAGGCGCGCCGGACGAGATATTGAAATGCTGCGATTATGTGATTATAGACGGGCAAGCGCAAAAACTCACGCCTGAAATTCAGGACAGGATTCTTGATAATAACGGGCGCATGGCCGAAAACGCGCTTAGGATATTGGGCGCGGCATATCGGGATTATTCTGAAAAACCGGTTGACTTTTCAGCGGAGCATTTGGAGCAGGGACTTACGTTTATCGGCCTTGCCGGAATGGTTGACCCTGTTCGCCCGGAAGTAAAGGCGGCCATAGATGAGTGCAAAAGTGCTGGCGTCCGCGCGATTATGATAACCGGCGACCATAAGGATACCGCTGTTGCCATCGCCAAAGAGCTGGGCCTGTTGAAAAACGAAAGCGATGCCATCACCGGAGCCGAGCTTGCCAAGATGTCGGATGATGAGTTTGACAAAATCATCGACCGTATTTCGGTATATGCACGGGTTCAGCCGGAACATAAGGTGCGGATCGTCAATACATGGCGTAAGAAGGGAAAAATCACGGCCATGACTGGCGATGGCGTAAACGACGCGCCAGCGATAAAATCCGCCGATATTGGCGTAGGAATGGGCATCACCGGCACGGATGTGACAAAGAACGTAGCGGATATGGTGCTGGCGGACGATAACTTCGCGTCCATCGTTTACGCCGTGGAGGAAGGCCGCAGGATATACGAGAACATCCGCAAGGCGATACAGTTTTTGCTGGCGTCCAATCTAAGCGAGGTTATCGCGGTTTTCATTGCCACGCTGTTTAACACGCAAATATTCGCGCCTATCCATATCCTTTGGATCAACCTGATTACCGATACCTTCCCCGCGATGGCTCTCGGCATGGAGGAAGCCGAAGCCGACAGCATGAAACAGCCGCCGAGGGACTCGAAAGAGGGCATCTTCGCGGGTGGACTTGGTATAGGCGTAATTTACCAGGGAATCATCATAGCTGTTTTAACGCTGATCTCTTTCTTTATCGGGAACGCTCAGTCCAACATGACAGGCATGACAATGGCTTTCTTCACTCTCTCAATGTGCGAGCTGTTCCATTCCCTGAATATGCGGTCAAGGGAAAAATCCATTTTTACTATGAAAGAACATAACAAGCATTTGATCGGAGCCATGCTGATGTGCTTTGCGCTGACCACAGTCGTTATTTATATTCCCGGTCTGAATACTGTGTTTAAGCTAACCGCGTTGTCTGTGGGCAATTTCTTAGCGGCGTTTGGGTTGGCTATTGCCATCATACCCATAGTGGAACTGGTTAAGGCTATCCAAAGGAACACGACAAGGAAAAACGAAACTGTGTGTCTTGAATCACAGTAAATCAAAGGAGAGGTGACTCATGAATTTTGTAAACAGAGCATTGAAAGTTATCGCGGCCATAGCAATCATTGGCATCGCCGTTAAATGGATGTGGGGCCGGTTTCAAAAACCGTCCCCACATGAGAGGGAATAATAAATAGAGATGGAGCAGTTGACTGAAAGTATTATTTTTAGTCGTAAATGGCCTATCAGATGACGCCCTTTATAAACGAGCTGCCAAAGATAACCGTGCCTCTTGGACTGAAGCTGACAGGTGTGGCTGGAGTGTTCATATTCCCTCTGTTGGTTGCCTTCCTCAAAAATTTGCATGACGCAGGCGTGATAAATGTATCGAAACCAAATGAATTAGGAAAATAACGGGAGGGCGACAAAATGGATTTTATAACGATTTTATTGATAGCGTTAGGTTTGGCAATGGACGCATTTGCTGTATCTTTGTCAAATGGCATGACGGTTTTGGAATGTAAACCGAAACACGCCGCTAAAATGGGATTATTCTGTGGTGGTTTCCAATTTGTTATGCCGCTGCTGGGATGGCTGCTGGGCAGTACGGTGAGCGGCTATGTAGAAAAAATTGACCACTGGATTGCATTCTTCCTGCTGCTTTTCATTGGAGGGAAAATGATCGCTTCATTTTTCAAAAAAGATAAAGATGAAAGTGGACAAACCTCTGTCCCGGAAGAAGCCTTTGGCGCAAAGCGTCTTTCAACGCTTGCCATAGCCACAAGCATAGACGCGCTTGCGGTCGGCGTGAGCTTTGCGTTTTTGAGCATGAATATTTGGGGAGCGTGTACTTTGATTGGCGTTGTTGCATTTGCTCTTTCATTCATAGGCGTATTGCTCGGCAAAAAGCTCGGCCCTGTTTTAAGGGACAAAGCGGCGCTGTTTGGAGGCATCATATTGGTCATTATAGGCACAAGAATACTTATTGAGCATTTGTTTTTATAAAGCAATTTAGCCTTGTGGAAAAAGGAGGGAACACAATGAAACGGCTCAAGAAGTATCTCAAATTTGCTCCAATAGTGTTGCTTGTGATAATAATAATTATTTTTTTACCCCGGCTCACAGGGCTGGAGGTAACGGATATATTGGAATTTTCACCGGAATCCCCCTTTCTGGCGGCGCTGGTCTTATTAGGGATATATTGTTTGAAATCCGTGGTGGTGGTCATACCTGTCATTATTCTGTATGTCAGCGCCGGGATCATGTTCCCTACCGGATGGGCCATCGCTCTGACATATTTCTGCCTGTTTTGTGAAATGAACATCGGTTATTTTGTCGGGAAGCGGCTGGGCGGTGAAAAGGTTATCACACTTATGGAGAAAAACAACAAAGCTCGGCAATTGGTATCATACCACGAGAAAAACAATTCCACGGTTTGCTTCATCGCACGGTTTTTCCCGCTACCCTTCGACCTTGTTAATATGTTTTTTGGAGCTACAGGTACGCGGTATCCGCAATTTGTCGTCTTTTCCCTTTTGGGGCTTACTCCTGGGATGATCCCCTATGTGCTCATGGGAAACGCCGCATCCAACCCTCTTTCCAAAGAATTTCTAATCCCGTTTGCAGTATGTGGAATTGTTACGGTTTGCGCTTTTATATTCTATCAAAAGTGGCGGAAAGAAAAATCAATAAAGGGCAACGGCAGCGAGGTGTGATTATGAACAGAAGGACAGAGAGAAAAATCGCCGGATTGATGCGGATCGTTTTGGTGGGCATTGCCGTGCTCTTACAGCTTCTGCTTATCGCGCTGCTTGTAAGGGTATTAAGAAACCGCGCGGCTTACGCCTATTTTATCATCGAGATCATAGCGTTAATTGATGTTATTTTTTTGGTTAGCAAAAATAAGAGCAGTTCCTTTACAATAACATGGCTGCTTATCATTTTCACTTTGCCGGTTTTTGGGCATGTTTTATATATTCTGTGGGGGCGCGGCGCATCTCACGGTTGGAGAAGTAACAGGATGAAAACGGCAATAGAGAGAGGCACGGAGTTTTTGAGTAAAGACCCCGGCGTTTATGCAGAGCTTGGGGCTGTACATCCAACACGAAAGAGAATTTCCGGGTATCTTGCCCGCAAGGATTTCCCTTTATATAAAAATACGAAATGCGACTATTATCCTTTAGGCGAATTACAGTTCGAAGCCATGCTAAAGGATATGGAGAATGCCGAAAAATTCATTTTTCTTGAATACTTTATCCTTGACAACGGTGAACTTTGGAAGAAATTTGAAGAATTAATGATACGAAAAGCGGAACAAGGCGTAGAAATACGGCTGATGTTTGACGATTTAGGCAGTATTGTAACAGCGCCGGATAATTTGATTAAAAGGCTGGCAGGCCACGGTATTCAGGCGAAACGGTTTAATCCCGTACACAGGTATGTATCGCGGCTATATATCAATTTCCGTAATCATCAGAAGATTGCCGTCATTGACGGCAACGTGGGATATACCGGAGGCACAAATCTGGCCGATGAATACGCGAATATTTATCCCAAGTACGGCCATTGGAAGGATACGGCCATTAGGCTTGAGGGCGACGCGGTTTGGAGCCTGACCGTAGCGTTCCTTCAAATGTGGGAATCTGAAAGCAATAACAAATCTGACTATGAAGTCTATCGGCCTACATATAGCTGTGACGGACAGGGCTTCTATCAGCCTTTTACAGACGGGCCTGTGAACAATCCTGATAATCCCGCCGAGGTGATGTATCGCACAATTATAAACAACGCAAAGGATTATGTTTACATCACGACGCCTTATCTTGTGATCGACAATACAATGATGGAGGCTTTATGTACCGTGGCGTTGGGCGGTACGGACGTTAGAATCATCACGCCGAAGATATGGGATCACTGGTATGTTCATATGGTAACGCAATCGAATTATGGGGAGCTTCTGGCAGCAGGTGTTAAAATCTACGAGTATACACCGGGATACATACACGCAAAAACGATTATCAGCGATGACGACCATGCCGTTACAGGCAGTATTAACATGGATTACAGGAGTTTTTACCTGCATTTTGAAAACGGCGTATGGATATGCGGTGCGCCTGTCTTGAAAGAAATAAAAAAAGACATTTTGAAAACCTTTGAGGTTTGCGAGGAAATACAGCTTGACGATTGGGTGCGCCGCCCGTGGTATGTAAAATGCCTGCAAACGGTTCTGCGACTGTTTGCGGTGCTGTTATAGCCAAAAAGCAGAGCCAGCTGACAAGTTTATACTTGTTGCTGGCTCTATATCTTTTCATCATCTTTTATTGTTTGGCGTCTGTCCATAAGCTCATACGTCAAACATTGAACGGTTTTCATAATTAGCCCCCTGTCGTTCGGAGGACAAGCCTTGTAATATCCGGTAAGCTGGTTGATCTCCTGTTCCTCGTCCGGCAGCTTAGGATAGAACAAATCATCCGGGGAAACACCCAAACAGGTTACAAGGGCGTGCAATATCACAAAGGAGGGATTCTTGACGCCTTTTTCTATATTGGCAATATGACGGATAGATACGTCCGCTTTGTTGGATAGCTGCTGCTGTGTCAGTCCACGTTTATTACGGGCATCTCGCATACAGCTTCCAAGATGTTTCAAAACATCATCCGGCATAATCGTTCAACTCGATATTATTGTATCGTACCGATTAATATTATTCTAGTGCATTATATTGCTTGTTAATAAGTACTATTATTCCTATTGTCGAGGTAATCATGCAGGGCAGACGATTCCGAAAAGCCAGTTAAAAAAAACGGCGGCTTTTCAGGATGTTTTCCTGCGCTCGTTTGCCCAAGCCGCCGCGGAGGTTGGCTATGGGTATTTTATTTTACATAATCAATAGGCTTATTTTTCTGAATGGTATACGATTAAAAAATCTTATTTCCATGACCGGCCCCCATGCGGTTTCCAACCGGCACGATTAAGGTATATCGTACAGAATGATAATGCGCCATCAATTAGAAACGCCAGACGTTGTGCAAATGCGTCTGGCGTTTTGCTTTGTCGGTTTTTAAGGCATCACGCTGACTCATGTGATTGCCGCGACCCGCCCTCCAATCTGGATTTCAAAAAAATTTAGATTGGAGGAAAAATAATTGAAAAAAGACAATCCGAAAAGAAGAAAGGCAGCGGATAATCCGTATACCATCTTCTTTTGCAGGGAAGCCAAACACGATGGAAAGAGCGATTTTGCGCGGCGACTTGTACTACGCCGATCTAAGCCCCGTCACCGGGAGCGAACAGGGTGGCGTCCGCCCTGTTATCATTCTCCAAAATGACACCGGGAATAAGCACAGCCCCACGGTTATTGTGGCGGCGGTCACATCGAAGAAAAAAGTTACAATGCCCACCCATATATCACTGGCGGCAACAGAAGAATTGCAGATGGATTCCGTCGTGCTGCTGGAACAGATCAGGACGATAGACAAGCGGCGGCTAAAGGGCTACATAGGCGCTTTGGATGAAGCGGTTATGGCAAAGGTCAACCATGCTCTTGCCGTGAGCGTCGGCCTGCAACGCATGGACGAACCGCTGATCCTGTGCCTGTGTTCTGTCTGCGCACAACAGTTTTACGATTCTCCGGGCCATGTTATCAGGCGGGTTAACCCCGGCCAGAAGCACAAGGAGCTTTGTACCTACTGCAACGTGCGGACAGGCTTTGATTTTGAAGTCCGGGAACGGATCGGCCTGAAACGGAGGGATGGCGATGAATCAAAATAATATTACTGCTACGTCCGCGCCGCAAGAAAAAAATCAACAACCCAAGCAGTTGAAAATGAAGGTAGAAGGATGTGTGGTCAAGCTGAATTTCGCGCAGACAGCGGACGGAAAGCCGATGGAAACGGTGAAGAAGATGATTTTAAGCGGGTTATCAAAGGTGTGAAAACAATATTCGCACATTGGACTTATCACAAGCGGCATGGGATAATGGTATCGCAAGTAAACCTTTCTTGCATTGTTCCTTGACAAGTGAATATGCGGTATCGTCAAAAAAACTGCCATTATCTCAATTACTTAAAGAGAGGATGACAGTTAATGATGATGAAAAAAAGAGTGTTATGCCTTTACCGGGTTTCCACCTTAAAACAGGTAGACAAGGACAGGGATAAGGACGACATCCCCATGCAAAAGCAGGCGTGTCAGGAATTTATCGCGGCGCGTCCCGATTGGGCTTTCTATAAAGAAAAAGCGGAGAAAGGCGTGTCCGGGTTCAAGGTATCCGCCAAAGACCGCGACGCGATTCAGGAAATCCAGCAGGAGGCGATTGAAAAGAAGTTCGATGTTCTGTTGGTGTTCATGTTTGACCGTTTAGGCCGCAAGGACGATGAGACGCCCTTTATCGTGGAGTGGTTCGTCCAGCAGGGCATCGAGGTATGGAGCGTCAAAGAGGGTGAGCAGCGTTTCGATCACCATGTAGACAAGCTCACCAACTACATCCGCTATTGGCAGGCGTCCGGCGAGAGCATCAAAACCTCCATGCGCACCAAGACACGGCTCTCCCAAATCGTGCAGGAGGGGCATTTTCGCGGCGGATCGGCTCCATACGGTTATCGGCTTGAAAAGCAAGGTCGTTTTAACAAGAAAAACCATGAGCTTTACGAACTGCTGGTAGACGAGGGTGAGGCGGCTGTGGTGCGGAAGATATTTGACCTCTATGTATCGCAAGGCTACGGTTCGCAGCGCATCTCCACCTATCTGACCGAGCATGGTATCCTGAATCGCAAGGGTGACAACTTCACCAATGTCACGATCCACCATATGCTCAGGAACAGGTCATATACCGGCGTTTTGAAAAGCGGCGAAACGGTGTCGGAAATCTTCCCGGAGTTGCAGATCATTGACCCCGATACCTTTGACGCGGTGCAAAACCTCATGCGACTGCGCTCCACACAAAAAGAGGAGCGCACCGTGCCACTCAACACAACAGGAAGCTCGCTGCTGTCCGGCAACGTATTCTGCGGCCACTGCGGGGCGCGGCTGACCGTTACCACCAACGGTAAGAAATATCACCGCAAAGACGGTGAGGTCACGGTTACGCCGAGGACGCGCTATGTCTGCTACAACAAGACGCGGCATAAGCACCTGTGCGATGGGCAGACCGGCTATACCGTCAGCAAGCTGGACAAGATGGTGAACGAGGTAGTCCACCAGTTGTTTGACCGTCTGAATGACCTGCCGAAAGAATCCATTATCGAGGAACGGTATGCCGAGCAGATAGCCGAGTGCCGGATGAACCTTACGGGCGCAAGGGCAACGTATCAGGCGCACTCCGCCGAAATGATGGAGTATGAAGCCGAGGTCCTCAAAGTCATTCGCGGCGAAAGCAAGCTCAATTCCGATTTGCTCAACAAGCTGTATGAGGAGGCCAAAGAAAAAGCCGCCCAATCCGAGCAGGCTGTTCGGCAGCTTGAGGAACAAATCAAAAACAGCGAACAGATGAAAGCGGCACTTTCCAAGCAGTTTGATAACATCAAAACGTGGTCGGATATGTACGACGAATGCGGGATGGAAACACAGAAAATGATACTGGCCCATATTATGAAAGCCGTGCGCGTCAAGCGGGATTATGAGATTGAAATCGACCTGACCGTGGATTGTGAGCAGTTGGGGCTTTTATCGGAGGAAACAGAAACCGCCGTAACCTCTGTAAAAAGGAGCGCATAAGGGCATGGAAAAACCCGCTAACCTTATGCGGTTAGCGGGTTCATGGTGGAGACGATCGGGATCGAACCGACTACCTCTTGAATGCCATTCAAGCGCTCTCCCAGGTGAGCTACGCCCCCATGTATCAAGTTGGTTATCAAATTTTCAATGCCATTCAGATGGCTGCATTTTCGGGGGTGGTTTACCGTATAATCCGGGCTCCCAGGTGAGCTACGCCCCCATGTATCAAGTTGGTTATCAAATTTTCAATGCCATTCAGATGGCTGCAATTTCGGGGGTGGTTTACCGTATAATCCGGGCTCCCAGGTGAGCTACGCCCCCATGTATCAGGTTGGTTATCAAATTTTCAATGCCATTCAGATGGCTGCAACTTCGGGGGTGGTTTACCGTATAGTCCGGGCTCCCAGCTGCGCTGCGCTCCCATGTTGGCTGCGGTGCTTAGCACCCACATCGAACGAATGTCATTTTACCATCGAAGGGTGGAGTTGTCAATAAAATTTTTTATTTTTTATGAACGGCATGTTTTGCAGCAAATGCAGAAAAGACGCGATAGTTTTCTGTTGACATTTGCGGAGAATCTGCTAAAATAAAACTAAATTATTTTAGATAAATAATTTTAATTAAAATTAAGCGTTGATTGAAATGGCGGTGCTGTCCGTCCTTTCCTGAAAGGAGCAAACTGGCTATGTTTGAAAAAGTAAAAGAAGTCATTGTAGACTCTCTGAGTTGTGAGGAGGGGGCGGTGACTATGGAAGCCCGCCTGGTGGAAGATCTGGAGGCGGACTCTCTGGACGCGGTGGAACTGAACATGGCGCTGGAGGAGGCGCTTCAAATCTCCTTGACGGATGAGGAGCTCAAGTCGGTGGTGACCGTAGGAGATATTGTCCGCCTTTTGGAGAGCCGTCAGGGGTGAGCGGGATGGAATTTCAGGATATATTGTCCCTGCTGGACCAGTTTGACAGTTCCAATATGACAAAGCTGGAGCTGGAGAGTGACGGGATGAAGCTGAAATTGGAGAAGGGGGCGGCTGCGCAGGCGGCGCCCTCTATTTCTGTTGCGGCGGTGCAGCCGCCGGTTCCGTTTTTGGAAGAGGGTGAGTTGATCAAAGCCCCGCTGGTGGGAACCTTCTACGCCGCGTCTGAGACTGGGGCGACTCCCTTCTGCGCTGTGGGCAACACAGTGAAAAAGGGGCAGACGCTGTGTATTTTAGAGGCCATGAAAATGATGTCGGAGATACCGGCGCCCATGGATTGTGTCATTCTTGAGGTTTTGGCTGGGAATGGATCTTTGGTAGAGTACGACCAGCCGCTGTTCCGTGTCAAGACAATATAGGAGCTGTCGTTATGTTTCATCGCGTATTAATTGCAAACCGGGGAGAGATCGCAGTACGAATCATCCGCACCTGTCGGGAGATGGATATTGATACGGTGGCTGTTTACTCCACGGCGGACGCGGGGGCGCTGCATACCCAGCTGGCCACCAGCTCTGTGTGCATTGGTCCGCAGCAGGCTTCGGGGAGCTATCTCAATATGTCCGCCATTCTCACTGTGGCGCTGGAAATGGGTTGTGACGCCATCCACCCGGGCTATGGATTTCTCTCGGAAAATGGAGAATTTGCCGATCTATGCACCCAGTGCGGACTGAAATTCATTGGTCCGCCTGGGGATGTGATCTGCACCATGGGGAGTAAATCGGCTGCCCGGGCGCTGATGCGGGCGCACGGTATCCCGGTGGTACCGGGCTCTGACGGTGCGGTGGAAGATCCTGAGATGGCGCAGGAGATTGCGCGGGAAATTGGGTATCCCGTGCTGATCAAGGCTTCGGCAGGCGGGGGCGGACGGGGGATGCGGCAGGTCGACCGCCCTGAGGATCTGCCCCATCTCTTTGCGGCAGCCCGGCGGGAGGCCTTGGCCTGCTTTGGAGATGGAGAGCTCTATCTGGAAAAGCTGATTATCAACCCCCGACATATTGAATTTCAGATTCTGGCCGATCAGTATGGGAATGTCATCCATTTGTGGGAGCGTGAGTGCTCCATCCAGCGCAAGCACCAAAAGCTAATGGAGGAGTCGCCCTCCAAAGCGCTCAATGAGGACTTGCGCTGCCGCATGGGGGAGGCTGCTGTTATGGCCGCCAAAGCCGCAGGATATCAGAATGCGGGAACGGTGGAGTTTGTGCTGGACAAGGATGGGAATTTCTACTTTATTGAAATGAACACCCGCCTGCAGGTGGAGCATCCGGTGACGGAATTTGTCACAGGGCTGGATTTGGTGCAGGAGCAGCTGCGCTTGGCCGCGGGACTGCACATGAATATAACTCAAGAACAGGTGCGCCAAAATGGCTGGGCCATGGAGTGCCGGATTAACGCCGAGGATCCCCGCCGGGGATTTGCGCCTTCCCCTGGAAAGACCACCTTTTTGCATTTGCCGGGGGGGCCCGGGGTGCGGGTAGATACCGGCTTATTTGAGGGGTGCGCCCTGCCGCCGTATTATGACTCCCTGGCCGCAAAGGTTTCGGTTCATGCCTCCGGCCGGCTGGAGGCCATCCGAAAGATGCGCCGTGCGTTGGAGGAATTGGTGATTGAGGGCTATACCACCACAGCAGATCTGTGCCATCTGATTTTATACCAGCCCGATTTTATTAAGGGAGACTATGACACAGGATTTCTAGAGCAAAATTTGAATCAGTTGCTTGAATGGGACTGCGGAGGAAAGGCATGAATTTTTTCTTTTCACAACGCCACGAGCGCATTATGAACCTGAAGGAGCGGCGGGAAGGCAAAGCCGCTGACATTCCCAAAAAACATATCAAGCACGCGGTATTCGGCACATGTAAGGGCTGTGGGGCGGTGGCCCCAAAGGCGGAGCTGGAGCGCACGCTGTATGTGTGCCCGAAATGCGGGTATCACCACAAAATCGGGGCCTACCTGCGTCTGTCCACGCTGCTGGATTCCGGAAGCTTTCTGGAACTCAATGAGACGCTGACTACGCCCAACGTGTTGAATTTTCCAGGCTACGAGGAAAAGCTGCGTGCTGCCCGCCGCGAGACGGGCCTGATGGAGGCGGTGGTGACCGCCCGGGGCAGGATCCACGGCTATGAGGCGGTGCTTGCCGTTTTGGACGGACGTTTTCTCATGGGCAGCATGGGGGCGGCCGTGGGGGAGAAGGTAACCCGCGCGGTGGAGTACGCCGGGCGGGAGGAGCTCCCCCTGATTATCTTTTCTGCCAGCGGCGGCGCCAGGATGCAGGAAGGGATCATCTCCCTCATGCAGATGGCCAAGACCAGCGCGGCGCTGGCTAAGTTCTCCCAGGCTGGGGGGCTGTACATCTCGGTCTTGACCAACCCCACCACCGGCGGTGTGACGGCCTCTTTCGCCTCCCTGGGGGACATCATTCTGGCGGAGCCGGGGGCGCTGATCGGCTTTGCCGGACCACGGGTGATTCGCCAGACCATTAGGCAGGAATTGCCCGAGGGCTTCCAGCGTTCGGAATATGTGGAGGCCCACGGCTTTCTGGATCAGATTGTATCCAGGGATAGAATGAAGGATGTTCTGGCGCAGCTGCTGCGCCTGCACGGAAGGGAGGTGCGGACCAATGGCTGAACCCATCACAGCGGCCCAGCGGGTGGCGCTGGCCCGAACAGTCGGCCGCCCGGGGACGGCGGACTACATCGCCGCCCTCTTTACCGATTTTTTTGAGCTCAGAGGGGACCGCCAGTGCCGGGAGGACGCCAGCATTCTGGGCGGTCTGGCCCTGTACCAGGGCCTCCCTGTGACTGTGCTGGGACACAGGAAGGGGAAAACGAAGACCTTTGAAGAGAATATGAAGTGCAACTTCGGTATGTCCGGGCCGGAGGGCTACCGCAAGGCCCAGCGTCTCATGCGGCAGGCGGAGAAGTTCGGCCGGCCGGTGATTACCTTTGTGGATACGCCGGGGGCTTATCCTGGATTGGAGGCGGAGGAGCGGGGACAGGGGGAGGCGATCGCATCGACCCTGGCGCTTATGAGTACGCTGGAAATCCCCGTGATCACAGTGATCATTGGGGAGGGCGGCAGCGGCGGCGCCTTGGCGCTGGCTGTGGCCAACCGGGTTCTCATGCTGGAAAACGCCATCTATTCCATCCTGTCGCCGGAGGGCTTTGCCTCCATTTTGTGGAAGGACTCTTCCCGCAGCGGAGAGGCCGCAGAGCTCATGAAGCTGACGGCCCGGGATTTGGAGCGGTTGGGCGTGGCGGATGAGGTGATCGCGGAGCCGCCCGGCGGTGCGCAGGCGAAACCAGAGGCTGCCTTTGCAGCGGTGGAACGCGCCCTCTCCCGTCATTTACGGCAGGTGATCCACCAAGGAAGCTATGCCGCCCTGCGGCAGGAGAAGTTCCGCGGAATGGGAAGCGCGCCCGTTCGGAAGGAGAACGTATGAACGGCCTGAAAATTGTATCCACCGGACGGTGCCTGCCCCGGCGGGTTGTGACCAATGAGGATCTATGCGGTATAGTGGACACCAGCGATGAATGGATCGTCAGCCGCACCGGAATCAGCGCACGGTACTACTGTGAGGAAGAGCGTGGACTGGATCTGGCGCGGACGGCGGCCCTGATTGCCATAGACCGGGCCGGGATTTGCCTGGAGGAGATCGGGGTCTGTATCGTACCCACCAGCACCGCGGACTATGCCACCCCCGCAACCGGGAGCCTGCTTCAGCGGGAGCTGGGGCTGCTGGAAAATACCCCCTGCTTTGATATAAGCGCGGGGTGTACCGGGTTTGTCTATGGGCTGCATATTGCGCGGGGTATGCTGCTGCAGAGTGAGCGGCCCTACGCGCTGCTGGTGGGCGTGGATGTACTCAGCCGCGTCACGGACTACAGCGACCGCAGCACCTGCATTCTCTTTGGGGATGGCGCGGGCGCGGCGGTACTGACGTTGGATGACTCTGCCTCCTACGCCTGTGAGCTGTATGCCAGAGGGGACGAGGGGACCATTTCCATCCACGGGCCCGGATCTGAGGCGTCGCTGCTCCATATGGAAGGCCAACAGACCTTCCGCTTTGCCATTGAGGCGGTGCCGCAATGTGTATTGGCGGTACTGAAAAAGGCGGGGCTTACAACAGAGGATATTGACTGGATTGTGCCCCACCAGGCCAACCGCCGGATTCTGGAGAGCGCGGCCAAGCGGCTGAAGGTACCGCTGGAGAAGTTCTTTATTAACATAGAAAAATATGGAAATACCTCCGCCGCCACGATTCCTATTGCCTTGGATGAAATGGCTCAGGCCGGACTGCTGAAGCGTGGACAGAAGGTGATCTGCACCGGATTTGGCGCGGGACTGACTTGGGGCGGGGTATTGTTAGAATGGTGAAGGATGGGATTGGAATGAGACTGGATCAACTTTTGGGTACCGAGTTCCCTATTATTCAAGGGGGAATGGCCAATATCGCAACCGGACAGTTCGCCGCCGCCGTCTCCAACGCCGGCGCGATGGGGATTGTGGCTGGAGGTGGTATGCGTCCGGAGGATTTTCGAAGGGAAATTCAAATTTGCCGGGAGCTGACCGAGAAACCCTTTGGAGTCAATATCATGCTGATGCACCCTCAGGTAGAGGAGCTGGCGGGAATTGCGGCCCAGGAAAAGGTGCCCTTTATCACCACCGGGGCTGGAAATCCCGCCCAGTTTATCCCCATGTGGAAGGATGCGGGGGCGAAAGTCTACCCCGTGGTGGCCGCTGTGGCGGTGGCCAAGGTGGCCCAGCGCGCCGGGGCCGATGGCGTGATTGCCGAGGGAATGGAGAGCGGCGGCCATGTGGGGGAGATGGCTACCATGGCACTGGTACCGCAGGTGGTGGATGCTGTGGACATTCCGGTGGTGGCCGCCGGGGGAATTGCGGACGGCCGGCAAATGCTGGCGGCCTATGCCTTGGGCGCCTGCGGGGTTCAGGTGGGCACCTGCCTGCTGGCAAGTGTTGAGTGTCCCGTTCATCCCAACTATAAAGAGGCTGTGCTGAAGGCCAAGGACAGCAGTACCACAGTGACAGGGCGCTCTGTGGGCGCTCCGGTCAGGGGGCTGAAAAATCCCATGACCCGGGTCTATCTGTCCAAGGAGCGGGCCGGCGTGGAAAAGATGGAGCTGGAAGAACTCACCCTGGGCAGCCTGCGCAAAGCGGTTTTTGACGGCGATGTGAAAAACGGCAGCCTGTTAGCCGGTCAAGTGGCCGGTATGGTGAAGGAAATTCGTCCGCTGCGGACCATTTTTGAAGATCTTTGCCGGGGCTGCGACCTGCAGTTTGTTGAGTTGTGGAAGGACGACAGCCGGGAAAGGAGCGCACAATGAAACTTGCCTTTTTATATGCCGGCCAGGGCAGTCAGCATACGGGGATGGGGAGGGATCTCTATGAACGGTATCCCGCCTTTCGCCGGATCTTTGATTCCGCTCCTGTGGACTTTGACCTGAAGGGGCTCTGCTTTGAGGGTCCTGAGGAGCAGTTGGGGCAAACCCGCTACACTCAGCCGTGCATGGTGGCCTTTGCCATTGGGGTGACACGGGTGCTGGAGGAAAAGGGGATTTGTCCGGATGCGGTGGCGGGACTGAGCCTGGGGGAGTACTCCGCCCTGTGCGCCGCCGGGGTATTTTCTCCTGAGACCGCCATTGAGCTGGTGGCGTTCCGGGGCCGGGCGATGGAACAGGCGGTGCAGGGCCGCCCCAGCGCCATGGCCGCGGTGTTGAAGCTGGATCGGGAGCCGCTGCTCCAGGCTTGCCGGGACGCGTCTGCCCTGGGGGTAGTTGAGTGCGCCAATTTCAACTGTCCCGGACAAATTGTGATTGCCGGAGATCAGGAAGCGGTGGAACGGGCCGGGCAATTGGCGCTGGAGGCGGGAGCCCGCCGGGTGATGCCGCTGAAGGTCAGCGGCCCCTTCCATACCTCCCTGATGGCTGCGGCAGGAGAGGCGCTGAAGGAGCGCTTTGAGAGGGTGGACTTCGTTCCAATGCAAATTCCCGTGTACTTTAACTGTCTGGGTGCTCCCATGACAAAGGGGGATACCATCCCCAATCTGTTGGTGCGCCAGGTGCAGAGCAGCGTGTATCTGGAGGATACCATCCGCCGCATGGTCCAGGACGGCGTGGACACCATTGTGGAGATCGGGCCGGGCCGGGCGCTGGGCGGCTTTGTGAAAAAGACGGCCCCCCAGATCCAAACCTGGACGGTGGAGTCTGTGGAAGAGCTGGAGGCCGCGGTGGACGCGCTGAAAGGAGCGGAATCAAAATGACACTGAACGGAAACTGCGCCCTGGTCACCGGTGGAAGCCGGGGAATTGGCCGGGCGGTGTGCCTGGAGTTGGCCCGGTTGGGGGCCAAGGTTGCGGTAAACTATGCGGGAAACGAGGCGGCCGCCCGGGAGACGGTTGCCGCCTGTGAGGCTCTGGGTACGGCGGCCTTCGCGCTCCAGGGGGATGTGGCGGATGCTGCCAGCTGTGACCGCATTGTGAAGGAGACGGTCAAACACTTTGGGCGGATTGACATTCTGGTCAACAACGCGGGGATCACCCGGGACGGCCTGCTGATGACCATGAAGGAGGAGGACTGGGAGGCGGTGCTCTCCGCCAACCTGAAGGGAGCGGCCATGTGTATGAAGGCCGCTTGCCGTCCTATGATGAAGCAGCGCTATGGAAGAATCATCAATCTGTCCAGCGTGGTGGGGCTGCGGGGAAACGCGGGGCAGGCAAACTACGCCGCCAGCAAAGCGGGGCTGATCGGCCTGTCCAAATCCATGGCCAAGGAACTGGCAACGCGAAATATTACCGTCAACGTGGTGGCTCCGGGCTTCATTGACACTGAGATGACCGCTGTCCTGCCGGAACAGGCGCGCCAGTCCATGCTGAAGGGCATTCCCATGGGAAAAGCCGGAACAGGAGCGGATGTGGCCCGCTGCGTGGCTTTTTTTGCGGCGGCGGAGTCGGAGTACGTGACCGGACAGGTGCTGTGTGTCGATGGCGGCATGGCGGTATGACCGCGTGAACGGGCAAATATCTTTGCGAAAGGAACGGAGGTTACTATGAATCAACGGAACGTTGTGATCACCGCTGTGGGAGCGGTTACTCCGCTGGGCCTGACCGCGGCGGAGAGTTGGGAAGGGGTTAAGGCGGGGCGGTGTGGCATTGCCCCAATCTCTCTCTATGACGCCTCAGAGATGAAGGTGAAGCTGGCCGGCGAGGTTCAAGGCTTTCAGGCGGAACAATATCTGGAAAAGAAAGAGGTCAAGCGCACCGACCGATTTGTCCACCTGGCGCTTGCCGCGGCGCAGGAGGCGGTGGACCATGCAAAACTGGATTTCTCCAAGGAAGATACTTGGCGCTGCGGGGTGGTGTTCTCCTGCGGCATTGGCGGGATTGCAACCATTCAAAAGGACTGCGTTCAAGGGGCGCAGCGGGGGTATGACCGTATTTCTCCTTTCTTTATTCCCATGTCCATCTCCAACATGGCCGGTGGACACATCGCCATCCGCTATGGTCTTCATGGTATGGTCACCTGCCCCACCACCGCCTGCGCCGGAGGAACCAATGCCGTGGGGGATGCTCTGCGCCAGATTCGGGACGGCTATGCCGATGTGATGCTCTGCGGCGGCAGCGAGGCCGCCATTACCCAGCTGGGAATGGGAGGATTTACCTCCATGCAGGCCCTGTCCAGAGCGGAGGATCCCAAGCGCGCGTCCATCCCCTTTGACCGGGAGCGCAGCGGCTTTGTCATGGGAGAAGGGGCCGGCGTTCTGGTTCTGGAGGAGCTGGGACATGCCCAGGCGCGGGGCGCGGAGATTCTGGCGGAGGTGGTGGGCTACGGGGCCACCTGCGATGCCTACCACATCACGGCGCCCGCCCCCAATGGAACGGGCGCGGCGGCCTGCATGAGGATGGCGCTGGCGGATGCCGGAATCCCGGCGGAAGCGGTGGACTATATTAACGCCCACGGTACTTCCACGCCACCCAACGATGCCTGTGAGACGGCGGCGGTGAAAGCCACCTTCGGTGAGCGCGCATACAAGCTGGCCATCAGCTCAACCAAATCCATGACCGGGCACATGCTGGGGGCAGCCGGCGCGGTGGAGGCAATTTTTTCCGCCCTGGCGCTGCGGGACGGTTTTATTCCCGCCACCATCGGCTACCAGGAGCCGGACCCGGAATGTGATTTGGATATCGTCCCCAATGCGGGGCGCAAGGCGAACTTGCGCTATGCCATGTCAAACTCGTTGGGGTTTGGAGGGCACAATGCCAGTGTGGTGCTAAAACGGTGGGACGGAGAATCAGTGTGATATTTTTTATGGAATGGAGTGGAAGCTGTGCAGTTGACGTCCAATGAAATTCAGGAAATTTTGCCCCACCGCTATCCTTTTTTATTGGTGGACCGTATCACAGACGGGGAGCCGGGAAAGTGGGCGCAGGGCATCAAATGTGTGACGGCAAACGAGCTGTTCTTTACGGGACATTTTCCACAGTACCATGTGATGCCCGGTGTGCTGATTTTAGAGGCGCTGGCGCAGGTGGGCGGGGTAGCCCTCCTGTCCCTGCCGGAAAACCGAGGCAAGCTGGCCCTGTTTGGGGGCATCAAGAACGCCCGGTTTAAAAAGCAGGTGACGCCCGGCGATGTGCTGGAGCTGCGCTGCGAACTGGTGGAGCAGCGGGGGCCTGTGGGATTTGGGAAGGCGGTTGCCCGGGTAGACGGAAAGATTGCGGCACAGGGCGAATTAACCTTTGCATTACAGTGAATTTGATTGCAAAAACGGAAGATATCTTGTATGTTAAAAAAACATGCCCGTTTTTGGAGGAGATGCTATGTTGGATCAGGCTTTCAATGAGGTGTATACAAAATTTAAGCTGAATTTTTATCGGTCAATATTTGGCCGCTTTCAACAGCGGGAGGCCAGTCTGACCACGGTTGAGACCTTCTGCATGGAGATCATTTGCGCGCTGAAGAATCCAACGGTGAATGAGTTTTCCAGCTTTGTGGGTATTTCGCCACCCAACGCGGCATATAAGATTAATAACCTGATTCAAAAGGGATACATTCAAAAGGTACAATCTGAGCAGGATAAACGGGAATACCATCTGGTCGTGACACAGAAATATATTGATTACTATAATATCAGCTACAGCTATTTATCCATCGTAATGGAGCGGATTCAAACGCGCTTTCCGCTGGAGGATGTGAAGAAGCTGGAAGGGATGCTCCATGTGATCAGCAATGAGCTGATGACGGAGATCCCGCTTCCATAAAGCAGAGTTCAACCGGCGGCAGGGTGCATCTGCTTTTCCTGCTGCCGGGGATGACCTCTGCCTTTTTTACTCAAAGGCTTGACAGAGATAAACAGAATGTGGTAAAATCATAAGCAGAAGTTAAGGGAGTAGTCGGCGCGCCGCGCGGCAGGTCAACATGCTGGAACATAGTTTTCCTGGCCTTGCCTTAATCGATGAGACTTATCTGTCATGAAAGAGGACAGGTAGGTCTTTTTTCTTTTGCTCTTGTGGAAGGGAGCGGAGGGAAATACGGTGTGCTGCAAAATTTGTGGGGAGGATCGGGTAAAGTTGAACTTTTTGGAGTTGTTTATTGTTGCGATGTGTCTTTCTATGGATGCGTTTGCCGTTTCCGTCTGCAAGGGATTGTCGGCAGGGCGCATCAACCGTAGCCACGCGCTGCTTTGCGGGGCGTATTTCGGCGGTTTTCAGGCGTTAATGCCCTTGATCGGCTGGGCTGTCGGGGTGCGGTTTTTGGTGTATATTGAGCATATAGACCACTGGATCGCATTTGTTTTGCTGGGTGCCCTGGGTGCGAAAATGATCTGGGAATCCTGCCAGAAGGAGGAAGGGATTGAGGCGTCCTTCGCACCCCGGGAGATGCTTCCGCTGGCGGTTGCCACCAGTATTGATGCATTGGCTGTTGGGGTGACCTTTGCGCTTTTAGAGGTGGATATCGTCTCTGCGGTCCTCTGCATTGGGGTGACCACCCTGGTGTTGTCCGCCCTTGGAGTGTGGATTGGCGCCGTGTTCGGAGGCCGGTGGAAGAGCCGGGCGGAACTGGGCGGCGGTGTAATCCTGATTATATTGGGGAGCCACATCCTGGTGGAACATCTTGGCCTGTTCAGGTGAAAGCAGGCCCCTGCCTGCGGCCCGCTCACATCGTCATGTCCAGGCCGGGAGAACGACATAACCCTCTGGTTCATTTTGTCCCCTCCCATTCTGTTTTCAGTTTACAATCTGACCACTTGACAGGGAAGAATACAATACTGAGAACCTGTATTCACAGGTTCATAGTATTGTACTTATAAAAAGTCATGGAGGCGATCCGGGCCATTAGAACATACCAGGTGAGGCGACACAGCGCAGTGTTCCGCGAAAAAACGCGCAATGGATCATGCTGCCCATTGCGCGTTTGAGTCCGATTGGTGGTCAGGCGGGCGGCGGCTTAAGCTGCCGGGTTAATCGTTCTGTCATCAGCGCCATTAAAATGGCGAACAGGAGGAGAAACGCGGGATAGAGTAGAATGCTAAGGCCGCTGGCAATCAGGCCAAACAGCGGTGGAATCAAGGAAGAGCCCGCATAAGCGCTTGCCATCTGCACGCCAATGATGGCCGGGGAGCACTCCGCCCCGAAGTTGCTTGGGGTGGAATGAATAATCGCCGGATAGATCGGCGCACAGCCCAGTCCAATGACAATCAGGCCGTAAAGACAGATCCGGTCGGTTTCCACGGGAAGACAAATGGCCGCAATTCCCACAAATATGGTTGCAATACCGATTCTGATCATGTTCCGATCACCCATTCTATTGGAAACAAATCCGCAGAGGAACCGGCCGAATGTAATGCCCAAATAAAAGAAGGACGCGTATTTTGCCGCCATCTCAGGACCAATTCCCCGCCCCAGGACAAGATAGCTGCTGGCCCAGAGGCCTGTTGTGGTTTCCAGTGCGCAATATCCAAAAAAAGCGAGCAGGACAGATACCACACCTTTGATGCGGAGGATTTGAGATAATTTGAGAACGGGGGCGTCAGCCGCTTCTTGGCCTGGACTGTGCGGTTGCCCCTTCCACAGCGGCAAAGTGAGAAACAGGATGGCAGTGAACAGGATTTGTATGATGAATACGGCCTGATATCCACCGCTCCAGCCGCGCCCGCTGGATAGACAGTAGCCCATGATATATGGACTTACGGCGGCGCCTACCCCCCAAAAGCAGTGCAGCCAGTTCATATGCCGCGAAGCGTAATGGACGGCCACGTAATTATTTAAAGCCGCGTCAACCGCTCCGGCCCCGAGACCGTAGGGAAGGGCCCACATGCAAAGCATCCAGAAAGTGCCGGAGCGGGAAAAGCCAAACAGGGCGGCCGCGGTCAGAAAAACGCTGATGGCGGTGACAAGACCGGTGCCAAGCTTTTTTGTCAGTCGGTCTGACAGCAAGCTGGATATTATGGTACCGCCGGATATGATCATGGAAATGATCCCGGCATAGGACACGGGGACATGCATCTGTGCCTGCATGGAGGGCCATGCGGAACCCAGAAGAGAATCGGGAAGGCCCAGGCTGATAAAGGCGATATAGATGATGGCCAGCAACAATGAGTACATGTGGCGTTCTCCTGTTTTCATTTGATTTGCTTGGGGTTCTGAGTTGATGTGGGAAGGGGAAATCAGTGAACTTTACCGTTTCATGGAGTTTTGGGCTCAGTGCATCCGCTGCGGCGAGATTGTTTGCTATGGAATTACCGTGCAGGAGACCGGCCGCATGGAATCATACCCACAAAAAAGTGAGTACTTTACTTTCCTGTGGTCTCTGAGTTATCATAAGTCAAACAGAAAGGGGAGGACAACAGGATGTTGAGAGATAAAGAAAAGACCATTGGCAATTTGATTGACAAGCAAAAGACAGCGTTCATCAGTTCAGTGGACCACGATGGCTTTCCTAATACAAAAGCGATGCTGGCCCCCAGAATCCGCCGGGGCATTCAAGTCTTCTATTTTACCACAAACACGTCATCCAAGCGCGCTGCGCAGTATAAAACCAACCCAAAGGCAAGCGTCTATTTTTTTGATCCCAGATTTTTTCGCGGCGTGATGCTGATCGGACATATGGAAGTGCTGGAGGATCAGGCGAGTAAGGAACTGGTGTGGCGGGACGGTGATACCATGTATTATTCCCAGGGCGTCACGGATCCGGACTATTGCGTGCTCAAATTCACTGCGCAAAGCGGCAGATACTATGCCAATTTTCATTCTGAGGATTTTCCGGTCGGACCATAATGTCGTGATCCTGCTAAGGGTGAACGGCGGACTTTTCCCGTTCGTCATTTATGGAGACGCAAAAGCACTCTTATTTGAGTGTTTTGTGTCAGAAAAAACAGGGGGTGCTTTGGCTCCCGCACTTCTCCGCAAAACAGCTTGAATCCCTTGGATAACGATTTTCATGTTGAAAGGCTTTGCAACGTCATCATCCGCCCCGGTTTCAAAGCCCTGTATCATTTCACTGTCGTGGTCGCGAGCAGTGAGAAAGATAATGGGGACAGCACTTTCGCTGCGCAATTTCTTTGCAAAGGTGAAACCATCGCCGTCCGGCAGATTCACATCGAGTAATATCAAATCGAAGGGTTGCTTGCTGATCAATTCACTGGCCATTTTTAAGTCGTAAGCTGGGGTAGGCGCAAATCCTGCCGACTGCAAATTGTAGCATATTCCTGCATTCAGCATTTCGTCATCTTCTATTATGAGTATTTGGGTCATACAGACGTCCTTTCTGGCACCGATTCACATGAAAACTCGGGTATGACTCATTATAGATTATTATGGTGCAATAAGAAAGGTTGGGCTATTTTTTATACGAAATTTTCTGGTTTGTTTGACATTCTGGTAAGCAGCGGGTATGCGTGCGCGCATACCCGCCATCCGCTCCCGCTCGTCATAGCGAAGGAGGCGGTTCACGTTCGCCGTGGCCTCTTTCGTTGCCACCTTGACTTGTTCAAATTGAACAACCTTTGCGGGGGCGGGCTTTTCCGGGACCGGGGCCTTCGATGCGGTTTCACAAGCAGTTTCCTCCTGGCTATTCCGAGAAGCAGATGGATGCGGTAATCGTGGGGCTGCTGGACGAGTGGAGAGCGGGGGCTGCAACATAGAGTGAAGCGCTTATTGAAAAGGCACTCGAAGCAGTTTGGCTTCGAGTGCCTTTTGTAAAATCTTTATCATGCGCAAGTCACTCTTAACCCGGCAATGTCAATTTGTAGGAGGTATTATACACGGGACAAATCGGTGTCCGGCGAGAACGGCTTGACGCCGCTTCCGGTCATGATACCGTTTTCAATCATATAGCAGATGCTGTCATAGGTTACTGGCGATTGTCCAAGGGGGATCCTGCTTCTACAGCACTGATTGCCATAAGTATATGTGATTTCTTGACAGGCTTTTCCGATTCTGATATGCTGATTAGCATGAAAAAGAAGTTTAAACTCCAAAGGGTGGGGAGCGTCTTTACCCCCATTTTCCTCTCTTTTTTGTTGATGGCAATGATCTCAATGCTGTTGCACAGTTATTTTTCCAGTCGGCTGGTGGCGGAAAACCAAAGGGACAGAATCACGATCGTCAACTTAAATGAATTGGAGCAGACAAGCAGTTTTATTGATGCTTGTCTGCTTTCCGTGACTAAAAGTGCTATGGCCAGTATGCGCAGCAGTGACATAATGTCACTGCTGATTAACCCTGACAGCGGCGACCGCGCGCAAAATTTCCGTGTGATTCAGCGGCTAAAAAATATTGCGATAGAGACTGATCTGATTCGGGATGTGGCGCTGTACATCCCTTTTTCCCAATTGGTGTATACCATGAATGATCAGATCTTGCCGGCAACCAGCTATTTAAATTGGCCGGTCCTTCAACAACATGTAAAGCAGATGGAGGACATCCCTGTCTTTTATGACGAGGACTGCCATACATGGATTCGGCTGTCTGCCGGGCGAGTTTACATCATGACCAATATGCGTACCGCGACCCTGATTGGGGTTTTGGCGATCGAACTGAATGTGGAGGAACTCAACCGCTATTTAACGGACAGCCTTGGAATGGAAAACCATACGTATCTATTCAACGAAAAAAATTTACCGATGCTGTCCGCTGTGATTGAGTGTCCCTTTTTAGACGAGCTGGATTTTTCCGGCGGAACCCTGTGGATCACCGGAACGGAGGAGAAGCCTGCAGCCGGGCGCTATTATTACTATCAATCGGAAACAACCGGACTGCAATATGTGCGCCGATATGACAACGATCCAATGACCGTTCCCGCCGCGCTTTGGCTGCGGACCCTGATGCCTACCGGAGCGATTTACCTGGTGGTGGGGCTGCTGTTTACGCTTTACATTCACCGAAAGGTATATCAGCCTTTTAACCGGCTGATGAATCTTGCATCGCCGGGCGGGCATAAGACCGGAGGGACCGGTCTGCGCAATCAGAATGAGATCGACTATCTGACCGTAAACTATGAGGAATTAAAAGAAGAAAACTCTCAGGCGAATCAGCTTCTGCGCAGTATATCTCAGGATGTGCAGGAGCAGCTTTTGTGCGGACTGATTCTGGGCAGGCATACACAGGAGGACTATCTCAACGCAACGCTGGAGGGGATTCATGCACCGCTGACCGGCTGCAGTCGTTTTCAGGTGCTGGCCGGGGAGTGGACGGCGCAGTCGCCCACCCCCGAGTTCCCAGTGGAGTATGTCTACCCTCACAGTATTCGCAATGTGGTTACAGCGTGCAACGCAGACTGTACAGCAACGGTCTTTCTTGTGCCTGAGCCCCACATTTGGGTGTTGGTGCTGGGTTTTGACAAGGGAATATCTCTCCTGACAGCGGCAACAGCGGTGTCACGTCTGGAGCAGGAGCTTCAGAACAGTCTGGCCGTACTGCCCATCACCTGTTGGATCGGCGCGGGAAAGCCCTGCTCCAGCCTGATGGACATCACCTATTCCTACAAAGAAGCCCTGACACAGATGCGCTACCGGCGTTATCGGGGGGTGGAGGGGGAGTCCGCTCCCACAGCGCAAGCATTTGCATGTGATTTCAGCCAGCATGTCCAGCGTATTTGCGGTGAAATTGAGGAAAAACAGATGGAACAGGCGCAGGCAATGTTTCAGCGTGTGCTTGAGGAAGCGGACGCCTACACAGACCCGGCGGAGGCATACCGGCAGGTGGCGGAGGATATTTCCCGTAAGCTGATTCAGTACCACATCAGCTTTGAAAGTCAGCATCTGCAACGCATTCTTCTCTCCCGTGAGCACCAGGAAAGCACCCAAGAGCTGCGCCGCTGTGTAGAATGCTTTGGTGAGGAATCCTGGCAGCGGATTGCGGCAAACCACAAAAAGCGGCACCACCGATACATTGAAACCGCAAAAGAATACATCGGCGGGCATTTTGAGGACAGCAGCTTGTCTCTGATGCAGGTCAGCGAGCATGTCGGCATATCGGCCCCTTATCTCAGCAAGCTTTTCGCAGAGTATGTGGGGGAGAGCTTCTCCGAATATCTGAACCTGCAACGGGTAAGTCTGGCAAAGCAGCTTTTGGAAAAGACCAAGCTCAGCGCAGAGGAAATCGGCTATCAATGCGGGTTTAACTCGCGCCAGAGCTTTAACCGGGTGTTTAAAAAACACACTGGCGGCACGCCCGGACAATACCGCGACCGGACACGCGGTTAAATAGAATCAAGCGTGGTACATTCCCCGCTGAAAAAGGGAAAAGCACCACAAAACACAGCAAAACGACAGCAGTATGTGTTGTCCTGGGCATGACCCACGGAAATCCATGAGGTGATAGGATGAGGCAAATGAAATCCCTGAGTATGGGCTTCACTGCGGTGATACTAATGATGCTGGTGGGCTGCGGCGGGCAGACATCTACGGCACCCACAGTGGATGCCGCGGTGCCCGCCCAAGAGCAGGCGGAAGAAAAACTGCCCAGCGGATGGACAGACTGCGAGGGCGTAACGGAAATTTCCTTTGCCTCGCTTGCCAATCTTAGCAGCGAACGGGAGGGCAACGCCCTCAAGCATATAGAGGCGCTTCATGCGCAGAGCGATGGCGCACTGCGGATCAAGCTGTATATCCAGATGGAGTTTGGCAGCGACACCCAGCTGCTCAATGGGGTGAATACTGGCACCCTTTCTATGATGCACAGCATCGCCATGACGCAATGTGATACCGTGCCCGAAATGGCGCTGTTGGGAATCCCTGCGTTTTTCAGCGATGCAGACGCGCTCAATCAAATGCTTCATGAGAAGTGGCAGGATCGATTCAATGAATTTTACCATGCCCAAGGACTGCATCTGTTGGGCGCATTTTCATATAAAACCCACTCGCTGATCAGTTTGAAGCCGATAGAAACCGCGCTGGATATTGAGGGGCTGAAGGTGCGGTGCCTCAACCGCTATCAGCGGATATTCTGGCAGGCAATGGGGGCTGAGCCGGTCATCATCCTCTATTCCGAGATGAGGCTCGCCGCCCAACAAAATCTGATCGAGGCCCATGACATCGCCATCTCATCCGGCGGGATGAGTCAGTTCTATCCCACCTACTTTGTTCGGACACAGCACTCGCCGGTGGTGCAGTGCTACGTGATCAACTGGGCGCTGTATCAGTCGCTGACTGCGCAGGAGCAGCAATGGCTTGTCGAGCTGATCAAAAATATTCAGGCGGAAACCGCCGCCAACGCGGCGCAGGAGGATGCAGATTTAGAGCAGGAGTATGTCGAGCATTACGGGCTTCAGATCATCGAAGATCTGCCCGGCTGGAGCGAAGTAAGTGCCAATGCCAGAGAGAAGGTACTCATCGCGCTGCGGGAGGATTTGGGCGATGCCCTTGTGGACGAGTTTGTGGCGGATTATATGGAGTATGCCGGGGGATAGGCGCGAGGGAATAATTTTTGTGATACGGAACAATTCTTTTAAAAAGCTTAACGGTGTCACCGTTAAGCTTTTTTATCCCTATACACCAGAGGGTTTTTCCGTCAAACTTTATGATAGAAAACTTTGAGGAGGATCAGTATGAAATGGAAGCGAATCATCACTGCCGCTTTGGCTCTGGGCTTGGTCGGCTGCCTGGCCGCCTGTGGCGGCGAGACACAAAACGGATCGGGTCAATCCCAATCCCACCCACCGCAAGGAAGCGACACACCTACACAGATCGAACTGGTTGCCACCATGCAGGCACAGGAGTTTCCCGCTGCGCCACAGTATAACGTTGATCCCGATAACCCCTACAGCATGCCCTTCATCGGCCTGTACCGCACAGCGGTTACTACTGAGACAGCCACGCGCTCTATGGTGGTCTATGTCCCTGAGAACATAAGTCCAAACGACTATAGTATTTTTGTCGCCGCCCCCTCCGGTGTGGACACAGTCGCATTTTTAGAGCACAGCGGATGGATTGAGGTTGCCGATCGTTATTCTAAATTTCTAGTGGCCTTTGAGCCGGAGAACGGACAGTGGGGTGATGAGGCTGAGGAGCTGGACTATTTGACCAAGGCCTTTGCCGCAGCAAAGTCCAATGTGTACTTCAAGCCCGCCACATTTAACTTTTATTTTGCCGGGTATGAAGATGGCGGCACACTCCTGCATCAGTTTGTCATGAAAACACCCACAAACTGTGCTGGACTGGTTGTGATGAACGGCAGCGAACTTGACGGGGTATTTTTGGCCGAAACGGGAGCGACCGTCTCTGCCGATCCCGCCCGCGCGCTGAGCGACATTGAGGTTCCCGTCTGGATTTTTGAGGACGAGATTAGCACTGGCGAACAGGCGGTTGTCAATTATTGGCTCACCGCCAACCACATCGATACCTCAAAGGGAATTGTTTCGGGCGACACGACCATTTACCGCCAGAGCATGTCCACCAAAACCCAGCAGATGGACGACTATCCTCTGGGTCGGGTACAGGTGACCGTGGGCGAGTGTGATTACTACGACAAAGCGTTGACCAATACCCTTTGGAGCAATTTTCTCTCTGAAACCGCCCGGCTTAACGGCATTCCGCTGACCACGCTGCGACCCCAGTTTGACACACAGGCACTGGGCTATGAAAAGGTTGAGCAGACGGTTGAGGGATACAGCCGCTATTGGCTTGAATATGTTCCCGATTCAGTTGTAAACTCAGAAATTCCTGTCCCAATTGTCTTTGCCTTTGGTGGCGATGGGCAGACCCCTGAGGCGTTTGCCGAGCAGACTGAATGGCATAAGGTGGCCGAGGCCCGCGATTTTATTGTGGTCTATCCTGCGGCACTGCCCTATGACCGTGGAAACGGCAAAATGCCCATCCCTTTCTGGGATGTCGCAAATTACGAGGATCAGCCCGATGACTTTGAATTTCTACGCGTCATCATTGCACAACTGCAGGATAAGTACAACGTGGATATGTCCCGCCTCTATGCCACGGGGCAGTCACTGGGCGGACAATTTTCCAACCTACTGGGCTTCTATATGCCCGATGTATTCTGTGCCTCTGCCCTTACTGGAGGGATGCTGGTCACCGACTTTTTGGACGACATTATGGCAAACAGCGATGCCTTTGTCCGGGACTATGACTACCCCATCCTTATGATTATGGAGGCTCGGGGCAACGCCATGGATCAAAGCAGCCTCTATGGCCCCGGCGGGGCATTGGGCGCCGCCATTGATACGGTGAACTATTACATCGAGCTCAACCAAACCTGCGCGTTGGAGGAGGCACAAACCTATCGCACGGGCAGCTACTATCATCAGGTGTTTTCCAATGGTGCGGGGATTCCTCTGATTCAATACACCATAAACCCTGACCGCGGACATCTGGCCGTCCCCTCTGAGACATGGACAATGTATGACAACTTCCTCAGCCACTATGCGCGAAACACCGAGACCCACGAAATTGAGTACATGAGTGCCGGAGACAACAACCCCAATTTCTTGAAATAAGATTGGAGCGTAATGATGAAAAAGAAATTTGTATCCGCCTTGGCGGTCACCCTTTCACTTAGCGTACTGGCCGCCTGCGGACAGACTCCAGCGGGTAGCGGTTCGCAGTCGTCCGCAGACCCCGGCGCAAGCGCCTCTGTCTCTACCCCCGCACCTCCCATGGTTGCGGTACCCACCGTGCAGCCGCTGCCCGATGCAGCAACCACCACCTATACGCTGGATTTACAAAATCAGGCGAAGCAGTATTACTACGGCATGTACGAGCAGGTGATTACCCTGCCCGACAGCACTGAGCGCACCATGAAACTCTATTGCCCCCAGGGAACCCGGCGCGACTGTTATGCAATTTTTGTAGCAGTACCCAGCGAGGTGGACACCGCGATCTTCCTTGCGGAGAGCGGCTGGCTGTCCATTGCGGATGAGGCAAAGCAGATTATTGTCGCCTTCGAGCCGGAGGGCCGGAGCTGGGGGGATGAGACGGCAGAGCTTGACTATCTTGCCGCTGCATACAGTGGATTTACCTCCAACACCTATTTTTATTCCTATGGTCAGGATTTTCGGTTCATCGGCTACGGTGATGGCGGTAGCCTGTTACAAAAATTCATTATGAAAAACCCTATGGTAGCTGCTGCGCTGGTGGTGGTGGATGGCAGCGGGGACATCTCCTCCGACTATTTGACCGAGGTGGGGAATACCCCTTTCTCAGGCTTTGAAATCACCTGTGGTGAGACCCCTGTCCCTGTCTGGATTGTGGAAACCGGCAACGAACAGACTGCCGCCGGTGTAGCAGACTATTGGTGCAGTGCCAATGACTGTCTGGACGCCTACAGCACCCTTTCCGATGGAAGCCAGCTTTACTGCCAGGACCCCTACAGCAATTCCCCCTTCACCTACAATCAAAAGGTGGGTACTGTCCGTGTGACAAAACGAGCGATGGCCTATACCGATTCTGATTTTGCGGAGGAGGCATTTGACTTTGCCATGCAGTTCGCCCGCACCGGAGCGGGAAACCCCTACAGCAATGTGCTGAAAGCCGCCGTTGATGAGAGCAGCTTCCTTTACACCACAAAAGAGGTGGACGGCATCCTGCGTGAATGGTACACTTACCTTCCAACCGGCTATTCCGAAGGTGACGAGGCCATGCCTGTGGTGATCTATCTGCACGGAAACGGACAGTCCGGCCTAATGAGTATGCGTTGGGCGGATTGGTGGATGCTTGGCGAAGAAAAGGGCTTTATCACTGTCTGTCCCTCCACCGCGCTGAGCTATACCAACGGAAAAATTCCTCTGATGTCGTGGAACACCACCGGTGTGACAGAGGACCGCGCGAATGATATCGCTTTCATCGCCACCCTGGTGGAAGAGCTGAAAAACACCTATCGCGTGGATGAAAGCCGCATCTATATCACCGGCCAGTCCAATGGCGGCGCTATGTCCGGCGTCATTGCCATGACCCTGCCCGAGCTCTTTGCTGCACAGGCCAACACAGGTGCTCCCATCGTGGGCGGTGCAGGGGTGGAAAAGCCGCAGGATCTGAATTTGCCTGTGAATCATGATTATGAAATCCCCACCTTCCTGATGCTGGGTGAGTATGACAAAGACCAGTTCATCCCTGGTGAGGAGACTAGTGTATCCCTTCAGTTGGATTACTTTGCTGACCGCTATGGAATCGACACCGCCAGCTATGGAAGCTATGTCAACGGTACTTATAAAAACTATCTCTGGCACGATGACAAATCCGTCCCCATGATGCGCCTGACCACAGTGTCCGGGCGTGCCCACAGTTGGCGTCCTGAAGAGGTCCGTGTAATTTGGAACGAGTGGTTCGCCCTCTTCTCCAGAAGCGCAGATGGGGACGTGATTTATTTGGGTAAGTAGGCGATATCGCCTTTTACATGAGAGGAGCCCTATAAAATAAAGTGGAGGTATTATGCATGAGAAAAACATGGAAACGAATGACTTCCCTACTGCTCACACTGACCCTTCTCTGCTCACTGGCAACCTTAGCATTTGCAGCCAAAACGGCGATTACTGTCACCCTGAATGGCAGCCCGCTGACACAGGCATCCGGAGCCTATCTGGATGTGAACAACAGAACTCAAGTTCCTGTTGCCGCGGGCGAGGCGCTGGGTCTGACGGTGAGTCGAGAGGGGGACAGGGTCACCTTCTCTAACGCCGCTGCGTCTATCACCTTTGAAAACGGCAGCAGCCAGGCTGGCAGCATCACCATGGATACCACTGCCGATGTGGCAGCGGGCTATGTCCCTCTGACCTACCTGACACAGCACTTTGGTTATCAGGTGTCCTGGAACAGCAGCACAAAAACAGCGGCCATCACCACTGCAGCCGGCACCACTGCCGTCTCGCTGGACAGCTATGACCTCAGCACCATCCAAAAGCCTGTGGCGCCCAATCGTCTGCCCCTCACCGGCTATTTTGATAAAGCTCTTGAGGTGGGCGGAGTCACCCGCTCCGCCAAGATATACATTGCCGCTGATGCGCCCATCCGCACCTATTTCACCGTCATCGCAGTACCCGAGGGGGTCAGCACAGATACCTTTTTGCGGGAGAGCGGCTGGATGGCCTATGCCGACAGCATGAAGGAGGGCCTCTATATCCTTGAGTCCGCCAACGGCGTATGGGGCGACATAGATAGTGAGTTGGCCTATATGACCGAGGCCATCAAATGGCTCAACGCCAGCTTCAGCATCAACGGCACAAAGGTGCTGTCCACCTTTGGCATTCACTACTTTGTGGGCTACGGCGCGGGCAGCGCGCCTCTTGAAGCGTGGGTTGCTCAGAATCCACTGCGCGCCATTGCTCAGGCCTACGTTGGCTCCTCCGGCGTGAGTGCAGCAGTGCTGAACGAGGCCGGTGCCACTGTGGCCGGACTTCAGGCCGGTGCCTATACCCCCATCACCGCACCCATCACGCTGACCTATGTTGATATGGTAATGCCCACCCTGTATGTCACAGCAGACGCAGCCACGCTGCGGGACAGCCTGAATTATTGGCGGGCCGTCAACGATGTAGTGGAAACTGCCGCTCCTGGAACCGGTGTGACCACGTATCACCAGAATATCACTTCCACCCGCTGGATGACGGAGTATTGGAATGGTATTCTGAAAGCTCAGGGCGCGCAATACGGTTTTGCAAAGGTGGTCGTCAATCAGCAGGCGCTGAAGGACTATACCACGTATACCAATGAGATTGTCAGTTTCCTGACCGGGTATACCCGCTATGAAAACGCGCTGGTGTATGGAAATACGCTGGCTGAGCGAGCGGACTACGATGCGCTCGGCATTACCGTGGAGGAGGTCAACCTCGGTTCTGTCGAGGGGCTGAAAAACTCCGCCCGGCGTCAGTATCTCCTCTACATCCCCGATGGCTACAGTGCCAATTCAGCCGCCCCGCTTGTGGTCGTGCTGCCCGGAAACAGCCAGACCAACCGGGTCTTTATGGACGCAACCCAGTGGTGGCAGGTAGCACGGGAGAACGACTTTATCCTGGCTGTTTTGTGTGAGGACTATAACGAGGCGGACAATTGGACCACAGTCAGTCACTATGACACCGATGCCTTTATCAATGCGGTCGTTGATGCGGTCAGCGGCAGATACAATGTTGATTCGGAGCGGATTTATTTGAGCGGACAATCTGCGGGAAGCGGTGCGTCTCAGGCCATGGGCGTCCTGCTGCCTGAGCGCTTCGCTGCCATCGCGTCCACCTCTGCGCTGCCCGGCATGGAAGATCCCGGTGCATCGTTCTATGACTTCTTCGGCAACGCCGTAGAGGTACATGAGACCAGCAACGCCGCCATACCCATTTACCTTATGTATGGCGAGGGTGATCTGGGTGTGCTCAACGGCGGAATCTGGAATTCCATTAAAAACGAGAGTAATGTGGATTTTATGCCCTGGGCGGAATATCATCTGGCCAACTGGAATTTGACTCTGGGTGCGGAAGCAACACGGACGACCAGTGAGTATATCTATACCAATACAACCGCCAATGCAAACCACGGTTATGAAACCCGCGCTTGGTTCATCACAAAGGATGGAAACCGGATTCCAGTATTCCAGGTGTCCCAAACAGACAATCGCGCGCATAACTGCTATGCGGCGGAAATGCCCGAGCTTTGGAACTATATGAAACAATTTAAGGTAGTGGATCATAACGATGGAACGTATACCCGCTATTATAACGACACCGCCATCTATACTGGTACCTATCGGTAGACCATGCGGTGATCACGCGGCATTCCGCTTTCTCTGTGCTGTGTTGCTCCACGCGTTGATGGCATAGTATGATTTTGGTTTCAGCTCCTCTCTGAAATTGGAAAAATGCGCTTCATTTTACTTAGTATGCAATCGCCGCGGAACGCAGCGCAATCAAGCAGAGCCGCCAATTCCTGAAACGGAATTGGCGGCTCTCGCACGTGATTTGCAGCGCTGCAGATGATTCAAAAAATCAAGATGCCGGAAAATTCGCTGGCCTTATGGCGGCGATGGTCGGAAATAAGCACATAGCCGCCATTCTTGTGAATTCTCCGTGGGTATCGCCCGTTATAAAAATCATTTGTATCGCCACCGTTCCCAAAGTATAGTATGAGCACCTCGTTGTGGAAGGCGGCGCACCAACGGAAGTCCCGGGGCGGAATTTTCATGGCTGCGGCAATGTCATTGCGGCAAGCCTTGAGGAGATTGCGCCATACATCGGTGTTGTCGTACCCCAACCGGTCGGCATCCTCCCGCCGCAGGGGCAGGATATTTATTTCCTCTCCACTTGGTGGACAGGGTCGCCACAAAACTGTTGTCTGGGAAAAGACTGCTCAATATAATGAATGCATCTTCACACTATACTAAAATGCATCATGTATAGGCGTATAGAAACTGTGCAATCCAGCAAGCAAAAAATCAAATAGGATTGACCATTAAAGTCAGACGTATTATCGTTCGCCTTTACGAAACGCATCAATCATATTCCATGTCAGGCTAAAGGAACTGTCCCCGTTGGAAGGAAGCTCATTCCGCTCAAACCATGCGGCTTCGGAGAGTTCCTCTTGATCCAACCGGATCGGTGTATTTTCTGCGGCTTCAGCAAAAAAGCCCATCAGCAAGGATTCGGAAAAGGCCCAGGGCTGGCTTTTATAGTATCGGATATTTTGAACTGGAATGCCAACCTCCTCCATGACCTCGCGCTGAACCGCCTCCTCCAGGGTTTCGCCTATTTCAACAAATCCAGCCAGCAATGCGTAATTGGCATATTCTCGCCCCGCATATTTACTCAGCAGCAGGCGGTTTCCGTCTGTTACACCGATGATGACCACAGGTGAAATCTTTGGATACACGATCTCGCCACACGCCGGGCACTTCATAGCCCGCTCGCTTTTGCTGTGCTCCATTTCTGCACTGCATCTGCCACAATATTGGTGCGATTCATACCAGTGCCCCAGATGCATCGCTGTCGCTCCGGCAAAAGAATACCATGAATGAAAGGTATTTCTGAAATGATTTATGGTGCGATATACGAAGCCTTCGGTCTCTGCAAGCGACTGCAGACAGAGATAGAAACCCGTTTTATCAACGGAAAATAAGTAGATGAAACCGGCATCATCGATGGCATAGCTGTCCTTAACCTGCTTTAGTGTGGGGATAAACAGTGTGTCATCGTGGGCTTGCAGCAAAATCTTCCCCCGATGGTAAACCACCGCCAGTTTATTTTCCACCTCTTCGTTCCACGAAAAGGAATTGCGAAATGTGTGGGGCGCAATATCTTGAAACATAACATCACCTATCAAATATTTTAGTCATCCCAGTACCGAGGTAATGTGATTGACAATGGTATGATATCACACTTTACCGTGTAGTTCATTATACTGTTTATATTTTCTGTCTCTACGAAACAAATTAGGATTCGCAAAATGCGAATCCTAATTTGTTTCATATAACCAGCTGCTCCTCTCAAAATATGTATCTTCGATTACTTACTGTTTTTCGGGATGCTTTTTCAGGTCAATGACCGGATTGCGCAGCGGCGCCATATCGAAGCCGTTGGGGCCGCAGATGCGGCATTCTGCCACGTCACCCTCCTGGATATGGAAGGCTCTGGACGTTCCGGTGGAGAGAATATCTCCGGCATACCAGTCCTGTATGCTGCTGTGGAGAGAGACCAGCTTTGCCGGCTGGCGGGTCATGTTGCTGACCACGTTTTTGGCATAAACTTCTCCGTTCAGGACGCTCTGAACCTCCGGCTTCTGGGGATGGACTCCCCGGTCATATCCAGAACTGTGGTGTAGCCGATGATGGCGCGCTCCCAGTCCTCCTCGGGGACATTGCGGCAATCCTTGCCCATGATGATACCCAGTTCCGCCTCGGTGGTGGTCTTTTGGGCCTCTTTGAGTGCGGGAAGCATAATTTCATTACTTGGGCCGATGAGTGTTTCCGCCTGTTTAAAAAAGCTGCCAGGAAAGTCCTGGGGCGCGGCGGAGCCAATATCCCCAGCATGGTCTGCATAGTTCAGGCCAATGTTAATGTAAAAAGCCACCAATAACAAATATTTGTTATTGGTGGCTTTTTGAAGAAGTACTAGAGATCTGTTTGCAGTTGTGGAGTGTAGCAGCAACTGCCGTAATCCCCAAAAGAGCGCAAGCGCAGTATTACTTAATTGTGGCTGAGGGGAATGCGCTTGAATAGGTCGACCATAAATCACGAACCATAAATCTCTTTTGCCATATAAAACGCCGCCCATGCCTGCCCAAACAGCACATTGTCGTTTCATTCCGTAAACTTAGGGGCGAAATCGCCCAATATGTCCCTGGAGCTCCAGAGCGTATTGCATCAGAGGGCCATTTTGAATGGAATCCCAATCGCCCATCCCATCGGCATAGTGAATCATGCCGATGTCGATATAGTCGGTGCCGAGGCGCATCAGCGGACCCTCGAACGCTGCCCTGGAAAGGGGCACATCCCGTGTGCGCAGATACTGTCCATTCTGCCACGCTGAGCCGGTATGCCCTTGAATGATTATTTTTTCCCGCTTCCCGGCAATGGCGACACTGATGTTGTCGCGCTGTACCGGGTCTGAGGCGAACAGGTCGAGGAAGTTGATGCCCTGCTCCATGGCGTAGCCGAGCTCTTTCCAGACATGCTCCTAGGTTTGCTTTTCAAAGCCAGTGCAGCCAAGAGCGATTTCACTGGCCTTCAGGCCGGTATTGCCAAGTTCACGATAGATCATAATTCTTCCTCCTCATAAGCCAGCTCCGTAACCCATTTTTTAAGAGCATCCTTCGATGGCCGGCCGCTAAGCAACTTGCCTTCTTTTATCATCGCCGTACCGGAAATAGAAGACTTTAGTTTTTCCACTGTCTTGCCCATCCTGCTGCCACCGGAGGTGGCAAAGGGTACGATGGTTTTGCCGGAAAAATCATAGCTCTCCAAGAAGGTGTTGATGATGGTTGGCGCCACGTACCACCAAATCGGGAAACCAACGAAAATGACGTCATAATCCTCAATACCCGCATTTTTTCCGGCAATCGCCGGACGGGAGGACGGGTCCGCCATCTCAACGGTGCTGCGGGATTTTTTGTCATTCCAATTCAGATCTGCCCTAGTATAGGGAATCTCGGGCTTAATCTCATAGAGGTCGGCACCGATTACCTCCGCCAGTGTTTTGGCCACGCCGGCGGTCACACCGCTTGCCGAGAAAAAGGCGACAAGATTCTTCTTCTCATGCGTCATAGGTCACACGCTCCAATCAATTGTGTTTAGTTTACTGCAAATTCACTCAAATCCCCCTTTACTGATATGCCTGCTCAAAGATGGTCACGCAGTCCTCATGGGTCATCTCGCAGGGGTTGGCGGCGAACAGTCCGCCCATGGTTTCCCGGGCATTTTTGGCCAACTGCGGCAGCTCATCACGGGTGATGCCGTAGTCGCTCATCTTGAGGTCACTTACGCCGCAGTCCTCTTGCAGCTTCACAAGGGCGGTGATGAAATCCTCCGGCTTGCTGGCATTTTCCAGCCCCAACAGCCGAGCCATCTCAACGAAGCGGTCATCGCAGGCATGCTTTTCGATAAAAAACTCGGCGAAGGCTTTGGAGATCATAATCAGTCCTGCGCCGTGGGGCAGCGCCTGATGATAGGCGCTCATGGCGTGCTCCATGGAATGTTGCGCCGTGGTTACGCTGACCACCATTGCCCAACCGGAGAGGGTGTTGGCCCAGGCCATGCCGGTGCGGGCCTCCATATCATTGCCATTCTTGACGGCGCGGACGAGATATTTGCCCACGTTTGCAATGGCTTCTCTGGCGAACAGGTCACCCATCAGGTTCCGGAAGCCGCTGATATGGACCTCTGTGGAGTGAAACAGCGCGTCAAAGCCCTGATAGGCGGTAAACTTAGGCGGCACGGTGGTCATCAGCTCCGGGTCGACAATTGCTAGTACCGGGAACAAGCGGTCATCGCCGCCGAAGCCGATCTTCTCATTGGTCTCGTTGTTGGTGATGACGCCATAGGCATCCACCTCAGAGCCTGTGCCCGCTGTGGTGGTGATGCAGACGATGGGCAGCGGGTCATTTGTTAAGGGCTTGCCGCCTCCGGTTCCGCCGCTGATGTAATCCCATACATCACCCTCGTTGGTGGCGAGAGCGGCCATGGCCTTGGAGGCGTCCATGACACTACCGCCGCCCAAGGCAACGATAAAGTCACAGCCATGTTTACGGGCAAAAGCCGCTCCAGCCATCACGGTAGATTTCAGGGGATTGGCCTCCACCTTGTCAAAGACGATGGTCTCCACACCGGCCGTTTTAAGTTCACTGAGCATTCGGTCGAGAGAACCATTTGTTTTGGTGGACTTGCCGTTGGAAATAAGCACCATGGCCTTTTTGCCGGGCAGGGCCTGCTCATGCAGGGTGTTCAGGCTGCCGGGGCCAAACCGAACACGGGTGGGGATGAATGTATGAAAGTGGTTATACATAAGAAATCACCTTTCCTTTTTGAGTTTATAGATGAGGTAGTCGAGACAGTCCAATGCCTTTTGCAACTGATGTATTTGATCCAACAAGGCTTTTCGGTGGGCCGCCAGCAAAGCCATCTGATTGCTCGGCTTACCCAACGCCTCAAGAGAAAAATACTGCACAATTAAGGCCGAATCGCAACCGGCATCAATCAGATTTTGGTTCACCGCTTGCCGTGCATCTGAGTGCGTCATACTATCACCTCTCTGATTCACATTATATGGGAATACACATCACATGTAAAATACCTATATTAAATAATTGTGTATGCTTGACAGGCATAGGAAATACAGTTACACTTTTGCACATGGAGGGATTTGCATGGAGCTACGTTTGCTGCGATATTTTTTGACCGTAGCACGGGAAGAGACCATTTCGGGAGCCGCCGAGGCGTTACATGTCACACAGCCGACCCTCTCTCGCCAGATGATGGAACTGGAGGAAGGATTGGGCGTCAAGCTGTTTACGAGGGGGAATCGCAAAATCACATTGACGGGCGAAGGAATGCTGCTGCGGAAACGAGCAGAAGAAATCGTTGATCTGGTGGAGAAAACCAAAGCCGAGTTAGCGGCAAGTGAGGATATTGTCAGCGGAGATATCTATATCGGCGGCGGTGAAACCCACGGGATGAGTATCATCGCCGAGGTCATTCAGGAGATGCGGGAGGAATATCCCTATCTTCATTTTCATCTTTTCAGCGGCAATGCCGAGGATGTAACCGAACGAATTGACAAAGGCCTTTTGGATTTTGGTGTTCTGATTCAGCCCACAAATCTGTCAAACTATGAGTCTCTGCGTCTGCCTACGACGGATACATGGGGCGTGCTGATGCGCAAGGACAGCCCTTTAGCAGTCCGCGACACAATCCATCCAGAGGATTTGTGGGATGTGCCGGTTATTGCGTCTCGCCAGCGGTTGGTCAGCGGAGACATTGCAAAATGGATGAAGAAAGACTGCGAGAAACTGAATCTCGTAGCCACCTATAACCTGATTTACAATGCCTCTTTGCTTGTGGAACAGGGTGTGGGATATGCGCTGACCCTGGACAAACTGACCAACACAACGGGTGACAGCAATTTGTGCTTTCGGCCATTGGAGCCGCGGCTTGAGGCAGACATGGACATTGTGTGGAAGAAGTATCAGGTGTTTTCCAACGCGGCGGAGTTGTTTTTGGAACGAATTCAGAAAATGTTCGTGGAAGAAGCGTAGTCGAATCGCTTATTATCGTCAAGGTTTGATTATCTACTTAGCTCAGCAAATAAATCCCAAATTGAGATAAGAATCCATCTTTAATATGGGCGTTTTTTCGCATAGTATGGTATAATTTAATCATTATACTCAGCTAGGAGAAGAGTAGGATGCTAAATATATTTCAAACCCTAAAATCCAAGAGAATGTTTCTCCGAATTTTAGCGCTCCTCTTGATCATGGTTTGTGTCATGTTTGCTCTAATGTTCTCCTTTTTGCAGATGTATCTCTCCTATCATTATAAGCAGCAGATGCAGACCTCGGCCAGACAGTTCCTTTCCACTGCCAACGAATATGTAACCCTTGCCCTGCTTGACTTGGGGCGTTCCATGCAGCAGCAGCTCTGGAACACAGAAGTCACGGGAGCCATCCTTGTCCCTGAAACGGTTTCCTACAATCGAAAGGTCGAGATTGTCAAGCTGCTGGACACCTTTCGCCAGGACAGTCCCTTGGTGGATTCTGTGTATCTGCTCACCTATGCCAGTGATCTCACCTATGATTTCGATGGCAATATCATTGCCATCAAGGATGCCCCTGTGCTGTCCTATCTGAGCGAATACAGCGCGAGGGCTCAGATGCTGATCCTATACGGCGATGCCTTTGAAACCCAGGTCATCACTGCAGACGGAAGGGTGGCCATTCTTCAGGATTTCCCAACGCCGGAGAAAAATGGTGCACTTTTGGCTGTGGTCAACACTGACAATCTCTTTCGCTTTCTAGAGGGGAGTATCGACCAAGTAACGGAATATTTAGAGATACGGGATCAGTCGGGCACCCTGATCCATGCAGAGGGTGATCCACGGCAGACCGTATCCCCGCACACCGTCCAACTCATTGGGGATACTGGATGGGAAATTACCCTGTGGCAAGACCCCAACCTGCTTCGGTTGGAGATGAGTGATGTTTTGCAGCTGATTGGCATCTGGGCCATCATTTTTGGCACCATCAGTGTGTTATCCGCCGTATTCATCACGCTGAATATATACCGTCCGATCCGCCGTCTGCGCGCCATAGTGGATGAAGAAGCGCCACACCAGTCAGAGGACAAGCTGACCACAGTGGAGCGTGTCTACCAAAACTTACTGGAGCAGCGGAGGGCGCTGTTTTAGGAAATTGATTCCATGGCTCCCATTGCCCGGGAGCGGCTGTACAAAAACCTGCTGAAAGGCTACCACTTTTCCGATGCCTATCTGGAGGATCGCCTAGCCTATCTGAAAAGTCCCCTTCGGATGGAAGAGAGCTACTTCGTTCTGGTTTGTGCGTTGCAGGAAGAACACGACAGCACCGCTGACCAGCGGATGGGTTTGCTCTACCAGCGGCTGACATCGGAAAAAAAGTGCGGCTTAGAAGCTTCCTATGAATTTGTCTTGATGGACGACTATTCCCTTGTGCTGATCATCCCAGCCAGAGAGCAATCAGAAGTCCGGTTTAAGACGGAAAAACAGGCCATTTTTTGCCAGATTGAGAATCTTTTACGCGATACCGGCGAGATGCCTGTCCTGCTGATGGGCAACGGACGGGTTTACCGGGGGGTCAAAAACCTTGCCCGCTCTTACGAGGACGCGCTGCAACAACTCTATTACTTGCAATATCATGGTGAAGCAGCCCAGCTTCCTGAGTATAGCTACGATGCAGCAGATATTTTTGAACAGGCTGCAAACGGCAATCGACAGCAGGCTGAAAAGGAATTTGAGGCACTTTTGATCCAGCTCCATGCAAGGCACTGGGACAGGGGTGCGGTGGAAACCTGCTATACTGGTGTCATGAACGACATGGTGGAGCGGTTAATTGGTCTTCACGTTACCCAAGAAGAGCTGTCTTTTTTCGAAAATTATTACCAAAACGCGTCTGTCGCCTCTTCAGAGGAATTGGAGCGTTTGGTACGAGACACAGGGGGGCAGGGGCTTACCCTGTTGTATCACCACGGTCAAAAGAGCAAAAACCGCTATATCTCTCAGGCAAAGAAATATATCGTGGCGCATTTTTCAGACAGTCAGCTCTCCCTTGATACCGTGGCGGAGCATATCGGCATCAACAGTGCCTATTTAAGTCGCCTTTTCTTCGAGCTGAGCGAGGTTAATTTTGTCAACTTTGTGAATGGTCTCCGGGTGGTAAAGGCCAAAAATCTTCTTCTGCAGAATAGCGTTCCAGTGACCGAGGTAGGCTTTAAAACGGGCTTTAACTCCCTGCAAAATTTCAACCGCGTGTTTAAACGACACACCGGGACAACCCCCGGCGCATACCGAAAGGAAGCAGGTGACAAGCGTGTATAAATTCCGGATTCAGGTTCTTGCCCTGATGCTGACACTGGCAGCACTGTGTGGGTGTGGCGGCGCTGCGACTCCTGCCCCCGATCCCGTTGCGGAGGATAGCTGGGAAAGCGTTACGACCCAGGCGCCCTACCGGTTTGGCATCGGATATTCCAGCGCAGGATATACCGAGGCATTTGAGCAGTGGAGGGATGCGGTTTTTGAAGCTACCGGTGGGAATGTAGAGCTAATCCTCTATGGCGAAAATGTCTTGGGAGAGGGAAAGGATATGCTGCTGGCCGTCCAGCAAGGTCCTTTGTCCATTGTTGCGGCCAGCACCTCAGTTGGAACCGAAATTGTCCCCCAAGCAGCGGTCATGGATATCCCTGCCTGCTTCACAGAGTATAGTCAGCCCTTTCAAATCTATTCTGGTGACTTCTATCAGAAGTTGAACGCCGGGTACAATGAAGCGGGGCTTGAACTGCTTTTTCTGCGCACCGGTGAGCCCTGGATTATCTCCAGTGTAGAGCCGATTACAACCCTGTCCCAGTTAAACGGAATGCGCATACGAACCAGCGGGAGTCCTTATCGCAACCGGCTTTATGATCTGCTGGGCATCCAGCAGGTTGAGAACGTGGGATTGAGCGGGCTGGCCTATATTCTGGATGAAAACGGTGTGGACGGAATTGAGACCACCTATATCATTCTCAAATCTCAAAATCTGCTGGATGCTCAGCCATACGGCTTTAAGGGTCCTCTCTTTACCATGAGCAGTGCAATCGTGATGAACTACAACGCCTTTTATGCCCTGCCGGAAGACTATCAGGTTATTCTGAAAACCAGCTTGGCTGACATTCTGACTGACCGCCAGGAGCAGACAGACAGGATAGAGGAGGGAATCCAGGTCTATACCCTGAGCGAAACAGAGCGCAATGCCCTGCGCGACATCGCCACCCCTCTTCTGGACGAGATCATCGATCTTGTGGGCGCAGAGCTTGTCCAGGCACTGGCAGAGGAAAACAGCCTTTTGGCGCAATCTGAATAAAAGCATGCTCAAACGCAGCCCTCTTCCTGCTTACAGCGGAGCGAGGGCTGTTTGCTATGCATTTGCATAGCAAACATGGCTACGCGGCCCTCCTGGGACACAACCTAAGATCGATGCGCCTGTCCGCTGAGCGGGCAGATGCGCGAAAACTTTATGCGTCTCAGGCACATGAAGTTCTATTACCATTCTTGTCATAACGAACAATTCTTTCAAAGTGAGCAAAGAATGGTTCGCTTGATAAAATTGTTGTCTGGAAAAGACGGTGTTGCTAACACTACAATAAAACACAGAAGCTGAATCTGGCCAGATCACAGCAGCACATCATTCGCATCATCATCAATACAGAAATAAAGTGTAGGAAGGGAGGGCTTCCATGGTTTTTTTTAAACATGCAGACCGGCGGCTTTTTGTGATGCTGTTGGCGGCGGTGTTGTTTTTCGGCGGCTTCGGCCTTGCGAAAAACGCCGAAACATCCGGCGGCACAGTCGAGGTCACCCGCATTCAATTCATCACCAATGAGGGGCACGAAATGAGTGCCAAGCTGTACATCCCCATCAACGCTACGGAAGAGACACCAGCCCCCGGTATTTTGGCACTGCCCGGCGGCAATGCCAGTCTGGAAAATCTAAGTGCCGTAGCCATCGAGTTGTCCCGCCGAGGATATGTAGTGATGGCCATCGATCCATATACCATCGGCCGCTCTGAGATTGTAACCGAGCCTGATGTCGGCTCCCGCGCGGCAATGGAGTGCCTGACCGCCTTGAATTTTGTGGACGATCAGCTCCTGGGCGCGGTGGGGCACTCAGCAGGCAGCGGACGGGCCAGGTGGGCGGTCACGGTGGATGAGGGACAGACCGTTCTGCGAGAGGGCGTACAGGCCGTCATGTATCTGGGAGCGGGTACATTCAATCTTGAAGGGGTAAGCTTGGGTATTTTTATTGGTAGTTGGGATAACACATATGGGCAGGGCAATATATCCGCCCGTGATATTACCACCGCCGAGACCTTTACCGGGGCGCTTGGCGTGGAGGAGATTGCCCTTGGACATCAGTACATGGACAACGAAACCGGAAGCTTCCGCGTCTTGTACAGTGGAAACTCCGGCCATGCCACCGCACTTCTTCTGAAGGAACCCATCATGAATATGGTGGAGTTTTTTGATCAGGCACTGGCGCCCGCACCTCTCCGTGTGGACAACACCATATATATGCAGAAGGAAATCGGAACCGCCATCGGCATCATTGCCATCCTTATGCTGCTCTTCCTCACGATTTCCCTGCTGCTGGAGCAGAAATTCTTCTCCACAGTAATTCGTCCCATGCCTGAGCCGGTCTCCGGCATCAACGCGCCATTTCTCTTCTATTTCATCATGCCGGCAGTAATCAACACCCTAATCTGTCAATGGGCCATCTACAACGGACAGAGCATTTTAGCCAACATAAACTGGCTTTTGCGCATCAACAATACCAACGGCTTTGTTTTCTGGTTTGGATGCAGCGCTTTGCTATCCATCCTGATCCTGGCCATTCGCTTTAAATGGGATGGCACGGTCAATAAGGATCGCATTATGGCCCATGCAAAGACCACTTGGGCTAATTTCGGCAAGGCCCTTTTGATTGGCTTTGCGGCGGTTCTTGTAGCCTACTGCGCCACCTGTCTGGCCGAGGTGCTTTGGGGTCTTTCACCCCGGGTGTGGAAGGTACAGATCAATGTCCTTAACTCCGAGCGAATGAAGCTGTTTCTTACATACTTCCCGCTATATCTGCTCTTCTTTGGTGTATTTAACTTTAGCCAGACCATCGGTCTGCGCCTGAAGAAGCAGACTGAGGCGCAGTTCACCTTTACTGTATGGCTCTCCAGCACCATTCCCGCCGCATCCTTCCTGATTTACACCTATGGAAAGCTGTTTCTCACCGGTTACACCGCCATCACCAATGTGCAGATGTCCCGGGCCAATTCAACCCTGCTCAACCGCATCCTAACCTATTTTATCACCAGCAAGGTAACGACATATTGCTATAAAAAGATCGGCAGCTATCACACTGGTGCAGTGATTAATGCCATCATTATGACTTGGACGGCGGTAGCCGCCGATCTGGTGACCGTCATATAGAAGCAGGAGGCGGAAATTGATGAAACTATTTTTACAGCGTGTCTTGTCCCTTACTATAGCATTTGCGGTTCTAATATCCCTGGCAATCACGGTCGGCGCTGCAAGCAACACAATTACAATTGAGTTAAATGGTCAGCAAATCTCTTTCATGGGCACGCCCTTTATCGACAATCAGAGCAGAACTCAGGTTCCGGCCTCCTTTGGCGATGCGCTGGGGCTGAGTATGACAGAAAGCGGCGGCAGCATCACCTTCCAGCGGGGCGAAACTGCTGTCACCTTCACTGTGGGCAGCCGGCAGGCGGGCAAAATTTCTATGGACACCGTGCCCACAGTTGTCGCAGGCGAGATTTACGTTCCGCTGAAATACTTAGCCGAGGCATTTGGATTTCAGGTAGGCTGGGACGGCACAGCCCGCGCCATCAGTATCACCGACACAACTTCCGGTATTCTTCCCACGGTTGGTGATATTCAGCGCATTCAGGCCCATACCGATACTATCGTGTACGGACAGGGCCTTGTTTCGGCAGAGGTAACCTACAAGCCCGGAACCGACCTAAGCGCAATCACTGTGGACAGCTATGTTTTAGAGGATCGCGGCACGCTCAATCCCGACTTTGGACAAGTGCGGATCAATGGTGTCACAGTGAACGGGCAGACCGTCACGTTGGATATTTACAAAGATACTTATGCCCTCCCCTCCAATGCCTTGGTATATAATGGAGAAAACGCCACCGGCTCCCGCCAGCGCAATGCCTTCGGTGTTTACTGCACCGGCGCTTGGTACCGCGGCGTGGACGGAGTCATCTACTACGGCAAGGAGGATACCGCAAATTATAAGGCAAACACCACCGGCATGGGCTATCAGACCCGCGCCTGTCTGGAGATGAGGCTTCGACACACAGGCGAACCCGCTGTTGCGGCTGCCTGTCTGGCCACAGAGATAGGTGAATACAATGCCAGCGGACTTTGGGAAAAGACAATTGATAAAAACATGGGCGAGGGCGGCTTTGTCACCTTCGAGCAGGCGGGTATTCAGGTACCCAGCACTTCCATCGGCGCCACAGACAGAACCGGAGACGACTATGTCAGGGGCTGGATCTATGTGCCAAACAGCTACAACGGCAGCAAGGCAGTTCCTCTGGTCATTACCATTCAGGGCCACGGCACCTCTTATTGGAAGCTGCCCGATGGTACCAATAACTTCGGCACCGGAATGTGGTACGACACCTCTACCACTGCTTGGATGGAAAGCGGAGCCATCGTGGTAAATATTCATGACCGATCCAGCGCCGGATTTGGAGGCGCCAATTATGATTACGTTGCGGATAATGCCAATGTGATCAAATATTTATTGGAACACTATCATATTGACGAAGACTCCATTATCCTTCACGGAAACTCCCGCAGCACCATGGCAGGCAGCACATTGATCCAGGCATTGGCCGGTCAGCTCTATACCACCAATCAGGTTGCGGGCAACTGGGGAGATATGCCAAGAGACCATCGGCTGGACAAGGAGGTCTATGACTTTACCATCAGCATCTTCCTTTGTAATAACGGCACATTAGGCGGAGAGGGACTCTGGAAGGAAGCGGACTATGACGCGGTGGCCAAAACCGGACTGCGGGTTTGGTGCTTCGACAGTGAGCAGGACTTCAACAACATCACTACCACCGCCCGCTATGCAGCTTCCCTGACCAAGGCTGGCTACAGTGACGAGTGGATTGAGGAAAATCTGCGCCTGACCGCCTATCCCTCTGAACTGTTTTACTATTGGGGTGAGAGCGATCATTCGGTTACCCGGCTGAACTACTGGTATTTCCTGAATCATCCCTATCTCGGTCCCAACCTCAAGGTGGTCAATGGGGAAATCATTTATAGCGAAGTGCTTCAGTCTGGCAACACGTATGAGCTTCAGTGCCGCGGTGAGCGTTCCGGACAGGGCTCTAAGGAAGGTCATTGGTACACCATCTATGGCGGAAGCATTCTGGATTGGGTTCTGCCCGTATAGGGTGACAAAAAGAAGGAGAACAATATGAAAGACTACAAAAGACTGATGCCTCTGCTTACGGCGGCATTATGTTGTGTTCTTTTTGCAGGTTGCGCAACTCCAACAGGAACGGCTGGATCAAATCAAGCAGGCAGCGGAGCTTCTGTTTCACAATCCGATGGCTCCGCTTTTCTGGAATCCCCTGTTCTGGAGCCGGAACAGGTGCTTACTGTCCAAACCTTTCCTTACTCCACCACAGAGGAGTTTACTGCGCTGTTTAAACAGCTTGAGGCGGAACAGCCCGACCAGATATATTACCACCCCTACACCGGCTTTTTTGTAGAAGAGCTTGATGTAGAAGGCACGATACGCAGGTTTTACACCTACATAGCGGATGAAACCCCAAACTGCGCCTCTAGTGTATTCGTTGCACTTCCTTCAGGGGAAAAGCCAGAGGAGTTTCTGGTGGCCACCGGCTGGACTGCTCTGGCTGATGAATACAACTTCCTGCTCCACGCCTTCACACCGGGAGCCGATGCATGGGGGGACGAGGCGACAGAAATTGCCTATCTCGGTGCGGCCTATACCCTGGGGGCAAAAACCATCCATTATAGTCCCTATACCGGAAACTACTATTTTGTGGGCTATGGTGACGGTGGCCGCTTGCTCCAGCAGTACATTATGACCGTTCCTGACAACTGCGCGGGTCTAGCGGTGTTGGAGGGCAGCAGCATTGAGAGCTCCTATCTGACAAAAATGCAGAACACCCCTGCAGTGGACGCTGCAAAGAGTGTGGCTGAGGTCAATGTTCCTGTCTGGCTCATCACCGAATCGCTCAGCGCCCAGGACCGTGCCGTCATTGACTATTGGAAATCGGCCAATCAGTGCACGGACATCTCCTATCAGGACCTGTCCGTGCCCCAGGAGACCATTGTATATCAGCAGAACATGCTCTCCAACGATGCCTATATTAACGCCTATCCCCTGGGCAAAGTACAGATCACAGAGGGCGCGGTCTCTTACTATGACCAGGAATTCACCCGCATCCTGTGGGAGAGCTTTTTGAGTAAAACGCAGCGTTACCGCTCACTTACGGGCAACGATCTGCGTCCCGCCATGGATTTTGACCAGGTTGGCATCGTCCGGCAGGATCGGGAGATCGATGGCTATCCCCGCTACTGGCTGGAGTTTGTACCCGATGTAGTACAGAATAATTCCGATGAGGCAGTTCCTTTGGTGATTGCCCTCCACGGCGCAGGGCAGGTGGGAGATGTTTATGCTCCCTACTCTGAATGGCATAAGGTAGCTGAGGAGAACGGATTTATCGTGGTCTTCCCCACCGCGTACCCCTATGCGGAGAACAACGGCATGGCTCGGCCAATCCACAACGACTGCTGGTCAGAGGAGCGGCCCAGCGACCTGTCCTTCTGGCAGCAATTGATTGAGGATGTTTCCGCGCGGTATAACATCGATGCAAGCCGCATCTATGCAACAGGGCACTCCAATGGGGGCAATTCCACTGCCATGATCGCCGGTGAGATGTCTGATCTTGTGGCTGCCGTGGCCATCAGCGCCGGGCGCTATCGCAATGTGGAGCAAACCGTAACCGATGACATGAGTACTTTGCACGAAATGACCAGCGAATACAAAGTTCCCGTCATTCAACTGGTAGGCACCAACGATGGTGGCGCGTATCAGTCCCCCAGTATGTACTCTACCATGATGTTCTGGTTGGAACGAAACGGTTGCGTTGACCTTGCCACCTCCTTACTGTATCGCACAGGTGGCTATCATAATCAAATCTGGCGCGATAAGGACGGCGTTCCTATGGTACGCTTTACTGTGATTGAAGCAAAGCCACATACCACCACCCCGTCTGAATCGCGGTTGTTCTGGTATGAGTTCCTGAGCCATTATGCAAGGGGAGAGGACGGCAGTGTTCTTTACATGCAGGATGACACCATACTGCGCGAGTATGTAATGGCAAGTTGAATAATACTCCAAATAGATTAAATGGTTCCGCTCTTATCTTTCATATTTCTTTACACCCTTTGAATTGATCCGAAACCAAGCTGGGATTCGGTCCTGTAACTGACCACGGTTGCCTCCGGCACCCTGAATGAATGGTTCAAGCCAAACAGGCAAAAACAGAGCCCCCGCTGTATTCCAAGGAATACAGCGGGGGCTCTGTTTTTGTTCCGGTTCGGTGGGAGACAGAGGCAGTTGGACTGCCTGTCCGGGCTTGAGCCGGAACGGGAGAAAACATGCTGGCGGGAGAGAAGAGATCAACGGAAGAGAATGCCTTTTAACTTTGCCTGGATGCGTTCCAGCTGCTTCTGGCAAGTCAGGACAGTGATGTTCAATTCCCGCGCAACCTGTGTAGGGTCGGCCTTTCCCAAGGTGACCCGGTGAAGTAAGTGGAGCTCTGCCAGCGTGAGGAGCTGGAAGAGTTGTTGTCTCCTTGCGGTGGTGTCAGCCGATTGCGTTTGCGCCGGAAGGGCTTCGGGGAAAGCTTTCGCAGCGGAGAGCTCCATGGGAAGACCTGTGTCCAGAGATAGCAAGGGGAGTGGGGATGGCTTCTGCACCCGCTCCTTGTTGTAAATATTGTGGTTTACCATAGTTATAAGCCAGTCTCCGGGATTATCATGTTGAAGGAGATGGTCAATGTGTCTGACGGCCTCAAAAAAGGCCTCCTGCACAGACTCTTCGGCCCGCACTGGATCAAGCAGGGCTTTGTTTGCATACCGGACTAACTCCTTATAGTGGTCACGAAACAACTGTTCTAACAGGTTCGTCCGCTCACGATTCATGCTATGCCCTCCTTTCTCTTTGTGATTAGTTTAACAGACTATAAAAAGAAAAACAAGAAAAATAATTAAAATTAATATTTTTTATGTTAAGCACTAAAATCAAAAAATATACTAGTAAGAGAAGACATTCTTGAAACAGAGGAGGTTCCCTCAACGATTAGGATGACTGTGGGTGGACTCATTCCAGCCTTGGCTCTATCCATTTTATAGGGGCAATATCCAAATCAGAACCAGTAGAAAGGCAGGCCGAATGTGGGTGCATTCGGCCTGCCTTTCTACTGGTTCTGATTTAATTTTCCTGTTTGCCTTGCCCTTTCCGGCGACCGCAGGGGAACTGGAAACCCGTTGCCGTGTCCCTGGGAAAGATCCCTGAACGGTGAGCGGGGGAAGGTGTGACCGCAGCTTCAATTAAGTCTCGGGTGCGGGATAAACTTGGCTGAGGAGCTCCTCTCCGGTTTGGTTGTCCGCAATGGAGATTGTGACATAGGGCTGCGTACCGGCAAAGGTTTGATATACCGCGCCGCTCAATCCCAAAAGGAAGGGGGTCAGTTCAATGTAAGCGTTTTCATAGCCCGCCCGCTCTACCGTGACCACAAAGGAGCGAAAGTCATCGGAATGTGTGATGTCTGTAATATAGGGGGTGCTTTCCGCGCCAATCATTTCCTGGAATGCCTCATCGTACTCGGCGGTCATTTCCGCAAGAAGCTCTTTATGCCGGGCCCTGGTCATAGTGATCGTGATGGAGGTATCCTCGTTTATCACAGCGCTGATAAAACCGTTTTCTACTACATACGCAGTGGGATCAAAGGAGTCGTTGCTTTCCGTATATCCGGCGAGAGAGGCGGGAATGGTAATCTCTACAGTTTCTTCACCGCAAGCGACAAGCGACAAGCAGAGTATGAGTGCGGTAGCCAGGGCGACAATTCGTTTCAAGTTTCATTCTCTCCTTCAAATTGATTCTAAGAACCTGTATTCACATATGGTTCGGCCCCGCACCGTGTTCAGCGGCGCGGCCTGAAATAAGTTCAGCGCCCTGCCACAGCGCGGCCGATGCGGCTAGGATATCATAAACGCGAAGCGTTTGTAATATATGGCATCGTTTGCGGTTCTTTTGCGAAGCAAACGGAGCAAATCGTGCCAATCACCAAATATAATAGCCGCTCTGCGGCTATTATATCATAAACGTTCGTTAATTCAATAGTGTGCTGCAAAATGACTGTTCTTTCCTGTAGCGGGATGTACTACCTACGGAAATTCCATACCTTAACTTCGGGAACTTGAAAACGACAGCTTGCTTACCCGCACTGTTTATCCCGTTGTCCCGCCAAAAGTGGAGTATTCATTGACGGACAAAGGGAACAGTCTGCGTCCCATACTGGAAACTATGTTCGATTTGGGGACGGTATTGCTGAAAGAAGAAGGGCTTGAAGCTAATTGTTCCATGGTTACAGAAACGAATTGCCATAGTTGCAGCCAAACAAAATAGAATGGGTAGACTTCGATTTGAATAACTCATTTAGCTGACAGAAGAGGGCGCTTTTCTTATATATAAGTTGATCGGAAGTTGGAAAAGAACGATAAAACGTCCCTACAACAAGCAAACCAAACAGTTTGAACCAACCCCGCAAAATCCATACTATTTAAAATAGTTTGATACAAAATATACTAAGCCGCCCTCGGCCCAGCATCTTTCATAAACAAAAGCAAAATGCCCGCTGCCAGAAGCGACATGGCCGCGCCAAACAGAAACGGAACAGCCGCCCCAAACTGGGTCCATAACACGCCCGCAATCACGCTTGCGGGTAACAGTGCAATACCCGTAGCAGTTGAGTGTAGGCCGAGCATTGTCCCTTTCAGATTGGTTGGCGCAATTTCAGCGACAAAAGCCCGTTCAACGCCCGCAATCATGGCCGTATAAGCTCCGTACAATACAAATGCCGCTACCATTTGCGGCCGGCTGTTTGAAAAGGCAAAACCGAGATAGCATAACGCAAAAACAAGATAGCCCGACACCAACAGCTTCTTTCTTCCTAATTTATCGGACAATCCCCCAAGGGGCATGGATAATAAAGCAGCGGTTATATTGAAGATGAAATACAACAGGATCACGCTTGTGTCGTCAAATCCCGTTGCCTTTGCTTTCAGCAGCAAAAAGGAGTTTGACGAGTTTCCTAACGTGAATAAGGCTACCACTAACAGGTAAAGCTTTAGCTGCCCATCAATCTTCCAAATATTTTTCCAGAACGGTTCCCTTTATCTTAGCTGACGAGGCTCTTTCTTTTCCTTAATGAAAAAGAACATGCAAAGTCCTAACACGGCGGGGATAGCGGAGATCATAAATATCCTTGTGTAATCAAAATCTCCATCGCTGCTCCGAAGAAAAAAATAAGTGATAAGGATACCGATTGCGGCCCCGGCCATGTCCAATGCCTTATGTAGTCCAAACGACTTCCCCATGTTGTTTTTTTCGGCGCTCTCGCTGACCAGCACATCACGGGGAGCCGTCCGGATCCCTTTGCCAAAACGGTCAATGACCCTTGCCGCCAATATGCCGGCCCATGACCCTGCCAAGAGCAGTGCCAGCTTGTAAAAAAGGCTTGTTGCGTACCCTAAAAAAGCAATCAGCTTCTTGTTTTGAAATTTATCCGATAGGTAGCCGCTGAAAACCTTTAGCAAGCTGGCGAGACTTTCGGCAATCCCCTCAATGATGCCTACGAGGGCGGGAGTTGCTCCAAACGCAGATGTGAGGTACAGGGGGATAAGCGGATATACCATTTTCACCATATTGCCTCCTTATCGTCCGCTTTATTATATACATTATTCGATTGAATGTCAATGTGAATATCGTATAAACGAGGCGCTATGGTGTCGTGGATTTTCAGGTCGTGGCGCTTTTTC
>Ga0153929_1000044_pt1 | contig 61661 bp, 54 predicted proteins | sample TSNJ013MetaG_FD_104689 | JGI IMG/M metagenome (GOLD analysis project Ga0153929, IMG submission 104689) | Attine ant fungus gardens microbial communities from New Jersey, USA - TSNJ013 MetaG | ecosystem: Host-associated > Fungi > Mycelium > Unclassified | place: USA: New Jersey, Wharton State...
AACGGGTATTTATACAACCTCGCGGCGGTGTCCAAAAAGGAAGTCCAGCGTTCCCGGCCCTGCGTTACCCATTCAGCCGAATGGTCGGCCATTTGGGAATAGACTTGTAGTTTTGTTGGCAATGTTGTTTTCCTCCTTTGTCAAAAAGTAGTGGTTAATGATAAAGTTATATGGTAAAATTAGTTTGAAATATGGACGCGGCATTTGGGAAAATGCGTAATGGGGCGATAAAGCGAACGAGCAGGTGAAGAATTGAAAGAACTAAAAGATATGGACCTTGAAGAATTGTGGCGGCTTTTCCCTATTATTCTCCAAAAGCACAACCCTGATTATAAAGCTTGGTATGATGAGGAAAAGGAGAGCCTTCCACATATTTTGTGCGGCTATAACATTTGCCGTATCAATCATATAGGCAGTACATCAGTCGCTGGACTTATTGCAAAGCCTATTGTGGACATTTTACTTGAATTACCCGAAGGCTATGATATGAATGCCGTTACCCATTTGTTGCAAAGCAACGGTTGGCTTCTAATGCAAAAAGATGATGAAAAAGGAACACTTGACCTGAACAAAGGATACACCCCAAGCGGCTTTGCAAAAAAGGTATATCATCTCCATGTGAAGCCATTGGGAGATTGGGCCGAACTCTATTTTAGAGATTATTTGCGGCAAAACTCCGATGTTGCAAGGCAATATGAAACGCTGAAACTAAACCTTATGAAACAATTTGAACATAACCGTGACGCATATACGAATGCGAAATCGGCGTTTATCATGGAGAATACTCAAAAAGCACGAGAAGAATATGCTGGACGGTACTTTCCATATTAACACTAATCAGCAAAAATACTAAAATTACGTTCGTAATAGTTTCCTATTGTAATCCATAGTAAAGACATAATATTGTACAGGCGGCAAGAGCTTTGCCGCCTGTATTCACGTCAACCGGCTATACCTCCTGTTCTTCGTCGTAATCGGCATAAAAGCCTATCTGTGAAAATTCCTCGTCGGTAAGGGGTTCCAGCTGGCCTATGATGGACGGTTTTTCATGGGCCGCCTGTGCCTTTCGCTCTTTCAGGACTTCATCACGGGGAACGACAACGCGCATATCCCGTTGCCCTTTCTGAATGGTAAAGGCAGCGTCTTTATAGGGGAGCGCGTCTAAGAGCTTGCCAAGTTCCTCCGGGCCGGTCTGCTCTCGCTAAGTACGCCCCGCGCTATATCATAGTTAAGCCCGGTTTCTACAAGGGCAAAGATTTTGCCATCAACGGCAACCGTCGCATAATACCATCCTAAATAACCGCCGGATTGTTTATCGCTTCCGTCGTTCATTTCAATGCAAGTTAGTCAGCTATACCCAATAGATAGGAAAACAGGCTTGTCTTCACGCTTTGCTTTCTCAAATGCTTCTTCCCCCCACGGAAACCAGTCAACAGGATTATATGCGTGTTGCAGGAGATAGGGAGATTTTTCATTGATTAATCTATTGGGTATTTTCTTTTCTGATAACATGCGGAACCACCTCCTTTATTTAAAATAGATTTTTACTTCGATAGTATTGCCATTTTTTAATTTAACTAACTAACAATATTTTACAAGGTAAATAAGGCATAAATAGGCTTAATTAAAGCAATTATATATAATATATATATACAAGGAAGAAGGTGTTCATTATTAATACAAAAAAATCAATTTTTAAGGTGCTGATATTATCATTTATTTTTATGCTGATTGCAATGACGCAACAGCATTGGACAATCAAGGTCTCCGCAGCGACAGTGCATGATATAGACGTTTTTAGTTTTGATCAAATGAAAAACGCTGTAGATAATGCGGAGAACGATGATACATTCAATTTCAGAATTAAAAATGAGATTATTTTTAATACTGCAATAGTAATAAAAAAAGGTATAAAAATTAACTTTATAAATGATAGCGGTGTCGACACCGTTAAACTTACCACTAATGGTGGGAGCTACCGCCATTTTTCGACCGGAGGCACTGCCGTTTCCGGTTTGTCCATGAGTTTAGGCAATGGTATCGTTCTTGACGGCAGTGAAACAGGAGGTGGAATTTGGATCTATGGCTCCGATTGTTCTTTGATCCTTAACGGATGTACAATCACGAGATGTAAAAGCAGTGGAAACGGTGGCGGCGTCTTAGTCGGAGGTTTTACCGGCAGGAGCAGACTTATAATAAATGATGCTCTTATTGAAAAATGCCAAAGCGGCAGTGGCGGCGGCATATTTGTTTCTGACTGCGATGTTGAAATGAATACAGGGACAATAACCGGCAACTATGCAATCTACAGCGGCGGTGGCATCACTACTGCACCGGGCGGTAATAAGTTGGGTTCCACTCTTACTATCAATGGTGGGAAAATTAGCAATAATTCAGTAGGGAGTTATGGTGATGGCGGCGGGATAAACGCACATGATTCCGTTGTTGTGATCAGTGATGCAGAAATAATTGATAATACCGGGGATAATTTTGGGGGCGGTATTAATATTATGCAAAGGGAATGTCCCGAAGACAAAACGAAACTTATTATTAATAATGGTACAATAAAAGGCAACAGAGTAAGAAATTATGGTGCAGGTATTGCAATACAGAGAAAAATAAGCGAATTTACAATCACCGGAGGGGTGATTACTGAAAATAAGGCTGATATATCAGGTGGCAGCAATCAAGGCGGCGGTATATATTGTACTGACAGAAACACACTCACAATGAGCGGCGGTAAGGTCATTAATAATGGTGCAGGCAGCGGCGGCGGAATCTTTTTGAATTTTTCTAACCTTGCAATGAATGGGAACGCAATGATTAGCAGGAATGAAGCAAGTACAACTGCCGGCGGAATTTATGGATATCAAGGCTGTACTATTACAATAGATGGAGATGCAAAAGTTACTGGAAATAAAGCATATTGCAGTAATAATCCCGAAAACGATATGAGGGGCGGCGGCGGTATTGCGATTCTTTCTTATGGCTATGTTTCAACCCTGACAGTAAAGGGAAATGCAATCATCAGTGACAATACCGCAGTGAGTTACGGAGGTGGTATTTGGACCTATCCGGTCTATGGACCTGCTCCTGTTATTAATATTGAAAGCGGAACTATTGAAAATAATTCTGCAAACTATGGCGGTGCAATTTCTATGGGTGAGATTACCGATTATACACCCGCCTTATCTATAACCGGCGGCACAATAACTAAAAATACAACAGTCAGGAATGGTGGCGCAATCATTTTAAAAGGTTCGGCTGCTGTAATCTCCGGATGTAAGATAATGGATAATATTTCGTCAACCGGCAACGGAGGCGGTATCTATACAGACAGTAATAGTAGTTTAACTGTTGAAAATGTTCTTACGGAAATCACCGGCAACAAAGCGATGAACGGTAATGGCGGAGGTATTTATACGGAAGATACGACTTACGAAAATCTTGTTATTGGAGACCAAACCTCTTTTAGTAATAATGCGGCTTCGGCAGCTTATGCTCCTCCCAATGATGCTGCAAGCCTGTATCATAATATAAAATTTAAAAGTGTAAGTATTGAAGATCATCCCCTGAATAATTATGATATTAGCCATACAAGCAAAGAGCATTTAATCTATAATGTGAATTATAATGCTAACGGAGGTGTCGGAAGCTTCACGGGACCAGATATTGTGCCCGGTGAGGCAGATGTGGTTTTGACATTAGATGATACCGGGATCAGTCGGGCAGACTATGATTTTACGGGATGGAATACCCAGTCAGATGGAGGAGGAACCACCTATTCTCCAGGTGATGAAATAATTTTAAAAAGTAGCATTATACTCTATGCCCAATGGACAAAAATATCAGAACCAACAAAACCAACAAAACCAACAGAACCGGCAGAACCGGCAGAACCGGAAGTGCCTAAAACCGGTGATAATAACGTATTTTTATGGTTTGGCATATTCCTCCTATCGTTTTCCATAATGGTATCTATTTGTTTGAAAATTGTATATAAAAAAAGTATAGAATGATGAGTGAATAAGAATAATATAAAGAATAATACGAAAAATTGTAAAGGTGTTGAGCGTGGACATGTATAAATGTTACAGGAAATTCTGTTTTTTTATTCTTAATATTTTAATTTTCACTTTGATGATTATGCCTGTATCTGCAAAAAGCAAAGTGCCTGACAGCGCCGGTCAGGCATTATACTTAGAAGATGATCTATACGCTGCACAGGAGTATACGTCACATCTCCCGCTCATCGTAATTGAATTTAAAAATAAAGACGATCCTGGTTATGTTGCTCTGGAAAGTAATTGGCTTGAAGACGATTGGTTTGAAAATTCCGTGATTTCCGTCTACGATAATAGTAACGGAGAAGAGAATATCCTGCAAAGCGAACCAAATTTGACCGCTGTCTCCAAAATTCAACTGCTCGCCGATTGGAAAACCGAAAACCGGGAAAAGCACGATTACTATATACGTCTGGAGAACGGCGGCGGCCAGGCCGAAGAGCATGAGCTTCTCGGGCTGTCTGCCAGCAGTGAATATTGGCTGCTTGGCAGCATGTACGACAAATCGCTTATCCGCAATTATCTTGGGTACACGCTTGCTGCTGAAATCATGGACAATGCGCCAAAGGTCCAATTCTGTGAGGTGCTGCTGCAAACAGAAGAAGGACAACTCTATCAGGGAGTTTACCTCCTGATTGAGCGGGTACGTGCAGAAACAGGTGTTTATGTGAAACGCCTTGCCGAAGAATATGGCGGAATACCGCTTTATACACAGTATACACAAACTGTCTCGGGGCTGGGCAGCCTGACAATCCCTTTTTACGAGCAGGAACAGACAGAGGAAGACATTCTTAAGCTGACGCAGGATTTGAGTTACATTGAAGATATCCTGGCTTCCCGGGAAGCAGCACGATTTTTGCAGTATAAAGATTTAATTGATGAAGACAGTTTCATTCATTATTTCATAGTGAATGAATTACTTGGAAATTATGATGCCGCCCTGAACACCTTTTATTCCTATCAAAATACAAGTGAACATCTGCTTCAGGCGGGGCCGGTCTGGAACTTTGAACGTGCTTTGGACAATGAGGTGGATAAGCCCATGGAGTTGGACGAAATACCCCTGGTAAAAGCGCCTTTCTATTCAGATCTAATCAAAAGCAAGGACTTTTTGGATGCTTTGAAGAACCGCTATCACGAATTGGAAACCGGTCCTGTCAGCGTCGGCAGTTTAACAAATTTGATTGATTCCACTGTGGAATACCTGGGACCGGCGCAGGCCAGGGATTGGGCCAGATGGGAATATATCTACCGATACGACCCTCTAATGACTTTGGAAAATGCCTCCTCCAAGAATGCCGGCAATCCTTCCAGGCAGCGTCAAACCGGAAGCTACGAAGAAGAAATCACGAAACTGAAATATATTTTACAGGAGCACAGCCGGCAAATTGCGGAAGCGATTCCGCTCCTGTACAGTGAGGATAATTTGATAGCAGCAGCAGATAATTACGAAAGGAATATTATGCTGTTCATTATTTTTTTCGCTGTGTTTGCGGTGACTATTGTGATTGCCAGAAGACAGAACCTAAGATAAAACGAGAACAGAATAGGAAGTGGAATAAAATTATGGTTAAGAAAAGAAAGCTGATAAAAATAGATAAATCTCATAACATACTGTTTTGGGCAACGTCCATCACCATGACCATTTATATTGTCTGGCGGCTCCTGTTCACCCTTCCAACGTTCACCAGGCCGGTGGCCTTTATACTTGGGCTGCTGCTGGTAGTCGCTGAGCTTACGGGGGCAATTGAGTCTTTGATTGAATACCGTCAAATTAATAAGAACCTGGTGCCTGAACTTCCCAAGATCCCGCCGGAGTGGTATCCTCATGTGGATATCTTTATCGCCACGCACAATGAAGCGGTGGAATTGCTTTACAAAACTGTGAATGCATGCACTTTTTTGCAATATCCGGATAAGAATAAGGTACACATCTATTTGTGTGACGACAGAGACCGGCCCGAAATGGCGGAATTGGCGCAAAATCTGGGAGTCGGCTATTTTGGATTGTCCGACAATAAGCATGCAAAAGCGGGAAACCTGAATAATGCGATGGGTAAAACGGATTCGCCCCTGGTTGTTACGCTGGATTCAGACATGATTCCTCACAGCGATTTTCTGATAAAGACCGTGCCATACTTTTTTCTGCCGAAGGTCAAAAAAAATGATCAGGGAATATGGGTGAAGCGGACGGAGTCTGAAATAGATCCGGACTATAAGATTGGCTTTATTCAAACGCCGCAGAGTTTTTATAATCCAGACCTGTTTCAATACAATCTCTATTCTGAACAGAGGATTCCCAACGAACAGGACTATTTTTTCCGCGAGGTAAATGTCGGGCGCAACGTGGATAACGCTGTCATATATGCCGGATCGAATACCGTGTTGTCCCGCGAAGCATTGGAAGAAGTCGGCTATATTGCCACCACCAGCATTACCGAGGATTTTCTCACAGGGCTGCGGATCCAAAAAAAGGGGTATACCACCTATGCCACACCAGACGCTCTTGCGCACGGGCTGGCTCCGGATTCCTTCAAAAGCCTGATCAAACAGCGTGAACGCTGGGGCCGGGGATGTGTCCAAAGTTTAAGACAGGAACACATCATCCTGTCGCCGAAGCTTCGGCTGGCTCAGAAGTTCAGCTATTTGGCGACACTCTTGTATTGGTGGACTTATGCGCGGCGTTTGATTTATATTTTTGCCCCCATTTTGTCCATCCTCTTCAACTTATATATTGTTGAAGCTGAAATATGGCAGATTTTGGTGTTCTGGCTGCCATACTATCTGCTCTTTAACCGCACGCTGCGCCTGCTATCGGGTGATATCCGAAATCAGCACTGGAGTAATGTGTTTGATACCATCCTTTTTCCCTATCTCATGGGATCAATCTTATTTGAGACGCTTGGAATTAAAAAAAGAAAATTTGTAGTTACTGAAAAAAACAAGATGATTTCATCTAAAAAAGCGATGCAGCGCTCATATTTTCTGTTTTCCCTGCCGCATTTGATGATGTTGGGCGCATCTGCATGGGCATTGGTTCTTCTGATTATTACAAGCGTCAATACCAGAACCATTTATAATCCCATTATCCTGTATTGGCTTATCATCAACATTAAAAATCTGATTTTCGCGGTATTCTTTATGTATGGACGAACCAGTCTGCGTATGGCGGAACGGTTTTATGTCAAAGTTCCGGTCATCGTATGTACCGGAAAAAAAGAATATGAAGGAATTACTGCGGATATGTCCGAAACAGGCCTGGCAATATTATTGGATAACCCCATATTTATTCCTCCGGACAAGCCTGTGCAGATAATTGTTCGCAGCGGGATGTATGAAGCGGAGCTTTCCTGCATCCTGTCAAACGTAATGCAGGCTGGTCAGAAATGGAAATACGCCTTTCGCATTGATACAATGGATTCTGAAAATAAACGGCAATATATGCAGATCGTATATGACCGGGCACACACGCTGCCGAAGAAGCTGGATCCGTCGCTGAGCGTTTTTGACGATTTTAATTTAAATCTGGTACAGCGTTCAAAGCATTATGAAGCGGCCAAACGAAAGCTGCCGCGTATTACGCTCCATTTGCCCTTTGTAACCAGGCAGGGTGTGCATGGGCAGCTCATTGATTTTAACTATGAGTATGCCAAAGTAAACGCAGACATAAAGCTGAAGGCAGATGAGTGTCTGACGATCACCTATGGCGCCGACGCGACACTGGTGCTTGCTCCCGCGGACCTCGATCCTCAATTAAGTCTGTATAAAGTTGTTAACCGGGACGAATTTGCTGACAACCCGGATTATGACAAGACCTTGAATATATGGCTCAGGCTGCAGTCCTATGCGCCAAATCAAAGGCCTGTTGGAAGTGCGGTCATCAGCACCGCTGGAAAGATCCTTCGCTTCGCTCAGGATGACAATCTTTAAGACATTGTGCAATGGAGGTGTAAAAGTATATGGGGTATTCCAGCCTGATTTTTATTTTCTATTATTTTCCGGTGGTTGCAGGCGTATATTATCTGCTTCGCTTTTCGAGGCGTTTTCAGAATATCTGGCTCCTTATTGCCTCTCTCATCTTTTACGCATGGGGCACGCCGGTTCATATCCTCTTCCTGCTGGCGTCCCTTGCCGTAAACTACGCAATGGGCCTTCTGATAAGCCGGCGGCAGCAAAAAGAGGTCTCGACAAAACCTGCGCTGGCTGCTGCCTGTGCGTTTAACCTGATATTGTTTTTTATTTTTTATCATCTTCCGTCTCTTGCGGTAGGTGCCGGCTCTTTATTCAACCGGGATACCACAGCTGTTTCTTCTATTCTGGCGCCGCTGGGTATAGGGCTGATAACTCTGCATTCTATCTCATTTCTGGTGGATATTTACCGGCAGGATGTGAAAATGGATAAAAATCCCGTCAATTTTGCCCTCTACATCGTGTTCTTTCCACTTCTGATTGCCGGTCCGATCCTTCAATATGCGGATGTAGTAATCCAAATCAGGCGGCGTAAAGAGACTTGGGAGGATTTTTCCCAGGGCGTTTGCCGTTTTGTTATCGGTTTGGGCAAGAATGTACTGATTGCGGATGCAATGGGGTTGATTGCCGATCATATATTTAGCCTTTCCGCAATGAGCGGAAGTCTGACCAGCGTGCCGGCTTCCCTCGCCTGGGTTGGCCTGATTGCCTTTGCCCTGCAAATCTACCATGGGCTGTCCGGGTATGTGGATATGGCCCTTGGTTTGGGCCGCATCTTCGGGTTTCGTTACAGTGAAAACTTTAACTATCCTTATGCCGCTGTGTCCGTAACAGACTTTTGGTCACGCTGGTACCGATCACTGCTATCCTGGTTTCATAACTATGTCCTGGATCCCCTCACTGCTCGAAACACCAGCCATGACCGCCTGGTTCGCAATACATTCATTATGTGGCTGCTGATCGGGCTCCTGCTCGGAGGTGAGTGGACGTTCCTGCTCTGGGGAATCCTGAATGCCGCACTTCTTATTTTTGAACGGGTTACCGAGTTTGAAAACATGAATGTTTCCAATATACTGCGGCGGATCTATGTCCTGGTGTTCATACTGCTGGGATGGGTGCTTTTCCGAACGGACGATCTTTACCAGCTGTCTGTTTTTATGGGAAATCTTTTTGGCACAAACGGCAATGGTTTCGTTAGCGATACGGCGCGTATGCTTATCCGCGAGTATTGGGTTATCTTTTTAGCGGGTATTGTGTTTTCAACTCCGGCTGCGTCTAATCTGATAACGCTGCTCATAAGCAAAAATAACGCACTGACCAGGATTTGCTCCGCCCTCTATCCTCTGCTTATAGCAGCCCTGCTGCTGCTCGTTATCATCTTTTTAACCAGAAGCGGATATGACCCGTTTTTGAAATACAGTTGACCTTGAAAATGACCCGGAGGTATTGTAATGAAATTTTTCCGCAGAGCGCAGAGCGCTTTCGCTATTTTGTTTATCGCAGCCCTGGTAATTGTTTCCATACTTAATTTTGCCACCCGTTTGCCGCTGTTTAGGAGCAAGCTGAACCAATTGCCCGCAGACAGTGGGCTGAACGATGCGATTCAGACAGTGGATTATGTTGCGAACAGCAGCATATTGGGAGAAGAAGAGCTGGTATACAGCCATTCCCTGCTGCAAGTCTTTTTGGGTAAGGAAGAAAGCGGCGGTTTTGAAATTATCAAAGGCAATAATGGCGAGCTGGACTATGGTAACTTCTATCCGGTCCTTACGACGAATACAGAGGAGTATGCCCTGCGCATGAGGCGGCTGCTGGATTATGAGAGCAGCAGAGACAGCCATGTGATGTTTATAAATGCAATTGACTTGTTTAACCGGGACAAATCAAGCTATGCCGCCGACCTTCCGGTCAATGACCAGAATACAATATCCGATGCAATGCTGTACTATTTGCAGAGCTACGGGGTTGACTACCTGGACAGCCGGAAAATTCTAAAAGAATCTTCGCTGCCGCCTGATCAATACAGATACAATACGGATATCCATTGGACTGTAGAGGCCGGCTTTGAAGTATTTGCCGGTTTAATTGAAAAACTTTCAGACGAATATGACCTTGACCTGGATCCTGATTCCTTTTATAAAAATCCGGATAACTATAAAAAAAGCGTATTCCCGCAAAGCTATGTAGGAATTTTGGGGCAGCGCGCCGGCACCCCATTCTCAGGGAAGGATGATTTTCTTTTCCTGGAGCCTGATTTTGAAACTCAATTTACACTGGAATATATCCGCAACGACACCGAATATACTGTGACAGGCGATTTCAAGGAAGCGCTCATCAATCATTCCTACTGGGACAGCGGGAATCTTTATGCGTCCTATTTAAGCGGTCAGACCCAATGGAAAAGGATCACCAATGAGCGTTCGCAAACCGGTCCGCGTTTTTTGTTTATATGTGATTCCTTTGCGATGCCGATAATCTCCTTCCTCGCGCCCATGGCAAGTGAAATACATGTAATCTGTCCATTAACCGGCCAGCCGCCGGACCTGGAGGAATATGTGCTGGAACAGGACTTTGATTTTGTATTTGTAGAGTACTATCCGGGGAATATAACAGAGCAGGGATTTGACTTCTTTAGACGCTAGTATATTTGTATGGAGGCATCGAATGACAGTGAAAAAAAAAATATTTTCAAATTTTATTTGTTTTTTATTAATTGCTGCAGTTTTTTTAATTATTTTTTCGATCAATCAACAAACAGACGAAAGTGATGCTATGGAATATATTGGGAATGGTGTGCAGCGCCATGGGGCACTGCGTGTAGAAGGAAGACAAATTGTGAATCAATCGGGTGAGGCGGTACAATTACGCGGTATGAGCAGTCACGGACTTCAGTGGTATCCTGAATATACAAACTACAGAGCGCTTGTTACCACGAAAGAATATGGAGCAAACCTGTTCCGTGCGGCGATGTATGCCGACAGCAATCTGAACGGATACAGCCAGGATGAAGAAAGCGCAGCTTATAATAAAAGGATGCTGTATAACGCGATCGAGAACGCATTGGCCGCCGATATGTACGTGATTGCGGATTGGCACTTGCTGGAAGACGAGAATCCGCTGACGCTTGTCAACAAGGCGATCCCGTTTTTTGATGAATTATCCAGGCACTATGCGGATGAACCCGGGGTCATCTACGAGATATGCAACGAACCGAATGGGGCTGCCACATGGGATGATGTCAAAACATACGCAAATATGGTGATCCCGGTAATTCGTAAAAATGCGCCTGACGCCATAATCTTAGTGGGATCACCGGAATACAGCAGCGCGCTGCAGGATGTTATGGCAGCCCCTCTTTCCTATCATAACATTATGTACAGTTATCACTATTACTCCGGTCTTTCAGGCGACTCCTTCTACGAGACGCTGGATACGGCAAAGACTTTCGGTCTGCCTGTATTTATTTCAGAATGGGGGATCTGCACCGATCCGTCTACCGGACAGATGGATTATGAGAATGCCAGGGCCTTTATCGAGTATTTCAAAAAAAACCGGTTAAGCTGGGCGAACTGGTCACTCAGCAATAAGGCAGAAGATTATTCCGCAATTCGACCGGAGGTCACCAAAATAAGCGGTTGGACAGATGAGGATTTGACGGAAGGCGGAAAACTCATTTTCGCAGCCCTGGGCGGTTAATCAGCTATAATTATAACTTAAATGTATTGATAAAAACAGTCAATTCTTCAGGGGTTCCCAAAACGTGCACCCTGTCATAAGGTATGATAGAGATACGGACTTCTCCGCCCTCTAGAATCAGTTTGTTGTAAAGAGGAGCGACATATTTTTCAGTGTCTCCCTGCATTTGCTGACCATAATATTCCTGGTATAGCCGGGCGTACAGGCTGCAGGTCCTAAAATAATAAGCACCAAGCGTGCAGTTTTCCGATATTCGTTTTTTCTCCCGAACCAGGGCGGCTCTGCCATGCTCACCCAGCTTAACGAAGCTCCAATGATCACCTGGTGCATGAAAACAAGGAATAAATCCATCCCCCGAAATGTCACCGGCCTTCATTTCACCCGGCTCCACAAAGGTATCAATATTGTAAATGAGCAAAGGTTCGTTCATGGAACAATAGGACATGGCTTTCATGGCCGTTGTCGCTTGTCCGTCTGTGGCTGCTTCCAGTTGCAGGACGGCACAGTTGTCCAATCCCATCGCGCAGCATTGCCTGCGAATAAAAGCTTCAGCCTGGTCTTCTTTGCGGACAACAAAAACATACCGGCTGCCGGGGCTTCGGAAATCTTCCAGGCTGAGCATCGCCCATTCAAACAGGGTCTTAGAATGGGCTTCAATCTGGTATTTCGGCACAGTGTATCCGGCTTTACGGAATCTGCTTCCCATTCCCGCCATTGTTATTACAATATTCATTGCTGTCTCCTCCTTATTCGTTTATATTTTTCCGCCCCTGTTCACAGAGCCCGTCAAGTTCTTCGATGGTATATTGCAGGAATTCATCAGGCCGCACGCTTCTGTCATCCACATAAAAGCCATAGTGCCCGGGCCAGGGCTTTCCATATATGATTTCATCAAAGGGAATATCCCATTTTTCCAGCCAATGCAACAGGGTTTTTGCAGTGTTGGCGTTGATGAGTCCAATATTTCCACCATAGGTGTTCATATTCCGGGAGGTAAACAGCACAATATGCGCCCCCGCCTGCTTATACTCCCTCAGTTTCCGGACCATCCTGGCGTAAGGGATCAGGTCTTCATACCGTCCCTCTTTTGATTTGATGGGACATAAAGTGCCGTCGATGTCAAAAATAAAACTTACATTTTCCATTCTGATTCAACCTCATTCATTATTTGTATAGCAATCAACAAAAACGCAAATACTTTATTGGGATTATCAATATGGAGCGGAAGCATGGAGAGAAACAAAGATGCTTCATAAAGCCGCACCAGACCACAGTGGAACCCATTACGTTCCAGGTTGGAATAAAGCAGCTTTTTATATTCTGCATTGTCGAAATTAATATGAAGTTCGAACTGCATAGAGCGGTTCAGCTCAATACGATATTGCCCGCTGGTGATATAGTCATACAGACCACAGATAGAATGGGACAACTTGGCAATATCATAGTAAGGATCAGTCCACAAATCTGCCTCGGTCAGCGCCCCCTTTGGGTCAATGAATCTCATGAGCCCGGTATCGTCATCATATAGGATATTTGAAAAGCAGAAGTCGCCATGACCAATACAGAGGTAATTAAAATGTTTCATTTTTCTTTGGGCGTTGGCATATAGGCCTTTATAACGATCGAAGACCTCATCAATCCCGGAGAATGCGGTACCCTGCTGAATGTAAGCATCGATCAGGGGAAATTCCTTACACGCTTTCAACATGCCAATCCGATCCTGAACCTTGTCCAGATACAGTGCGCTGCGCATCCTTGCGGACTGCGCCCCATCTACAGTCTTTTTATTTCTCTGATTGATAAAAACCATTGCTTTTTCCAGAAACACGTCTATCTTGGCGGCAGGAATCGCATTATGCGTCCAACGAACCGCCATATCGGCCATATAATACCGCTCCATAGTATAACTGGCCCAGTCCTCACCTTCGGCATAGTGATAAGGAAGCACAAACCAACTCTGCATTTCTTCCGGGAGCAGGCGGTAAAAGGCATACTCCATCATAATCTTCTTCTTGTTTGTAGATTTTTTTACAACCGTATAATCCGTACCGTTTAATATATTGAAAAAGCGGGCGTCAAAGCCGCCGGACAAAAAGCGGATAAAAGCGGAGTAGTCGGAAATATTATAGAGACAGTCCGTGTGCATGCGGTTGATATCCAACCGTTTCAGCAGGCTGTTTTCCGCTTCATTTTCATCGGCGTTCAGATAATTCAGATAACTTTCCGCATTGGTAAAATACAAAAGCAGTGGCACATCCCCGTTCATGACAACCACATTGTGCTGAGAATAGTAAAGTTTTTGCACCAGCAGAGAAAATTCGTTTTCCCCGGTGACTAACGCATACGAATACATATGAATCATGCTTGTGCCGGGATTGAACATCAATTTCTGAGCAGCCAGCGATTCCAAATCGGCAGTATGCTTTAAAGTGTAAACAGAAGTTATTTCATTCATGGCATCCAGTAGAGACCGGGTGCGTGAATAAAAAGATTCCCGTTTATAAATAATTTCTGAAAATCGTTTCTGTTCGCCGATCACCTTACAAAAATGCCTGTCCGGAAGGATGCGGTCATCATAAATGAAAAGAAGTAGCTGGTTCATTTGTGCAAAGCCTCCTTTATTTTCCTGCGGCATACAACCCAAAAATACAAAATAGCAAATACAAAGATACAAATAACGCCATATGAGGTATTAAAAGCCGACGGGAAATCTGACGATACCGTTAAAATACTGCTGATATACTTGCTGAAAATATCCATGCCAAAAGGCAAATTAAAAATTTTAGCCAACGCAGCAAAGAATAAATATTCGATCAGCCAGGCAAGCATGGAACAGATTAACAGAAGCCAGCCCTTGTCTTTCACAATTCTCTGTTCATGGTTATACCAGCCATCCATATAGTCCAGAGCCTGCAGATAATAAACATCGCTGCGGATTGGCGGCTTCAGCACAATGAAACGGTTCAGATATCTTGAAGTGGAAGGATAGGTGCAATACGCAAGAAAGCAAATAACGACAAACAGAGCTAAGAACAGCAGTGGAGCAGCTAGTTCCCCTCCAAGAAAAACAACGTGAATCATCAGCATAACCACGATGATGCAAGTATCAAAAAAGCGCTCGGAAACAATACTTAAGATAGACAATGGGGCACTTTTGCATTGGCCGGCAACCATAGCGAAGCGGAATATCTCCCCCAATTTAAATGGAATGATGATATTTACCAAAGTCACCTGCAGGTAAAGGCGCACATATTGCCCCAGCGGAAGCTGAATTTCCGAGAGGATTAAATAGTAACGGATTAATTTGATAAAATGCAGAAACAAAAACAGCAAGACAGCAAAAACAAGCCAGGTCAATACGGCAGCAGTGGCTGGAACTATCGTTTCTATGAGGGAAAACAGCGCAGCCTGCTTATTCCAAAAGAAAAAAGCAATGCTGGCCACAACGACTAAAAGACCGCATTTATAAAACATTTATCTCTCCTTAAAACTGGCTATCACATCAGCCTCATACCGATCGACCGGCGATTCCCGGAGTTCCGATTTGATAAAAGATCCCCGCAGAAAAAAATATTTCACAAGCATCCTCAATACATGAAAGGCCTGACCGGCGATTTTCACATTGGAAACCTGATCCTCCTCCCGCCAGGAAATCGGGAAAAAATAACACCGATGCCTATAATACCGGGCGGCTATAATCATGCAATAGTTGAATGTCAGCTGATCCGGAAATTTTTCAAAAAAAAGGTCACGTAACATTTCCGCTGCATAGATATTCAGCCCGGAGCCAAGATCATAAATCCGCCGGCACAACGCAATAGAAAACATCCAATTGTACACCCTGTTTCCAAAAGATCGAAACGATGAATACCCATACAAACGGGAACCTTTCTGAAACCGCGCACCCAGACAGCAATCATATTTTCGATAAATTCTCTTTTTCAAAATCGGCAGCAAATCGCAGATACTGCCCTGATCATCGCCGTGAAAGACGATGACATGGGAAAAATCATGGTCAATGGCATAATGAAACGCAACCTTGTGAGACCCGCCCAGGTTATAATTTTTCCGGTTACGCAGCAGTTTTATGGGGAATGCCTGGTGGCTGTTTATAAAATCAATCACAACGGCTTCAGTATGATCAGTGCTTCGGTTATTGATTACGATAATTTCCGCAACATAAGATAATATCTCATCATTTAGCTGGTTGAGAACACGGATGATTTGCTTTTCACAGTTATAACAGGGGATAAACAGCAATATTTTTGACATAACACACCTACATTCTTTCTGGAAATAATTTTATTTACAGTTCCTTATGCCGAAGCGAGAGAAAAAACAAAATCCCCAAGCCATACCCGCAAATATAGGTAGGAAGATAATACATAAAAAATTTATCGGGAGCGGCAGCGAAAACGATCCCTGTCTGAACCAAAACCAAAAAACTCATAACCGAATATACGCTTCGTCTGCGAATCAATCCGAAAATGGCAATTAATATCAGAATCACCAAAGGCGGCAGCACATTGTAAAAAACAGGATATAGAACGGTTGTTTTTTCATAACTGTCATAGGTCCTGCATTCCAGCGCGGATATCACATTCTTGCGCAATTCTTGATTAAGCGGTTGATTGAAAATGTAATTCCCCCGAAACGTATCATAAATTTCCTGATCCGTCAAAGAGTACAAATAAGCCGAATTTCCAGTGCAGTTAGAAGTGTCCCTGACGAAACCGGAGGCTTGCGAAAACAGCCTCCACTGATTCCCCAAAAAGACCGGCAGATTATTTATTACCAGTTTTAGATACACTTTATTCAGATCCTCCGCATCTTTCTGCGTATATGATCTGGTCCCTTCCGCCCAGTAAACCGCTACACCGTCATTCTCCAGCATAGATCGGGAGGAGATGACCTTATCAATCGTCTCCAAATCCCCTTGCGGATCGTCAGATTTGAAATCCGTTTTTATAATAGCAGAAAGAGGCGACAATATGGCAGTAAGGCTATAGTCACTGCTATGCTGATTAGACTCCCCGATCTTTTGAATCCCCACAATCCCCGCTGCCAGAATTCCCGCAATCAGAAAATAACAAAGCACGCTTATTTTATTAAGCCGTTTACGAAAAAAGATAAACAAAACAATGGGGATTGCAATAGCGAAAAATATAGTTTCGGTCCGCCAGGCCGTCACAACCGCAGTCAAGCCCCCCCAAAGCAAAATTTCATACAGGGAAATATCCTTTTTAGATTCATAATTCAAAACCATAGAGGACACCAGCAAAAACTCTATAAACGCGAACAAACATATCCTCATAGGATACAGATTGTTATCTATGACGGAAGGAAACAGCATGGGAATCAACAGAATCCATTGAAATTTCGGTCGGAATGTTTGAAACGTCAAATAAGAAACCCATCCCACGACCAGTGAAATAACAAGGATCTGGAAAAACACGACACCCGCCGGAAAGGGGATGATCGATAATGTAAGGAAATAAAACAAATAGGTCAGCCAGTGCTGCCAGTAATCAATCGACAGGCTGCTGGCATTGCTTATGATAAACAACTCATCCCAGCGCCACACGCCCGGCCAGGTTAAGAACAGGAAAACAAGCATAATCAGAAAATAGACACCAAAATGTTTAAAAAAACAAATGGTCTCCTTATGCCTGTTCTTTATCCGACTGCAAATAGCAGGCAGCATCTGCCAAAAAAACATCAGCAACACGAATACAATTATCTTCACAACAATATATATTGGAAACGAAGCATATCGGGCCTTTCCGAAAATAATAGTATCCGTGTAGGTGGTAATAAAAAAGTGGAGCAACGAAAGCAGCAAGAACCAAGGTCTGATATTTATTTCTGGCTGCGCGCCGGATTGGCGATTTTCTGGTAGTCTAATTCGCAAATTGAGCACCCCTATTCTTAGTTACCATTTGCTAATGTACATCAATAGTATATCCATTATGCAGATGAACAATACTATCAATTATATTGTATTTCATCAATGATAACCGGTGGTGTATAACGCTGCATAAAAAGTGCAGGATCATTTTTAGCCATAAATCGTACATCATAATGAAGCAGTTGCAAAAGCGCAGGGGCTTTTATATGAACCTGTATAACTTCGAATATATTCTTTATAGAATCAAGCCGCAGGATATCTTTCTGCGGCTTGATTCACTCTTATAAATGCTGTCATTCTGAGCGTTAGCGAAGAATCTATGCGATTCTGGCAATGTCCAAAAATGCGCTGGTGCCTGCGGCCAGGGTGATCCCGGCTCCGGAAGCAGCAATGGCTATGGTGTCATTTGCAGCGGCGGTTATGATGGCGACACCGGAAATCTCGCCGACTGCGGCCTGAGCGGGAACGCCGCTGTTGGCGACGAGCGTACCGTTTTGCAGCAGTACTATTGTGGCACCAACAGCCAGCGTGGTCCTTACCTCGTAGCCAATGCGGTAAGTGCCGGCATTGAGGAGGGTGACCCGGGAAGTATCTGCGGTAAAGGTTATACCCGCTGGCGCCACGGACAGGTTGAGGTTGAGGTTGACTTCTCCATCTTCGGCAACGGCCTGAGTGGTATTGGATATAAAGCTGCCATAAGCCGTCAGGACAGCTGGACCGGTTGGACCGGTTGCTCCCGTGATACCGGTGGCTCCTGTGGGACCTGTCGCTCCGATGTCTCCCATAGCACCTCTGGGAATACCAAATTTCAATATAATATTCTCACTGTCCCCTTCATTTTGGACAGTAGGTGGTTCACCAGCCTCAAGGGGAGTGACCGTTGTGTTTACGGTAATGGTTGGCGGACCGGTCGGACCGGTCGGACCGGTCGGACCGGTTAACACGGCCGAGGAAAGTGCGCTTTGCAGTTTGTTTCTCAAAAGCGACTGGCTTTCGGTCGCATGCTGCAAAACTGAGCGGACGCTCTCGTTTACATTTAGTACGTCTTCTATCGTTGCACCGGGACCGGTTACGCCGGGAATTGTGCCTAATACATATTGAAGCTTCTCTCCTTCGGCGTTGATAATATGGCTTATCCCGAGCTCCTCCATAGCAATGGACGAGATAATCTGGTTGATAGCATCTTCCCGTGTAAGGGCAAGATCGGTTGGAAATGTTGGCAATGACATAATTTTTTTCACCTTTCAATAAATATTTGGTTGGGCGCCGGGACGATAATCCCCTGCCCCGCAGCCCATTAATGCAAATTGAGGTTTTTCCTCTCGCCGGCGCTTTACTTTATCAATAAGCCGCCTTGCAGATACCCCCTCACCATTCCGGTCTGCCCATTTGTTGTGTTATAGAAAATGAGAACGAGTTTTGTCTGCTCAGGTACCGGTACGTTGATTCCCTTTACAATTCCGTTGAGTATCGTTCCGTACGGGGCGCTGCCTGAAATCGTACCTAACGCGACTGTCGCGCCCGGAACAGGCGTATAGGTATTATCAAGCGTTAAAGAGTAGTAAAGCTGTGCGGTAATATTATTATCTACTGCAGGTTCCAGCCGATCCAATATAAAGCTGGCGGATAATGCGGAAATTGTTCCGGCGGTTGGCATTGTAAACGTAAAAGGCGGCGGGAATCCCGGGTCAATCGGATCATCGGGAGCGGAAGACTCTGTACCGTTTCCAAAACCGACATAAGCAACCAACCAGCGATCGCCGTTGTCGTCTGTTTCTAACAGATTCGGACGTTCGCCTGAAGAAAACGGGATGATTGTTCCGATGCTTTCGAGAGGAGTTATCAAAAGGGAGGCTTTGACCAGGGCAGTTCTTGAGAATGTCGTATTGTTTTCAGCCTTATTCACCAATGACATGGTGGCGCCCGGCGTTGTCACTTCAATAATGCCAAATCCTGATACCTGCCCCGTTTTCCTGGGGGAACTGCCTATTACGGAATACTGTGATGAGACTAACGCATATGCTACGGCTCCTCTTAGAGTAGTCTCTGTCGCAACCCACCACTGGACCGAATATTCTCCGACTTCATTGAATGTGACGGTACCTGTTACATTGTCATAGTCTATTCCTGCTGGATATAGTAACTGCTTTTCAAAAATAACATTTTGATCCGGAGCTACGTTCCCCTCTAATTCTCGTATAAGTTCTAATGTTCTATCATTCATTTTTATTCTCCTTAGCCGAATGCGGGTACTGTCATAAGGACGATACCCGCCTGTTCATGGGTATCCTCAAGATTGACTTGATCCCCACTTGAATTGATAACGGTAATAATGGTGGGTGTAGTAGTGACCGCAATAAAGGATCCTCCGGAAAGATGCCCTACAACATTCGGAGATACTGCTTCGGAATGGGGTATTCCGTTTACTGTTAAGGTAAAGCTTGTGCCTGTGGTAAGGTCGGAACCGTTTGCGGCTACCCACCAATTTGCATAATAGTTGCCGGGTTGAAAAATGGTAAATTCCCCGGTTTCTCTATTATATGAAATGGCAGTATCTGAATGATCCATTATCTCGTCATAAAGAATAGGGGCTTCATTTAAAATTGCTTCATCTTGTCGTCTAGCCGATATAGCCTGTATCCCTATCAGCATTGATGGGCCGGCGGGACCGGTTGGACCGGTGGGACCAGTTGCGCCGGTGGGTCCGGTTGGACCTTGTGACGGCCCGGTCGGCCCGGTTGGACCGGTTGGGCCTGTTAAAATGGCTGAAGAAAGCGTATCATTCAATTTATTCCTTAAAATCCTTTGGATTTCCAATGCGTTTTGCAGCACGTTGCCAATACTATTATTTATCTCAAGCACTTCTTCTAGTGTAGCGCCGGGGCCGGTTGATCCGGAAAGTGTACCCAGGATATATTGCAGCTTTTCTCCCTCGGCATTTATAATATGGCTTAAACTGAGTTCCTCCATTGCAATCGACGATATGATCTGGTTGATGGCATCCTCGCGCGCAATGGAAGACGTTGTTATTTCTGGTAATGACATAATAAACCTCCAGTCAGTAAAAAAATAATTCGGACGCCGGTAATATCCTTTAGTCAGGCAAAATTCTTTTCAGAATCTTTCTTACAAAAATGCTTCGTCCGGATTTTCAAACCACACTCCGGACGAGCCGATACCGGGGCAGATCGCTTCTGCCTGTCGGAACGCTTCGGCCGCCTGTTCGGTTTGCCCCTGCATTTCATGGCACAATCCGATATAGTACAGGGGAAGGAAGCTACCGCTGCCGGACAGGATGAGGTACTCCATGTTCGATTCCCCAAGAATCACACAGTATCGGAACGTATCCTGCGCCTTGCCGTATTCTCCTTGCTTATATTGCAGGATCCCTTTATATAAATGAAGGTCAACATAATCCGGGTAAAGTGCAATGGCTTTTTCAATCCCGCGGTAAGCCTCTTCATAATGCGACGATGCAATGAGCATGTCATATTTGAGTTTATAAACAAGAGCAGGCGGCTTGATCTTTTTACTGAGGAAATGAAGGATCGCCGTGTTTACCTCCCGATATGCATCCTCAAACCTTACGGCTCTGTAATACTCGGCTGCAAGATTATAACTGAGCCAGGGATCATCGGATTGTCTTTCTTTTTCTTTCAGAAGCAGTGCAATATTCCTGCCCTGCTTATTTACGGCGGCGTCTTCCATATACCCGTAATGAAGGATTTCAACAAAACGTCTGGTGTCCGCCGCCTGTCCGATGCTTTTACCGCCGGCGTCGATCCTTTCGTGGATGGCACCGCCCACCCGTACGGTTTTGTCATTGCGTGTCAGCCGCATCGCACAGGAAAAGTGTGCGCGTTTTTCACTGACGGGTTTTTTTCCGTAAAAATGCGTTATGCGGATCGGAACCAGATCGTAAGCAGCATTCTGTAAATACTGTTTTAATCCCACGGAATTATGGAGGATAAGCTCCTCATCGGCGTCCAGTAACAGTATCCAGTCGCAGGAAGCTTTGGATATACAAAAGTTCCGGGCTTTGGAAAAATCCTCCGTCCACTTGTAATCAAAGATCCGGGCATCATATTCTTCGCATATGGATTTTGTCCGGTCTGTAGAGCCGGTATCTGCGATAATGATCTCATCGACTAATCCGCAGACACTTTCAAGACAACGTCTGATATTTTTTTCTTCATTATATATTATCATGCACAAGCTGATTGTCGGCATGGTTTCTTACTCCCTTAAACAACTGTATTTGTTAGTACACATTATGTTGGTATAAACAAAGTGCCAGTGATAATATACACTTTCCAAAAAGAGACAATTATCCCTGTCAGGTCGTTACTTTCCGGCATAACGTGTTATAGGAATGAGACATTATTTAGTTGGAATTGTATTATTTGAACGAATAAATCAAAAGGGGCAGATGGATATATATGGTCACGATTAGTTTATGTATGATTGTTAAAAATGAAGAAGACACGCTTTCAAGGTGCTTAAGTTCTGCAAAAAGCGTTGTTGACGAGATTGTTATTGTGGATACCGGTTCTGAAGATGGCACCAGGGAAGCAGCCGCAAGGTTTACAGATAAGATTTTCGAATTTGAGTGGATCGACGATTTTTCCGCTGCGCGTAATTTTTCGTATGAGCAGGCAACGATGGACTATATCCTTTGGCTTGACGCCGATGACATTTTACTTCCGGAGGATGTTGTGAAACTAAAGAATCTGAAAGAAACGATTCAGCCTGATATCGATGCCGTTATGATGAAGTATAATACCGGATTTGACACAATGGGGCGGGTGACCTTCTTTTATTTCAGGGAAAGGCTCTCAAAAAGAAGCGGCAATTATAAATGGAAGGAGCCCGTTCATGAGTATCTTGCGGCGGGAGGGAAACGGATCAACGCCGATATCTGCGTTACCCATGCAAAACCACATGACAGGACGGGTGAAAGAAATATCCGGATTTATGAAAATCTTATCACGGAGGGAAAGGAGCTTTCTTTCCGCGGAATGTATTATTATGCAAGAGAGCTGGGAGGCCACGGGAGATACGCCGAAGCCATAAAATGGTTCAGTCTGTTCCTCGATTCAGGAAAAGGATGGCTGGAAGACAATATAACTGCGTGCGGTGAACTGGCAGACTGTTATCTGGCTGAAAACGAACGCAATAAGGCGCTGTCCGCTATGCTGCGCAGCTTTAACTATGACGTTCCCAGGGCGGAAATCTGCTGCCGGATTGGCTATTATTTTAAAGAGCAGGGCAAATACCGCCAGGCTATCTTCTGGTTCGAACTGGTCCGGAAATTAGAAAAGGATAATAATAACTGGGGGTTTCAGCGGGAAGACTGCTGGGGATATATTCCCTGTATAGAGCTGGCAGTATGTTATGACAAGCTTGGTGAATATGAAAAAGCGGCACTGTTCAATGAAATGGCCGTTCAATATAAGCCTGACTCGCCCGAGGCGTTGTATAATAAAAAGTATTTTGAAAACAGGCTTGAAACATTATGAATAAAGAGGAGACTTTAATATGTCATTACCAACATTTCCGACTATAACTCCTCAGACGCTGGATGAATCACTGAGCATGATTCTGGCGTCCATTGCAATGGAGGAATTGGGTTTAAGTCATATCATTAACGCCGAGGGCGAAAAGATACAATATATTCTTGGAACACTCGACGATGGACCGGAGGATAGTCCTTCCCTTGAAGAGATCTTAGCGGTCAATAAGAGTGTGAAAGGTGTTCTTGACAGCATCGCACAGAACCAGATCATCCTGAAAGGCAAGATGGAATGCGCCGTCGATGCACTGGAAGGTACAGGCGGGGGGGGAACGGGCGCCACCGGACCTCCAGGTCCAGCCGGACCAACGGGTGCCACGGGAAATCAGGGATCGCCGGGCGCAACCGGTGCTACCGGACCGCCGGGAGGTGAGACAGGCGCCACCGGACCTACAGGCCCTCCAGGTCCCCCCGGACCGGCGGGCGCCACAGGAAATCAGGGACCGCAAGGTGAAACCGGTGCTGCCGGACCGCCGGGAGGTGAGACAGGTGCCACAGGCTCAACCGGCCCGACAGGACCCCAGGGTGCAACCGGAAGTTCCGGATCCTGCTGCGCCATAGTGCTTCCGGGGTGTCCCGGGCAATGCTGGTTTTCCGGTGAGCCCTTGATATGGTGCGACCGGGAATGTCCGGGGTGCGGCCGGTTGTATCTCTCTTCCGACTGCAAAAGAATTATCCTGGAGGACGGCGGTTGTTATGCCGTGAGCTTTTCCGTGGATTTATGCGTTTTTACCAGATGCTGCAGATGCGTTTCCATTGGAGTGCAGGTACTGGATAATCATAGATGGGTTAACGGATTTATTTCTCATACTCCAATCATATATAGAAACACACCGTTTACGGTATCCGCAAGCGGGATTTATATCTCAACAGGTAAAAGCGCCTGTTCTACAGAACTTATGCTTACGCTGCTGTCACCACATTCGGTAAAAGTTCATTATTCAAGCATTTGCGTGACACAAGTATGATGTTGGGGTCAAAATACCTTTTGACCCTGGTATCATACTATTTATAGAATCAAGCCGCAGAAGAAATTCTGCGGCTTGATTCACTCTGATAAATGCTGTAGTCCCCCGCTTCTAAGCGAAGCGAAAGCGGTGGGTGGCACCGGTTGGTTATGCGATCTTAATAATATCCAGGAATGCGCTGGTGCCTGCGGACAGGGTGACTCCGGCTCCGGAAATACCAATGGCTACGGTGTCCTCTGCGTCGGCGGTTATGATGGCAACACCGGAAATCTTGCCGGGGTCGACAAGAGCGGGCACGCCGCTGTTGACGACGGTCGTATCGTTATGCAGCAGTATCATTGAGGCGCCAGTGGACGAACTGGTCCTGATCCTGTAGCTGATGCGGTATGTGCCGGCATTGAGGAGAGTGACCCGGGAGGTATCGGGGGTAAAGGTCATACCCACAGGCGCGGCGGACAGGGCGAGATTAAGGGCGACCTCTCCATTAACTTGAATGATCTGAGGAGTATTGGATATAAAGTTGCTATAAGCCATCAGGGAATCTGCACCGGTTGCACCGTCTGATCCCGTGGCACCGGTTACTCCCGTGGCACCGGTCGGACCGGTTGCTCCCGTAACACCTCTTGGGATACCAAATTGCAATATAACATTCTCAGTGCCCCCTTCATTTTGGACAGTAGGCGACGCATCAGGCCCAAGGGGAGTGACCGTTGTTGTGTTTACGCTAATAGTCACCGGACCTGAAGGGCCGGTTGGTCCGGCCGGACCGGTTAACACGGACGAGGCAAGTGCGTTTTGCAGTTTGCTTCTCAAAAGCGTCTGGCTTTCGGTCGCATGCTGCAGCACTGCGCGGATGCTCTCGTTTACACTTAGTACGTCCTCTATTGTTGGGGGGGGACCGGTTGCGCCGTTAATTGTGCCTAATATATATTGAAGCTTCTCTCCCTCGGCGTTGATGACATGGCTTATTCCGAGCTCTTCCATAGCAATGGACGAGATAATCTGGTTGATGGCTTCTTCCCGTGTAAGGGAAACATCGGTTGGAAATTCTGGTAATGACATAATTTTAACACCTTTCATAAATATATTTGGTAAGAAACTATTAAGTTATCAATATTTCGTACAGGTTTTCAAACAACGGTATTTGTTAATACACATTATGTTGGTATAAACAAAGTGTCCGGGATAATATACACTTTCCGATAAGAGACAATTATCTCTGCCGAAGAATCCTAAAGTTAAATACTGAAAAATCATAGACAATTCTGTAATAATGTGATTCAATAAGAGAGTAGGGAGCAGCAAATACGCCAGGGAGAATTTGAAATGATGAATTGAAGGGGTGATAATCATGGATCAGCAAACTCAAAAAAATAAACTCGATCTTCTGAATGAACAGTTTCACAAAAAGCAAGAGAAAGATGCTCTGAAACATGAAGAGGGAGAAAAAGAAGAGATAGAAGAAAAAGAAGAAGAAAAAAAATCTATATTTACATCTATTAAAAAATACAAATTTGTATTTTTGGTTATAATTCTAGTACCGGTGTGCATGGCGGGGTATTTCTTATGGAAAAGCAGTATAAATGACACAAGCACCATCCCAAAAGGACTGCCGGAAGCTGAAGCAGAGAAATGGAAGAGTAAAGAAAAAGATAAAGAGCTGGTTTATATAAGCCTGAATACGAACCTGACCATGAAAGAGGGAGACAAAGAGGCAAATCTTTCTTTGATAAATCCCCCATACAGTGCATATGATTTTCGCATAACAATCGTTTTGAAAAATGATCCTGAGACTGTCTTATATGAATCTGATTTAGTAAAACCCGAAACTTTTTATCAAACTGTTGAATTTCAAGAGAGTCTTAGTACAGGTAATTATGATGCCGTCGTTTATTATACTTTCTATAAAGAAACAGAAGATGACGTTCTGGGAACCTATGACGTTCCAATTACGATTAAGGTAACAGAATAAAAGGCTGGGAGGGTAAGTACAGATGAAACTGGAAGAGATGAACCGACGTTTTGAAGAAATAAGAAAACAGCAGAAATTTGCAGACCCGTCAGAGGAAGACATTATAGAAAATGAAGAAATCGGGGAAGATGAAAGAAATAAGAAACATATTATCCTGATAGCCGTGCTGATTATTCTTCTGGGAGTCACAGCTGCCATCACCATCCCCAGGATTTTAGGCACTCAGCAAAAAACAGCGGAGTCAGACAATATTGAAGGTAAAATAATGACAGGCTATCCAAAAGGTCTGGAGGAAGGGATTGTAGAAGAGGTTTCGCAGCAGCAGATTGGCGACTCTGTATTTTCAGTTTGTATAAATGCACTTCCGGTATTTCATAATGGTGATGCAATCGGGAAGGTGTATATTATTAATTCAGAGCAGAATCAATATCCCTGTAAGGTAACCATAACTTTAAATGAGGATAGTACAGTATTATTTAAAAGCGGTGATTTGTTAAATCCAAATCAATATATACAAGAGATTAAATTATGGAAGAGTTTGAGTAAAGGCGTATATGACGCCACCATTACGTATGTTATTTATGAGGAGGACGGGGAAACGCAGGCGGGGGTTGTGAGTACTGAAATGCGGATCGTGATACAGAATTAAAATGTAATGAAAATATGCTTATAGAAAAGGACTGCTGCGAAATAGATGTGTGATCATCTATGGAGCAGCAGTTTTTTATTTAAGTGTTGATGAGTACTCTTTTACTAAATCGCTTGAAAAACAGCAGCAGAGGGCATACAATCACCACTATTTAGCTCATGAATGAATATAACAGAAGTATAGTAAAAAAATGTACTTTTTTGATAATTCACCATTTTAATAAAAATTGTAAAAATACAATAGAAAATTGTCGAAAAATATGGACAATTATAAAATGATGTGTTATTATGATTTGAAAAATAAATACTCGCCAAACGCATTATGCAGCAGGCGGAAGAAAAAGCGGAGAAGGTTTTAAAAGATGTCAGAAAAGATTCTGTTAAAAACTACGAAGATTTTTATGAAGGCCTGGAAAATTCAGGGTATAAAAATGTTGTGCGGGAACATAATTCTGACGCAGATACTTCAAAATAAAAAATAGCTGCAGTGATACTGAATAAAATATAATATACTACAGAGAATATTGAAAAAGCAGGAGGCTAAATGCATGAGTCAGATTAACGTAGTATATTGGAGCGGTTCAGGAAATACAGAGGCGATGGCAAATTTTATAGGAAAAGGTATTGAAGAAGCTGGTCAGGAAGCCAAAGTCGTATCCGTAGAAGAAATAAGTACGGAGGATTTAAGTGATTGCCCGGTGTTTGCAATGGGTTGTCCATCTATGGGAGCAGAAGAGCTGGAAGAGGCGGTCATGGAACCATTCGTAACGGAAGTTGAGAAATTTGCAGCCGATAAAAAGATAGGATTATTTGGTTCCTATGGATGGGGTGACGGCGAATGGATGGTTGATTGGGTTGAACGCATGAAGAGTGCCGGTGCGGAAGTGATTGGCGATGAAGGCGTCATTTGTAATGAAGCACCGGATGAGGAAGCGGAAAAGAACTGCAGAGATTTAGGGAGAAGATTGGCGGAGATGTAAGATTCTCCCTAAAAACCAAAATTTACCTTTTACAATGTACCCCTATAGTTTTATAATAATTATTATAAACATTAACTTTGTGTTTTGCTTTGTGTTTTTATAGAAAAAATGTTGCAATGAATAGCTGAAGGTGCTATATTGAAATAAGAAGTTTGACGAAAAAGGAAGACTACCGAAGCTAAGAATATGATAGAATTATTAGAAAGAATTTTGTAAAAAAGGGGAGACAGTCGGGTGACAAAACAGGAATTTGAAACGCTGACCTGTAAGGGCATCGTTCTTTTAGATGGGGCCACGGGTTCCAATCTGATGAATGCAGGAATGCCAAGAGGTGTTTCGACAGAACAGTGGATTATAGAGCATAAAGAGATATTGATTGAGTTACAGAGAAATTATATTGGGGCGGGTAGTCAGATAGTCTATGCGCCCACTTTTGCGGCTAATAGAATCAATCTGGAGACTTTTGGTCTTGAAAAAAAAGTAAGAGAGCTGAACCGGCAATTGGTGATGATTTCGCAGGAAGCAGTGGAAGGAAAAGCATATATTGCCGGTGATATTACTACTTCGGGGCAGATGTTAGAACCGCGGGGAGATATGACTTATGAGAGGTTGTTTCAGGCTTATCAGGAGCAGGTGGCTGTATTGGCAGAGGCGGGAGTAGACTTAATAGTAGCTGAGACGATGCTTGGTGTCGAAGAAACAGTGGTGGCATTGGATGCGGCTCTATCGGTATGTGATCTTCCGGTTATGTGTACGCTGTCATTGGAGTCTGACGGGACTGCTCTTTATGGAGGCGATGCTGTGGAGGCAGTAATTACCCTGCAGGAGATGGGTGCCTCAGCGGTGGGAATCAATTGTTCTACCGGACCGGACAGGCTGGTATCCGTGGTAGCAAATATGAAGAATGCAGCGAAAGTTCCGATTATTGCGAAACCAAATGCAGGTATGCCTGTAATTACCGAAAGCGGCGAAGTGCTCTATGATATGAGCAGTGTAGATTTTGCAAAGCATATGAAGAATTTAATAAAGACAGGCGCCGGTATTGTGGGGGGATGTTGTGGAACCACACCGGATTATATTAGAGAGTTGTCGGCAATATAAGATCAATAGAAATAATTTATTAGAAAAACATGTTTCTTTTGTATTAATGAAATGTGTAAAGAATTAATAGAAAAAGCATGTTTCTATTATATTAATGGAAAGCGCAAAGAATTAATAGAAAAAGCATGTTTATAGTATTAATGGAAAGCGCAAAGAATTTATTTACAGAACATAAATTCAGTGTATTAAGGGAGAAGTAAAATGATTGGAAAAATTAAGGACCAGAATGCTATATTCAAGTTGTTATTACTTGTTTTGGACATGTTAATTGCGGTTTGTTCGTTTGGAACGGCCCTGCTGATTCGTTTTGACTTGGTATGGTCAGCCGTTCCCCGTGATTACTGGATTTTTGGAATGCTTTATATGCCTATTCATATTGCAGTTACAGTCGTAGTCTTTTACATATTCCGGCTTTATCATATGGTTTGGCGTTTTATCAGTGTGGGTAGTATGATTCGTATTGGAATTGCCGTAACTATCGCCAGTGTCTTAAACACAGCTCTGAGTATTTTTCTAAACTGCCGTCTGCCGGTATCCGTATACTTCATTATGTTTACATTAAATTTTTCTCTATGCAGCGCAGTAAGAGTTTCATACCGGTTTTTCACGTATTTCAAAAACCATACAATACAGAAAAGAAAGATTATACAAAATGAAAATATCATGATAATCGGAGCCGGGCAAGCAGGATCTATGCTGATAAAGGAATTGATGGACAGTGGGCGTGTAGAGGGAAAGGTCTGCTGTATCATTGATGACAATTCCAGGATGCATGGAGATTTTATGAAAGGGATTCCAATCGTAGGCGGCAGGGAGGACATTCAAAAAGCAGTTAAAAGATATAAGATTACCATGATCATTTTTGCAATACCGACAGCCAGTTCCTTTCAAAAAAAGGAAATATTAAACATTTGTAAATTAACGAATTGTAGTTTGCGGACGGTTCCGGGTATTTATCAGCTGGTAAACAATGAAGTGCAAATCAGTACATTGCGGGAAGTGCGCATAGAGGATTTATTAGGAAGAGAACCGGTTACTGTATTGTCCGATGATGTTATGAAATATACAAAAGGACAAGTTATTATGATTACGGGAGGCGGGGGTTCTATTGGCAGTGAGCTTTGCAGGCAATTGGCAGAGCATCAGCCGAAACAGCTGATTATACTGGATGAGTATGAAAATAATGCTTACGATATTCAGATGGAATTGAAAAGCCGATATCCGGAACTTGATTTAGTTACTTTAATTGCCTCCGTCAGGGACAGCAGGCGGATGAATGCAATATTTGCAAAATACCGGCCGGACATTGTATATCATGCAGCTGCGCACAAACATGTTCCTCTGATGGAGGACAGTCCCAACGAAGCAGTGAAAAATAATGTGTTTGGTACATTAAAGACAGCCCGGGCGGCGATGAAATATAATACAAAACGTTTTGTATTGATTTCTACAGACAAAGCAGTCAATCCTACCAACATTATGGGAGCAACGAAACGCATTTGCGAAATGATAATACAATCGCTTGATAAAAAATCAAGTACAGAGTTTGTAGCGGTCAGATTTGGGAATGTGCTGGGTTCCAATGGAAGCGTTATTCCACTATTTAAGAAGCAGATAGAAGAAGGGGGTCCGGTGAAAGTAACACACCCTGAAATGATACGGTATTTTATGACGATTCCTGAGGCAGTGTCACTGGTGCTGCAGGCGGGCACTTATGCAAAGGGTGGTGAAATATTTGTATTGGATATGGGAGAGCCGGTCAAAATACTGGATTTGGCTGAAAATTTGATTCGTTTATCCGGCTACACTCCTTATACAGATATTCCAATTGTGATGACGGGACTGAGACCGGGTGAAAAGTTGTACGAGGAAATGCTGATGGAAGAAGAGGGTTTGCAGGATACGCAGAATCACTTAATACATATTGGAAAGCCGATACAGGTAGATGAAGAAAAACTGTTTTCTATATTGGATGTTATGAAGCTCAGAATGATGGACGATAGCAGCGATATCCGGGCGATGGTAAAAGAAATTGTTCCTACTTATCAGTATAATGGACAGAAAACACCTGAGGTGCTGCAAAATGAAATGGAAGAAGCGGCAGTGACACAGGAAAAGTCAAGCAGGACAGATTTTTTGAGGAATGAATTTGACGTTTTGAGATAGTTAATGTATAATAATACGATGTATAATAATAATTTGTGAGTATAAAATAATAGGAGTGCTATTAATGCTGAGTGAGGACTTATACGTATGAGAGAAAACGATGAAGAAATGGTGATAGATATTGGCGAACTTGTCGGAATTTTAGTCAAAAAATTGCCTTTTATTTTAATTGTGACAGTTTTTTGTGCCGCATTAGGGTTTGCAGGTACAAAGCTTTTTATAACGCCTAAGTATAAAGCCAGCGCCAAGCTGATTGTAAATAACCGCAGCGATGTCACCGAAAAGAACCTGACTGCCAGTGATATCACTGCCTCTGAAGACTTGATAAAAACATATGCGGTAATTATCACCAGCGATACGGTGTTAGACCCGGTAATCACGAAATTAGAGCTTGACACGAGTTATGAAAGTCTGGCAGACAGGATTTCTATAAGTTCAGTAAATGGTTCGCAGGTGATGGAGATTTCCATGGAAGATGCTGATCCTGAATATGCCAAAGCAATCATCCTGGCTATCACAGAAACCGCCCCTGCCATTATTGTTGACAAAGTAAAAGCAGGTTCCTGCGAGGTCATCAGCGGTGCAAGATCAACAGCAGACCCGGTATCACCGAGTGTTACAAAAAATGTACTGATAGCTGCTATGCTGGGGATAGTTTTATCAATAATGGTAATAATTATGAAAGCACTTTTAAATAATACATGTAAAACAGAAGAGGAACTCAAGGAGCTGCTGGACCTTCCGGTTCTGTGCGTGATCCCGGATGCCAATGGGGGAGGTGGGAATAAGTAATGAGTTTATTTAAGAAAAAAAAGGAAAATTCAGAAAAGAGTCTGCTTTTGGCGGACAAGCGTGCACCATTTAATTATGTGGAGTCTTATAAGACATTAAGAACCAATCTGAATTTCATTGCAAATGTAAATGAGTATAAAAAGATTGTCATTACTTCCACCGCTCCGGATGAACAGAAATCCAATGTATGTATAAATCTGGCATATATGCTTGCTGCAGCAGGTCATAAGGTCTGTGTTGTTGACTGCGATTTTCGTAAACCGGAACATCATAAAATGCTTCGGCTGGGAAGCAGGGGCAAGGGCCTGTCAGGAGTATTAAGCGGCAATAGTGAAATAAAGGACGCACTTTTTTGGGTCAAGGACATTGGAATCTATTCTCTGCCCTGCGGGCCGATACCGCCCAATCCATCCGAATTGATTGCAAGTCCCAAAATGGAAATAATATTTTCTGCCCTGGAGCAGAGTTTTGATTATGTCATCATTGATTCGCCGCCGGCATCTGTAGTTTCTGATGCAATTGCCCTGGGACATTTGGCAGATGGCGTGTTGTTTGTTGTAAAACACGATTACATGGATAAAAAACTGATCAAAGCGACAAAAGAAAAATTAGAACAGAATGAGATACGCATTTTAGGAACAGTTATGACAGGCTATGACGTTTCTAAATCTTCAAAGAAGGGCAGCAATTACATTTATTCATACGAATATGTATATGGAGAAGAGGATGATTGATTTACATTGCCATATTTTACCGGGTATAGATGATGGACCTGGAAACTTGGAAGAGGCGCTTGTACTTTTGAGAGAGGAAGCGAACCAGGGGATTCAAAAAATCATTATGACACCGCATTTTCGTCCGGAACAGGATTCACTCGAGTCCTTTTTAAAGAACAGGGAGGAAAGCTTTCAAAGAGTATGCCGGCAGGCAGAACGGATGGAGCTTTCTTTAGATTTGCAGACAGGTGCGGAGATTTATTTTTCTATGGAGCTGGCTGCACTGGATCTGAAGCCGCTTTGTCTTGGCAGCACGGATTATCTTTTGATAGAGCTGCCGACTGATTATCATCCTTATGGAGTCAGGGAAACCTGTTACCGCCTTCAGCAAAACGGTTATCTGCCTATCTTAGCACATGTAGAAAGGTATTCCTATATAAGAAGGAATCCTGTCTGGCTATATGAACTGGTATGTGCCGGGAATCTGGCGCAAATCAACGCCGAAGCCTTATTCAATGATAAGAAAACAAAACAATTTGTAAAAAAGCTTCTTAAATGGGGAATGGTTCATTTAATTGCAACTGATACCCACGGTACCGGGAAGCGTCCGCCGAGGCTTAAGGAAGCTTTGGATATTATTGACAGAGAGTGTGGAACTGATATGGTCAATGCGTTAAAGAAAAATGCGGAAAAAGTATTTTGCGGTAAGGAGTTTTATTTACCCGAGCCGAAGAAACCTGAAAATACTTTTGGAATATGGAGATAAAGCAGAGGTGATGATGTGGCAATTGAGGTGAAATATTATAATGATGATGAAAAAGAAGCTTTAGAAAATAATAATTTTAATAAGCATAAAAAAGGCAGAAAATCCAAAAACAGGACGAAAAAGGGAGGGCGCAGAAGGGTTATTACTATTTTGATCTTTACGCTGTTAGCCGTGGGACTTATAGTCCTTGCCGTTTTGTGGTTTTCCGGGTCTGACATTTTGAAACTGCCGAAGAAGGTTCAACAAACAGGTAGTGCAGATGTGAAAGAGACGATCGAAGAAACGGATTTGGAGAGTGAGACTGAGAATAAGGCAGAATCAGAGACGGAATCAGAGACGGCATCTGTGATGGGATTGAATGATACGATTCCAGGAGATGAATGGTATATGCTGCTTGTGAATATGGATCATCCCTTACCGGAAGATTTTACGGTGGATTTAGCGGTGGTGGACGACCGGGGAAATGAAGTGGATGAGCGGATTGCAGATGATCTGGAGCAAATGCTTGAGGAAGGGAACGGTACCGGGTTGCAGCTGGTGATTAGTTCTGCCTATCGTTCCGTGGAATTTCAGCAGACACTATGGGATAAACGGGTTAATCAGTATATTGTTGAGGGGATGACTCAGGAAGAGGCGGAAGAGAAAACTTTGGAATCGATCATGTATCCTGATTGCAGCGATCATAATACGGGTCTGGGCGTTGATATTGTATCAGTGACCAATCAGAAGATGGAGGACGACTTTGCAGAGACTGCGGAGGCAGAGTGGCTGGCTGCAAATGCGTGGAAATATGGATTTATTCTACGGTTTCCGCAGCTGAAGGAAAGCATTACCGGGGTTAAGTATGAACCGTGGCATTATCGGTATGTGGGGAAAGAGCAGGCGAAGATTATTTATGAGAGGGGTTTGTGTCTGGAGGAGTATTTGGAGCAGTAGAATAACATCATTGAGTTTGTATTAAAAGTGTTGGGGGGGGGACGCCAAGAATCCCTGCCAACTATCTTATGCGAACCGGACTCCTTCGGCGGTCGTTCGGAGCCCCTTATACCAGTCATCACTCGGGAATGCCCTCGTGACTCCTTGGGTCTCCTCTCTCCCTTACGCTGCTTTGCAGCTACCCTCATACACCGGATTTTTCGCATAAGATAGTTGGCAGGGATTCCTGGCTGTTTTTTCAAAACATTTTAGTCTCGTCCTTATTCATTCGTCCTCATTAATTAAATCATGCTGTGTCAGGTGACCTATACTGAAATCACTACAGAACATCTCATATTTTGCGTCGAATATCAATCAAATTCCCCAACATATTCATAGCTGGCATGCTCACTATGGTAACAGAATAGTGGCTTTTTGTGTATAAAGAATTTGAAATGCGCACTGCATGCAACGTTCTCGAAAACCGTGCGGGTCATTTGCCCCTGATTTGGAGCAAGAAGTTTTTGTCCATGATCTCCTTTTACTTCAATCTCCAGTCGGTATTTTCCTTGCTCCAAAAACAGTCTCTTTTCATCGCAGTATTTTATCTTCACGCCCAGATATGTCGCCAGGCGGTACTCTTTGCCTTTGTAGTATACGATGCAGATACATCCCTTGAATTGCATTCCCATAAATGGAATATCCGCAACGGAAGCGACAATTGAGCATTTTTCTTTAAAAGCATTGCATTGTACCCATAGGTAAGATTTGGGGAACGATGTGCCGCTGTCTTTTTCGATGTATCCGGTACCGCCGTTGAAATTCAGAATTTTACCGTCTATATTTACATATCCTTCCAGTTTGTGATGGAGACTGAGAATTCCATGTCTGCATTCCATAGGAAGGTATTTAAAAATCCCCATAATATCATATTTGATTGGAGTAATGCTTTTATAGCTTATATCCCCATAGATAGAAGTACCGCCTCTATGAATGTCCAGATGGATTCCATTTTTTGAAAATTCGCATTTACCCAGCCGCAGTACTCTTCCTTTCTTAAAAGCGGCAGCCGGGTAAGTAAACTGGTATGCGGCGTGGGCAGTAATGACCTGAATAAAAGCAAGGTTATGGGATTTACCGGGAATAACTGACAGTACATGTTCCTCTTTTTGGTGTTTGAAATAAAAGCCTTCAAAATAATTACTCAATGTTAATATCTCCCATTGCCGGATTATCAATGAGTTTTCCGGTTTCTTTAAATCTGGATCCGTGACATGGGCAATCCCATGTGTGTTCCAATTGATTCCATTTCAAGGCGCATCCTAAATGGGGACAGCGCTTTTTCGTGAATTGCAGCAGATTTCCAATTGCAGTACATCCGTTTATGAGTAACTGGGGTTTCAGAATACTCCTGTGAGGAGAGAATACTTCTGCAAGCGGGTTTTCCTTTCCTGCCAGCATATCCGATAAAATCATTGCGGACACCATGGAAGATGTCATGCCCCATTTGTTGAATCCGGTCGCAACGTATAGATCATGCGTATTTTTGGAATAATGTCCGATGTATGGAATTCCATCCAGTGTCATGCAGTCCTGCGTTGCAAAATTATACTTTTCAGCTGCTTCAGGATAAGCTTTATCGGCAAAACTGCGAAGCACCTGCCAATTTCCTCCCTGTTTTCCGGTTTTGTGACTTCCGCCTCCAATGAGCAGCAGGTCTTTGTAATTTCGAAAGGAGAATCCACTCTTATCTTCATCCAGATACATGCCGCCTACATTTTCGGCATTTTCTAAAGCGATTACATAAGAACGGTGCTGGTACATCTTTAGGAAATAACTTCCATGAGTATTCAAAAATGGGAAATGAGTAGCAGCGATGATGCGCTTTGCCGTAATTCTGCCTTTTGCTGTGATTGCGGTATTTTCCTCAATGGCTTCAACGAATGTATTTTCATAAATATTGAGATCCTTTGAAATTTCGGCTATAAACTTCAACGGATGGAATTGTGCCTGGTGCTCGAATTTGACAGCGCCTGCCACATCAAACGGAAGAGGAATGGAATGAACAAACGCAGCGTCCAGACCCAGTTTATTAACGGCTTCCACCTCTTTTTCTATAATGGAGCGATCATTGCGTGAATATATAAATGCGTCTTTTTCTTCAAAATCACAAGATATTTCTTTGCATATAGTTTTGAATTTGGAAATGGCAAGCTGATTTGCCTCCAAATACATCCTGGCATGTTCCATGCCGGAATTTTTTATGATCTTGCGATAGATCAAACTATGCTGAGAAGTTATTTTTGCAGTAGTATTTTGGGTAATGCCGCCGCCAATGTGGTTTCCCTCTGCTAAAACGTAAGAGATGCCGGCTTCTTTTAGGAAATATGCGCACAGAATACCTGCCATACCGCCGCCAATAATTAATACATCTGTTTCTATATTCCCTTTTAAGGAATCAAAGCCTGGAATATTTGCGTCTTCGTTCCAAATAGATTTCATATAATATCACCTCAAATATAGTATTGCCAGGCTTTATTTAATTAACACTGTTAAAATTAAAATTGAAAGAAAAATTAGTTTATGCTATGCTGGTTGAAACGGGTATGAATGAGGAGATAATATAGGATAATGCACATAAATATATTCAATTTGGAGGAAATGACGATATGAAAAAGATTATTTTGGCATCGGCATCACCCAGAAGAAAAGCACTTCTCGAACAGATAGGGATTCCATTCGAGATTGTGGTCAGTAATGCGGAAGAAAACATTACTAAAAAGAGACCGGGTGAAATTGTAGAGGAATTATCTTATATAAAGGGCAGAGCGGCAGCTGAATCCTATGATGGGGATGCGGTTATTATTGCTGCCGATACAATGGTGGCTATAGGGGATGAAATACTTGGAAAGCCTAAAGATGAAGCAGAGGCAATGGATATGCTGAACTGTTTACAGGGGAAAACCCATCAGGTCTATACGGGTGTAACAATCATGCTCAAAGAGGGGGAACAGGTGCAGTCGGAGACTTTCTGTGAGAAAACAGATGTTACTATGTTTCCTGTGAGTCGGGGAGAAATAGAAGATTATGTAGCTACGAAAGAACCGCTGGATAAAGCGGGAGCGTATGGAATCCAGGGGGGTGCAGCTGCATTTATTCGGAAGATAGACGGGGATTACAATAATGTGGTGGGACTGCCTGTTGGAAGAGTGTATCAGGCTTTGAAGGGATGGATGAAGTGAAAGAGGTGGTTAAAGCCTGTAAAATGTTGACTTAGCAAGTATATTCTGCTACAATATATTTAACAAGACAGCCGGAGGATAGCTCAAACCTATCCGTTCCGGTAAATATAAGAGTTTAGAAATAGCGCCTTACTTTACCAGAGGAGGGCGCTACTTCTTATTTTTCATACCAGGGATTGATACAATTAATCCAGCAACAGCTATGATAATCATAAATTCTTCATATGTATTCATAAGCATCATCCTTTCCGCAAGACTCGGAACGGATGGCATGTACGCCCTACCGGCTGCCCGGTTAAATATATTATATATTGACATTTAATCTGGTTTGCTATAAAATAAAAATACAAAAGGTAGTCAACTCCACAAAGTGGCTTCCAAGTTGTTTGATAAAATGACCATCTAACTTGTCACGGCGAGGTGGTTATTTTTTGTTGTTTTTGTTGTTTGTAAATACTAAGATTGCCACGATCAGCATTACAGTATTAATGATCAATGATAATTCTTCATATGTACTCACAAAACCACCTCCTTTCGGAAGTGGAAACCACCTGACAGATTGACTACCTTACGATATATTATCATATTATACATAAAAAGTAAATGATAATATTTTTAAGTGATATATAAATAATTTTATGCACCATTTTTATTGTTTATATATACTAAAATTACCAAAATAAGTATAGTAGTATTAATATGTCAGGCAAGCTTAAGAGCCGCTCGCAGCAAGTAAGCCAAGGCGTACTCGAGTATATAAATACAGCGAAAATTAAATATTCATATGGAAGAGCATATACAGCGTACTATATAAAAGGACAAATATATCGGTAGAGAGGGAAAAAAGGAAAAATGGCAAATCAATGCTATGACAATCGTGAATTATCATGGATGAAATTTAACGAAAGAGTATTGGAAGAGGCCGCAGATAAAAACGTTCCCTTATGGGAGCGGCTTTCTTTTACTGCCATCTATCAGAGTAATCTGGATGAGTTTTATATGGTGCGTGTAGGTTTTCTGCATGATCAGATGCTGATTTCAGAGGAAATACGGGAAAATAAAACCGATATGACCTGTGCGGAGCAGATGAATGCGATTTTACATAGAACGAAGGAATTAGGAGAACGGTGTGATATTGTTTACAATGAAATTATGGATGAAATGAGAGACCGGGGAATTGAGCTGATACATTTTGAAGATTTATCAAAAGATGATAAGAGCTATATGGAAGCATATTTCCAGGCAGAGATTTTGCCGCTGATTTCGCCGCAGATTGTGGGCAGGCGGCAGCCGTTTCCGTTTCTGAAAAATAAAGAAATCTATGTCCTCATATCATTGATGACCCGGAGCAGTAATGCAAAAATGGGAATCATACCATGCAGCGGATTATCAGAACGCCTGATTGAAGTGCCATCGGATAAGAAACGCTTCTTATTGGCAGAAGAATTGATTTTGCATTTCGCCCCGGAAGTATTTGAACGTTACCGTGTGAAAAGTAAAGCCTTGATCCGTATTACCAGAAATGCGGATCTGGAGGAAGATGAAGCAATGTATGACGAGGACATGGATTACAGGGATAATATGAAATATATAATCCGCCTGCGTAAGAAGTTATGTCCGGTGCGTCTGGAGATTTTCGGAGTATTGGACCGCGGGGCCTTAAAAGGAGTTTGTAAGCATTTAGAATTGTCAGAAAAGCAGGTGTTCATTTCGAAAATGCCGTTAGACTTATCATTTGTATATCAAATTGGAGATATTATACGTAATCGCCCTCAGCTGTTTTATCCAAAACAAACGCCACAAAAATCACCTTTTGTAGAACCGGATATTTCCATGATGGATCAGATAAGCAAGAAGGATATATTGCTTTCCTATCCTTATGAGAGTATGAGGCCATTTCTGAGGCTGTTGGAAGAAGCGGCTGAGGATGCGTCGGTGATTTCCATTAAAATGACCTTATACCGGGTGGCCAAGAACAGTAAAGTTATAGAGTCTTTGGTTGAGGCGGCGGAAAATGGAAAAGAAGTAGTCGTATTGGTGGAACTGCGTGCACGATTTGACGAAGAAAATAATATAGAATGGTCCAGATGCCTGGAGAATGCCGGCTGCAGGATCATCTATGGGCTGGATCGGATCAAGGTCCATTCAAAGTTGTGTCTGATTACCAGAAAAATAGAAAATCAAATAGAATATATTACTCAGATCGGAACAGGTAATTATAATGAAAAAACGGCTAAGATATATACGGATCTGACGTTAATGACAGCTTCCCGAAGCATTGGAGAAGAGGCTGCCAAAGTGCTAACCCGGCTGGCGCTTGGGGAAGTGGTAGAGAGCAGCCGGCATCTGCTGGTAGCGCCCAAATGCCTGCAGAATAGAGTGTTGGAGATGATTGAGCAGGAAATTAAGATGGCGAAGAAAGGAAAACCATCCTATCTTGGATTTAAAATTAATTCACTTACCGACAAAACCATTATTGATAAGCTGATTGAAGCATCCGTGGCAGGTGTGAAAATAGATCTGGTGGTGCGCGGTATCTGCTGCCTGATTGCGGGAAGTCCGACGAAGACGCATAATATCCGGGTGAAAAGTATTGTGGGAAGGTACCTGGAGCATTCCCGTATCTATATTTTTGGTATTGGAGCAAGAAGGAAGATATATATTGGATCTGCGGACTTTATGACCCGAAATACACTTCGCCGGGTGGAGGCTGCGGCACCTGTGAATGATAAAAGCATACGGGAAAGAATAGAAGGAATGTTTGACAAGATGTTGGAGGATAATGTGAAGGCGTGGATACAGAATCCGGATGGTACATATCGCAGAACAGTGGGAGGAACAGAGAGGGTTGATGCTCAGGATACTTTTTTTGCTATGGCGTATGAAAATAATGTTTTGAGATAGACGGTTTCGTAGAAGGAGGGGTGGATGTTTTGAAATGATTTAAGCATGCAGGCTGTCAGGACGCCGCTGTGGGAGGCGATATGCTTCACGCAAACAGGGCAACGCTCTGGCGAACTAACGGCTAACTACGACCAAGTCGATGCCCAGGAAAGCCTGGGCACCAAGGTCTGCGTAAGCCGTGGATTTCGCCGCCGCTAAAGGCGCCCTTTGATGTTTACGTGAAGCATATCGCCTCCCACAGCGGCTGTTTTTTGGCAGTGTTTATGTTTTGTGCGAATTAACTTTGTACTTTTAAAATATGCACCCAATGTGTATTCTACTGCATCTGACTAAAAGTTTATCCTTGTAAAATATGACATTTGTGAGGTATAATCATATCATATCTGTATGTAACGGCGAAAAAGATTGTAATTAAATCGATAGTAACAAATTAGGAGGAATCACCTATGAAATTAACTTCAAAGCAGAAAATAAGCAGACTTGTAGACGGGATATTGGAAAGCTACGAAAAGTATCCAATTACCTGCAATATAGATTCCAAAAGCCGGCTGAACCGGGATACGATTCTGGAAATTTTGGAGATGCTGCGTCGGCTTCTTTATCCGGGATACTTTGATACGAGGAATATAAAGAGCAGTTCTATTGAGTACCATGTGGGTGAGATGCTGGAAAATATCCAGTATCATCTGACGAAGCAGGTGATAAAAGCACTCCGGCATGATCCGGCTTATGTGACAAAAGACAGGGAGGAAGCGTATGCTCAGGCAGAGTGTATCGTTTCCCAATTCTTAAAGAAAATACCGGCAATGCGTGAACTGCTGACAGCGGATGCGCAGGCAGCCTATGATGGAGATCCGGCTGCATTCAATACGGATGAAGTGATTTTCTCCTATCCGGGCTTATATGCGGTTTCCGTAAACCGGATAGCTCATGAATTGCATTTATTGGGTGTTCCGCTGATCCCGCGAATGATGACGGAATATGCACACAACCTGACCGGAATAGACATTCATCCCGGAGCGACTATAGGCCATCATTTTTTCATAGATCATGGTACCGGTGTGGTTATTGGTGAAACGACGAATATTGGAAACTATGTAAAGATTTACCAGGGCGTTACATTAGGCGCATTGTCTACCAGGGGAGGTCAGAGTCTTAGAAATAAGAAAAGGCATCCGACGCTGGAAGACAATGTAACGGTATATTCCGGAGCATCCATTTTGGGAGGAGAAACGGTGATTGGCGATGGAGCCGTAATAGGAAGTAATGCATTTGTCACTTCTTCCGTTCCGACCCGTACCAGAGTCAGCATTAAGAATCCGGAACTGCAGTTCAAGGACCGCTCCAGCATGCGAACGGCGGAGCTGGGGCAGGAAGGATTTTTCAACAGGGTAGAAGAGGACTAGGCGCCAGAGCGTTGCCCTGTTTGCGTGAGGCATATCGCCTCCCACGGTGGCGTCCTAATAGCAACATGGAATAAAAACCGGTGAAGATCAAATAATAATAATTCTTTTACTTTAACAATACTTATGGTACAATATGGTCTATAAGATTGTATGCAAAAGAAGTCACACGAGTTGAATATAAGAGAAGAAAGGACGTTTTATTCTATGAAGAAATACATTTGTGAAGTTTGCGGTTATGAATACGACCCGGAGACCGGTGATCCGGATAACGGCATTGCCCCGGGTACTGCTTTTGAAGATCTTCCTGAGGATTGGGTATGTCCTCTTTGCGGAGTAGGAAAAGACGAATTTGTAGAAGCGTAACAGGATAGTAGAAAGAGAACGGGGACTGTCTATTAGTGAATGTTCTTCACTGATTAACAGTCCCCATATGTAAATCAGAAATTCGACAGACAGGAGAGGTGCTGAACATATGATGCTGCAAATAAAAAACTTTTCAAAAACATACAAGGGACACAAAAAAGCTGTCAGTCATTTAGATCTGACAGTGGAGGCAGGAGATATTTATGGTTTTATCGGACACAATGGGGCGGGAAAAAGTACGACGATCAAAGCAATAGCAGGTATTTTGGACTTTGAGGAAGGGGTAATTCTGATTAACGGAAAAGACATTCAGAAAGAGCCTGTTGCCTGCAAAGAGGAGATGGCATATATTCCGGATAATCCGGATGTTTATGAGCACCTTACCGGGATACAATACCTGAATTTTATCGGAGACATTTTCAAGGTGCCGGCGAAAAAACGGGAGGAACGTATCAGAACTTTTGGCGATCAGTTGGAGATCACCAGTGCGCTGGGTGATTTGATTTCATCTTACTCTCACGGGATGAAGCAGAAAGTGGTGATCATCTCAGCCCTGATACATGCTCCGAAACTGATGATACTGGATGAGCCTTTTGTGGGATTGGACCCTAAGGCATCGCTTATGCTGAAAAATATCATGGGTGAAATGTGCCGGAATGGAAGTGCGATATTTTTTTCCACGCATGTATTGGATGTAGCGGAAAAGCTATGTAATAAAATTGCAATCATTAAAAATGGAACATTGGTAATATCCGGTGATACGGAGAAGCTGACCCGGGACGCATCCTTAGAAAGCCTTTTTATGGAGGTAATCGAACATGAATAATCATTGTCTGACACTTTTGAAAGTTCTGCTGTCAGGGCAGTTCCGGATGAAAGGGAAGCAGAGAAGCAAGATTATTTATCTGGCGGCAATGGGAGTGGTCGGGGCAGTGATCTGTATCTATAGCTTTGCCCTGGCATTTGGCATGGGGATGCTTGGAATGCCGGAGGTGATTCCAAGTTATGGGGTTGCCATTGCAAGTCTGCTTAACCTGGTTTTCACAGCTCTGAAAAGCAATGGAATTTTATTTGCATATAAGGACTATGACATGCTGATGGCGCTGCCGGTGAAAACCAGTACGATTATTACCAGCCGGTTTCTGACGATGTATGTCTGGAACCTGATTTTTACAATTTTGATTATGATACCTATGGGTGTGGGATATGTATTCTTTGCTGCACCGGGAATAGTGTTTTATCCGTTCTGGCTGATTGGGATACTGGTAGTTCCCCTGATTCCGATGACGTTTGCTGCGCTGCTGGGTGCTTTGATTGTCTTTTTCTCTTCCAGATTCCGGTATGCCAATGTAGCGAATACAGTGCTTTCTTTTGCGATTTTAATTGTGATACTGATCTTATCATTTCGTGCGGGTGAGTTGGAGAATGTCAACTTCAGCACAGAGCAGATGCAATCGATTGGTGATACGGTACTGATACAGGTACAGGGCATGTATCCTCCGGCAATGTTATTTCACAACGCAGTTGTGGGGGAGAGCTTCCTCTATTTTTTGTTATTTTCAGGTATTTCGGCAGGCTGGTATTATTTGTTTGCAAAATTGCTGGGAATCTGCTACAAACGAATAAATACGGGACTCATGACGTATCATGCACGCTCAAATTATAAACCTACACAACTGAAATCCTCAAAGCCTCTGACTGCGTTATGGAAAAAAGAACTAAAACGCTTTTTCACCTGCACTGTTTATGTGATAAACATGGGTGTGGGTGTGGTAATGGCTTTGATGTTTACGGCTGCCATCTGTCTGATGGGGATAGATAAACTGGAAACGGCGTTACAGATACCGGGGGTGGCTTCTGTAATAGTCATGATATTTCCTTTTGTCTTATCGTCACTTTTAACGATGACATCTACTACAAGCGTATCGCTGTCTCTGGAAGGAAAAAATCTGTGGATACCGAAATCCCTTCCGGTAGATACCATGACAATTTATAATAGCAAAATACTGCTGGATCTGACCCTGAAGATACCACCAGGGCTGTTATGCTCTTTGCTGGCGGCCATTTATCTTCCTATGGAAAATCCATGGATGACTGTAATGCTTTTTGTGACACCGGTGGTGTATTCAGCAGCAACTGCTGTTGCTGGAATGTACGTGAATCTAAAGGTACCCAACTATGAATGGAAATCGGAAACGTCCGTAGTGAAACAGAGTTTTTCCGCTATGGTGGGAATCTTTGGCGGGATGATTAACGGGATGTTACCGGTTTTGATTCTGCTGATGCTTCCTGATACGATGGGGACGCTCGTCACGATCGTATTTACGTGTGTGGAAGCAGCAGGCACGTGGTTACTTTACAGGCATCTGAAAGTTATGAAGTATTAGACTGAAAAAACAAATTTGCACCGGGTCATTGCCTGCGGAAATAAAGGAGTAAACATGGTAACGCTGGAAGAATTTGAAAAAATGACAGAAGATATTGTAAGCACCCTGCCGAAAGAATTTTTTCGGGAACTGAGCGGCGGCGTAATCGTCAGAGCGGAGAGAAAAATACACCCGGAAAGTGTGGGAACGGAAATGAGCATTATGGGAGAATATTGCCGAAGCCGCTATCTGGGCAGATATGTGGTGATTTATTACGGCTCATTTATGGCTGTCTATAGATTTGAGACAGAAAATGCATTAAAAGAGCGTATACGTAAAACGATTCTGCATGAATTTCGTCATCATCTGGAGTCTTTGGCCGGCGAGAGAGATCTGGAAATCGAAGATGCCAGACAATTGGCGGCGTATAAAAAGAAAAAAATGCTTGACGAATCAAAGTCTGAGTAATAGAATAGCATTTAGTAACGAATATATTTGTGGGACGCACAAATGTGTTTCGAGAAAAGACAGAAGGAATGAGGAGGAAAAAATTATGACAGCGTATAAAGAAATGAGTAGAGAAGAGCTGCAAAAGGAAAAGGCGGCCCTGGAAGCACGTTTTGAGGAAATAAAGGCAAAAGGGCTGAAGCTGGATATGTCCAGAGGAAAGCCGTCTGCAGCCCAGCTTGATCTTTCTAAGGGGATGATGGATGTTCTGGACAGTTCATCCGACTTAAAAGGCGAGGAAGGCATAGACTGCAGAAACTACGGACTGCTGGACGGTATTAAGGAAGCCAAGGAACTGTTTGCCGAAATGGCCGAAGTATCTCCGGATGAAATTATCATCTATGGAAACTCCAGCCTGAATGTCATGTATGATACGGTATCCCGTTCCGTGACGAATGGTGTAATGGGCAGTACTCCATGGTGTAAACTTGACAAGGTTAAATTCTTGTGTCCCGTTCCGGGCTATGACAGACATTTTACACTTACGGAATATTTCGGAATAGAAATGATTTCGATTCCCATGACAGCAGACGGACCGGATATGGATCAGGTAGAAGAATATGTAAATAATGATCCTTCCATAAAAGGAATCTGGTGCGTGCCCAAGTATTCCAATCCCCAGGGCAGTACGTATTCCGATGAAACAGTCCGCAGATTTGCGAAACTGAAACCGGCAGCAGAGGACTTCCGTATTTATTGGGATAATGCTTATAACATCCACCATCTGTACGATGATAAACAGGATAATCTGGTAGAAATCCTTGGGGAATGTAAAAAGGAAGGAAATCCGGATATGGTATTTAAGTTTGTATCAACCTCCAAAGTAAGCTATGCAGGAGCCGGCGTGGCTGCACTCGGAGCTTCAAAGGCCAATCTGGAATTTATAAGAAAACAGCTTTCACTGCAGACCATTGGACATGATAAATTGAATCAATTGCGCCATGTGCGTTTCTTTAAAGACTTTCATGGAATGACAGAACATATGAAGAAACATGCCGAGATAATCAGGCCTAAATTCGAAGCGGTATTGAAAGGGTTGTCAACGGAACTAGGGGAGTTGGAGATCGGCACATGGATCGAGCCCCGCGGCGGTTACTTTATTTCTTTTGATGCACTTCCCGGGTGTGCAAAAGCGATTGTGGCTAAAGCTAAGGATGCAGGACTGGTCATGACGGGAGCGGGTGCGACCTACCCGTATGGGAAAGATCCCCAGGACAGCAATATCCGTATAGCTCCGACCTTCCCGACAACAGAGGAGTTGGAGATGGCGACGGAGATCTTTGTGCTCAGTGTGAAAATAGTTAGTATAGATAAATTCCTGGCTTGAAGCGATAATTGATTGGCGGCGGGGGTTAAGGATGAAGGGGGACGCTTTGGGGGGGAGATATGAAAGAGGGAAAGATTGGAACAATGGCGCCGGACTGCTTTACCGCTGCGTCTGCGTTTTCTAATTTCCCTGCTCCTGCTCGAACCGGAAAAACCGCTCACAACTCGCACCGTTTCCTGATGGAAACGCCGCTCAAACAATGCTCGCTTGAGCCACAAGGGCTCATTTTCCCTGACCGCAGAACCAGCGAAATAAGAAAACGCTATCCTCGCTCTATGCAGTCCGGCACCATTGTTCCAATCTTTCCCTCAGCCAGGTTTATCGACCAAAGCTGATTCTGGAATCGAAAGTATCATAACTGAAATTATTTCATTTAAAACAATTTCTCCAAAAACTTTTAACCGATCCGTAAAAAAATATGACGAAGTATATTTTCAGCCAATAAACTTGGCGTGTGGAAAAGAGCAGCACCATGGTCCGAAGTCGGCATATAGCGAGTCTTGCACTTTCTTATTTCGCTGGTCCTGCGGTCAGGAAAAATGAGCCCTTGTGGCGGGGGGGAGCATTGTTTGAGCGGCGTTTCCATCAGGAAACGGTGCGAGTTGTGAGCGTTTTTTCCGGTTCGAGCAGGGGCGGGGAAATTAGAAAGTGCAGACGCAGCGGTAAAGCCGACGTAGGACCATGGTGCTGCTCTTTTCCACACTCACAACCTTTTCCACACTCACATCCTTTCAACAATTTTACTAAACATTAATTTTTTCAAAAGATTGTGAAATTTTCACCAGTATTTATTTACTTTTCTATAAGACATGTTAAAATAGGAAATAGAAGCTGGCAAAGAGAGTATGCAAAGGATAAAAATATGGGGAAAATGGGGAAAACATCGAAAAAATCATCAAAGAAATCACGGATAATTATCATTAGTATTTTTAGTGCTGTCATTATATTAATTGCAGCCATATATCTTGGAGTAGGAATGTTCTTTAAAGACCGCTTTTTACCCGGGTCGAATATAAATGGTATTGATGTATCATCTATCACCGTAGAGAAGGCGGAGCAGCTGATTGCGAATATGGTTCAGGATTATGCCATACATATTATAGAAAAAGGCGATAAGAAGGAGAGCATTGACGGATCTCAGATTAATTTTGAATATGTTTCTGACGGAGCGGTACAAAAGCTGCTGGATGATCAGAATCCTTATCAGTGGCTGTATGCGTATTTTAACCCGGAGGATTATACTATGACTGCCCGGACGACCTATGATCAGGAGCTGCTGCGCAGTGTGATGGAAGGTCTGGATGCATTTAATGAGGCTTTGATAGTTAAGTCTGCGGATGCTTACATAGAAGAAACTGCCACCGGCTATGAGTTGATAGAAGAAATAGTCGGAAATGAACTGGATCAGGAGAAGGTATTTGAATTGCTGAAAAATGCAGTGGATACGGGAGGAGATTTGGTGGATCTGGTGGAAGAAGACTGTTATCTGAAGCCGGAGGTTACATCGGAGGATGAGACGCTGAATAAAAAGCTGGCTACGTTTCAAAAATATGCGAAAATGTCAGTTACATATGATATGGGTGATGAGCAGGAGATTCTGGACAGTGTGACGATCCGCAGCTGGATGACTGTGGACGAAAAGGGCAACGTGAGCTTTGACTGGAATCAGGTGGCGGACTGGATGACGGAAATGACGGATAAATATGAAACATTTGGTAAGGATATGGACTTTGTCACTTCTCTTGGCGAGACGGTTACCGTTAAGCATGAGACTTACGGATGGCTGGTCGATGAGGCTGCGGAAGTGGAAGAACTGCTGATATTGTTGGAAGAGGGAGAGTCGGCGTCCAGAACTCCGGTTTATCTGGAAGGTGCCCAAATGAAAGGTGAAAATGACATTGGGGATACTTATGTGGAAATAGATTATACCAATCAGCGCATGTGGTTCTATAAGGATGGAAACCTTTTGGTTGATACTCCGGTAGTTACGGGAAATTCCAGTAAAAATCATGATTCACCGACAGGCATATTTTGTATCTATGATAAAGAAACTGAGGCTATTTTAAAGGGAGAAGATTATAAAACTCCGGTGGATTTCTGGCTGCCGTTTTATGATGGCGTGGGAATACATGATGCAAAGTGGCGTTCGTCTTTCGGCGGTACTATTTATAAAACGGGTGGTTCTCATGGATGCGTCAATACTCCATGGTATAAAGCGCAGATTATTTTCGATAATATTTCCATAGGTATACCGGTGATCTGCTATAATGCCACGGTTAATAGTAATGCTCCTGCGGTCAGCGTTACACAGCCGGCGGAAACCAGGAATGTAGAAGATGAACTCAGGCAGCAGGAGAGTGAGAATGGGACATCAAATGCAGAGTGAAAGAAGTCGGAGAGACTAGGATATAAATGGAGAGTGAAGGAAGTCGGAAAGACTCGGATATAAATGTAAATTGAAGTGAAGTCAGAGAGATTCAGATATAAATGTGACGGTAAAAGTGGGGGAATAGAAGATGAATATTGTGGTACTGTCAGGTGGTATCAGTACAGAACGGGAAATTTCTATCGTTTCGGGTATAAAGGTATGTAAAGCGCTTAGGGAGAAGGGGCATTGTGCGATTCTTCTGGATGTTTTTTTTGGAAAAGCAGAAATGAATATGGAAGAGGTATTTCCGAAACAATATGATGTTTTGGCAGAAGCAGAATATATACACGGTTTTGATAAAGATTTAGAGTCTGAAAAGGCTGCAAGGCGGGAATTTTTTGGACCCGGGGTTTTGGAAGTATGCAAAGCGGCAGATGTTGTGTTTATGGCAATTCATGGTGAAAACGGAGAGAACGGAAAGGTACAGGCGGTTCTGGAGCTGATGGGTATTCCTTATACGGGCAGCGGCCATCTGGGGAGTGCCCTGGCGATGGATAAAGGAATTTCTAAGCAATTGTTTTTGGAAAATGGGGTTCCGACACCTTCCGGTGTTCTTTTGCACAGGGAAGATACGGCAAGGCCTTTTAAAGAGTATCATGTGAAGCTGCCCTGTGTGGTAAAACCATGCTGCGGCGGATCCAGTGTTGGAGTTTCAGTGGTTGAAACTGAGACGGCTTTTTTAGAAGCGTTGGAAGAAACCTTTTCCTATGAAGAGGAACTCGTAGTGGAAGATTATATCAAGGGACGTGAGTTTTCGGTTGGGATTATAGACGGAGAAGCATGTCCGGTTATCGAAATTGCTCCAATCCAGGGATTTTATGATTATAAGAATAAATATCAGCCAGGCAGTGCTATTGAGACCTGTCCTGCGGAAATTTCAGATGAATTGACGAAGAAGATGCAGGAGTATGCAGTGAAGGCTTATCATGTACTGCGTATGAGCTGTTATGGGCGTATTGACTTTATGATGGATGAAAAGGGCGGTTTGTATTGCCTGGAAGCCAATACATTGCCGGGAATGACCCCAACCAGCCTTTTGCCTCAGGAAGCTGCGGTGATGGGAATGAGTTATGGTGATCTGTGTGAAAAATTGATTGAGGTATCACTTTCAAAATGACAGGGGGAATGCTTAGAATGAAAAATATGACTTTGCGTAATATTGCATCGGCATGCAATGGTATCTATTATGGAGATGAAGAAAAAAAAGATCAGGTAATTGTGAGTATTACAACAGACAGCAGGCAGTCCGAGACCGGCTGTCTATTTGTTGCGATAAAAGGTGAACGTGTGGACGGACATGATTTTATTCAGGGAGTATTTGAGAAAGGGGCACTCTGTGTTTTGTCGGAAAAAGTGCCGGAAGAGCCGGCGGGCGCTTATATATTGGTAGAATCTACTTTGCAGGCGGTGAAAGATATTGCAGAGTTTTATCGCCGGCAGCTGGATTTGAAGGTGGTGGGAATTACCGGAAGTGTGGGTAAGACAAGTACCAAGGAAGTCATTGCGTCTGTTCTGCAGGAAAAGTACCGGGTGCTGAAGACGCTGGGGAATTTTAATAATGAACTGGGGCTTCCTTTGACCATTTTCCGGCTGCGGGAAGAACATGAAGTGGCGGTGCTGGAACTGGGGATCAGTGATTTTGGAGAAATGCACCGGCTGAGCAAAATTGCACGTCCGGATGTTTGCGTATTTACTAATATTGGGCAGTGCCATTTGGAGTTTTTGAAAGACAGAGACGGTGTCTTGAAAGCAAAGTCGGAAATGTTTGATTTTATTGCAAAAGATGGAAAAATTATCTTAAATGGCGATGATGATAAGCTGGCGGCTATAGAAGAGGTGAAAGGAATAAGGCCGGTATTCTTTGGAGCACAGAGCAAGCGGGATATCTTTGCGGATGAAATTCAGAGTAAAGGGCTGGATGGGATCCGGTGCAATATCCATGCAGGGGATGAGTTGATTACCGTTCTGGTGCCGATTCCCGGGCATCATATGGTGCTGAACGCATTGGCAGCCACGGCAGTGGGTATATCTATGGGATTGTCACTGGATGAGATTAAGGCGGGAATTGAGAAGCTGGAGGCTTTGAAGGGGCGTTTTCATATCATTAAGAAGAATGGTATGGTGATTGTGGATGATTGTTACAACGCAAATCCGCAGTCCATGTGGGCGTCACTGGATATTTTGAAAGATGCCGAGGGCAGGAAGGTGGCAATTCTGGGGGATATGTTTGAGCTGGGTGAAAATGCCGGGGAACTGCACGAAAGTGTTGGGCGCCATGCATCAGAGAATCAGATTGATTTGCTGGTCTGTGTGGGAGAAATCAGCCGTCATATGGCCCTGGCGGCTGATGAGGGCGGAGGCTGCACGCAAGTTCTGCAGATACCCACTTTGGAAGCGTTATTGGATAGGCTGCCGGGTCTGATAGAGCCCGGGGATACGATACTGGTAAAGGCTTCTCATGGTATGCACTTTGAGAAGGTAGTGGAAAGACTGCAGCGGATATAATATATAAAGTTTATCAGCATCTTATTTTAGATTGCACCAAAGAGGGGGAAGAAGTTGGAGGTTTGGAAAAAGTATTCCAGTCCTTTATCAGTGATGAAATTTCAGATTTTTCAACGAATGTATATTATTCGAATCCGAGTTATTTGGAACACTCCTGTAAGGAAGGAAAATTGTTGGATTGATTTGGTGAATCGTAGGTTAAAAGTCGCATCACTGTAACGAAAATTAACTGCTGCCGGATCTATTTGGCGGTGTTTGACAGGGGTTTTCCTGAAGTATTTTGATTGACTTTGGGGATGCCCTTTTGAATCCAACTGAAACAGTTCCTTATTCGCCCAGACGTCGGTGCTGTCCAAAGCTACGAAAATCGGAATATCTCCGATGTCTTTTAGTCTTTTACACATTCCAGTAAAAGTGAATAAACAACTTGCCTCTCAAAAAGTTTTTCGCTATAATGGGTAACATATAGACTAATCTATTCCCAAAGAGCTGAAATTAGTGGTGAAGGCTCAATAAGGAATTTTACAATAACTACATCCCGGAAGTAATTTAAAGAACGTGTAAAAAGTATTTGTGCCGAAAGAAGATAAAGAATAAATTTGGGGAAGACTCCTATTGATAAGATTTTACGAGGGATATTGCAATTTATGAATATGATCATTATATTGCAGGTGGGTAAATCAAAACTTTAAGATTCAGGGAGGATAATTATATGGTATTAACAATAGAAAATATAGGTAAAGTTGAAAAAGCCACAGTAGAACTTAATGGGATTACTGTCATTGCAGGGGAAAATAATACAGGAAAGAGCACAGTCGGAAAAGTGCTTTTTAGTATTTTCAATAGTTTTTATAATATCGAGAATCAAATTAACAAAGAACGTATAGAGAATGTTGGACAAATATTGTATACGCTGTATCAAGAGGTAATGCAGAGATCAGCAAGGAGAGTAGATATTGAAGAAATTGCGTTTAATATATTAAAGGAATCCGATAAATATATAGGGAACCCTGAGCTTCTAAAAAATGATATTATTAATGCGATTATTCGGTATGATGATGTTAAACATGAAAAATATTTCATCGATATTGATGATAATAAATTATTGACTAGGATAATAGAAGTCATCAGTATTCCAGATTTGGAGATTTTTAAAATAATCCTTTCTAAAAAATTAGATGCTGAGTTTAATGGACAAATAAATAATATTTTTTCTGAAGAACGAGGAAAAATTAGTCTTGAGATTAAAGGTGAAGTTGTATTTATAGATGTATATGATAACATAGTAGAAAAAATTGATAATCAATATGATTTGAATACGGAGGTTATATATATTGATGATCCGTTTGTATTGGATGAACAGGGGTTCATAAGATACAGCTATAGATATAACTCTAATACAGATCATAGAAATCATTTAAAGTCAAAACTATTCTTTAAAGAACCGGAAACTAACATTATTAGTGAAATAATTGCATCTAATAAGCTGGATAATATTTATGCAAAGTTTAATGAAATATGTAGTGGAGAAATGATTCGAAATAAAGGTGCCAGCTATGGCTACAGGACTGGTGGAACAGATAAAGTATTAGATATTAAAAATATATCAACGGGACTGAAAACTTTTGTGATTTTAAAAACGCTTCTGCAAAACGGAAGTTTAGAGGAAAATGGTACAATTGTATTAGATGAACCGGAAATCCATCTTCATCCGGAATGGCAACTACTTTTTGCTGAATTAATTGTACTCATCCAAAAAGAGTTCAATATGCACATATTATTGAATACTCATAGCCCATACTTTTTAAATGCAATTGAAGTTTATGCTGCTAAATATGGTATTGCAGATAAATGCAAATATTATATTGCAAAGTCAAAAGGAGAGACTTCTACGATAGAAGATGTTACAGATAATATTGAAGCAATCTATTTGAAACTGGCACGCCCACTACAAAACTTAGAAAATGAGAGGTATGACAATGATTAGAGTTGAAGATTATAGTATTTTTCAAAATCATATGTCAACCTTGAAGGAAACTTCGAAAGATGATCATGATGGTAATGAGGTGTTTATGACAACATCGTTGTTGCCAGTGGTGGATTTTGATGCAGTAAAAGATGAATATATAGAAAAACTTAGAGTATGTGAAAATCCAAAATCAAATGATGCCTTGTTCGTTGATGGAGGTGGGAAATCAGTATTTATTGAATTTAAAAATGGGTACATGGATCGTAAAAAACAATTCGACGTTAGAAAAAAAGTCTTTGATAGCCTTCTCTTATTTACTGATATAATTGGCAAAGGTATTAGTTATACACGAAAGCATACAAACTACATTTTAGTATATAATGAAGCGAAGAGTTTGGAAGATGAAAAAACAAAAGTGCAGTCGTCTGAGTCAAGAGACCAAATTGCTAATATATTTATGAGTAGAGGGGGAAGTAATTTCATAAAATTTGGATTAGAGATATTTAAAAACTATTGTTTTAACAATGTTTATACATATACTGAGGAAGAATTTGAAAATAGATTTGTTAAAGAATATTCGGAAACTTAATAAGCACCAATGAGGGAAAAATCCATCGGTGCTTATGTTACATCCTGCATTGGCAGGCAATCACTTTTAATAAATCGTTGGTTCCTTTATATTTTAAAAAAGCTGCTTATGATTTTCAAGCATTTCCAGGATGATATTCTGGGAATAAGCCCCAAGGAATTTCCGTTCTTCTTTCGATAATTCTTTTGGATAAACAGGTTTTCCATATTCTAAAATGACGTGGCAGGGGCGGATTTTTGGAAAGTGATTTTCAAAAATCTCGGCGGAATTTGTAACTGCCATCGGTATGATAGGGCAGCCGGTCTTTTCCGCCATTTTCAGGCTTCCTTCTTTAAAGGGAATTATGGGAACCTGTGGATCTTTATTGCGGGTGCCTTCGGGGAAGATACACATGGAAATGCCGTTTTTTATCTGCTCGATCCCGATTAAGATTGTTTTCAGCCCTTCTTTGATATTGTCACGATTTAAGAACAGGCAATGCAGACGCTTCATCCAGGTGGAAAGCAGGGGGATTTTTAACATTCCATCTTTTGCCACATAACCGGTCAGTCCGGGACACCTGGAATAGGTCAGCAGGATATCAAAAAAGCTGCGGTGATTACCCACGTATAATACTGCGGTATCCCTGGGGACATTTTCGTGACCAATTACCGTTACTTTTGCTCCGGTGATCCAAAGTACCAGCTTGAATACCCCCTGTACCATTCGAAGGGAAGTAATATCCCGAAATTTTGGATTCCATTTTCCGATCAGCCATTCCAGGAACAGGATTGGAATAGACAATATTAAGTACCCAACAACTACAATTACAATAAGTATAAAACGAATCATCTTCTTAACTCTTTTCTATTTAGATTTATCTTCCGAACAATGCAGTAGTTTCTCTCAGCCACGTGGCGTGTTCCGGATGCAGCTGCTCCGAAAGATAGCGGAACTGCCAATTATCGGAAGGGGTACCCGGCGTATTCATGCGGGCTTCGCTTCCCAGCTGCAGGAGATCCTGAATTGGGAAAATAGCATATTTCGCAATACTTCCCAGACAAAAACGAATGAAATCCAGGCTGATACTGTTTCCGGCTGTATTGCCATAGCGTCGAATCTTATCTTTGGGACCTTCAGGAATATTCTGATACCAACCCCTGGTCGTGTCATTGTCATGTGTTCCGGTATAACAGATACAGTTAGTGGTGGTGAAGTTGTGCGGTAAATAAATGCTTTCCTCAAGATCCTGAAATGCAAATTGGAGCACTTTCATGCCCGGAAAGTGGAACATGTCACGCAGCCATTCCACTTCAGGAGTAATTATCCCAAGGTCTTCTGCAAAAATAGGAAGGTCATTACCAAGTTCCTTTTGGATTGCCAGGAAAAGTTCTTCCTTTGGCCCCTTTACCCACTGTCCGTTAATGGCGGTCTCTTCGCCGGAAGGTATGGACCAGTATGCTTCAAAGCCGCGGAAATGATCAATGCGCAGATAATCGGTAAGCTGTGTCTGGTGTCTGGTGCGGCAGATCCACCATTGATAGTCTTCTTTTTTATGTTCCTCCCAATCATAGAGCGGATTCCCCCAGAGCTGTCCGGTTGCACTGAAATAATCCGGCGGAACACCGGCTACACTTATGGGATGCCCTTTAGAATCCAACTGAAACAGTTCCTTATTCGCCCAGACGTCGGCGCTGTCCAGTGCTACGAAAATCGGAATATCTCCGATGATTTCTATGTTGCGAGCGTTGGCATATGTTTTCAAAGCGGTCCATTGCTGAAAAAATAAATACTGCAGGAATTTGTAATAGCCGATTTCCTCTTCCAGATCCTTTTCCCATCTGACTCGTGAAACCGGTGTGGGGTTTCGCAGATCTTCTTCCCATTCCAACCAGCATTTTCCATCATGGGCATCTTTGCCTGCCATAAATAAAGCATAATCATCCAGCCAGGATACATGCTGTTCACAAAAGGCATCGTATTTCTCCAGCAGCATTTTATCCGGAGTATGGCGAAAGGTATGATAGGCGGTATGGAACAACTGGTTTTTGAAGGTGATAACCTTTCCATAATCTACATAGCCGGATTCCCATTCCGGCATATTGTTTAAATCATCTTCAGTAATAAGTTCTAGTTCCATAAGTTGATCCGGGCTGATGAGCAGCGGCTGTCCGGCGAAAGCGGAAAATCCCTGGTATGGCGAATCACCGAAACCGGTGGGGCCTAAAGGCAGTATCTGCCACAGGTGCTGCCCGGAAGCTTCCAGAAAATCGATAAATTCGTATGCGCCTTTTCCTAAATCACCGATTCCGTATGGGGATGGGAAAGAGGTGGGATGAACCAGGATACCGGAGAGGCGGTTTTTCTTTATGTTCATGGAGTTTCTCCTTTGTTAAGTCATTTCGTTTTATTATACTGGATATGGATATAGATGTAAAGTGATTTGACAGCTTTGAGATAGCCTTATGTATACGGGGTTTGTAAGGGGGTGTCTCAGAGGATTTGGGCTGTAAGAATAAATGATTAAGCTAAAACTGAAAAATGATTAAGCTAAAACTGAAAAATGACTGTTGTTTTTATTGAATAGTTGTAGTAGAATAAAGTCTGAAGAAGTAATGATAACTTGTTTATTGATAGAAAATGGAATAATAATACATTAAATTTGTGTTAATTAGAAAAAAAGGGGGATTCTGGAGACAACCGATTGCAGGCAGCATGATTAATGATTACTTGTAAATATAGTTTATCTTCCATTTTTACATGCACATTCTAATAAGAAGATTGATGGACAGTATTCTGTTAAGCTGATAAGAACAAAACTGTGAAGGATTATACAAAAGCGTAAAAAAATACCTGTTGTGTTTGTTGAATAGTTGTAGTAAGATATGATTTAAGGAGCCATTTCGGAGTATCGTATTCTATATTTAACGAACTAATAAGATAGGTTCCTTGAATTTTGGCCTTTTTCGGCGACGGTTTTATTGACGGAAAATTATGCAGGCAGATATAGGGGTATAAGCCTAAGCGATTTAATTATCTTTGACATTTATGAAAATAATGTTTATAATATACAGCGGGAACTGGAAGTTAAATGAGGTTTTTAAAGAATACAGACCTGATATAGTATATCATGCAGCAGCCCATAAACATGTTTCTTTAATGGGGGACGCCCTATTGAGGCAATTAAGAACAATGTATTTGGTACTTAAGATACCCAACCAATATTATGGTGACTTCGAAGCGTATATGCGAGATATCATACAGAATTTAAATGATGTTTCAGAGGCAGAGTTTGTTGCGGTCAGGTTAGGCAATGTATTGGGGAGTAATGGAAGTGTGATACCATTGTTTAAAAGACAGATAAAACATGGCTAACGTGTCACAATTACTCATCCTGATGTTATTCGTTATTTTATGACAATTCCCGAAGTGGTGTCGCTGGTACTGCAGGCAGGTTCTTTTGCTAAAGGTGGAGAAATATTTGTACTGGATATGGGTGAACCGGTGAGGATTGCTGATTTGGCAGAGAATCTTATCAGATTGCTAGGTTATAAGCCAAATGAGGATATTTATATTAAGTTTACTGGACTTAAATCAGGGGAGAAACTATTTGAAGAGATGCTGCTTCTGGAGGAAGGGATTCAGGAGATTGAGAATAAGCTGATTTATATTGGGAGACCGTATTGGGGGTGGTGGTGTAGTGATGAGGAAAGAAGTAATGGAGGAAAAACATGCATAATATACCTTTTTCCCCTCCGGATTTGTCTGAACTGGAAATTAATGAAGTTTCTGAAGCTTTACGTTCCGGGTGGATTACAACCGGACCAAGGACAAAACAGTTTGAAAGTGAAATAGCAACATATTGTAACACCGAGAAGGCGGTTTGTTTAAGTTCGGCTACAGCAGCAATGGAATTGACACTGCATCTTTTGGGGATAGGTCGGGGGGATGAAGTTATTGTTCCGGCATATACATATACGGCTTCGGCAAGCGTTGTAAATCATGTTGGCGCAAAAATTGTGATGATCGACACTGCGCCAGATTCTTTTGAAATGGATTACGATCATCTGGTGGACGTTATTACAGAAAGAACAAAAGCAATTATAGCGGTTGATCTTGGTGGTGTTATTTGCGATTATGAAAAAATATTTGCTGCGGTAGAATCCAAAAAAGCATTATTTGAGCCATGTGGCAAGATTCAAACTGCGTTTGGAAGGGCGGCTGTGATCGCCGATGCGGCACATGCGTTTGGAGCAAACCGTCACGAAAAAATGTGTGGAGAAATTGCAGATTTTACTACTTTTTCGTTCCATGCAGTTAAAAATCTAACAACAGCTGAAGGTGGTGCTGTTACTTGGCGTAATATTGATGGCATAAATAATGAAGAAATTTATCGTGAATATCAGTTGTTGTCTCTGCATGGTCAATCCAAGGATGCATTGACAAAAACGCAACTTGGTGCATGGGAATACGATATTATTTATCCTGCTTATAAATGCAACATGACTGATGTTATGGCTGCTATTGGATTAAAGCAATTTGAGCGCTATCCAGCAATGTTGTCACGAAGAAAAGAAATTATTGAAAAATATGATGCTGCATTTCATCCTCTTGGAATTCAAACACTGACGCATTATGGTGATGGTTTTTCCTCAAGTGGGCATCTATATTTAACCAGGATTCCCAATATTACATCTGAGCAGCGTAATGAAATTATTATTAAAATGGCTGAGCAAGGGATCGCTACCAATGTTCATTATAAGCCTCTGCCCATGATGACAGCATACAGAAATTTGGGATTTGATATTAGGAATTTTCCCAATGCATATGCACAGTATCAAAATGAGGTTACTTTGCCACTACATACTTGTTTAAGCGACGAAGAGGTTGAGTATGTGATTAAATGTTTTGAAAACTAATGTAATCGGAGGAGCGTTCATGAATGTATACTAAATACTACAAGAGGTTAATTGATGTAATATTATCTTTTTTAGGGATTATTACTTTAACAATATTAATAATTCCAGTAGGATTATTAATTTATTTTGAAGATAAGGGTAGTATATTTTACATTGCGCCAAGATTAGGCAAAGATGGCAAAGTATTCAATATGTATAAGTTTCGTACAATGAGAATGAATGCTCCTGATTTACGGAATGAAGATGGTTCTACATATAATTCCGTAGATGATATAAGATTGACGAAAATCGGGAAGTTTTTACGTAAGACCAGCCTTGATGAAGCACCGCAAGTAATTAATGTTTTACTGGGGGATATGAGTGTGATAGGACCTAGACCTGATCTGCCGGAGCATTTTGATATGTATTTGGACAGTGAAGCAAAAAAACTCGAGGTGAGACCGGGAATAACAGGTTATAACCAAGCGTATTATCGTAATACTATTCCGTGGAGAGAGCGGATACAATTGGATATATTTTATATAGAAAATATTTCTTTTTTATTAGATATAAAAATTTTCTTTAAAACAGCGATTTCAGTTTTAAAGAAAGAGTCTGTTTTTGTTCCGGAATCTTCCTTGAAAGCATCAAAAATAAAAACATCGAAAGGAAAGGGACAAGAAAAGCTTAATATATAATTTCAAGATATGAAGGATGGAGTGTATGTTAGAAAAATATCATTTGGTTGATCTTCCGTGGGACAGTGATTATTTTGGAATAGCAGTATCCCGAGTAGATTTATTGAGTGAGTTAACCGAGGGCGAGTTTTCAGAGCTGAGAGAAGTTGTGAAGAAGTACGATTTTTTAACTATTTCAAATCCCAAGGGGCTTCAAAATAATAATCGTTTTATCTCTGAAATATTGAGTGCGTACTTAGTAGACGTAAATGTCACTTTTTCTAAAAGAAAAGTTGGTGAAGAAAGTGTTACTTGTAATAAGCAAGATTACGAAGTTGTTAATGCGGATCAAATAGGTAATCTTGATGATATTGTAAAAATAGCGGGAGAGTCATTCGTTAATTCGAGATTCTACAATGATACAAATATATCAAACGAAAAAGCTTCTCAGTTATATATCAATTGGATCAAACAATCAATTAACCATAATAATACATATTTCAGCTTATATGTAAAAAACGGTAGATGTAAGGGTTTTTTATTGTTCTCCAAAAAAAATACCGAGTGGGTCATTGAATTAGTGGCAGTTGATAAAAGTTGTCGTAACATGCATATAGGGAAACGACTTATGCAGAATGCGATTTCATTTGATGGAATTGTGGATAATGCCATCATAAAAGTAGGGACACAAATTGAGAATATCAGTGCAATGAATTATTACTACTCATCAGGATTTGTAATTAAGGATATAAAATATATTTACCATTTGTGGATAAAGTAAGTGCTTGGATAAAATATGGTAATGTATTATTTCAATAGACGTTTGCGAAGGTATACGAATGTAAATACAGGTTTTTAAAACTCTAACAAAAGGTGAATTTTATGAAAATATTATACATATCAACTGCTTTTCCTATTTGTGAAGAAGGATCGACAATTTATACAGATTTAGCAGAAGAACTGGATAAAGAAGGACATAAAATTATAGTAGCAGTTGCTGAAGGCAAAAATAAGTTCACAACAAAGATAGAGAATGAAAGGGGCTTTGAAGTCTTAAGAATAAAGGTTAATAACTACTACAATGTAGGATTCATAAAAAAGGGGTTAGCTTCAATTACTATTTCAAACAGAATGATTAAAGGATTAAGGAAGCATTTGCGTGATTATACTTGTGATTTAATCTTATTTGAATCACCACCTGTTACTATGTACAAAACCGTAAGATGGGCTATGAGACGTTTTAGATGTCCGTCATATCTTATGCTTAAAGATATATTTCCTCAAAATGGTGTGGATTTAGGAATCTATTCACGAAAAAGCTTAATATTTAAATATTTCCGAAGGCAGGAAAAAGAAATGTATTGCACCGCAACCAGTATAGGGTGTATGTCGGATGCGAACAGACAGTATATTTTAAAGCACAATAAAAATTTAGCAGAAAATAAAGTAGGTATATTTCCAAATACTAAGAAGATATGTGAGATACCTTCGAAGCCAGATGCATACATATTTAGAAAAAAGTATGGGATACCTGAATCAGCAATAGTTTTCTTATTCGGAGGCAATATGGGGAAGCCTCAAGCGTTGGATTTTTTAGCTCAAACAATAATAAAACTAAAAAATGAAAAAAACATTTTTTTTGCTATGATTGGGCGGGGAAATGAAAAACAAAGAATAAAGGACAAGCTTACGAGTGAGGGTTGCAAAAATTTTATTATGCTTGATAATATGGCTAGAGATGAATATGAGCAATTCGTCTTGGAATGTGATGTTGGGTTAATTTTATTGGATTATAATTTCACAATACCTAATTATCCTTCTAGAATACTGACTTATATGGAGTATAGTATGCCAATATTATCGGCAACCGACAAAGTTACCGATGTTAGAGATATGATTCAAAGGGCAAACTGTGGTATTTCTTGTTTTTCAAATGATTTAACTTCGTTTGTAGATAAAGTTTGTTTGCTTGCTTCCGACAAGCAATTGCGGATAGAAATGGGAAATAATGGACGTAATTTTGTAGAAAAGAACTTTGATGTAAATAAGTCAGTTAAGATTATTAATGATGTTTTGAATTGATGAAAATTATTAGATAATAATGGATAAGATAAAATGATATTTTAAAAGGGTCCCATAATAATGCTAGCGTGAGTTTACAAGTTACGTGCCTTCACAGCCTGCGGATGGCTAATTCCCTTGGTTTTATCAGCTAAAATGTATTACCTAACTTTTATTTCTGTAATATCCTTGATAATTAGAAATATA
>Ga0153929_1000045_pt1 | contig 60948 bp, 55 predicted proteins | sample TSNJ013MetaG_FD_104689 | JGI IMG/M metagenome (GOLD analysis project Ga0153929, IMG submission 104689) | Attine ant fungus gardens microbial communities from New Jersey, USA - TSNJ013 MetaG | ecosystem: Host-associated > Fungi > Mycelium > Unclassified | place: USA: New Jersey, Wharton State...
AGGTACATTTTCTCAAAAATTCTCAAACCCTATAAAAACAAGGAAAACTGCATATTTATAGCGAAAAAAGGAGCCCATATGGCTCCTTTTCGTACTTACAAGTGGCAAACTCGGGGTATAACATGAGTGTTAGAATAAATCAAAACCAACATAAATTTTGGGGATTAAAAACATGACGTGTGTTGTCATGTTTTTTGTGTTAAGATATATACGGGGTGAAAATGTTGCAGGAAAGCCGGTTATTTAAGATATTATATTATTTATTGAATCATGGAAAGGCAACAGCTTCCGAATTAGCTGAAATGTTCGAGGTATCCATAAGAACTATCTATAGGGATATAGACGCTTTAAGCAGTGCGGGTATCCCTGTTTATGCTAACAATGGCAGGAAAGGAGGCATACAGCTACTCGACGGATTTGTATTGAGCAGGTCAACATTATCAAAACAAGAGCAGGACGAAATACTATTTGGATTGCAGATTTTGGCCGCCACACAATATCCAAACACTTATGAAATATTGACAAAGCTCGGAGCATTATTTCAATCAAATGCCCAAAGTTGGATTGAAATTGATTTTTCACGCTGGGGCAGTGTTATACAAAGAGAAAAAAATCTATTTGCGCTACTAAAAACGGGCATTTTAGAAAAACGTAAAATTGAATTTGATTATTTAAGTTCTGCCGGTGTTAAGTCCAGCAGGAAAATAGAGCCTGTGAAGCTAATTTATAAAGATAAGGCATGGTACTTATATGGGTATTGCCTGGAGAAACTTGATTGGCGGCTTTTTCGTGTTTCCCGCATAAAAAACGCAGTTTTAACAGATAAGCGTTTTAATCGGACACTTGAAGAAATGGACGAGATTTGGGCAAGACCGGAAAGCTATGGTCCACTCATTGAGCTGATACTGCATTTCAAGCCGCAAGTTGCCTACCGTCTATATGACATTTTAGATGAGGATGTTATAAATAAGGAAGGCGAGATATTCAAGGTGAATGTAACATTGCCGGATGATGATTGGCTATATGAATTTTTAATGTCGTTTGGGGAAAATGTTACGATAATTGAACCTGGCTGTGTAAGAAAAGAACTTTTGGCGCGGTACGAGAGAGCTATGCAAGCAATTAGCAGTATTAAATAAATTCTGAAAGGACAATAAAAACTATGAAACTAAACATGAGAAAAGCACTTACAAAATTAGATGATCCGGTTAATTTGGAAATGCAGTTGCCGGACATAACGCTTGACACCGAAAAAATAAAGGCGATCATGATTAACGAAGTTGTACCGTATAATCCGGCTGATGATTTTTATGGCGGCAATACCCCTCCCAATTACTTAACAACGACACTGCCTTTATTTGAGAAAGCCGGTTTTAGAGCTAAATCCATTAATGATATAATCGCGGCAGGTGTTTATATCACCAATGCGGTAAAAGTTCCGAAAACGGATACCACGATTTCAAGAGAAATGATCGAAAAATGTATTCCTATACTGGAATATGAAATGGGCCTGTTTCCAAATCTAAAGGTTATTATGTTAATGGGTGATGTGGCAAAAAAGGCTTTCAACATGATTACCAAAGCGAAAACGAAGAAAAACGCCGTACCGTCCATATCAACCTATAAATTAAGAAACAGCGAATTATTTTACGAGGGTAAAAGAATTTTCCCTTCTTATATAATGACGGGCGGCAATATCCTCATTGAAAAATCGAAAGTGGAAATGGCTTCTGAGGACATTCAAAAAATGCTGACGATAATAAAATAACGATTGCTTTTACTGTCCGATATCCATACAAAACTGCCATAAGTAAAAAACAGTCATTTCCCAAAGCCCGTTAGTAAAATACCAGCTTTTCACTGATTGGATATATAAGGGTCACTGTTTATGAAATGACAATGAGCGCAACCGAATGGGTTCCCGGATAAATATTTACACGAACATACACTAAAAATTACTGTGGCAATGAGATTGTTTCCTTGCCACAGTAATGTGTTTGTGTAGACAATGATGATATACAAGGGAATAGCGATAAATGGGAATATCAGGGAAAATGCTTAATTTCTACGTTTTGAGAAGCATAGATGTGTAAATAATATTTATTTTTTAATACATAACATTTGATTACCATTCTTTTGAAACACATAGGATGTCTTAACAACTTTAACATCATATATATTTTTATAATGCTCAATAACATGTTCAGTTAATTCAGTAGGATTCCCATCCAAATCAACTATTGGTGATATACGAATTTCTTTGCTTATTCTTAGCATTTCATCAATGGATTGTATATGAAAGTCATATCCAAGGCTTGTGTACATTATAAAAATGAGAACTAAGCCCAATGTCAAAAGCATTATCAGCATAATCGGTTTTGTTGGGTAATTCATGGTAAATATATCTTCCGTCATTTTTACCTTTATCAAAATCATTCAGAAAAAGTTGCATTGCACCCATTCGTTTTTTTTCTAAATCAGCTATATCTGTGATGTCCGTCCACATATAATTTTGCTTATTTTCTTGCATTTGCTGCATTACAATATCTTTTGTCTTATATATTTGTGATTCAATTTGTTCTTTAGTAAATTGATAAATAACATCGAAAGACATAACATTATGTCCGATTTTGGTTGACTCATAGTTAAAGCTGGCGGGACCATCACCAAAACTTGCTATTTTTTTACATAAATCTGTTTCTGTTAATGAAAACAAAAGATGTGGCAAAAGCTTTAACTAATCAAATCGAACGGATTACTTACACGCATTTGAGCATATAAATTACGCTTTGGCTGTTAAGAAAAACATGTGAAGAAGAAATAATTCGTCAATACACAATATTTTGATTTTGTGTATTGAAAATTGTTGACAAGGTTAAAAGAGGCATTGACAAAAACCTTTTTAGCCTAAGACTTTTCCCCTATGCGGCAGCCTGACCACAAAGGTACTCCCTCCGCCAGGCGTATCCTCCACGGAAATACTGCCTTTATGAGCCTTCACAATCTCGGAGGCAATACCCAGCCCAAGCCCGAAATGACCTTTTCTGTTCCTTGCGATGTCCACACGGTAAAAGGGATTAAATATTTTTTTCTTATCCGCATCCCGGATTCCGATACCGGTATCTGCAACTGCAATAGAATGGCAGCCGTTACCGTACCAGGTAGAAAAAGTGATCTTTCCCCCGGCATTCGTATAGCTGACTGCATTGTGTGCCAGAATGGCCAGAAGCTGAGATATTCTTTCCGGATCACAATGGCAGGGCGGCATTGGATCCTCCGGAAGCAGTATATGGATGGCGACCTTCTTTTCCAGTGCCATCCGTTCAAAAGCCTCATAGCATTTCAGCAGCAGGGTCTCCAGTTCATAGTCTTTAAGCTGAAGCTGCTGGTTTGGATTTTGCCGGTTTGTCAAAAAGAGCATGTCATCTATGAGACGTGACATGCGATCCGTTTCATTTTCCAGGATACCATAAAAATCCGGCCGGACATCGAAAGTCCGGCTTTCGTCTTCCTTCATGGCAGACACGCAGGACATGATGACAGCCAGGGGTGTCCGGAATTCATGGGAGGCGGCAGCAATGAAGAGATTCTGCTTTTCCTGGCTTTCCGCCACAGGTCTGAGCATAAGCTTCACAAAATACCGGAAAAAGCAATACAGCAAGGAAACCGCAAGGACATCGATCAAACAAAATAAGAAGCGCTGACGGTAAATCTGGTCATAGACGGGTTTTAAGGAACGCAGGATATAAGCCTCCAGCTGTCCCTGATTTTTAGGAATATAACAATAGGAGACATAATAGCGGTCCTTCCCCATTGACAGGAATGGAACTGTATCGGGAAAGGTAAATTCCGTATGATAGGAGGCGTAGCGGGAAGAAACCTCCTCCGTCTTATGTTCTTCATAAAACGCCGTTACGGATTGATATAACAGCTCCCTGTCCTCCGTTTCGTTGAGGTTTTCATACAATAAGGAAACACCGTTGTCCCTAAGGAATACCAGATACCGGTTTCCCGCCTCCAATTTTGCCAGCCAGTCGTGGGTGATCACCTGCTGGCTTTCCAGATTGCCTAATATTGTCTTTATATCATCCTGAAAAGACTGGAACTGATTGTTTTTCAGGTTGGATTCCGCCACCAGGAGATAGGCAAGGGAAATCAGGAAAAGTATCAGGGCGGTAACTCCGGTACACAATAGTGTCAGCCGGAGGCGTACTTTTTTTAAGACGGTCATGGCGTGCTCCTTACTCGTTTTTTGTTGTGTCAAGCCGGTAGCCGACACCCCGGGCTGTGGACAGCTTCATGGCACTTCCCACGGATGCTATGCGGCGCCGCAGAAAATGAATATAATTGTCAAGGTTGCTGTCCTCTACCTCCGCACCCGGCCCCCAGATTTTCAGCAGTAGGGTGTTTCGCTGCAGGATATGGTCCGGACTTCCGAGAAATGCTTCCAGTAAGGCGCATTCCCGTTTGGAAAGGCTGCAGCTGCCGCCGGGACCGGTTAAGGTTAACTCCTCCGGACTCAGTGCCATATCGCCGCAGCGCAGTACATGCTCCAGCTCCAGTTTTCTGGGACGCCTGCTGATGCTGCGGATGCGCGCCATAAGTTCCCGGAATGCGAACGGCTTTACCAGGTAATCGTCTGCCCCGGTATCCAGGCCTTCCACCTTATCCTGCAGCTGTCCCAGTGCGGTAATCAGAATCACCGGCGTGGAAATTCCCGCCTGCCGGATTCCCCTTAATATGGTGATTCCGTCTTTCTCCGGCAGCATCCGGTCGAGGAGCAGCAAATCATAAATGTTCTGCTCGATATAAAGCATGGCTTCTCCGCCATTAAAACAACAGTCTGCGAAAATTCCTTCCTTTTTCAGCTGATAAGCCAGTAACTCACAAAGCTTTTCATCATCTTCCACGATTAAAATACGCATCATTTTTATCCCTTTAAGCACTGTTTATGCAATGCTGTACTTGATATTTCAAAATAGTAACCATTTCCCTTACATTATAACAAGTTAATCTTTAAAAATCCTCTAAAAATTTTAAAGATTTTTAGATATTACTTAAAGGTTTCTGTGGTAACCTGTATATATACTCCATCCGCAAAGAAAGATTCTCAGAATTTTCTAAGCGGATGGAGTACCAAGTCAAATACCCCGCAGCAAGCACCCCAGGGTGCCTTCTCTTCCACCTACGGTGGAATTCACCTTGCTACGGTGTATTTGCCCCCCGCGGCATTCGCCAAATGCAGGAGAAAAGCACGTGTGCCCTTTGGGTATTCCTGCACTTGGCTCATTGCTCGCGGGAATAAAAAAGCAGGAGGTTCATATGAAAATAAGAAAAACACGGAAAAAGCTGCTGTTCCTACTATTGACGGTCTCAGCAGTCCTGACACTTTTAACCGGATGCAGGGGTGGGAATGAAGAAAACCAGTCCCAGAAAGATGCTTCTGGGACCGCGGATGGAACCGGCAGCGTACAGCAGCAGGAAGCAAGCGGAGAAAGTGAAGAAAGTCATGCAAAGGGTCGTTACCTGGAACATGATCTGGAACTGCCGGAAGAGGTCAGCCGGATCTATGACATGCAAAAGCAGGAGGATGGCGGGATAGGACTTCTGGACATGACCAGGGGCTTATATGTGTCGGAAGACAGCGGAAAGACGTGGACATTAAAGGAGGATTCCTTTGTAACAGAGCTGGGAGAGGCCTATGTGACCCGTGCTGCCCTAAGCAGTGACGGCAGAATATTTGCCTGCTATGTCACGAGCGGCGGGGAGGGCCAAAATTCCTCTGGGGACGGGGAAGAGTCCGGCGGTACGGACAATGCGCCCGTGACAATTACTTATAACTACTGCCTGATTGGTTCGGACGGAACCTTTACCAAAGTGTACCTGAAAGACGAGGGGATGCAGGAAAAGCCCATGGAAAGCACGGCATTTTTATCAGACGGCACGATCCTTTTGTCATTTAAAACAACTGCCTATGCGCTGCAGCCGGATACCGGGGAACTGTCAGTCCGATTTGAAGCACAGAATAACATTGCTTCCATGCGGGAAATCGGAAATTATTTTTACGTGGTCACAGCCGACGGGATACAGTGCTTTGACTTGGAAACCGGTGTGGAAATCGTGGACCAGGTATTGGCGGAACAGTCAAAAGAATTTCTGTTGGGGGAAACAGTTGGCTCTACTGACAACTCCTATGCCCTGCTGGCCTGCGCCGGGGACATGCAGGATACCGTCTGCCTGGCTTCTTCGAAAGGGCTGTACCGCCATGTGACCGGGGGTACGGTAATGGAAGAAGCCATCAAGGGCGAGCTTAGCGCACTTTCCACCCCTTCTCTGGAGCTGCAGGGGCTGGAGCATTTGCCGGATGATTCCTTTTTGATTGCTTATACCGGCAGTGCGGGGGTATTCTTAAAGCATTATGCCTATGACAGCGAAGCTTCGGCAGTACCGGAACATAAGCTGACCGTATACAGCCTGGATGAAAACCAGGGAATCCGCATGGCGATCGTAGAGTACCAGAAATCACATCCCGACACCTATGTAGCATACGAAACCGGCATGACCGGGACGGACGGGGTTACAAGGGAGGATGCCATACGCAACTTAAATACCGCCATCTTAAGCGGAGAGGGTCCCGATATCCTGGTTCTGGACGGATTGCCGGTAACCTCTTATATGGAAAAAGGGATTCTGGAAGATTTGTCACCCCTGTTTGAGGATCAGTTGAAGGGACAGGAATATTTTGAAGATATCATTAATATCTACGAAAAAGACGGAACCTATATGGCACTGCCATCCCGGTTTCAGTTTCCCGTCATCATGGGTGATGCCAAAGTAGTTGATGCCATTACAGATTTAAACTCCTTTGCAGATGCCATGAAATCACTTCGGTCAGAGTGGGAAAGCGGCAGCCTCCTGTGGGCGTATACCGAAGAAGGGATTCTGCGCCTGCTCTATGAAATCTGTGTACCCGCCTGGATAGAAGAAGACGGAACCATAAAAAAGGAAGGACTTGTTACCTTCCTGGCCAAGGCAAAGGAAATCTACGAAATGGAAATCAAGGGACTGTCACCGGAAGAGATTGCCACCTGGTCGGAAATGATAGAGGAAAGAAAAGAATTTGCCTATTTCAAAAGTATGGGAGAAGCCGGATGGAACAGACAGTTCTTAAATGTAAGCTTTAATGCAATGGGATATCTGGAAGGAAGAAGCCATCTGATGCTGGGACTCATAAGCGGCATAGACGGGGATTACAGCAATCTGACCTCTATGGATGACCAGTTTGAACAGGAGCAGAAGATCAAGGCATTTGACGGACAGGGAAGCGGTGTCTTCCTGCCGAACACGATTCTTGGAATAAATTCCCAAGGGAGTGGAAAGAAAGCGGCATTTGAATTTGTGGCATCCGTCCTTTCCGAGGGAAATCAAGGTGTTGACAACCAGACCGGGTATCCGGTACAAAAAGCGGCATTTGATTCGTTTTTGGAAAATACCTACTACGGTCCGGATAATGAGGATTCTGAAATGTATTCCACCAGCTGGAGTTCGGAAGACGGGCAGAGCGGCGGCCTGACTATCAGGTGGCCCAGTGAAGCCCACCTTGGAAACCTGAAGACAATGGCAGAAGGGCTTACCACAGCTTCCATTACGGACTACAACTTAAGAGATGCCGTCCTGGATCTGGCACCGGATGCCTTAAACGGAACAAAAGATGTGGAAAGCGTGGCAAATGAAATCATTAACAAAATGCAGATATATCTTTCGGAATAAAAGAATCTGGTTCTTACTGCCCAGTCTCTTAGGGGTAGGGGTGTTCGTGCTGATCCCTTTTCTGGACGTGGTGCGGCGTTCCTTTACCGGTGCGGTGGGAGGCGGCTTCGTGGGACTTAAGAACTATGCAGTGGTATTTCACAATCAGGCATTTTTGCTGGCCGTAAAAAATACCCTGCGGTTTGTGCTGGCCTGCCTGCCCCTCCTGATCCTTTTGTCCCTTACGGCGGCGGTTTTCCTGAGCAGGCTTGACAACATACGGATTTTTAAAACCATGTATTTACTGCCGATGGCAGTTCCGACGGCAACCGTGGTGTTGATCTGGAAGCTCTTGTTCCATAAACAGGGGCTGCTTAACAGTCTGGCTGCAGGTGCAGGGGGAAGAACGGTGGATTTTATGGGTACAGATGCGGCTTTCTGGGTCCTGGTCATAAGCTATATCTGGAAAAATTTCGGATACACGGTCGTACTCTGGCTTGCCGGCATATACAGCATTCCGGACAGCATGCTGGAAGCGGCAAGGGTAGATGGAGCCGGGGAATGGACCTGCTTTTTTAAAGTCGTTTTCCCGAATCTGAAGCCCGTATTATATACGATTACGGTGTTTTCCTTTATTAACTCCTTTAAAGTGTTCCGGGAGGCATACCTGGTGGCCGGCTCCTACCCACAGGAAAGCATGTATCTGATGCAGCATCTGTTCAATAACTGGTTCTTAAACCTGGAGCTGGATAAAATGGCGGCGGGTGCCGTCCTGATGGCCATTGTCCTTACGGCCGCAATACTGGGCCTGTCCGTTCTCTGGGAAAAAGAAAGCTGAAAGGCATAGTGCTATTGTTCCGACAGCAGGTATACCGGGCGTGAAACATAACGACTCACATCGGATGAAAAGGGTGGAATGGAAAATGAAACGAAATACGGTCATAAAAATAATACTGGGCTTGGTGGCAGTGGTCATAAGCCTTCCCGTATACCTGCTCCTTACGGGTTCCCTGCAGAGCAATGTGGAGCTTACGCAAAGCTTGCGGCCCGTACTGTCGGACGCCGCCGGCATGGCAGGGTTTCACCTGCTGCCGAATCATCCCACCTTACGGGGATATGTGGAGCTGTTTTTTGACAAGCCTGAATTTTACATGGCATTTTTCAATACGATGAAAATCGTCCTGCTGACACTGGCAGGTCAGCTGTTGATTGGTGTTCCGGCAGCCTGGGCATTTGCAGCCTTTACCTTTCGCGGCAGGAAGCTGCTGTTTACCCTCTATATCATATTGATGCTGCTGCCCTTTCAGGTAACCATGCTGTCTTCCTATCTGGTATTACAGAAAATATCCCTGACCAACACCCACTGGGCCGTCATCCTGCCGGGCATATGCTCCACCTTCCCCGTTTTCCTGATGTACCGCAGCTTTTGTGCCATTCCGAAAGGTCTTTTAGAGGCGGCGGTCATCGATGGGGCGGGCGAGGTACAGATATTTTTCCGCATCGGCATACCCCTGGGATCCGGCGGTATCCTCTCCTGTTTCATCCTGGGCTTTCTGGAATATTACAGCCTTGTGGAGCAGCCCCTTGCGTTTCTAAAGGACAAGAGCCTGTGGACACTGTCCCTGTACCTTCCGGAAATCGGTCTGGCGCAGGCAGGATATGCTTTTGCGGCATCCATGGCCGCCCTGGCACCGGCATTGTTTGTATTTTTGTTTGGGCAGGAGTATCTGGAAAAAGGGATTATATCTTCGGCGATAAAAGAATAGGCAGGTGGGAGTCATATATGAAAATAAAATTATTATTGGATAAAAATATGAATGTGTTACGTGCCAATCAGCGCAGGCTGCTTCGGGCAGCAGGTATATATTCTGGATTTTTCCTGTTATGTTACCTGATATCAAGAGGAATCTACAGTGCCGGTCTGCCCCAGGTTACCACTGAATATGGCTCGGAACGGAAACTGGGCCATACGGTGGAGACGGAAGGCAGGGTGGTCAGCAACCGGGAACTGGCAGTGACAGCGGAACCCGGGCTTTTGATTTCCTCCCTGTTGGCGGAGCCCGGACAGCAGGCAGAACCGGGCACGCCGCTTTTGCAGCTTGACCTGGAATATCTGGACAGGAAGATCGAGACCCAGGAAGGCGAAATCAAAAAACTGGAGCTGCAGATACAGGCAATGGAAGAAAACGAAACCGTCTCGGATCGGCAAAAGGAAACAGACAGGCAGAGAGCGGGGGAGGATTATGCCAATGCTGCGGCAAATGCCGACCGTGCTGTCGGCCAGGCACAAAGCGCCCTGGAACAGGCAGCAGAGGAATTAAGCAGTCTTGGAAACAGGAAGGACTATATCAGCCGCTCAAAGGAGCAGGATCCGGCGCTTTTGGCATTGAAAGAGAACGTGGATAAACAAAATGCAGAATATCAGGCAGCGACTTCTGATGGTACGGATAAAAGCGAGATCAAGATTAAAAAGGAGGCCTTAAAGGAAGCCAAAGAGACCCAAAAAGCCTATGAAGAGCAACTGGAACAAACCCTGGGCGCGGAATGGGAGACAAAAAAGAACCAGCTGGAGCAGGCAGTGTCAGACTGTGAAACGTCAGTCCGGTCCGCTCGGGAGGAGAGGGCAGCCAGCCTTCAGGCGGCAGCAAGGGGAATGGAAGATGCAGGGAGAGAGGCAGCGGCCGACAGTGCTCCTGCCGTTGCGGAAATGGAGCTGGAGGACATGAAAAAGCAATTGACACGATATCAGAAATTAAAAGAATCCGGTGGCACCATAACTTCTGAACTGGAAGGTGATATTACCAGGATCAATGTGGCTGCGGGGGAACTGACCGGGGAGACTGCGATCCTGATCCTGTCAGACAAGGCAGAAGGATACCGGTTTCTCGCAGACATTACAGAGGAAGATAAAAAATATATAGAACTGAATGATACGGCCACCGTTCAGTTTAGAAACGGTACATCCGTCGATATGCCCATAGATGCCATAGAGGAAGACCTGGAATCCGGGACATACCATATTTCCGGCCGGATTGACCAGAATGTGAAGCTGGGGGACAGCGGTACCCTGACCGTTCAAATCAGCAGCGAACAGACCAGTTTTTGCGTTCCCCTGGAGGCGGTTCATAGAGACATGACAGAGCACTATGTACTGGTTGCGGAACCAAGGCAGTCGATCCTGGGGGAACAGCTGTATGCCGTAAAATATACAGTCACGGTCAAGGATCAGAATGAGATGTATGCTGCAATCGGGGGTTCCGTTTTTGGGGATCAGAAGATCATTCTCTCGTCCACGAAAATGGTACAGGAAGGCGATACCATACGCCTTCTGGAAAATTGAAGCTGAAAAGGGGGCGGATTCTGGCCGCTGCATTGCTTGCAGCCTTCCTCGTCTGCCTGCCGAATCTGAACAACCGCTGGAACCTGGCAGTATACAGAGGGAAGTTTTATGATTTTTTCATAACCAATCCGTATGCCACGGAAACGGCTGGCACCATGCAGGGAATTTCCTGCCTTCAGGCAGAAGAAATACTGCAAGGAGGCGCAGATGACGATGCGGCTGTTCCGGTCGTTTTCTATAAAGTGCTTAAGGGGCAGATGCTGACCAATCCGGAGTTCGGGCGCAGCCGCAGCGGCACTGTCTATGAAATAAAAGGAGATTCCTGCCTGTTATTCCCGGAGGGATTTCCCCTTGCTTTGGAGGATACGGGCGGATGCCTGTTAAGCAAGAGGCTTGCCTATGAACTGTTCGGTGATGTCCGGATAACCGGGACAACGGTATCCTTTGGCGGTCGTGAATACATGGTGCGGGGTATCCTGCAATCGGAAGAGAAGGTATTTGTCCGCCTGCTGACGGAAAAGGATGCAGTCATGGACCGCCTCATCCTGAAGGCGGGCGGTTACCGTATGAAGGAGCAGTATAAGGAGAGGCTGGGCCAGTATTACGGGCTTACACTTGAGGACAGACCGACCGCGTTCCAGCGTTTTCATATTACAACTGATATGCTTCCCAACCGGATGTCTGATTTTTCCGAATGGGTGAATTTATTTGAAAAAATAGGGTGTGATTGAAGATATTATGTTTTTTGGCGAAGGAGTCCGGTTCGCAGAAGATAGTTCCGCGGTGGTTCCTGGCGTCCTCTTTAGCCACTCTATTACACTACTGTGGCGTCCTGATAGCAACAAGTATAAACTCACACTTTTATAATATGCACCCCTCAGAATAAAGAATCTTAGACAATTTTACAACCATTTGTTATAATGGTAAAATATACTATATACGGAATGGGTAGACTTTATATTAGCAGAAGGGGTAGTGGTTAAGATGGATTTCATTTTTGGTATTTTGGGAATAGTCGGTGGATTTCTTTGCGCTGTTGGCGATATACTATTTGACTTAAAAGGTAAGAACAACGTAAAGTCTGGTCCCGCCAACATTATTGACAGCAACTGGCAGATAATGTCCGAATGGAGATTCAGTGTCTCAATTTGGACAGCGGCTTTAGGTGTACCGCTTTACCTGCTGGGCTTTTTAGGAATGAGCAACCAGTTAGCGCAAAGCAACGGTGCTGTTGCGGCAACCTTTTTGTTCTTTGCTGTTTTTGGTGCTTCTGGCGGTTTATTTATCCATGCAACGGTCTGCTTCTTGCCTATAATCAGCAAAACACTGACCAAGAATGGAGTAAGTAAAGATATAATAGATGCAACATGCACCAAGATTTATAATGCTGTAAAAATCCCTTTGGTAATCATGTTTTTCAATCTTGTTATTGCCACCTCGCTTACATTGATTTATGCTATCATTAAGAATTATCTCAATGTGCCATTTGTTTTTGTAGTTATTAATCCTCTCGGATTAATGCTTTTAGGGTGGTTATTCCGCTTAATCAATAAGCGGGCTTTCAGTGATTTGCCGGGCATTATCATGCCAAGTGTTGGTATAGCTATGATTGGGCTTATGACAGCCATTAGCGCATATCACTGATGATGCTTACGGTGAACAAATTACTTCTGCTGACAAAATAAACGGTTGGGCGGTCATTAAAAGAAATTCCTAAGACAACTTACGCAGTGATGCGATTTCCCAAAAGCAAAGATATTAACGAGGGAGGCAAACAATGTTCAAAATAGGCGAGTTTTCTAAATTAACGCAAGTATCAATCCGTATGTTAAGATATTATGATGAAACAGGGTTGTTAAAGCCTGCGGATACCGATAAATTTACAAATTACAGGTTATACACTGCGGAGCAGATTCCCGAATTGAATAAGATCATCTTCTTGCGCGATTTGGGTTTTAATGTTTCTGAAATTGCAGTTGCCCTTAACCATTGGGATGATGATTTTGTTGCAAAACAGCTTGAAAATAAACGTCTGGAAATTGAGAGCGCGATGAAAGCAAAACAGGAGAAGCTATCTAAAATTGAGTTGGCAAAAAAGGATATTCAGCGGGATAAGATAACAATAAATTACAATGTTTTAATTAAACCCATTCCCAGTTATCAAGTGTTTTCTTTAAGGCGAATTGTTTCTGATTATTATGCAGAGGGGCTGTTGTGGAAAGAACTGTCGGCCTTTGCAGATAAACATAGTATTCCTGTTTCAAGTAATACTTTTACCATATATCACGATATGGATTATAGGGAAAAAGATGTTGATATGGAAATATGTGCGCCTGTAGCCCGAATGGGGGAAAACAAAAACGGGTTCGTATACCGTAATACCGAGCCTGTTCCGATTATGGCGTGTACTATGGTATATGGGTCTTTTGAAAATATCGCGGGAGCTTTTCTCGCTTTCGCAAATTGGCTGCAGGAACATAACCAGTATAAAATGGCTGGGACAAGCAGACAAATCGTTCACCGGGGACCGTGGAATGAGGAAAACCCCGATAAATACTTAACTGAAATACAAATCCCACTGAACAAAAGATAGTATTGCGAGGCGCTTTTTTTACCGTTGACTCTCACATGGTGTGAGGGTTTATACTGAAATTGCAAGCTAAGGATCTGCCGAAAAATAAATCATGTGGAGGAATGCAATATGCAAAATTTTCAGGTAAGCCCGATTGGAAAAATCAATGTCAACAAAAAAGGAATGTTTATTGAGCTTGAACCGGAGTATATTCCGGCCTTGCAAGCGTTAGATGGTTTTAGCCATTTAAGCGTTATTTGGTGGTTCAGCGACTTTGACAGCAAGGAAGCGAGAAATATTCTCGAAGCACCCCAACCGTATAAAAATGGCCCGGCGGTGATGGGGATATTTGCCACAAGATCGCCCGTTCGCCCTAACCCGATTGCGTTGACAGCAGTACAGGTTATCCGGATCGATCACGAAAAGGGTATTATCCAGATTGCCTGGATTGATGCCAACGACGGTACACCCGTTATCGATATAAAGCCGTATACGCCAAGTTCCGACAGGATAGAAACTCCCGGCGTTCCAGAATGGTGCAGCCATTGGCCTGAGAGTTTGGAACAATCGGGAAATTTTGATTGGGAAAAAGAATTTAATTTTTAGTGCTTATAGCAAAGAAAATCTCCAGCGTAAACCAACTATTCTCCAGACCCACACGGTTTACGCTGCCCTGTGTTTTCTCCAGAACTTGGGGCGTAAAAGCGTTTTGTGAAAGAAATTCGAAGTCAATAGAAAAAAATACTATCCCATTATAGTACATTTCGACCGCGATTTCCATCCCATTTTTCTTTCAAAAGTCCCACCTTCTTTTTCTATCAGCGTTTGTTACGATCGGTTGTTTTTCGCAGTCTCTTTACCAGCTTCACCACTTCATACCATAATACCGATACCGCCGACAAACCTAAAGCGGTAAAAGACTGTCCTGCCGAAAGAGGAGCAAGTTTCAAGAATCCGCTAATTGGAGTATATAAAATAATGAGTAAACCTAATATAGTAAAGAGATTCACTGACCACATGACTTTATCCTTGGACAGGCGCTTGATTGAAACGATAACACTGTCAATGTCGGAGCTGTTAACTTGAACTAAAAATAAATTAGCAAGCATAATAACGGCAAGCCCCATTGACCGTGCCACGTCTGCGTTACTCTGATTTTGTGACAGTATATAAAAGTAAGTACCAAAGGACGCTGCGAAAATGATTAGGCCCTGTATAATGCTCTTGAACAGCGTCTTTACGTTTAACAGCTTTTCCTTTGGATTACGCGGGCTGCGTTCCATAATATTTGTTTCGGCGGGCTGCCGCTCCAATACGATTGAACAGGTCGGGTCAATAATCAATTCGAGCAAGACAACGTGAAGCGGCAGGAGCATCAGGCTTGCAGGGTTAATTCCCAACATAGGCGCAAGCAAGGACGTCAGCGCAATGGGAATATGAATGGTAAAGACGTATCCCACAGCCTTGCGGATGTTATCGTATATTCTGCGTCCGTCCTTCACCGTGTCCACAATAGTAGAAAAATTATCATCCATCAGGATTAAATCGGCGGCTTCGCGGGACACCTCGCTGCCTCGTTTACCCATGGCAATACCGATATCGGCATATTTTAACGCAGGAGCGTCGTTTACGCCGTCGCCCGTCATGGCCACTATTTCGCCGTTATCTTTAAACGCCTTGACAATACGCATTTTATGTTCAGGGATAACGCGTGAAAAGATACTCACGACCTTAACCCTTTCGCGCAGTTCATCATCTGTCATCTTTGAAAGCTGCTCGCCCGTGATGATATTGTCGTGATTTCTCATGCCAATCTTTTTAGCGATGGAAGCAGCGGTTACGCCGTTATCGCCGGTAATCATAACAACCCTGATGCCTGCTTTATTACAGATCGCCATATCGTTTTTAACCGATTCCCTCGGCGGATCCGCTAATCCTATAAGCCCGCAAAACGTCAGGGAGCATTCCGTCAGGTTTTCAGGAATAGCCGATTCATCTGCCGGTTTCGCAGTGGCAGCAGCAATCACACGTAAACCCTCTTTCGAGAATTCGGTAATTTTATGCTGTATGACTTCCTGTTCCTTCTCAGACAAATTACAGATGGTCAGGATGTTTTCGGGGGAGCCTTTCGCGGCGATAACAAGTTCTCCATTCCTGCGCCATACATGCCCCATCATTTTCAATTCATTGGTAAAAGCATATTCGCTGATAAGCTCCCCGCTGAATAAATGCTCCTTTGAAATACCGAGCTTATCACAATGGGCGAGCATGGCTTTTTCCATAGGGTCATAAGCGTCCGTTTCACAGCCGAGTCCCATAATTTCACAAAGCTGATGCCCGTCACTGTCAATTGCCCATGTTTCCTGAACGGTCATCTGATTCATGGTGATTGTTCCGGTTTTATCCACGCACAACACCGATACCGCGCCCAGCGTTTCAACAGACGGTAATTTGCGTACAAGCGATTGCTTTTTTGCCAACCGCCACGCACCCATTGAAAGGAACACCGTTAAAATGACCGGAAATTCCTCAGGGATCATGGCCATGGCAAGCGTGATGCCGGAGAGAATACTTTCAATAAGCCTATCCCCAAAGATGTGATCAGGAATGTTAAACCATGTCACAACGCCTACCAATGCAAAAAGGACGGCGGCAATTCCGGCGCATAGCTTGACAAGGCTGCCGGTCTGCTTTTGGAGTGGGGTGCTTTCTTCAGGAGCTTCGGCTACGTTCATACCGATTTTACCATATTCGGTAGATGCGCCGATTTTATCGACGTACACATCTGCCGTACCCTGCGTAACAGATGTTCCGGCATAGCAATAATCTTTTCGCCAATAATCGGTTGATTTCTCAGCATTTTCGGTTGAGACTTTCCATACGCCCTCTGCCTCGCCGGTAAGTGAGGATTCGTCAACGCATAAATCACTGCACCTGACAATAAAACCATCGGCAGGAATTCTTACGCCCTCGTGAATCATCATAATATCGCCGGGAACAAGATCGGCGCTGGCGATTTGTATTTCCCTGCCATCGCGTAAGACATTGATGTGAGGCGCGGATAAATCTTTCAAGGCATTTAATGTTTTATCCGTTTTCCATTCCTGTATGACGTCTATGCTGATGATTCCAATGACAAAGACAAGCATGATTATCCCGTCGCGCGGTTCGCCAAGGATAAAGTAAATAATTGCAGCGATAATCAGCAGCAGAAACATCGGTTCGCATATGATATGCAGCGCTTTTTTTATGAAGCTTTCTTTTTTCTGAGAAGTGAGCTCATTCTTTCCGTGTTTTAATTGAAGTGTCTTCGCTTCATCGGTTGTTAGTCCACCGGATGGGTTTTTACTGTTTGTCATAATGACTACCTCCATTATTCGCCTTTCAGCATATTTGTGATAGCTCTATGGCACCTTGCTTTGCTCAATAATCATGTTCCGAATGTAAAAAAAACACCTATGGAACATTTTACTGTCCCACAGATGTGCCAACACTTGTGTTTTCACTCATCCGTTGCCGCTATGCTGCGGCCCGGCCCCATAAACCCTAATGGTTTATCGCCTGCTCAGTTTGTACTGTAGCTTATATGCAGTGCAAATAGTAGCTTTCCAAAACAGTAACATGAGATCAGGGTTCTGTCAAGCGAAAAAACAGTTTGAGGGTGCATGTTTTAAAAGTGTGGGTTTATACATGCGGCTATCAGGACGCTACTGTGGTAGGCAATATGCTTCACGCAAACAGGGCAACGCTCTGGCGAACTAATTGCCAACTGCGACCAAGTCAGCGCCCAGGAAAGCCTGGGCGCTGAGGTCTCCGTAAGCAGTTATTTCGCCGCCGCTAGGGGCGCCCTTTGATTGTTTGCTTAGAAGCATATTGCCTACCACAGTAGCTGTTTCTTGGTAGTGTTTAAGTTCCCATGTAACTTAAACAGATTTACAACATATAATGATAAAAACGAGGAAATATGAGTGAGATGTATAATTACAATGGATATTATACAAACGCCAATGCAAACATACCGCGTCAATCGCATCCATATGACAAAATAACCGATTTTGGTCCGAATCCGTTCGTTGTGGATATAAGTAAAGCCACACTGAACAACAATACATTCCGTACTGCTTTATGGACAGGAAACCATTTGCAGCTTACGCTGATGTGCATCCCTGTTGGAGAGAGTATAGGACTTGAGGTTCATCCAAATGTCGACCAGTTTTTACGCATTGAAGAAGGTCAGGGCTTGGTTCAAATGGGAAGCAGTAAAGATGATTTATATTTCCGGCATCTTGCGTTCAATGATTTTGCTATATTTGTACCTGCCGGTACGTGGCACAACTTAACAAATACTGGTAATAAACCGCTTAAATTATACTCTATTTACGCGCCGCCGAATCATCCGTGGGGAACTGTCCACCAAACAAAAGAAATTGCGGAAGCTGAAGAAGGCTTACATGTTCCTGGGCGCTGACTTGGTCGGAGTTGGCAGTTAGTTCGCCAGAGCGTTGCCCTGTTTGCGTGAAGCATATTGCCTACTACTGTGGCGTCCTGATAGCCACATGTATAAACTCACAATTTAAAATATCCACCCGGATGATAAAATACGATTGACGAATATATATATTTATATTATACTTACTCTCAACAAACAAGAAACACATTCAACGGCGAATAACCATTGAATGTGTTTTTTTGCATATCTTCCAATCCCTTTTAGGATCGGGAAAATATAAATAAGAAAGGCAGGTGAATCCGTTGTTGGCTCGTATAAAGTCTTGGCAACGGGGTATAAATGTATCGTATACTTTTAGTTGAAAATGACCGTACCATGATTTCTCTTATCAACCAATATAAATTATGGAAAAATTCTGAATTCCAAATATCAAAAACAGCAGAAAATGGTGAGCAAGCTTTGGAGCTGCTGGAAAAGGAAACGTTTGATCTGGTAATCACAGATATCAGCATGCCGATAATCAACGGGATGGAATGTGTCCGGAGAATGCGGAGCAGGGGCGACAAAACGCCGGTGCTGCTGGTAAGTACCTACATAGACTTTAAAGTTGCCAAAGAAAGTGTCAGGCATGGCGCACTGGATTTTATCGAAAAACCATATACGGAAGGAAAACTGGCAGAAGCTTTGGGATTTGCCGGACGGTATTTACTGGAACAGATACGCACTCGCGAAAATTCGTTAGATCTTTACAGCTGTGTGAGTAAGGTAAAGTTGGAAGATGCCGCAGAGAAACTTCTTAAGATGGATGAACTGGCCGGAGAAATCATGGTATCCCTTAGTGTGGAGCTGAAAACGGAATACAGGGAAGAACCGCAAAAGGCATCTTTACTTCTGAAAATGGCACTGGAAGATTTGTGGAGGCAAATTGCAAATAAATATGAGTGGGTAACTATCATGGAAACACCCAGACTGGAAATCAGAAGCGAGATGTATGAGGATGATTTCCATCAAAGCTTTACAGAACTGACCGGGATCATAGAAAAATATGCTCTTGATAAACAGGATAAACAGACGAACCGGATTTGTCGTATTCTGGTAACGAACAGGGCAGACCCTGCGGTTACCGATATTCTTGAACAGGAATTGGGCCTTACAAAGGATTATATCAGCCGGATATTCCGTAACAGGATCGGCATCCCCATAAGCCAATATATTACAATGCTGAGAATGGAATATGCGAAAAATCAATTATGGGAAACAGATGCAAAGATTTATGAAATCAGTAACATGCTGGGATATCAAACGACTGATTATTTCACCCGTCTTTTTAAAAGCTACACGGGATATACGCCGATGCAATATAGAAAATTATTATAAATTACTGATTTTTGAGGTATAAAAACGGAAATGTTATGTTTTAAAATCTTATTTTATTTTATAAAATAGTAGTAATTTAATCATATGAATTTTGCCGGACAAAGCCGTCTTTCTTAGAAAGGCGGCTTTTCTCTATGAAATCATGTGTTGAAAGTAATCGTACCTGATGTGCAGTAGGTAAACGAAATGAGGAGGATGAAAAAAATGAATCTATGGAAGAAAGTGTTTGCATTATCAATGACCACAGTCCTGGGCCTGTCGGCTATAGGCTGCGGCGCAGTATCGGAAGCTACGAAGGCACAGAATGGGACCACAGAAGGAACAACGGAAATTGCCGGAGGAACGGCAGAGTCCGAGGTGGGAACTTCAGCAGATAGCGGTGATACCATCAAGGTTGGAATTCTGCATTCTTTGAGCGGGACCATGGCAATCAGTGAAACTTCCGTAAGGGATGCGGAGCTGCTGGCCATCAAAGAGATCAATGCGAATGGCGGTGTGCTTGGAAAACAAATTGAACCGGTGGTTGAGGATGGCGCTTCCGACAACGCGATCTTTGCGGAGAAAGCCGAAAAATTGTTGTTGAGCGATCAGGTAGCGACTGTATTCGGCTGTTGGACTTCTGCCAGCAGAAAAGCCGTATTACCGGTGTTTGAAAACAATAACGGACTTTTATGGTATCCGGTACAGTATGAAGGACAGGAATCCTCGCCCAATATTTTCTATACCGGAGCCGCCCCGAATCAGCAGATCGTTCCGGCAATTGAATATCTGGCAGAAAATTACGGAAAGAAAGTATTCCTGGTCGGTTCGGACTATGTATTCCCCCGTACAGCCAACGCCATCATAAAAAAACAGGCGGAAGCCCTGGGGCTGGAAGTGGCAGGCGAGGAATATACGCCGATGGGCCATACCGATTATACGACGATTATCAATAAGATCAAACAGCAGGACCCGGACTTTATATTTAATACATTAAACGGTGATTCCAATGTAGCATTCTTTAAAGAATTTTATAATGCCGGAATTACACCGGAGGATATTATGACCTGTTCCGTATCCGTGGCGGAAGAAGAAATATCAGGTATCGGGGCTTCTTACCTGGAAAGCCATCTGGTATCCTGGAATTATTATCAAACCACAGATACGCCGGAGAATCAGACGTTTGTAGAAGCCTATAAGGCGGAGTACGGTGCGGACCGGGTAACGGATGACCCCATCGAAGCCGGATATGATGCGGTATATCTGTGGGCGGCAGCAGTAGAAAAGGCAGGAAGTACAGATGTGGATGCGGTAAAAGCGGCAGCGCCGGGTATTACATTCCAGGCACCGGAAGGTCTGGTGACCATCGACGGAGATAATCAGCATATTTACAAGCCTGTCCGCATCGGCAGGGTAAATGCAGATGGGCTGATCGATGAAATTTACAGCACACCGGAACCCGTGAAACCAGATCCCTATCTGGAAACCTATGAGTGGGCGGAAGGTTTGACGGTGGCACAGTAAAATCCTTACTGTGGTTTAAAAAAGGAGGCAAGTCAGTGGAAACATTTATCATGCAGCTTTTTAACGGTATCAGTGTCAGCTCTATTCTGTTGTTGGCAGCCCTGGGTCTGGCAATCACATTTGGCCTGATGGGAATTATCAATATGGCACACGGGGAATTTATCATGATAGGTGCTTATGCTACTTATGTGGTGCAGAATCTGTTCCGCGCTTATCTCCCTGAGAAACTATTTGGATTATACAGTATTGCGGCGCTGATCGTATCCTTTTTGGCTGCGGCACTGTTTGGGCTTGTCCTGGAAAAGCTGATTGTGCGCCGTTTATATGGAAAGGCTGCCGACAGCCTCCTGGTCACCTGGGGAGTCAGCCTGATACTTCAGCAGCTGGCCAGAAGCATATTCGGAGCACCCAATGTGGCAGTGGATGCACCTGCTTTTCTGGAAAACAGTTTAAAACTGGGGACCATAAGCCTTCCCTATAAAAGACTTTTCATATTGGTCATTGCAATCTGCGCTCTTGTGGGGGTATACATCCTGATGTACCATACCCGCTATGGCAGAAATATCAGAGGAGTGATGCAGAACCGGGATATGGCGGCCGGGCTTGGTGTCAATACAAAACGGATAGATGCCGTTACGTTTTCCATGGGGTGCGGTCTGGCGGGACTTGCAGGCTGTACGCTTACCTGGATCGGCTCTATTGGACCGACGCTTGGAACCAACTATATTGTGGATACGTTTATGAGCGTGGTAGTCGGCGGTGCCGGTACCATTCTGGGGACGGTATTCGGGGCATCTTTCATAGGCCTTGGAGGAACTGCCTTTGAATTTGCGTCAAATGCATCAATCGGTAAAGTGTTGATTTTTACCTGTGTTATTATTCTGCTGCAATTTCGGCCAAAGGGTATCTTTGCAGTCAAAGAAAGAGCTTTGGAGGATTAAGGAGCAGCCTATGAAGAAAAAACGAAATATTCAATGGACTACCGTGTTAGCAGTATTGATCTTTGTATTCCTTGGAACGGCGCCTTTCTATATGTCCATGTTCCGTATCGGCCTTTTAGGGAAATATGTATGTTTTGCAATTGTGGCAGTGGGGCTTGATATGATCTGGGGCTACACAGGGATCCTAAGCCTTGGCCATGGAGTATATTTCGGTCTGGGTGCTTATTGTATGGCCATGTATTTAAAACTGGAAGCCAGTGGCGGGGCGCTGCCTGACTTTATGGCCTGGTCGGGGGTAACCCGGCTGCCCCTGCTTTGGAAACCTTTTGCAAATCCTGTGTTTGCCATGCTCATGGCAGTTGCGGTGCCGGTAGTCCTGGCCGTCATTATTGGATACCTGACATTTTTAAACAGGATCAAAGGCGTGTATTTTTCTATATTGTCACAGGCATTGGCAATGATTCTGGCCGTACTCCTGGTGGGAAGCCAGGGCTTTACCGGGGGTTCCAATGGATTGACAAATTTTACAACTATTTTTGGAAAAAGTCTGAGTGCGCCAATGACAAAACTGATACTTTTTTATGTGGCATTGCTGGTATTGATCCTGATATTTGTACTATGCAGATACCTTGTGAAACAGAGAATCGGAAAAATATTTATCGCCATCAGGGATGGAGAAAACCGTGTACGTTTTGCAGGATATAACCCGGCAAAATATAAGGTGTTTGTTTATGCCTTATCAGCGGCGATTGCAGGTATCGCAGGTGCCCTCTATGTGACTCAGGTAGGGATCATATCACCAGGCGAGGTAGGGATTACCCCTTCCGTTGAGATGATCATATGGGTTGCAGTAGGCGGGAAAGGCACTCTGGCAGGGCCAATCCTGGGTGCGCTGGGTGTAAATGCAATGAAAACCATAGCCAGCGAGCGTTTCCCTGAAATGTGGTCTTACTTTATCGGTATTCTGTTTGTAGTAGTCATTCTCTGGCTGCCGGGCGGATTGGTTTCTCTGAAAGAGGTACCTGAGAGGTGGAAAAAGAGATTCAAAAAGCAGATCCTGACAGAGGAAAAGGAAGAAGTGCTTCCGGAAGGAAAGGAGGAGGGAGAGGTATGTTAGAAAATAGTAAGCCCGGCTGGGTAGAGGATACGATATTGGATATAGAGGATGTCAGTATTAAATTTGGGGATTTTAAAGCGATCAGAAATGTATCGACTTCCGTAAAAAATCATGAAGTAAGGTTTTTTATTGGTCCCAATGGTGCCGGAAAAACCACAATCCTGGATGCAATCTGCGGAAAAAATAAAATATCGGACGGAAAGATCATTTACAGAAAAGAGTATGATGTCTCAAAACTAAAAGAGCATATTATTGCGGAAAAGGGGATTGGGAGAAAGTTTCAGGCACCCAGTGTATTTAATGGCATTACCATCGAAGAAAATATGGAGCTGGCAGTTGCCAGAAGACATACCCTTTATTCCACCACATTTCGAAAATTATCCGGAGAAAAAAGAGATTATATGAACGATGTGCTGCAATTTATAGGCTTACAGGATAAACGGTTTCAATATCCCACAAGGCTTTCCCACGGAGAGAAACAGTGGCTGGAGATTGGCATGATCCTGGCATCAAAGCCAAAACTGATCCTTTTGGATGAGCCGGTGGCAGGTATGGGGAGAAAAGAGACGGAAAAAACCGCAGAACTTTTACAGGGAATGAAAAAAGAATGTGCAATCATAGTAGTAGAGCATGATATGCAATTCGCCAGGGAAGTTTCGGATTCCGTTACGGTATTCCATGAAGGCAGTGTATTAGATGAGGGAACCATGGATTCCGTACAGAATAATCAGGAGGTCATCAATGTCTACCTTAGCCGGGGAGGTGAGCAGTAATGCTGAAACTGGAAAATCTGTATGCCGCGTATGGAGAGGGAATGGTTCTTCGCAGAGTGAATCTGGAAGCTCCGGAAGGGAAAATTACCTGCCTGGTAGGCCGTAACGGAGCCGGGAAAACGACTGCACTTAGAGCAATTATGGGCTATGTCAATACTCCGGAAGGTGATATTACATTGGATGGAAAGAGCATGATCAGGCTTCCAACCTATAATCGGGCAAAAGCCGGCATAGGCTATGTGCCTCAGGGCAGGGAAATTTTTCCACAGCTTACGGTTGAGGAGAATTTACTTCTTGGACTTGAAGCAGGGGGCGGTAAAGGCAGTATTCCGGAGGAGATCTTTGAAACCTTCCCTATACTAAAAGAATTTTTGAGCAGGAAAGGCGGAGACCTGTCCGGCGGGCAGCAGCAGCAGCTGGCCATTGCCAGGGCGGTGATCGCAAATCCCAGGGTATTAATCCTTGATGAACCTACAGAAGGGATCCAGCCATCGATTATTCAGGAAATTGGCAGTGTTATTTCCAGGCTGAAATCCAAAATGGCAGTGTTGATCGTGGAACAGTATCTGGAATTTGTTATGGGAATTGCAGATTATTGTTACGTTCTGGAAAATGGCAGGGTGGTAATGAGAGGCAAGCCGGATGAATTAGATCAGGATGTACTTCAGACCACCATGTCATTATAGTAGTTTTATTTAAATACGGAAAAGAACGGGAGGAACCAACATGAGATTAACGCCTCAGGAACAGGAAAAGCTGATGCTTCATGTTGCCGGGGATCTGGCGGAAAAACGCAAAGAACGCGGTTTGAAGTTAAATTATGTGGAGGCAGTCGCTTATATCAGTGCAAATCTGCTGGAAATGGCACGTGACGGAAAAGAAGTAGCGGAGCTTATGCATCTTGGCACAAAGCTTCTTACGAAAGAGGATGTGATGGAAGGTGTAGCTGATATGGTGGAAGAAGTACAGGTAGAGGCAACCTTTCCGGATGGTACGAAACTGGTAACCGTCCATCATCCAATTTGTTAAGGAAGGAAGATATTTGGCCCACACGGCGGGCAGATTGGAGCAATTGATATGAAGATAGGTGAAATCATTCCAATGGAGAGGGAGATCACATTAAATGAAGGAAGGAATACCCGGAAAATCAGCGTTTCCAATATAGGAGACCGCCCCATACAGGTAGGATCCCATTTTCATTTTTTTGAAGTGAACCGTTTATTAAAATTTGATAGGGAGAAGGCTTTTGGATATCGTTTAGATATCCCTTCCGGCACATCTGTCCGCTTTGAACCGGGAGAAGAAAAACAGGTAATGCTGGTGGAGCTTGGAGGGAAGAAACGCGTATTTGGATGCAATGACCTGACCTGCGGACCAGTGGATGGTATTGGTCTTAAAAAAGCCATGCAGGAAGCAGAAAAGAAAAATATGATTTAGGAGGTGCCGTTTTGAGCTATCGTATAGCAGGGAAGAATTATAGCATGATGTACGGTCCTACGACGGGAGACCGGGTAAGGCTGGCAGATACGAACTTGATCATAGAAGTTGAGAAAGACCATACCGTATATGGAGATGAGGTTAAATTCGGAGGAGGCAAAACCATCCGGGACGGCATGGGGCAATCCGTAAAAACTACCGGCAAAGACGGCGATCTGGATCTGGTGCTGACAAATGCCCTGATCGTTGATTATACCGGTATTATAAAAGCGGATATCGGAATCAAAGACGGAAAAATCAAAGGAATCGGAAAAGCCGGAAATCCTGATGTTATGGACGGAGTGACGCCTGGCATGGTGACAGGTGCCTCTACGGAAGCCATTGCGGCAGAAGGAATGATCGTAACTGCAGGCGGAGTGGATTCCCATATACATTTTATCTGTCCGCAGCAGATCGACTGTGCGTTATACAGCGGTATCACGACCATGATCGGCGGCGGAACCGGTCCTGCAGACGGAACGAATGCAACTACCTGTACCCCGGGGCCATGGAATCTGGCGAGAATGCTTCAGGCAGCAGAGGAATATCCCATGAACCTGGGATTCCTGGGAAAGGGAAATTGCTCTGACGAAGCATCATTGCTGGAACAGATAGAGGCAGGAGCCATGGGGCTTAAGATCCATGAAGATTGGGGCTCTACTCCGGCGGTAATTGATCACTGCCTGAACGTTGCAGACCAGTGTGACGTGCCGGTGGCGATCCATACGGATACGTTAAATGAGGGCGGTTGTGTGGAAGACACACTGGCAGCCATTGATGGAAGAACCATACACACCTATCATACGGAAGGTGCCGGCGGCGGTCATGCCCCGGACATCATAAAAGCAGCGGCAGCCTCCAATGTACTGCCGTCTTCCACCAATCCAACGATGCCATTTACTGTGAATACCATTGATGAACATCTGGATATGCTGATGGTCTGCCATCATTTGGATAAAAAGATACCGGAAGATGTGGCTTTTGCAGATTCCAGGATTCGCCCGGAGACCATAGCAGCAGAAGATGTTCTGCATGACCTTGGCGTATTCAGTATGATGAGTTCAGATTCCCAGGCAATGGGAAGGATCGGCGAAGTGATCACAAGAACCTGGCAGACCGCCCATAAGATGAAGGAAGAGCGTGGGGCGCTGCCGGAGGATAATGAACAAAATGATAATTTTCGTGTGAAACGGTATATTGCCAAATATACCATTAATCCGGCAATTACCAATGGGATCAGTGCGTATGTGGGTTCGGTAGAAACAGGTAAATATGCTGATTTAGTGATCTGGAATCCGGCTTTTTTTGGAGCAAAACCGGATATGATCATTAAGGGAGGCATGATCGCGGCATCCAGGATGGGAGATGCGAATGCCTCGATCCCGACTACACAACCGGTTTTGTACCAGCCGATGTTCGCAGCCGCAGGCCTGGCAAAATATCCGGTCTGCCTTACCTTTGTCTCACAGGCAGCGATCAAAAATGATATTCCCGGGCAGCTAGGATTAAAGAAAACGGTGCTGCCGGTAAGGAATTGCAGGAATATCAGTAAAGAAGATATGAAATTAAATGATAAGACGCCTGAAATTACGGTAGACCCTGAAACTTACCGTGTAACGGCAGATGGCGAATGGCTGACTTCCAGCCCTGCGAAATCTTTGCCTCTGACCCAGTTATATCATTTGTTTTAAGGAGGCTATTATGATTTGTGAAAATGTAATTGGGACAATAAAGGATGACCATTTTCAAAATAAAGCAATTGACTATGTAGATATAGAATGGTATGAAGCTTTTAAGAAGCTGCATAAAAAAAGTACCAGATGCAAAAGAGAGATCGGGATTCGTTTGGGAAATGACATACTGACTAAAGGTCTTAAGCAAGACGATGTACTTTACGAGGACGGGGACAATATCATTGCCGTCAATATTCGTCCCTGCCAGATGATCCTCGTAGATATCCACGAAAACCATCCACATATGCTGGGCAAGGTGTGCTACGAGATCGGCAATAAACATGCGGCCTTATTTTGGGGAAAGGATCATACCCAGGTTATGACACCATACAACCAGCCGACACTGGAACAGCTGCAGAAAATACATGGGATCTCCTATAATGTTGAAACAGTGAAACCGGATTTTTCAAGAAGTATTTCGTCAAGTATAAATGAACATACACATTAGGGTGGCTTATGAATGAAAGAGAAAAACAATTCCTGCTTTTACAGATCAATGATGCCCTGTTTCCGATCGGAGGATATGCTCACTCTTATGGTCTGGAAACCTATATTCAAAAAGGGTTGGTGAATAATGCAGAGACAGCTGTAAGATATATCAAACACATGTTGCGCTATAATATCTGTTATACAGATCTCCTTGCCGTAAGCCTGGCGTATCAATATGCTGAAAATGAAGAGGTAATGAAATTAACAGAACTGTCGGAAGTGCTGACTGCCATAAAGTTTCCTATGGAGATTCGGGCAGCCAGCCATAAGCTGGGATCCAGATTTGTAAAAACAGTAAAAGCCTTTTCGATTCAGCCAGAGGGGAGCATATTTCTGGAATATATAAAAAAAAGCGAACTCATTCCGGTTCATCATACAATAGCCTACGGTGTCTTTTGTGCTTCCGCAGAAATACTTTATGAGGATGTGCTGGAAGCATTTCTGTATGCACAGGTGTCGGCAATGGTGACTAATTGTGTGAAATCCATACCATTAAGCCAGACAGCGGGACAAAAAATGCTGTTTGGATTTCATGGTGTAATGGAAGAGATTTTGGCAGAGACGGGGAGATTGTCGAAAGAGGATCTTGGAAGATCTGCTCCTGGTTTTGACATTCGCAGTATGCAGCATGAAGCACTTTATTCAAGATTATATATGTCATAGCTATGAAATGGAATGTCAAAGGAAAGGAGAAATCATATGTCATATGTGAAAATCGGAGTAGCCGGTCCTGTTGGATCCGGGAAAACAGCATTGATCGAAGCACTGACAAGAACCATGTCGTCAGAATACAGTATCGGAGTGATAACAAATGATATCTATACAAAAGAAGATGCAGAGTTTTTAAGCAAGAACAGCATTTTGCCACGGGAACGTATCATTGGAGTTGAAACAGGCGGCTGCCCTCATACGGCGATTCGGGAAGATGCCTCTATGAATCTGGAGGCAGTAGATGAGATGATGGAGAAATTTCCGGATATTCAGATTTTGTTTATAGAAAGCGGAGGCGATAATCTGTCAGCTACGTTCAGCCCGGAGTTGGCTGATGCCACCATATTTGTCATTGATGTGGCAGAGGGTGATAAAATTCCACGAAAAGGAGGACCCGGAATTACCAGATCCGATCTTTTGGTTATAAATAAAATTGATTTGGCACCTTATGTGGGGGCCGATCTGTCTGTTATGGAACAAGATTCCAGGAAAATGCGCGGCGGGCGGCCGTTTGTCTTTACAAATATCAGGGGACAAGAAGGAATCCGGAAGGTGATTGAATGGATAAAAAGAGATGTATTGTTAGAAGGGCTATGATATGCAGATTAATTATTTCGGAAAAACCTCAAAATTAAATATTATTTCAGAATATCAAAAAGGTAAAACAGTATTAAAAGAGGTTTCTTTTACAGCACCCTTTAAGGTAATGCAGCCCTTCTACCCTCAGGGAGAAAGCGGTAGGATGCAGGTTATGGCGCTCATGGCTTCAGCGGGAATCATGGAAGGTGACCGTCAGGAAATAAACATTGAAGTAAGGGAAAAAAGTGAAATGGAATTTTTGTCCCAGTCTTATGAAAAGATCCATAAGATGCAGGAAGGACATGCCGTCCGAAATACAAACATCAAGGTGGGGAAAGAGGCTTCTTTTATTTATAACCCACTACCGGTCATACCATTTGCCGATTCTGCGTTTCAAAGCAGTACAACTGTGCATCTGGAAGATGAAACTTCAGGGTTGGTTATGGGAGAAGTAATCTCCTGCGGACGATATGCACGAGGGGAAAGGTTTCGTTACCGGCATTATAAGTCATTGCTTCAAATTTATTGCAGACAAAAATTGATTTATATGGATAATGCTTTTTTTGAGCCGTCTAAAATACCCATGGAAGAAATAGGTATTATGGAAGGTTATAGTCACTTAGCCAGTATAGTTATGGTAAATCAAAAGATGCCGGAAGATTATATAGCGACAGTCAGAGAGCAGATTCTTAATATGGATCAGATAGAAGGAGGCATCTCCAGGACAGAAAGCGGGGATATTGTAATCAGAGTACTGGGAAACAGTGCACAAATATTGGGGACATTAATCCGAAAAATATTTTCACCAAATATGGCATAGCTATTGACTTTCTTTTTCAGGTAAGATTTCAAGCAGATGTAAAATTAACCCTTACTGATTCATGAAAATAATGAACCAGTAAGGGCTGCTGCCAATGGGAGCTGTTTAATTAAAATCTCTATTATTAATTATTTCTATAGCAATATTTCCTAATAAATCAAATTCCTTATTATCCATTTCTATAAGTATTTCCAATAAAGTAGCATATTGAGTATTAGCATCACAATACGTAAGGCTGTCCTGAAGAAGAAATTCAGGCGAAACTTCTAAAGCATTACATATGCGAACGAAAGTACTTAATGACGTTCCCCTCTGTCCGCCTTCAATTTGCCAGATGGATTTGGAACTTAATTCTATTTTTTCCGAAAGATTTTCAGCAGTCAGATTTTTGTTTTTTCGTGCTACTTTTAGGCGCTTACCAAAAGACTTTGTATCCATGCTTCTTCCTCCTTAAAAAAGTATAGTATAAATGCAAGTGAATAAAAACCAAGTGGAAAGAGAGTATTCCTGAACAACCACACGCATAAGAAGTATATATTTGTGATACAAAATAAGTCATTTGGTATAACAAAGAAAAAACAAGACTAATTCATTATAATTCATTTAGGATATCATTTTTAGTAAACTATCATAGCCTCCGCTCAAAGTGTAATATAAGTTTTTGTGAAATAAATGCCAATTAAAACGAGAGTAATACTTGAAAAACTCTCGAAATAGATGTATAATGATGATAACATTAAAAGTTTAGCAATTTTAAATTAAACTTTTAATTTTCTCACAACAAAAGTCCGCAAATATTTCACGGACTTTGTTTACAATTATGAATTATACTTATTAAGTATCCATTTTTTGAAGCTTTTCAGGAACTAAGGGTTGATAGAGCCATAAGCGGCAGGTAGTACTTAACGTGAAAATAGAAGTAAACATTGCAGCACTTGAAACAAGCGCAATTAATTTTATATATATTTTGTTCATAGTGTCACCTCCCTTCCGGATGAAATAGGAAGAATTAATGTGATTGCAGCAGATAACTCTCCGAAACTACCTGCTAAAATGTATCCAATGCCTTCAGGAAAAATTAAACATGCTGTTAATATAAGAATCAACTGTGCTATTGCAACAAGAATCGCAAGTTTACGAAATTGTTTTATTTTCCTTACTGGCTTAGGATTGTTAGGATGCACAACCGGTGCTTTGTATATAACAAGCAGAAGTGCAAGTGCCGACATTGAAACTGGTAAAAAGGGTGTTAAATCCCAGGGAAACCATTGACAAAAAACACAAATCCCCTGTGCAATTGCAGTGAAACTGAAAAGGCATGACCAGTGATATTTTGCATGTGCTCCTCCGGCATAACCTTTCAGGGATATAAAATGGAGAGTAAAGGCAAGGATGTATAATGGGTTTTTAAACAGCCATGCAGTAATTACTAACACTATGATTTGTATTGCATCCGATAGAATATGGAATAAACCATAAGCTATTACTTCCCTGTTATCTTCTGAAGCTACCTGCATGGATACAAAATAACGGCTGATTTTTTGTGCCAACTTTTCAATCATATTATTATTTACCTCCTTGAACTTATTTTAACTTAAATATTTTTTTGCGGGGTAATTATGTAAAAATCTTTAATTAAATGTCACAAAAAGAATGGATACATAATTTTTAACCATATTGGTATTTGAAAAGAAAGCATATATGAAAAGGTGAGGGGTATGAGAATCGGAATATGCGATGATGACCCAAAATTCTGTACTGCTATAGCAAAAATACTCGAGGAATTCCTGGTGCCGGATGACCAGGTCATGATTTATCATTCTGGCTTTCAGCTTTTGGATTCGGTATTTGGGGAAAAGCTTCCTATTGACCTTGTATTGCTGGATATTGAAATGCCTGGAATTTCCGGACTGGAAACAGCAGCAGAATTGCGGGAAAGGCAACAGGCAGTTATCGTTATTATCATTACCAATTATGTGAAATATGCTATGAATGGATATGAAATCAAAGCATTTCATTATCTGCTAAAACCCTTAAATGCGGTTAAGTTGAAAAAGGAAATAGAAAAAGCACGTTTCATCGTTGAAAATTTTGTTAAGGATAAACTTTACGTCCATACGAAAGAGGCCAGTTATTTTTTGAAACTAAATAATATTTTGTATATCGAAAGTCTTGGACGGATTCTCACTGTACATACGCCATCTGTGGATTACAAATATTATAAGAGGATTAGCCAGCTTTATAATGAATTAAAAGACAAAGGCTTCTTCCGTATCCACAAGTCATTCATTGTTAATCTTGTCTTTGTGAGTCATGTAGACAGGACCTCCAGGCAAGTCATACTGTTAGGCGGTACAAAATTGCCCATTGCACCAACCAAAGTAAATGATTTGATTTCGATGCTATTATCAACAGGAAAGATGATATTATGATTGATATTATAATTTACGCCGGTGAATCATGGCTGCTGATTTTGTTTGCATCAAAAGTATTAAGGAACCGATACAACACGTTCTTGATTCTTCTATTCATGCTTTTTCTTCAGCTTTTAAAGATGAGTTTTGATATTATTGATATATTTGGAACCATACTTTATTTTATTGTAGATTTAATCACTATTCACTTGTGTTATTCAGGCATCATTGAGAAAAAATTATTCGTAGTTATTTTGTATTATGCGTGTTTGGCTTTGAGTGATATGACAGCATTTTTATTCGTTATATATATATATGAATTATTGTCCGTTTCCAGTACGAATATTGGATCATTTTATTATTTGTTAAGTTTTATCTCCAAAGCATTGACTTTATTTATCATTCATATATTTGGAAAGGTTTCAAAAACGGAGGACAGTCTAAGGGAATGGATGGTGTTTTTACCACTTCCCGCTATCACCGTAATTGCTTTAACCTGGATCTTTCCTTATTTCTTTAATTATGATACGGACATAGTTCCTATGGTTTTTCTGATATGTCTGTTTGCTTTGTCATCCAATATAATATCCTATGGATTGATTTTGAAATCAGAGGAAGAGAAGCGGCTTCATTATCGTTTGGAAATAAATGAAGAATTCAAAAAACTGCAGGAAAATTATTATCATGAAATGCAGACTTCATATTGCCGGCTGGAAAAAGCGGCTCATGACATAAATCTGCATTTAAACTACTTGGAAGCTGCGCCTGATTATAAAACAATGAAAGATTATTTGAAAAGTTTAAGAAAAAAAGAATTTTTAAGAATAATACAATACACCGGAAATATAGATATAGACATAATTTTGAGTACAAAGCATCATATTATGCAAAAAAAGGGGATAAAGTTAAATATAAACAATGTACGCTTACCGGCTCATATAGCCTGGTTAGATTCTGTAGATTTGAGTATTATTTTGGGAAATGCATTGAATAATGCAATTGATGCCTGCGGGCGCTGCCATGGAGATAATATTTGCATTTCATTTCAATACCATAATTGGTTCATCTTTTCAATGGAAAATCCGACTGATAGCAAACCTCTCCCGAAAAAATACGGTGCCGGTTTTATGAGCAGTAAAAAAGGGGAGAGGCACGGAATTGGGATGGAGAACATGGAAGCAGCAGTTGCCCGTTATGATGGACACATTGAATACACGGTGAATGAGGGGATTTTCAGGTTAGACGTACTCCTCCAGTCTCTGGGATAACCTATGAGACTATAGTTTTATATTCCATATGCAAAGGAGATAGAGATACAAATGGCTATTATAAATGATATTTTTCGTACACTTTCAACAATGACAATGGTTTCTGCTTTCTTTGATTTATCCGAAAACACGGAGATATTTGATAGCAAGTTTATTGTATTGGCTGCAGCCGGTATTTTGATTGTCATCATGATTTTGATCGTGGTGACCTTATATAATGGTAAAAAAACAGAAGCAGAATTGATTGAAACAAAAATACAACTAGAAAGTGCAGCGTTTAAAAAAAACAACCACTATATTACCACCTTGGACAAAGAATATTTGCGCAGTATAAATATAGACATGCTCAATTTAATAAAATCACCGCTTATATACTGTCTTCTATATGGTTATTGTAGTCGTTTATCAAACTTTAGCCTCATTGTTGACGGTGAGATAAAAATTGACAGTACAGTCATATCAGAAGCAGATTGGTTTATAATATTAGCGGGATTGATTAATAATGCTGTTAAATATTTGAACGCATGTGAGGAAGGTACTATATGCCTGCATATAAGTAAAAAAGCAAAACAGTATTTCATAGAAGTTGAAAATTCTTACAGGGGAGACATAGACTTTACAAAAATCTATGAGTCAGGTTGCAGTGTTTCTCTGCTTTTTATAAATGAAATACTGGATGAATATATGGATATTTTTTACCAGACGCGTATAAAGCAGGGCGAAGGTGTCTTTATTCAGGCTTTGCTTTTGGAGGCAGTCTAATCTCTTTATCCTGAAACCTGATGTTTCTTGAATCCCATTCATGCAAATGGAATGGCAATTCTATTAACAGGGTTTTCTTTGCCGTTTCCATCACTCAACCACTCCATCCCGCACATAAATCATTCGGTTTCCATATTGCGCGGCATCTTCGGAATGTGTGACCATTAGGACTGTCTTGCCTTGTTCCCGGTTGATTTCCCTCAGCAGGGCAAGAATTTCTGCTCCCGATTTACTGTCAAGATTGCCTGTCGGCTCGTCTGCAAAAATAATATCCGGGTCGTTAATCAAGGCACGGGCGATAGCAACGCGCTGCTGCTGCCCGCCGGACAGTTCCCTCGGCGTATGCCTGCGGCGCTCAGATAACCCAACGACGTCCAGGATGTCGTCCAATTTGCGTTTGTACCTTTTCATGTCCTTGCCATCAAGCAAGACAGGGAGCATAATGTTTTCTTCCACATTCAGATTAGGGATGAGATTGTAAAACTGAAACACAAACCCGATATTCCTTCGGCGCATGATACTCTTTTTCGCATCGTCAAGCCCGGAAATATCCCGCCCGTTTAACAGAACGCTTCCTTTTGTCGGCATATCCAGTCCGCTTAGAATATATAGCAAGGTACTTTTTCCGGAACCGGACGGTCCCATGATGGATACAAATTCCCCACGGGCAATTTTCAGGGATATGTCTCTTAGCACGGGTGTATCTACCGTGCCAACCCGATATTGCTTGACTATGTTTTGACCCTCTATGGCTGCAGGGCTGTTATTTCTGCTCATGTTCATTACCTCTCTTTACTCAAATTTGATTTCTTCAACCAGTTTCATGTTGGCGCCTTTGATAATCGGCACAACGGAACCGATCAGTGTAATTGAAATACCCATCAGCGCGGCAAATAAAAACGTCGATACTTCAAGCTCCGGCTCCATAGCAATTTTTGGCGCGGCTACAAGGAATACTGTTTTGATTTCCAGCCAGGATACAACCGCAGCCAGCAACGCGCCTATCAAGCCCATTGAAAAGCCCTCAATCAAGGTCATTTGGATATTTTGAACATTACTGAGGCCAACCGATTTATACATGGCAATAGAACGCTTTTTTTGGATATAATTAATTAACAGGTTATTGATTACGCCAACGGTTGCAAGCAGAAGAATGAAATAGGTCAGTTTGTTCATGGGTGAAAGGAATGTGTTTACCGTTTCCCGCGCGTCGCTTATGTATTCCTTCACGGTACGGCTCCAATGCTGCTGCTCTCCAAGCATATCCCGGATTTGGGTCATAACGGCTTCCGGGTCATCTGCCTTGTAAGCAAAGAAGCCATAGTCTGCAGCTCCAAAGTCACTAACCGCATAAGCGGACGGCAGTACAATATTTACGTCATTAGCTCTGGACTTGAAGCCGCCAATTACTGTATATTCAAAAGAACCGGAAGCTCCGCGTAATGTGACGGTATCGCCAATGCTTACCCCCAATGAGCTTATTGTGTCGCTGTTTAGAATGACATTGCGCCCAGTATCAAAAGAGCTTTCCACCTGACTTCGTTCACCGCCTGTATACTTGATTGCAAACATTTCATTATAAAGGCTGATATTGTCTATTGCCTCTACTCTGGAAGATTTCTCATTTACCTGTACGGAATTATCAAGAACATAAATCGGCAATACCTCCGTTACCGTGTCAAGCTCCCGGACATCTGCTATAAAATCTGCGCTAACCGCAGCGTCTGAAAATCCGTCAAGGGCAGCGTCACGGAAAACATCGCCAATATAGGCGCTTACGAAACTCCCAACCACGCTTATCACAATAATTGCCGATATGCTTATGAAAAGCAGGGCAGCGTTTTGATTGGTATTATTATTGCCGCATAAATTCCGGGCAGCCAACCGGCCTGCATTCCCGAACAGTACGCCGTAAACCTTTTCCAGAATATGTGAAATTGCAGTAATGAGCAGCGGAATAACGATGATTGCCGCGACAATCAATGTAAGTAATGACGCGCCGCCAGCCAGCGTGAGCATATTCCCGCTTGTTATCCGTGGTAAAATGATTGATACGATAAACAGCACAAGACCAAACATCAGTATTTTTGTGTTAGACACTTGCTTTTCTTCTACCGTACTGAGAACCACGTCCTTGACGGGCAGTTTACTTGCGCGTTTTATAGGGATATATGCGCCTAAGACGGAAACCACAATGGCAACCCCGACAGAAATTACAATGTTCAGCGCAGACACTGCCATAGGAATTTCAATGCCATAAGAAGCGGTATCGCTCATTCCGTACAGAATTAATTTTAGTGTGAGGTAGCCGACAGGAATACCTATAATACTGCCGAATACGCCGTATACAAGGCTTTCAGCAATTAAGAGGTTTCTTACCGTCTTTCCGGTTGCGCCAATGCTTCGGAATGTGCCGATAACGGGCAGTCGTTCCGACGTAATGATTTTGTAGCTGCTGTAAATGATAAATGCGCTGATTGTCAGTGTGAAAAAGCTGATAAGGTAAAAGGGCATCGACTTCTGCCGGGCGTCAGCCGCCACAGACGCTTCACTGTATACGGAAGAAACGCTGTAAACTTCCGAGTCCATGCTTTCCCCTAATTCTGCTTTCAGAGTTCCCATATCTCCGCCGTCACCCGGCACGATCAATATCTCACTGTAAGCCCCGCCGGAGCCTAAAACAGCCGACATGGTTTCAAAGGGTATCAGAACATTGAAGCCCCGTGTGTTGCGTAAAAAAATGGTATCGTAGGCACAGATTGCCGCAACCTCAAACTCATTGTATTCGCCGTCTATTTTCATACTGACCATGTCGCCAACCTGTGTTCCGTATTTACTGGTAAATCTGTCCGGCAGCGCGATTTTATACCCTGAAAAATCCGATAGGCTGCCATCCTGTATACGCGGCGCGTTGACAGCGTCCAGATCGGCCGGTTCAGCGGATAGAATATCAAAATTCTCATAATAGCCTTTTTCGGCGTAAAGCCCTCTTGCCGCAAGTATTCCGGCGACATTTTGCATCCCTGACAATACCGGGATTTCCTCTTTTGTTATCCATGCCGTTTCTTCGCCTGCCCCTCTGTGCGTAACCACTACGCTGGCGGCTCCGGCATAGCCAATCGCCATTTTCCGCTGCGCACTCTCATAGGAAGCTCCTATTCCAAGCGACACAAAAAGAAGCGTTGTGGACAGCGTAACCGACAACAGCATGACCAGCGTTCTCATTTTCCTTTCCTGTACATTCTTCAAAATGTACTTGAGTATGATCTTCAAATAAACACCTGCTTTCTAATTCGTATTTGTTTGTTTTCATTTTCCCACCACCTTTGCCCAAAACAAAAAGGCTGCAAACTATTTCTAACTCTGAGTCAGAGTGTAAGTTTGCAACCTTAATCTATCTTTCAGCCAACCTTAATTTAACCTTAATTTGAAACGGGGAAAGTAATCGTAATCATTGTACCGGCGTTCTTCTGGCTCTCAACATGGATTTCACCATCGTGGATTTCAATAATCTGTTTTGCAATCGCCATGCCCAGCCCCGTACCTTCTGCTTTTTCCTCCGTATTCGTACCACGGTAATAACGCTGGAACAGCTTGTCCACTTCCTCGGCGCTCATGCCGTTTCCGTTATCTTCTATGGTTATGCTAATCTTGTTGCCGGCCTGTAAAGCTACATGAATTTCCGTGTCTGCCGGGTTGTGGATAAGGGCATTATAAATCAGATTGTTTAGGGCCCTTTTTAACAGTGTTTCATCAAAGCAATAGATGATTTCACTATTTGCCTTGCTGTCGGTATCTATTTGAATATCCCTAATTTTAAGTACTGCCTTTGATTGAAAGTCTTTCTGATCATAGGATTTTCGCCGTAATTGGGCTTTAATACGGAAAGCGACTTCTTTCGGGCTGAACGGCTTTGTCACATAATCGTCACCACCACAACTCAACCCCAATATTTTATCCACATCATCATTTTTAGAGGATAGGAACAAAATGGGACAGTTTGAAAATTCCCGTATGCGCCTGCACGTTTCTATTCCGTCTATCCCCGGAAGCATAATATCCAAAATGATTGCGTCCGGCTTTTTGCTCCTGCATATTTCAACGGCGTTTTCCCCGGTTGTCGTTTTCAAGATGTTCTGAAAGCCCTCTTGCCTTAACACCTCTTCCAGCAAATTCATAATATCCCGTTCATCATCAACGAGTAGAATCTTACTCAAATATTCCATATTCTCACCACCTTGATATATTACCTACATTATATGATACCAGGGTCAAAAGGTCATGCGTTTCATGCTTGCATGAAAAAGCATGATGTTGGGACCCGCAAAACATGAGATAGTAGCCCGAATAGGGCGGATTTCGAATGTTTTTAGGATTGTGGGAGCACAAAGTGCGGAGCAATCCGTAGGTATCAGGGGTCAAAATACCTTTTGACCCCAACATCATTATATTTCGAGTCATCGAAAAAAACAATAGTGAAGCACCTCCAAAATGAAGTAATATACAAAAATGTGCCTACTCAATTTTCAGAAAGACAAAATTTCACAAGTAATGTGCAAACCCCAACATGTACGGAAAAAGCATAATCTATTATACTAAAAATACATTGGGATTGTTCTGCATAAGGTGATGGGAAATCCTGAAGTACATAAATATTTAAGGAGGAATTGAAGTGGGAAAGAAACATTTAAAACATTTGAAACAGATGATAGCCTTTCTATTGGTTATTGGCATGGGGGTTTCCGGAATAAGACTGGATGTGCGTGCTGAAGCAAAAGAAACGAAGCCTTTTGTATACGACATATCTTTTGAAGAAATTAGCACCGGTAACCTGAATTTCGGAGAAGACAATGACCAGAATAAAAGAGGACAGGCTTTTGTTGCAGTTGAAGGCGGTAAGTTGTGTTCGGTTGATGTAAGTATTGGACGACTTGAAGAGGCAGGTGGTGATTTGGTTGCAGAGCTGTATGCAATTGATCCGGTACAGAAGCTCCCCACAGGAGATGTGCTTGCGACAGGAAACGTGAGTAAGGAAATGGTACCTGTTGTGAACCGTGATACAGGAAGTGGACTTGGAGTAGTGAATATTTCTCTGAAATATGATAGTCTTACGAAAGGACAGATGTACATGGTTGTGCTGAGCCAGGATTCATATGTGGGGGGATATCGTTGGAGTGCCTCTTGCGATATTACGAATCCGAACTGGTGGCACGAAAATGTAATGAATCCTCAGGTAACGCAAGAAGGTTATGACGGAGAATTGCCAAGCCTGAAATTTGAAAAGAACGGTAATATTGTTGATGAGTCACGCTGCGGTGATTTATGGATGAAAGTAAATTATGCAAAGGAATTTGTATATGATATTTCATTTGTGGAAATAAATACAGGAAATTTAAATTTTGGTGAGAATAGCGACCAGAACATGCGTGGACAGACTTTTATGGCACTCAATGGAGGAAGTATGACAAGCATTGAGGTCAGTATTGGCAAGGTACCGGGAACCACAGGCGCTGTAATAGCTCAGCTGTATGAGTTTGACCTTGAACAAATGATTCCCGTTGGGAATAAGCTTGCAGAGGCAAAGCTGGAAGCAGACTGTGTGACGGAATTCGACCAGGTAAGTGAGACTGGTGTTGACATTGTTTCCATACCGCTTCAGTATGACGCTTTGGAAAAAGGAAAAATGTATATTGTCAAACTGGGACAGGAGACATTGGATAAAGGATACCGCTGGAGTGCATCCTGTGATGTTACCAATCCTAACTGGTGGCATGACGATATATGGAATCCACAGGTATCCCAGGCAGGTTTTGGAGACAATCTTCCAAGCTTAAAGTTTAAATCAGACGGTACCATCGTAGATGAAAGCCGTTGTGGTGATTTATGGTTGAAGGTTCATTATGATTTGGAATATGAACCAGAAGAAAAAAATCAGGAGCCGAATCCGGAACCTGAGGAGTCAAGTAAGAACTTGGCGGAGCGTTATGAGGAAGATATGGAAAACGGTGGTTTGTCCTTCTATATGGACCGTGTGCTGGCCCGCCCGGGAATTGATCCAAGTTTGATTGAAGATTCAGGTTTAATGACAAGAGGGAAAGCTTTATATACCAAAGGAACCAATACAAACGGTCTGATTACAGAATTCGGTTTTGGCGGTACGATGCGTTATATCAAGGGGGATCAGACAGGCTATACCATTCAGATAAATGGTCAGAAAGCATCACAATTCACAGAAGAAACAGCGAAACGAACCGATTATCCAAGCTATTGGACCAGCAGTTATAAGGGGAAATCCAATTCAGATAATGCAGGCCTAAATGTAGTTACCCGCAGATTTATCACAGATAATAATGTGGCAGTGACCATACTATATCTTACCAATGCTACCAGTGAGCCTATGGAAGTAAATCTGGATGTTCTTACAGGAAATAAATATAAGGTTATTAATCAGGATACTTTGGGAGGAACCATACGTGTAGATTACAGGAATATAGATGTGAAGCTGAGTGCAGATGGAGGAACTGCCCGAGAGGGAAAGCTTACCGGCAGTATTGAAATTAAGGAAGGAGAGACTGTCTCCTGGAAAGCCCAAATGGGTTTTGTCGATCCTAAGAAAGAAGAAGCAGTAGATGAATATGAAAGTATTTACGCAGCGGACGCAGAGGATATATTTCGTACTCAGGTACAGGAATATAATGCATGGTGGGTGGAAAATATTCCTTATTTGGAAGTACCGGATGAAGCCATTCAGAAAATGATTGCATATCGTTGGTGGATTGCCCGTATGAACATGGCAGACATCGGGAGTACAAACTATCCATTCCCAACCGCTATGGAAGGAGTCTTTGGCTATAATAATGCAATTGTAAATGCAGTACCATGGCAGATGGATGAGATGCGTTATTTGCGGTCCCCTCTGGCTGAATACGGAACCTGGGCAGATGCGGCAATTGCAGCAAATGGTGGAATATACTGGGATAATCCGGCAGGACTCTGGGGTGTGAAACCACAACATTATATCTCCCAGGCCGGATGGGAAAGCTATAAAGTCCATGGCGGACAAATGGACTTCCTTAAGGCAATGGCGGATGCAGGTGCAGGTGATGTACTTATGACGAGAGAAATCTTTGACTCAGACGGCGATTATTTATATGATATCCAGTATGATGCCTGGGATGCAGATACCGTTTCACTGGCCAGGACAGGCACCCAGGAACGTATCGACACCGCAGCTCTTGCCTGGGCAAATGCGGTGGCGGTCAGTAATATGTACCGCGCGGCAGGAGAAAGTGACAAAGCGGATGAATACGAGGAAATAGCAGAGCAGATCAAGGAAACAAATGTCAGTGAGCTTTGGGATTCGGAATCCAATCAGTTTTTAATGAGGATGAAAAATACGGGTGAATTCAATACGCTGCGTGATATCAATAATTACTATGCATTCATGGTTGGTATGATACCTGCGAATGAAGGATATGATGAAGCTTTACGTGTGTGGGGAGATGAAGAGGAGTTCCCTATGTGGCCAATGTATATCAGCAATTCCAAAGATTATTATACAACAAAATCAACACAGGCTTTGTTAGATCGCAGCCGAAACTATTCACCAGGTTCTTTTGCCATTACTTTAAAAATGTTTGGAACAGTCATTGATCAATACGATGCAGATAATATTACAGGAACAGAGTATGGTGAATTGTTAAAGAATTATACCAATATCTCTTACAACAATTACGATCTGCGTTATCCGGATGCTAACGAATTTTTCAATCATACGGATGGAAGTGTTCCTGAAAATGGACATTATCGCTCATGGATCCATCACGATTGGCATTCACAATATAATACGCTGATTATTGAAGATGTGATGGGAATAGTTCCAAGAGAGGATAAAATTGTAGAATTAAATCCAATTGACATAGGGTGGGATTCTTTTACAGCAGAGAATATCAATTACCATGGATTCAACCTTACCATTAAGTGGGAAAAAGATCAGGGATATCGGTTATATCTGGAAGGAGAGGAAGTTGCAGCAGTTGATAAGCTTTGCCATTTTACCTGGAATGCAGAAACTGGTGAAGTAAAAGTGCTTGATGACAGCCAGGCTCTGGTAATAACAAATAAGACTGAATCGGGATTTAAAACGGCATTCGATATAATCTATACGGAAGGAGCTCTTGGCAGCATCATGACAACTATGGCATCCTATCAGCCAGGGGATATTGTTGTTCCAAAAGATGATCTTCCGAACACACCTGAAAAACCGGAATATGATGCAAGCTATCTGATACAGGCAGATGATTGGGAGGACAATTGGAATCTGGATTTTGGAGAACATCTTACCAATGATCAGTATAAGAGGGCGCAGATGTTTGTTGCAACCGAAAATGGAACCATGACCGGTGTGCAGGTGATGATTCAGAATAACAAGGCAACAGGAGATGTAACCGTACAGCTCTATGATGATTCAGCAAATGGAAAGCCAGGTAAGGCTCTTGCGGAGACCACAATTCCGGCAGCAGATGTATCCTCCGGCAATATGACCATTGTCACAGCAGAACTTACATATCAGTTGGAAGCCGGTCACATATATTATATTGTACTGGGACAGGAAGGAACCGGAAGCGGAGGATATAAATGGGTGCTGAGCAGCAAGAATTCCAGTACTCCTGTCCAGTGTAAACAAAATGGATATGATGGTGATCTTTCCATTATTAAGATCAAGGGAAATCCTTCCATTGGTGACGGAGAAAGAGTAGACGAATCCAGTCTTGGCGATCATTATCTGGAGGTGTTCTATAGAAAGGCAAAATCTACACCTGATACTGCAGATCTGAGAGCAGAAGTAGAAAAAGCAGAGGCAATCAAGGCAAAATTAAATGACTATGAAGAGATAGGCAAAGAGGACTTTGAGAAAGCCCTTGCAGCAGCCCAGGCAATTCTTCAGAATCCTGAAAGCACGGAGCAGATAGAAAATGCCATCAAGGTACTGCAGTCGGCTATACAGGAACTGGTCCTTAAGAAAACACTGGCAGATACGTCAGCACTTGATAAGGCTGCAGAAGATGCGAGAAAGATAGATGCATCGAAATATACAGTCGAGTCCTATGCGAAGGTTATCAAAGCTTTAGATGCATTGGCCCTGGTAGACCGTTACGATCAGAAAGCAGTAGATGCGGCGGCAAAGGCATTGCGGGAAGCAATTGCACAGTTAGTTGAAAAGGGATCGGTTGTATTGCAGATACCTAAAAAAAATACAATTCATCAGAATGGAGCACTAGTTTACAAAGTCACTAAATCGGCAGCTAAGAACGGAACCGTAAGTGTGGTAAGGCCAGTGGATAAGAATTGTACTAATATCGTGATTCCCAAGACGGTGAAGTTAAATGGGTACACATTCAAAGTTACGGAAATTGCAAAAAAGGCATTCAAAAATAAAAAGAAATTAAAAAAGGTTAAGATAGGCGACAATGTTACAAAGATTAGAAAACAGGCCTTTGCATCCTGCAAAAATTTAGTGTCGATTAATATGGGAAAAGGGTTAGAAACTATTGAAAGCAAAGCATTCTATAAAGACAAAGCTTTGAAAAAAGTGAAGATCCGTTCGACAAAATTAAAAAAGGTATACAAGAACTCATTGAAAGGAATTTACAAAAAAGCTCTTATTGATGTGCCTGACAAAAAGAGAGCAAAATATAAATCCATATTAAAAAAAGCCGGACTACCAAAGACAGTAACTATTAAATAAGTCAAAGACAGCCAGGGGCAGAGGTTTTCTGCATCTGGCTGTTTAGGAACTGTCTGGAAATATACTGTACGATTTGGCGGTATATTTTCCGACAGTCCCTTAGTTACTTCAAATCAGGTTAAAAAATTACAAAAACATGTATGAAATTGGAAAATTATAAATATTGAGTCGGTAAGTAGCAAATGATATAATGATAAGGTAATAATAAGGGAGATAGCATGGTACAATTCAAGAATCACAAGTTATTAATAAAGCTTCAGCACTCAGCAGTGCATATACGAGTTGTGATTATCTGTGTATGCTTTATGTTCTTTTCCATGATGGTGATTGGAGGATATTTATCAGCCGTGATGTATCAGAAATCCTACGATGCAACATTTCAAAAAATGAAAATCCTCACAGAAAAGACCATTCAGAATATTGATCAATCTTTTTCCTTTATTTCGAATACGGCATTGGCAGTATCGACCGGAGGAAGTGTCGGTGCATGGATTGATGACAATAATCTGTTTGATAAAGATAACCAGGCATATTATACAAATGTAAACAAGCTGCGTGATGAAATCAAATATGTACTTACATATAGTAATGCCTGGAAGAGCGATTATATCAGCTATATCTGTGTATTTGTAAACGGAGAACTTTTACTGTATACATATTCAAAGCCAATACCGGAAAGTGTTATTATCAAGTCGGCAGAATTGGCATATGAACAGGTAATGGAGAATGAACAGGAGTTTGTTCAGGAACTGGCGCCGTTTGTAGATGACCGGAATATTTATCATGTCAGGACCATGAAGAGAGATTTTACGTCACGGAATGCATTATCTGTAATGATTGCTACAGACGAACAGGTATTACAGGCACAATACCTGGATGCCCGGCAGGGGACTCAAATACAGTTATATCTGATTGATCCGGATGGCAATATTTTTTCCACCAGCAATCCTAATGATAAAAGGAAAGAGTGCAGTGAGGAGCTTCTGGAGGCAGTACGAACGGGAGGGAGCGAAAACTATATCTGTTTTGCAAAAGGACTTTCGTCTAACAGTCTGACTCTCGTAACGCTTGTTCCCAGAGACTATATCGTGTCAGAAGCATTTCATGAACTGCCGTTTTTTATTATCATCACCATAGTATTATGCTTTATTTTGCTTGTGTCCGGCTTTCTTGTTTCTTTTAAAAGCACAAAATTTATCAATGATCTGGTATATGGGATGAACAGGGTAAAGGCAAAGGACTATGATTTTAAGATGCCGCATTATAATAATGCATCGGTGGACATGCTGAGTGATTCTTTTAATGATATGACGCAAGCTATGAAGACACTGATTCATGATACGTATGAGTCCAGAATTATGTTTCAGGAAATGGAACTGGAATTCATACAGCAGCAAATGAACCCCCATTTTTTATTTAATATCCTGACTACCATTCAAATAAGGGCAAAAATGTGCTCGGATGAAACGGTATACAATATGCTGACCTCACTGTCAGGACTTCTAAGAGCAACACTTTATTCAAACAAAAATGTAATGACGACTTTGGAACAGGAAATTAAATACGTAAAATTTTACTTGTATCTTCAAAAGCAGCGTTTTTTAGATAAATTGGATTATAAGATTTTATGCCATCCTTCTTTGGAGTGTCTGGAGATACCACGTCTTACCATAGAGCCTATCGTTGAAAACTGTGTTGTTCATGGAATGGAGGGGATTTCAGGAAAAATGTCTGTCTGTATTCAGATATGGGCAGAGGAGGAGGATCTGGTCATAGCAGTAACGGATAATGGCAGCGGCTTTGATGCAGAAAAGATGGATCTGACGGACAATGAAATAGGAGCAAAAGACAGCAGAGAAAAGATAGGGTTGAAAAATACAAGCAGCCGCTTAAAGAAGATGTATGGTGAAGGATATGCGTTGAAAATAAGCAGCATTCCAGACGAAGGAACGACAATTGTCATTCGTATACCGGAAAATAAGCAGAAGGGCGAAAATCAATGTATAACGTTATAGTTGCGGATGATGAGGACATCATCCGAAAAGGAATAGTTGAGTTGATTGACTGGAATTCTCTGAATTGTCAGGTTATCAAAGAATGCGTAAATGGGTTGGAAGTTTTGGAATTTCTGGAATACGAAAAAGTAGATATCGTAATTACGGATATTAAGATGCCGGGCATGGATGGTCTTTCGCTTTTACAGACATTATTTCATCAGAAGAAAGACATTCTTGTAATTGTACTCACAGCTTATTCAGAATTTAGCAATGCACAGAGCGCGATTCGCTATGGCGCTGTAGACTATGTGGTGAAAAATGATTTCATTCAGGATCTTCCAGGCGCAATCATGGCAGCAATCATCAGAAAAGATGAGGCTGAGAAGAATCTGAATGCAGAAGAATCAGGCAAAGGAGACGCACAAAGATTTGCAGGCTACCTTCTGGAAACACTGGCATTGTCCAGGGTGCCTGGGAGGTCGGAGGACATTACGGAGTTTGGGTTGGATAAAAGAATTTACTGTGTATGCAGCTGTGAAATCATTGATCTTGGAAAGACCAGTACCCTTGATAAAAATGTACAGATGCTGACGAATTTTATGAATACTATTGTGAACCGTCACCACTACTTTATTGTAAACATTCGACCTTATAGTATGACGCTGATCATCAGCGAAGATAAAGAAAAAGGACTTTCTATAAAAGAAATTGCAGTGATGTGCAATGAGGTACTCCGCATTACAGAAGAATTTATGCGTATTTATTTAAAATTTGGAATAAGTACAATCATAGACGATGTATATCAATTAGCCAGAGCATATGAAGAATCCATGAAAGCTTTATCAAGATCTGTAATATCAGGGAATGAAGTTATATTTTTCACAGAAGAAAATGAGACAGGTGTTTCCATAAATGTCGCAGATTATTTTCCGGTTATTATAGAATCCCTCTTTAAAAAGGATCTGAAAGGAGCCCTGGTTCATATAAAAGAAATGAAAGATGCAGCGTTTAAAGCTCATTATTCTCTGGAAAAACTAAAAATAAAAGCGATCAATCTGTCATCTTCCGTGTTTCGTAAATTTGGAGAAAATTATATTGCGGATATATTAGGAGACTTAGAAGATGAAACCTATAAAAAATTAAATGAAAGTACAACGTTGTATTCTCTGTTTAAAGTTCTGGAGGAATTAATGGTATGCATTGACCAACATCTTTCTACAAATCAATATGAGCGTCATTATTTGATCAGCCAGATAAATGAATTTATCCAGAAACACTATCAGGAAAATATCACGTTGAATGATATTGCAAAAGCCATTCATGTCAGCCCACCCTATGTGAGCCGGGTATATCGGAATAAAACAGGGATTACCATTACAGATGCAGTCAGTCAATATAGAATAGAGCAGTCCAAAAAGCTGTTAAGGAATACAAGCTATAAAATATATGAAATAGCTGAGATGGTGGGAATTGAAGATCCGGCATATTTCACAAATGTATTTACAAAGTATACAGGATGCAATCCCAGTGAATATAGAAACCAATAAGCTAGAGCATTGTATAAATATCACAGCAATGCTGTACTGGAAGTATAAAATATTCTAAGTGAAATCAAAAGAGTACAACTAATCCGCAGTAATTTGAGAGGTTGTGCTTTTTTTGTGCAAGAGTTTCCAGATAAGAGCAAACGGCTCTATTCGTTTCTGCACGCGGTTCTGCTATGATATATATACCTAAAAATAATAATAGTTATGGGAGGAAATCATATGAAATTAAAATCAATAGTGGCATGGAGTTTGGCGGGTGTCATATGCTTAAACCTGATTGGCTGCTCAGACGGTAAAAATAAGGAAACTCAGTCGGCTGTACGGGAGGATCAGACGGCGGAAAATGATTTTCCTGCGCCGGTTGAGCTTAGTATCTCCACATTCCGTGTAGGAACCCACAGTGCGGCAGTCGCAGAAGCACGTTATTTTAAAGAATTTCAGGAATATTATAATGGTGTGGACAGGCAGAAAATCACATTAAAGGTAGAAGAGATGCCAAGTGATGAAGAATATTATAATCAGATGAAAATCCGGGCCGCGTCCAATACACTTCCCGATGTTTTTGAAGGAAAAGATGGTGTACTGGAATTGGCAGTGGAAAATGGAATTGCCGTAGATATGAGCAAATATGTAAATGCTGATGAACAGTACAAGAAAGAGTTGGGTGAAAGTACCATTGCATTTGGAAGTGATTGGGAAGATGGCGGCTTATACAATATTTCTTATGGACTGCAGGCAATAGGATATTTTTACAATAAAGAAATGTTTGACAAAGCAGGAATCTCTCCGGCAAAGACATGGGATGAGTGGACAAGTAATCTGGAGGCATTGAAAGCATCGGATGCCTGCAAAGCTCCATTATCTATGATGACAGGCGAAAATGGCTGGACGACAAATTTAATATTAGCTTCCATTATTGGTACCAGTGAGGAAGCGGGTAATCGTTTTATGAATACACGTTATGTGGATACCTACCAGACGCCGGAAGTGATGGATGCGTTTTCGCAGATTCAGGAAATGCTTCAGGAGTATTCACTGCCGGATGCGGTTGGTTCAGATTATGCTACGGCTGCAAATCATTTTCTCAATGAAGATACAGCTATCATAGCAAACGGACCATGGATGACGCCTGATTTTTCGGATCCGGATAAAGCAGCAGAAGGATTTGACCAGAAAGTAGGGGTGGCACTATTTCCAAAGAACGGCGCTATTTATCAGCTGGAACGGGGATATTCCATTGCAAAGAGTACCAAGGAAAAAGAGGATGCGGCATTTAAATTCATTCAGTTTAAGACTAATGCTTATGGACAGACCATTCATCTGGAAGAGGCCGGCGTACTGCCATTAACATCTGATATTCAAATGTCAGAGGACTACAAACAGAATAATCCACATGTAGCAGAACTGGTAGAACTACTGGATACTATAGAATACAAGTATCAGACAATAGATACCATTAGCTATCCTACGGCAATCAGTTCTCTGGGAACGCTTTACCCGCAGCTTGTGGACGGATCCCTTACGGCTGAGGAACTGGTAAGACTGTTGGATGATGCGGCAGCAAAAGATGCTTCTTACAAAAATGAGTAGAAGTTTTGCACCAGAGAGAAGGGGTGACTGATTGGATGAATATTAAAAAAAGGTGGCTGGTTCTGTTTTTACTGCCGGCAACTGCCGTTTTTATACTGGTGTATGCCATTCCGGTATCTATGCTTACAGCCACTTCGCTGACAGACTGGATCGTTGCATCGACGCCTCATTTTAACGGAATAGACAATTACATACGGCTTTTTCACGATCCTCAGTTTATTTCTGCCATAAAAAATACATTGTTATGGATGTTACTGCAGTCGACACTGCATATATCAATTGGAGTAATAGCAGCGTTGATATTAGCCAGAAAGAAGTTCTACTGGAAGTTTGTACGTACTGTGTATATGTTTCCCAATATAATTTCCAGTGCGGCCATAGGTATGCTGTTTGTCATGCTTTTTAACCCATCTTTTGGGTTTGTAAACCAGTTTCTTGCAGCGATTGGGATAGAAAATGCGCCAAACTGGTTTGCAAATTCCAAGACGGCATTCGGAGCAGTTACTATTACGTGGCTGCCTTTTGCTGCTACCGTAACGATTCTGGTTATGGCTGAAATGACTTCCATTGACGGAGCAATATTAGAGGCAGCAAGAGTAGATGGGGCGACGGAATTTCAAATGGATGTCTACATTGTTCTTCCGATGATGAAAAATATTATAGGAACGACCGCAATATTGGGAGCCACCAGCATGCTGCAGAAGCTGGATATTATTCTGATGACAACCAACGGAGGACCGGGGGATCTGACTTTGAATATGCCGCTTTATGTATACAAAACAGCATTTACGGCAAAGCAATTCGGGTTGGCAAATGCAAGCGGAGTTGTAATGATTCTGATGGGGCTTGTGGCAGTAGGGTTGATTAATCGTATTTATGGAATTGGCAAAAAAGAATGCTGACAGAAAGGGTTAAACGCATATGAAAGTTAAAAAGATTATTACAAAATCATGTATTTTTGTATTTATTTTGCTGATTATTATTATTTCAGTGGGACCACTGCTATGGGTACTGTTAGCTTCTTTTAAGACCAATCGGGAAATACTAAACGGAGGAGTCGGATTGCCGGAAGTATTTAGTTTTAAAAACTATTCAGATGCTTTGAAGCTGGCTCCAATTCTACAGTTTTATATAAACAGTATTTTGGCAGGGGTGGGATCAACACTGGCAAATGTCTTTTTTCTTAGTATGGCGGCATATGTCATTGCACGCTTTCAGTGGAAAGGAAAAAAATTTTTTCGAATGATATTTTCTTTAGGTCTTCTGATTCCGGGAGCAGCGCTTTTACAGCCGCTTTACCAGACTATGACCACACTGAAGCTGCACGATTCTTTGATAGGATTGTCTCTGGTATATATTGCGCTGGGACTTCCTACAACGATTTATGTAATGAGCAGTTTTTTTATGACCATTCCTATAGAGTTGGAGGAATCTGCATATTTGGATGGGGCGGGGTTTTTCAGAACCTTTGCTTCCATCATATTACCTCTTACAAAGCCTGCATTAGGTACCGCAGCTGTCTTGGAATTCTTACTGGCATGGAATGAATTTCAATTTGCATTGACTCTAACTGCATCAAATGCAAAGCGTACCCTGCCAATTGCACTCTATTACTTTAAGAGTCAATTTGCAAGCAACTATGGAGCTATGTTTGCAGCTACCATTATGGTGGTCATTCCGAGCATTGCCGTATATATTCTGCTTCAGGAGCAGGTAGTATCCGGACTTTCATCAGGAGCTGTAAAGGGTTGACATGAGAGATGAAAAAGGAAAAAATGATGAATGGATTTTTATTAGAAGAACGAAAATTTGTAAGTGAACATGTAAAATTTTATGAGGGTGAGTTTACGCAAGGAAATGGATATGTATCTGTGCGTGCCTCATTTGAAGAAGGGTTACGAAGGGCGCCTCAGAATGAGGAATATATGAGAACCATGAAAAGCGTAACAACGGAAATACAAAGACATCCCCTGTCAAAGTGGGGAGTCTATGTGCCGCTTATTATGGGGTACAATCCTTTTTTAGAAGAAGTAATGATTAATCTGCCCTACTTTCCAGCCATAAAAATAGAACTTGATGGTCAGCCTATGGATCTTATGAATTGTGAGATTTCAGACTATTACCGCAGCCTGAATATGTATAATGGAGTACTGCTTCGGGAGTTTAAGGTAAAAACACCATTGGGTGGCGTAATAAAGTTCTCATTTGAACGTTTTGCAAGTATGGATGAAAAGCACTTATTTGTGCAGAAAGTAAAATATACCGTTTTATGCGGAAGTGTAAAGGTAAAAGTTCAAAGTGGAATAAATGCGGATGTAACAACAAACGGCTATCGTCATCTGGAAAAAATCATATATAAAGCAGAGAAAAATCAACTGCACTTAACGTGTTCTACAGATCTTGGTTTTGGAATCTGTATGTTATCAGAGACCTCTGTCACTGATACCAAATCATATGACGTATTAAACAAAGCAGAGATAGAGGAAAGAGAAGCTTACCTTACCAGCGAACAGGTTTTGACAGAGGGAAAATCGGCAGAGCTGGTCAAGAAGACGGTAATAACAACCAGCAGAGATCAAGGCACGAAAGATTATATCCAGTCAGCAGACAGTATTTTGAATGCATGCAGGGTCGAATATGATGTTTTGTTTATGAAAAATAATCTGGCATGGCAGAGGAAATGGCAAAATAGTGATGTGCAGGTAGATGGAAACGAAGAATTTCAGAAAGCACTTCGCTTTTCCATCTATCATTTACTGCGAAGTAATATGGAGAATGACAGCAGAGTACAGATCTGCCCAAAAGGATTTGCCGGGGAAGCATACTATGGAAGATATTTTTGGGATACAGAAATCTATTTACTTCCCTTTTTCATTTATACAAATCCAAGAGCAGCCAGGAACCTTTTACTGTACCGATACCATACATTAGCGGGAGCCAGGGTGAATGCCGCCCGCTACTTTTCTGAGGGAGCCCGCTATCCCTGGCACTCGTCTCTGGATGGGACGGAACAGTGCTCCATGTGGGAATATGCTGATAATGAAGTGCATATTACAGCTGATGTGGCTTATGCAGTGATACATTATTATTATGCAACGGATGATTATGAATTTATTCTGGACTATGGTCTTGAAATTCTGCTGGAGACTTCAAGATTCTGGGTATGCAGAGTAGATCGTGACAAAGATGGAAAAATCAGCCTTCTAAATGTCATGGGACCTGATGAATATGCCCCTATGACACGAAATAATGCATTTACTAACCGTATGGTAAAGAAGAATTTGCGTTCGGCAATTGATATGGCGGATATGGTTAAACAAAACAGTCCGAAAGTCTGGGAGGCGCTGGCCGGGAGGATTGCCTTTAGACAAGAAGAACTGGAAGTATTTGCAGAAATTGCAGAAAAGCTCCCAATACCTTATGATAAAGAACGGAATCTTTATATGCAGAGCGAAGACTTTGAAAGTTATGCGGATCTGAACCTGGATGAGTTGTGGAAGGATCGTAGCCGTGCATTTGGCCATTATGCTTCTCAGGAGAAAATTTACAGGTCTAAATGCATCAAACAGGCAGATGTGATTGCGATGATGACTCTTTTTCCTGATGACTTCACAGATCAGGAGGTAGAAATTGCTTATGAATATTATATGCCCCTTACCACACATGATTCATCACTATCTCCGGCAGGACATTCCTTTGCTGCAAACCGTATAGGAAGAAAGGAAGATGTTAGGCGCTTTTTAAAGTTGGCTATGGATGTAGATATAAATGTAAACAGGCACGGAGCAGAAGATGGGATTCATATTGCAAACTGTGGTTATCTTTGGCAGCTGGCAGTTTGTGGTTTTGCCGGACTGCATATGCCGACGGAGTGTCAGGAATTGAAAATAACGCCTGCACTACCTGAAGATATCAGGCAAATTTCATTTCATATCTATTGGAAAGGGGAGCTGAAACGAATTACGGTATTAAGAGATGCTGTTAGGATTCAGAAAGAGTATGAAGCAATTCTATTTGATCTTGATGGGGTGCTTTGTCATACGGATCATTACCATTTCAGGGCATGGAAAGTAATCGCAGATAAATTAAATCTTTTTTTTGATGAGGGAAAAAATAACCGTTTACGAGGAGTCAGCCGTATGGAAAGCCTGGGAATTGTATTAGAGGAATATCCAGCGGAACTCACGGAACAGGATAAGTATTTGCTTTCGGAAGAAAAAAATCAGATTTACAGAGGATTTTTGAATGAAATGTCGGAAAAAGATCTGGAGGAAAATGTGAAGCATGTTCTGCATTGCCTGAAAGAAAAACAGATAAAAATGGCAGTAGCTTCTTCAAGTAAAAATGCGGTTTCTATATTAAAGAAAATTGGATTGTTTGATTATTTTGATGTCATTGTAGATGGAAACGATATTAAGAAATCAAAACCAGATCCTGAAGTGTTTTTACTTGCGGCGAGGAGGCTTGGGAAGCTGCCTGCAAACTGCCTTGTTGTGGAAGACGCAAGGGCGGGAGTCGATGCTGCAGTAGCGGGAGGTTTTGACTGTGCGGCAGTTGGAGATGCTGCTCAATATGAAAAAGTAGATTATCCGTTAAAGAGTCTGGAAGATCTTATACATAAATGATTATGGAAATCTGACAATGGGCGCAGCGGCGTGAGAAAAGCCAATGTACCGGAAAACCTGCATTACTGATTGACGGTGCTCGCCGTGTCGGAAAAAGCTTCATTGTCGAAGCATTTGCCAAAGCAAAATACAAATCTTATCTTCTTATGCTGTGCCCACAGCTTCGGGAGGTTATACTTTGAACATGACATACTGTTGACGTCTTAAATATGGTACAATTCATACATCAAAGCACGGCAAGGAGAATAATTAATGAAGAATATTATTGATGCATTTAAGCCCGAGGGCGGGAAACATTGCATAACAAACTCACTAAAACAAATATTTAATTTTTATGGTTATCCTTTATCTGAGGAAATGCTTTTTGGAATTGGCGAGGGATTGGACTTCACCTATATAAACCTTGAAAATGCCCCTATGGTATCCGGAAGGTCAAAGGTAATGAAATTTGAGGGTGTGATTGCAGACCGTCTTGGAATCAGCATACGGTTCAAACAGAACAAAAATTACAATAAGGTTTTTGATGCTGCAAAAAAAATGATAGATAATGATCAGCCTGTATTGGTCTATGCAGACATGCCATTTCTACGTTATATGGGAATGGAGGAAAACAGTCATTTTGGCGGACATTCCGTTATTCTGTTTGGATACGATGACGAACAAGGATGCTTCTATGTGAGTGACAGAGACAATTCTGATTATGTGATAAGAACACCTGAAGGATCAATCCGGGAGGACTATCATTTAGTAGACTACGTACAGATGCAAACGGCCCGAAGCAGTAATTTCAGACCATTCCCCGCGAACAACAAATACGCAGAATTTGATTTTTCCGGTTTCCAGGGCGTGAATAAAAACATACTTACATCATCAATAACATCTGTATGTGAAAAAATGTTGAATCCTCCTGCCAGTCTGAAAGGGGTTAGCGGCATTCGGAAATTTTCAAAAGAAATCAAGAAGTGGGTTAAGTTTGATAATGATAAGCTAAAAAGAGCCGGAATTACAAACTACTTTCAAATAAATGCTGATGGCGGTACTGGTGGTGGCATCTTTCGGAATATGTATGGCATTTTCTTGATTGAAGCAGCCGAAATTCTGCAATGCAATGTAATCAATCAAATCGGAAACCAGTTTATTATATTATCTAAGCAATGGGATATTGTTGCTGATAGTATGTGGAAGCTGTTTGAAACTGGTCAATCGGAATTACTGAGCAGTATGTCTGAAAGTATCAAGAATATATATGAGAAGGAAACTGATTTATTAACTAAGTTACGAGATACAACACAAAACCCATGATTTACTTTTTTCTTTCCAAATCGGCTTTTTTGTTTTGTACCGTTGAAAGGCCTGTATAACTACGCCCCCAGTATTGAAGAAATGCTTGGAAGTATCAAGGCAAAAAAGTATTCTTCCATTTGCTTCGGCGTATATTCTTCTCCTATTGCGCTGTGTAACATATCTTTCGCTCTACCATACGGCTCTATTATTGGAAAGTGAAGAAAGCGAAAAATATAAAAACAAATAATAAAATAACCCCGGTTTTCGGTAATTAAATGAGAACTGAGGTTTTTTGTATTATTTTCGTTTTAAGTAACGAGTGAAAGCTATTATTTATATCGTTGTTCGGGTATTCTGCGGCAATTTTCAAGTAAATATGATACATCTTCATAAGAAACAAAGAATGCGATTTCTTTATTGCTTTTTAACACCATTAAAAACCTGTCATCCCAATCGTCGAGTGTGATAAGTTCGAGTGTATTTTTATGATCCCGCAAACCAAGTTCCGGAAAAATTTCAATAAGTTTATTGCCTGGCAAAACAAAACCATATAATTTTCCATTCTCCGGAACGGGGAAAGTGAGTTTTTTAATAAAAGATTCTCTGGCAGTAATCTCTACGGGAATATCCGTCCCATAAATCTGTTCTTCTCTTTGCTTACGTGTAACGGTTCGAAAGCGTGAAGCCTCCATATAATCCGCAAGTTTTACTGTTTCAGTATTTTTATAACGTTTTTGATTCATATTTTACTCCATTCCGCGCCGCTTTGCTTGTGCACAATTAATATTTTTCTTTTTACGGTAAGCAATTTGTGAAATAAATTCATACATGAAAGTTGCTGCCGCTAGTGAAGTGATATTTCCTACATCAAATTGCGGATTGACTTCGACCACATCATATCCGATGATATTAAGGTCCTTAACTCCGCGGATGAGTTCAAGTGCCTGTACAGTTGAAAATCCTCCGACTGCCGGGGTACCCGTCCCCGGAGAACAAGACGGATCAAGACAGTCTATATCAAACGTCAGAAAAACTTTTTCGTTTCCGATCCGCTCTTTAATTGCTTCGATGACTGCATGCATGCCGATTTTATGACATTCATCAGCACGCATTACTTTAAAACCGAGTTCAGGCGATATTTTATCATCATCTTTATCATACAATTCGCCCCGTATACCAATTTGAATTGATCTATTCGGATCTATAAGCCCTTCTTTTGCCGCATAATAAAAGGGCGTACCATGATTATAAGGCTTACCAAAATAGGATTTTAACGTATCATAATGTGCATCAAAATGAAGTAATGCCACTTTACCGTATGTTTTAGAACACGCACGGAGCTCGGGAAGTGTTATACTATGGTCTCCGCCCATTGCTATGGGTGTAATTCCATTTTTAAAAAGGGGGATCATACCATTGGTTATAGCCTCAAAGGATTCCTCAATATATCCGGGTACCGTTTTAATATCACCATAATCTATGCCTGAACAATATTTGAAAATATCAATATCATAAGCCGGATTATACGGTTTACCGCATAATGATGAAATTTCACGGATTGACGATGGAGCAAGTCGCGCTCCTGTACGATAAGAAACACATGTATCATACGGAATCCCTGTTACGGCAAAATCAATATCTTTTGTTTCAGTGATATGGGGGAGACGTATAAATGTCTTTATACCTGAAAATCTAGGAAATTCGGTTGAATTCAATGGTTGATATTTCATTTCTGTCACCTTACTTTTCTATACTTAATTATCCGAACCCTGGGCATTTGCTTTTTCACAATATTCTAATATCCAATCATCAAAATTCCCATTGTCTTGATTTTCTTCGATAACGTCATCTATAAGAGCAAGGAATTCTTCGTTATCTTTTGCTACAGCCGCCTGACAAGGTTTATCTTTATTTTCAAGTATTACTGTATCATTTGCAAATGAGACAGTAGAATCTGAAACAATATACTGTGTTGCAACAACTTTCGCAATTACAATTGCATCAATTTTATTATTTTTAAGTTCAAGAAACACATCCGGAACTTTTGCAAGAGAAACCATATTTGCATTTGGCAACTCAGCTTTAGCAACCTCTTCACAGGAACTGCCTTTTTCAACCCCGATTGTCTTATCCGCAAGATCGGAAAGTGATTTATATTGCTCCAAATCAGCCGTACGGACTACAATGGATTGTTCATCATTTATGTAAACAGAAGAAAAATCAACTGATTTAGCTTTTTCTTCCGTTTCCGGCATTCCGGCAATAGCAACATCACATTTACCGGTAGAAAGTGCCGCGATGAGTTCACCAAAAGGCATATCGACTACTTTTAAACTGACACCCAGTTTATCCGCAATTGCCTGACCAAGTTCAACGTCTATACCAATAACATCTCCGCCATCAGCAGTACTGACAAATTCATACGGCGGATATCCTGAAGCTGTACCCATAACAAGTGTGCCACTTTTTTTGATCTTGTCAATCATTGATGTTTCTTCTTTGCTTCCGCAGGATGTAAATCCAATTGTGATGCAGCTCAGCACAAGTACAACTGCTAAACATTTACTAATCAATTTTCTCATAATTTTTCCCTCCAAAAGATATATTTAAATAATTTATGATTAAGCAAAAGTTTCATTTTTGCTTATCAACTGAAAAATAAATCTACTTTGTAAAATCATCGTACTGAATTTTTATTAAGCTTTTTTTCAAATGATTTCACACATAATGAAATAATGAATGTCATAATGAAATATATAATTGAAATGATAACCAGCGGTTCAAATGGTTTAAAACTTATCCCGCGGATTGTATCGGCTGTATACATAAGCTCAGCAATACCTATTACAGATACCTGTGATGAATTTTTAATTAAACTTACAAATTCATTTCCAAGTGAAGGCATAATATTTTTAATCGCCTGAGGCATAATGACAAGCAGCATGGAACTACTCTTACTTAATCCTATGGAACGAGCCGCTTCCATCTGCCCGCCTTCTATTGATTGTATCCCTCCGCGTACGATTTCGCATACATAAGCAGAACTGTTGATCGTCAATGCCAATACACCGGCAAGCAAACGTTCGAAATCCATGCCAAATAAAGTTAGCGAAGGTATTTCAATCCCTATAGCGGGTAAACCGTAAAAAACAAGAAAAATCTGGACCATAAGCGGAGTGCCGCGAATAAATTCAACAAACCCGTTCGATATCCACCTTAAAATCCTGAATGAAGAAATCTTCATGAAGGCAAAAATTGTTCCGAATATCATTGCGAAAACTATGGTTAAAAGGGACATGCCTAAGGTAGTCATTGCACTTTTTATAAATAAATCTCCATATTTATTAAGCATGTCAATATAGGTTTGCATATGATTTCCCCCCTCTCTTTTATTTTAACTAAAGAACTTTATCAAAAAATGCTCTTATGCGTACATTTTCAGATTCGTCAAAGATCTTTTCAGGTATGTCACTTGCAATAATCTGCCCTGCATCCATAAAAACGACTTTTGTGGAAACTTCTCTGGCAAAGCCGATTTCATGCGTAACGATTATCATAGTAATACCGGTGCTGGCGAGTTCCTTTATAACCTGTAAGACTTCACCTACCATCTCTGGATCAAGCGCGGAAGTGGGTTCATCAAATAAGATAACATCCGGTTCCATAGCCAGAGCGCGGGCAATGGCGATTCTTTGTTTTTGACCGCCGGAAAGTGTGATGGGATAAGCATCCCGTTTATCAAGAAGTCCGACTTTTTCAAGCAATTTTTCACCAATAGCTTCCGCATCCTCTTTACTCATCTTTTTTATATAGGTCAAGCCGAGAGTAATATTTTTCATTACTGTTAAATGAGGAAATAAATTAAAGTGCTGAAACACCATTCCGATTTTTTGCCTTAAATCATTTATTTTAATCTCGGAGTTTGAAACACTGTTATTTCTATAAATGATATCGCCCGATTCTATAGTTTCAAGTTGGTTAATGCAGCGCAGCAGCGTACTTTTTCCTGAACCGGATGGTCCCAAAATAGCAACAACTTCGCCTTGCTTTACTTCGAAATCAACATCTTTTAAAACTTCAAGTTCTTTAAAATTTTTATATACTTTGGAAAGAGAGATAATTGAATCAATTTTAGGATCCCAGCTTGCCTTAACATTTAATGCTTGTTTTTTCATATGAATCACCCTTCCTGCAATATTTTTAAAATAAAAATGGTGCAAACTGAACATTCGTAAAGTTTGCACCATTGCAACATCATTTTATTTTGAACTTTTAATATATTATACAGGAAACATGCATAAAAGTAAATAAGCCTGAACGCCAATAATTATTGTACACCATTCACAATACCTATACAACCATAGCATGATGACTTGTGATGAATAAATCGCCTGACCCTATTTCGAAATATTTCAGCATTTCTTTACAGCTATTCATCTGCAGTATTTTCGGAGCTACAGTAAACGATGTCATAACTTTGATCCTCCCTATTCAATTTAATCATAACTGTAAATTGTATTGTTTATTATAAATAATCTTTTTTATTGTTACAAGATTTGCCACGCACAAAGGTTTTTGTATAAGGAGCACAAATACTTGTCAATACTTATCAAAAGCTATTATTCGTTGACAAAGAATTTTTGTTGAAGTATACTCAACTATATTAATTTACTGGAGTGATTTCGCCATGACATGCAAAGATATCATGAATATAAAAGAGCTTTCTGAATTAAAGTTTTACGGCGGTGCCAAAGGTCTTTCACGTACTGTCCGATGGCTTTATTTTGTTGACTCCAGTACAAGCACACGTAACGTAAAAACATTGGGAAAATGGGTTTCAGGTGGTGAACTTTTTGTCTGTGCAAATGACAAAGTCCTGGAAGATAAAGAATTGATTATAGAAACTATCAAATCAGCAAATTTTTATAATGCCTCAGGTATAATTTTAAATGTAGGAGGAATCGAGCCGGAATATGTCGAGCTTGCGGATCAATTGAACATTCCCTTATTTGAAATACCATGGTCAATACGTCTTGTTGATTTATCACAGATAATTTGTACACAGCTTATAAAAGAGCAAACAGAGGCAGCTTCACATGAATTATTGCTTAACAACTTGATTTTTACCGATTTCACACATGATGATGATTTTATAACAAGCAATAGATATTATGATTTTGATTTAACAAAAAAAAATCGTATTGCAATTTTCCATCTTTGCGAAAATAATGTGCAAAGGAAAAGTGATCTTAAAAAACAATGGCATTCACAATTTTATATATGCATCCAAAATTCATTTACGAGTTTTGGGGTTAACAGGATAACCTCAATGATTTTAAAAGATGATATTATCGTTATTTATCCGGATGACATAATTACAAAAAACAATTTTGAAAAACTTGTTGGAAATGTAGGGAAAGAATGGAGTTTTTCGTATCTTAATTTGACTTTTGAAGTTTCTGTAGGTAATGCTTACAGTGGAAGTATGAATGTTAAAAAAAGTTATTCGGAAGCTAAAAAAACACTTAAGCTGATGAAGATTGTTTCGGATAAAAACTGTGTATTTTTTGAAGATTTAGGTATTTATTCTTTGCTGTTCAACAGCGAAGACCGTAATGCTTTTGAACGGTTTTATAAAAATCAATTAGGCAGACTTATTGAATATGATAAAATAAATAATGCACAGCTATGTCAAACGCTCGAAGCATATTTCAACAACGATAAAAATGCCGGTACTACTGCGGATTCGTTATTTATACATCGTAATACTCTGCGCTACCGTTTTGATAAGATTCATAATCTTCTTGGTAAGGATTTTGAAAATATGGATAATGCGGTAAATTATATCATTGCATTTAAGACTAAAAAATATCTGGAGGCAACGTTAGAGCGTGTCTGAAAATTCATTCCCGCTCTAGAAAGAAAATAAGATGATTGTGCTTTTTGTACAATCATTTTTATTATGGGTCGTGACCCAGTTGAGCGCGCAAAGCGTGCGAAATATCAACCACCCGCTATGCGGGTGCGCGACGTTTGTTATACAAAAAAATCACCTTTCCGTTATAATAAGGTTGTTCAAGCCA
>Ga0153929_1000047_pt1 | contig 59113 bp, 47 predicted proteins | sample TSNJ013MetaG_FD_104689 | JGI IMG/M metagenome (GOLD analysis project Ga0153929, IMG submission 104689) | Attine ant fungus gardens microbial communities from New Jersey, USA - TSNJ013 MetaG | ecosystem: Host-associated > Fungi > Mycelium > Unclassified | place: USA: New Jersey, Wharton State...
AAAAATTACTCCAATCCATTTAAAACTTGCTTATCCTTTGCATCTGCGATATCCGCTGTCTCAGGTTTTATTTTTTGATATTGAAACCACCGGTCTTTCTTCCCGTCACTCTTCAGTCTATCTGATAGGTGCTGTTTATCATTCCGGTACCACTTGGGAGATGATTCAATGGTTCGCCCAAAAGCCGGTCGAAGAGAAGCTGATTCTGGGAGAATTTTTAAATTTTGCTGCTTCATATAACTATCTGATCCATTTTAACGGTGATACATTTGATATTCCATTTCTGCGCCATAAATCCGGAATGTACCGGTTTGCATTTATACCGGATAACCTGATCAGTATTGACTTATACCGGCTGGCACGTCCATATAAAAAAATGTTAAAACTCACAAAAATGAATCAAACTGCTTTAGAAGCATTCTTTGGTATTTCACGAAAGGATACGTATGACGGCGGTCAGTTAATTCCTTTCTATTATGAGTATGTAAAAACGGCATCTGATCTTTTGTCCGCATGCCTCCTTTTACATAACCACGACGATTTGCTGGGAATACTGCAATTGCTTCCCATACTTTCTTATTGTGATTTCATGGAAGGCAAATTCCATATATCTGAAGTTACTCTGATGAATCCCACTAATCATCAAGCAACTGTCTGCCAGACCACTCCACTGCTTTCCATCCGCCTGATCCTTGAAGTTCCGCTTCCTCTGCCCCTCTTCTGGTCCCTGAAGAATGTAAGCCTTAACGGACAGGGTCTTAACTTCTCCATTATCGTAGAAGGAGTCTACGATACACTGAAATATTTTTTTACCAATTATCGGGATTATTATTATCTCACTTCAGAAGATACTGCTGTTCACAAAAGTGTGGCATCTTACGTAGATAAAGAACACAGGGTTCAGGCAAAAGCATCCACCTGTTATTGTAAAAAAGAAGGCGTTTTCTTTCCTCAGAAAAAAATACAATTTTCTCCGGCATTTAAGAGAGAATACTCGGATAACATTTCATACTTTGAATTCTCACCTAATATTATAGATAAGGCAGAGGCTGTTCGTCAATATGTAATAAATCAATTACACGAATCTTTTTAGTATTATTTTTATTTCTTTTATAAATAGATGAAAAAGCCTGAAAGATTTCAGGCTTTATACTTTTTATTTATTCTTCTGTGCTTACTTCCGCTGCTGTCTCATCTGCTGTCGGCTCATCTGCTGTCGGCTCATCTGCTGCTGTCTCATCTACTGTCGGCTCATCTGCTGCTGTCTCATCTACTGTCGACTCATCTGCTGCTGTCTCATCTACTGATGGTTCTTCCGGTATATCAGTCTCGGCTTCCTCTGCTTCTGCTTCTTCCGCCTCTGTTTCCTCCATTGCAGTCACCGTTTCCAGTGCTTTAATACTCAGACTGATTTTTCTATCCGCTTCATTGAAATCTACAACCTTAGCAGTAATTTCTTCCCCAATACTAAGTACATCAGCCGGTTTTTCTACATGTTCTTTTGAAATCTGGGATACATGCAGCAACGCATCTACGCCAGCTTCCAACTCAACAAATGCCCCAAAATCCGTCATTCTGGCAACCCTACCATCAACCAGATTTCCTACCGCATACTTTTCGCTTGCTGCTAACCAGGGATTCTGATCTGCAAATTTCAAGCTCAATGCAATTTTATCACCGCTGATGTCTTTTATCAAAACGGAAAGCACTTCACCAACTTTAAATAATTTCTTAGGATTATCTACACGTCCCCAAGACATCTCAGAAATATGCAGCAGTCCGTCGGCACCACCTAAATCAATAAATGCACCGAAGTCCGTCACATTTTTGATGACGCCTTCTACAATATCTCCAATTGCAATTCTCTCAAAAAGCGCTTTCTGCATTTCTGCTTTCTTTGCAACCAGAAGCTGTTTGCGATCTCCAATGATACGTCTTCTGCGGGGATTGAATTCACTGATGACAAATTCAATTTCCTGTCCTGCATATTTAGCCAGGTTCTTTTCGTACATATCGGAAACCAGGCTTGCCGGAATGAATACTCTTGCTTCATCCACTACAACGCTCAATCCACCATCTAATACCTGAGCCACCTGAGCTTTCAATACTTCTTTTGATTCGAAAGCCTCTTCCAGACGCTTATTTCCTTTTTCTGCTGCAAGTCTCTTATAAGTCAGCAGAACCTGTCCTTCACCATCGTTTACTTTTAATACTTTTGCTTCCATAACATCGTTTACATGTACAACATCACAAAGAACTACACTCTGATCATTTGAATATTCATTCTTCGTAATGATACCATCAGCCTTGTAACCTATATTCAAGATGATTTCATCTTCTTTTACATCAATGACTGTACCTTCAACTACCTCTCCATTATGAATTGTTTTAAATGATTCTTCCAGCATTTGTTCAAAACTCATTTCTGACATTCTTTTGAACCTCCTCAATAATATTATTTGGGGTCGATGCCCCTGCGGTAATACCTACGCAACTCATGGAGTGCAGCTCTTGTACATCCAAATCATCAAGTGTCTGTATATAGTAAGTATTTTCACATTCTTCTTTACATATTTCAAATAGCCTCTGAGTATTGGAACTATGACTGCCGCCTATGACAATCATACCGTTCACCTCAGCTGCAATTGCCCTTGCTTCGGTTTGTCTTTTTTCCGTGGCATTGCAAATCGTATTTAAAACAAGTATATCATAACCCTTTTTAGAAATAATTTCAACTAATTTATTAAATTTATTGTAATTAAATGTCGTCTGCGACACAATGCAAAGGGGAGTATTGCAATCCATAACAAAATTTTCTGCCTCCCGGTTAGTGCCTATTACATCCACTTTGGCATTACACCATCCCTTAATTCCTTCCACTTCAGGATGGTCTGCATTTCCTATAATCAATATATGTGAGCCTGCATTGCTTTCCCGTTTCACTATGCTATGGATTTTTTTAACATAAGGGCAGGTGGCATCTATTAGTTCCAATCCTTTTTCCCGGATCAGACGGCAGACGTTTTCAGGTACGCCGTGAGAGCGGATGATCACTGTCCCATTTTTTAATTTTCTTAATTCTTCCATGCAGTGAATCACCTTCACGCCTTTTGATTCCAGGTCTTTTACCACCTCTTCATTATGAATAATTGGTCCGAATGTATAAATAGGCGACTTGGAAGATTCCACTTGTTGATATACTTTTTCAACGGCACGCTTTACCCCAAAGCAAAAACCTGCTGTTTTTGCAACAATAATCTTAGCATCCTGATATAAAGCAGTTATATGGGCAACCACCTGATCAATGTCCATATTAGAGGAATCCACCAGTACGGCATCTTCTGCTTTTTTCAGTGGTGCGATTTCTCTATTCATATCCTGTTTATCCCTTTGGATAATATCTTTTTTTATTATATCCAGGCTGCAGTCGATACCTTTTTTCTGAAGTTCCAAATAGCGCCTCATAGCTCTTGCATCCGGGCTTGCCGTTAAATATATTTTTAACTGGGCATCCGGCAATACGTGGGTCCCAATATCACGTCCATCCATAACGATGTTTTCTTTGGATGCCATATCACGCTGTATATCCAGAAGTGCTGCCCGGACGTGGGCATTTGCCGCAAATGCGGAAGTCATTTTCCCTACTTCCTCTGTTCTCAGACGGCCTGTCACATTTTCATCATTTAATATTACCTGCTGTTCCCCATTTTGATATTCAATACGGATACGAATCTGATGACACGCTTCTCTTATCCCTGTCTTATCTTCTAAAGGTATCTTTTGTCTCATAAGATAAAGCGTAACGGCCCGATACATCGCCCCGGTATCCACATATATAAAATTCAGTTCTCTTGCAATTTTCTTTGCAATTGTACTCTTACCCGCACCTGCCGGTCCGTCAATGGCAATATTAAAGCTCATGTAGTTCCTCCTGATATTTATAATTCCATCCGCTTTTACCGGATCCCAGTTCCGGCGGCATAACCTGTCGACCATGCAATTTGTAAATTAAACCCGCCTGTCACCGCATCCAGATCCATTACTTCTCCGGCAAAATATACTCCGGATACCAGTTTGGATTCCATGGTTGCGGGATTGATTTCTTTTGTATGGACCCCGCCTTTTGTAATGATAGCTTCATTATAATCTCTAAGACCCGTTATGGTCAACTCAAGATTCTTTATCTGCTGTATAAAATACTGACGCTCTTCTTTAGAAATTTCATTTATTTTCTTTTCCGCTGGTATTTTGGAAAGTTCCAGCATAACCGGAATCATCTTGACAGGAAAAAGATTTCCTAATGTATTTTTAAACTGCTTGTTCTTATTTTCCTCGAAATCACGCAATATCCGCCGATCCAATTGCTCTATAGAGAGTGCCGGTTTTAAATCAATACGAAGAATCAGATTCTTATCTTTTAGTTTCTTCTGTATATAACAGCTGGCACTGAGTATCAGAGGACCAGTTACGCCAAAATGGGTAAACATCATTTCACCAAAATCTTCAAACAGGCGTTTTTTTTCATCATAAATACCTATGCGGACATTTCTTAAAGATAATCCCTGCAGTTGCTTTACATAGTCTTCTTTTGTATTTAACGGAACCAGAGATGGATATAATTCTGTAACCCTATGCCCCAAAGCTTTTGCAAAACGATAGCCATCTCCTGTGGAGCCTGTACTTTGATAGGACAAACCACCTGTTGCTATGATGACCGCATCTCCATAAATCTGATTACCCTCTTTTGTACGAATGGCCATAAATGAATGGTCTTTTTCTATCACTGCTTCAATCACTTGATTCAGGTGAACAAAAACACCTGACTTTTTCATTTTACCTCTCAGGGAATCTATAACATCCCAGGAATGATCTGAAAATGGAAATATGCGGTTTCCACGTTCCGTTTTCGTTTTCATCCCGCAATTTTCGAAGAACCGAATCACATCCTGATTCGTATAACCATAAAATGCGCTATATAGAAATTTACTGTTTGTACAAACGTTCAAAAAAAGTTCTTCCATATCACAGGCATTCGTCAAGTTGCATCTGCCTTTCCCGGTGATATACAGCTTTTTACCAAGCTTTTCATTTTTTTCATAGACATGCACCTCGTGACCCTGTTCTGCAGCTGCAATTGCTGCGAACATACCGGCAGCTCCGCCGCCGATAATCAGTACTTTACTCATGGACTGTTTCCTTCTCTTTCTTAGTACAGCGTTCTCGAATTACCTAGACCAATTGCTGAGGATGGATTTTCAGATGCAAGGCAGGAAAACGCAGGCGTAGTGAATAAAGTATAGCATATATTAAAGCAGAGAACAACAAAAAGCTGCCGGCCTAACGACTATTCATCGTAAGACCGGCAGTTTCCAGTGTGCACATTCCTATAACGGCAGCTCCTAATGCGGCACTTCCCTATACCGGATATGCTCCATTCTTTGTATCGGCAATAGAAGGATCTACTTTTGTTTTCTGCGCCTCTCTGTATTTGAAAAATTCTACAGCTACCTGTGGGAAAAGCGCATATGACAATACGTCTTCCTCCTGCTGTGACCACTGAGCCATCTCTGCTCTCAGGGTATCCAGCTCGGCCGGAATCAGATCTGCCGGTCGGCAGGTAATCGGCTTCTTGTCACCGATACACTTTTTCTGTACTTCTTTATTAAATGGCTTGATAGTCGCACCATATTCTCCTGAAAGTACCGCTTTGGTTTCTTTCGTCACCATCTTATAACGTTCTCCCATGATGACATTAAACACGGCTTGTGTACCAACGATTTGTGAAGACGGTGTAACAAGAGGACACTCTCCCAGATCTTCACGTACTCTTGGTACTTCTGCCAGCACCTCATAGTATTTATCTTCCGCATGCTGTTCTTTCAACTGTGAAGTAAGGTTGGAAAGCATTCCGCCCGGAACCTGATATAAAAGCGTCTTGATGTCTACTCCCATATTTTTGGGATTTAACTGCCCGCTTTCCAGGGCTTCATCTCGGATTGGTCTGAAATAATCAGCAATCTCAGCTAATAATTTCTGGTCTAAACCGGTGTCATATGGCGTTCCTTTGAACGTTTCCACCATAACTTCCGTTGCCGGCTGAGAGGTTCCAAGCGCAAACGGAGACATGGCAGTGTCAATTACATCCACACCTGCTTCTACCGCTTTTAAATAAGTCATGGAAGCAACACCGGATGTGTAGTGCGTATGCAGCTGTACCGGAATACTCACGGCTTCTTTAATGGCAGATATAAGCTTAGAGGCCTCATAGGGTACCAAAAGACCTGCCATATCCTTGAAGCAGATGGAATTAGCGCCCATGCCTTCGATTCTCTTTGCGATGTCAATCCAGTATTTCATGGTATAAGCATCACCCAATGTATAAGAAAGTGCTACCTGGGCATGTCCGTTTTCTTTGTTTGCCGCAGATACGGCAGTCTTTAAATTACGCATATCATTCATACAATCAAATATTCGGATAATGTCAATTCCATTTGCAATTGATTTCTGTACAAAATATTCTACCACATCGTCTGCATAAGGACGGTATCCAAGAATATTCTGCCCACGAAACAGCATCTGCAATTTTGTTTTCTTAAAACCGTCACGGAATTTACGAAGCCTTTCCCATGGGTCTTCTTTCAGAAAACGCAAAGATGCATCAAAGGTCGCTCCTCCCCAGCATTCTACCGAATGATATCCCACCTGATCCATTTTTTCTACGATTGGGAGCATCTGCTCAGTAGTCATACGGGTTGCTATCAGTGACTGGTGTGCGTCACGTAAAATTGTTTCTGTTATTTTAATTGGCTTTTTTTCCACATTTGTCATTATTTTCCTCCTATCTTGTTACCTTTAAGAAAATTCCGTCCATAGATTCACCGAAACACCATGTTATACTCCAAATATGGCCATAAATGTACCGGCTGCTACTGCCGTACCGATAACTCCTGCTACATTTGGTCCCATTGCGTGCATTAAAAGGAAGTTTGACGGATCCGCTTCCGCTCCCACCTTCTGGGATACTCTGGCTGCCATAGGAACGGCAGACACTCCTGCCGAACCAATCAGAGGGTTAATCTTGCCACCCGTTAATTTGCACAGCAGTTTACCTAATAAAACACCGCCCGCAGTGCCAAACGCAAAGGCTATCAATCCTAATAATACGATTTTCAGTGTGTCTAAATTCAAGAATGCCTCCGCACTGGTGGATGCGCCTACTGAGGTGCCCAGTAGAATTACTACAATGTACATCATTGCATTTGAGGCTGTTTCTGTCAGCTGCTTTACAACACCGCTTTCCCGGAATAAATTTCCGAGCATCAGCATGCCCACTAATGGCGCTACTGATGGCAAAATCAAACATACTACAATCGTAATTATAATTGGAAATAAAATTTTCTCTAATTTAGAAACGGGACGAAGCTGTTCCATTTTAATTTTTCTTTCTTTTTCCGTTGTGAAAAGTTTCATGATCGGTGGCTGTATAATCGGTACCAGAGACATATAGGAATATGCCGCTACCGCAATCGGTCCCATCAGAGCTCCCTGTCCCAGTTTACTGGCAAGAAAGATCGAAGTAGGACCATCCGCACCGCCGATAATGGAAATCGCTGCAGCAGCTTTTCCATTGAATCCCAATAATATTGCCAGGAAATAAGCTACATATATTCCAAGTTGGGCTGCCGCTCCCATGATAAAACTTATTGGGTTTGCAATCAGCGGACCAAAGTCTGTCATTGCACCAACCCCCAGAAAGATGAGAGATGGCAGTACACTCCACTCATCTAAAATATAAAAGATCCGGAGAAGTCCTGCTACTCCATTCGAACTTTCTTCTGCGGTTATCATAATATCAGGATAGATATTCACCAGCAGCATTCCAAATGCAATCGGCACCAGCAAGAGTGGTTCAAACCCTTTTCTGATTGCAAGATATAAGAACACACAGGCAACTAAAACCATTAAATAGTTGCCCCATGTCAGATTAAAAAATGCCGTTTGGTGAAGCAGATTTGACAACGTATCTAAAACGTATGACATTTTTCTACCTCCACTTTCAGTTCATCGTTGCTAAAGAATCACCTGATTCAACAGCATCGCCTACTGCTACATCGATGCTTGCAATTGTGCCGTCCTGAGGAGCTACCACAGGGATTTCCATTTTCATTGCTTCCAATATAACAATACTGTCGCCCGCTTTTACTGCCTGTCCGACATTTGCTTCCACTTTGAGCACTTTACCAGGTACCGATGAATTTATTTTGATCGTGCCGGCTCCTGCAGCCTGAGCTGCTTTTGGCGCTGCCTGAGGTGCTGCTTTTGGTGCTGCTTTTGGTGCTGCTTTTTGCACTGCCTGAGCTGCTGCTTTTGGTGCTGCTCCAGTGTTTTCTTCAACTGTCACATCATAAACAGTTCCATTCACTGTAATTGTATAATTTTTCATCTTCATTTCCTCCTAAACTTAAGTTCTTCGTAATATTCTATTCGATTTTTTGATGGAGCGTACGACAAATCCATCTGTTGAAATATTTTCAGATGCTGCAATCGCAGCCGCAATTACTGCTGCCAACTCACCATCATTCAGCAATTCCTTATCTGCCAAAGCTTCCTGCGGCATGATTACTTCCGGCTCCGGCAGCGTTTCCGGTTCTTTCCCAATAAATTTCCGTTCCAGACCTGGAATATACTTAAACAGTGAAATCAGGAAAGTCAGGAAAAACAGAACCAAACATACAGTTCCTAACCCAATTACAGTATTTAATGCTGCACGTCCCATTAAAACAGACATTGGATATTCTATTGAAAAATCCATACCGGTCAATGCATTCTGACTTAAATCAATTTCCACATTAACCGTTGCATTTCCTTTTTCAAATTCTGCTTCTGATGTAATAGTAATAATATTATTTTCCGATTTTACATCCTGGCTTATGATTGATTTGAAAGTACCCAGTTCCTCTTTTACACCAGTCCATGACGTAAGTGCTGATGTAGTAAATGCATCTTCCATCGCCATATACTGTTCAATTTCTGCATCCGTAAAAGCAGTAACCTGACTAATCAACTGACTGGCAGTTTCATTATAAGAAGTGATCTCCTCAGCAGATAACGATGTTTGTGAAACTGCTTCTTCTTTCTTTTCGCTGCATGCTGTGAAAGCCATCATGGAAATCACCATACACAAAGCAAATAATATACCTTTTATTTTCCGTTTCATATATTCACCTCACCTAAACCGTACCGTGTTTTTTATACGGACGGTCTTCTTTTTTTGTGAATAACATTTCAAATGCGCCAATGACATATTTTCTGGTGTCCTGGGCCTGGATTAAGGTATCAACATAACCGCGTCTTGCTGCTGACATTACACTGGATTGTAAGGTTGCGTACTCTGCTGCTTTTATATTAATAGTAGCCGCATCCGTATCTGCATACATAATTTTCGCCGCCAGATTTGCATCCATCATACCGATTTGGGCAGTTTCCCACGCAAAAGTCATGTCTGCACCAATCGCTTTACTGTTCATTGCCACATATGCATTGCCAAAAGCCTGTCCGATAATCACATTTACTTTGGGAACCGTTGCATTTGAAAAAGCATAAATAAGTTCTGCCGCGGCAGAGGCAATATTTCTTTCGGAATGTACATTTGCCTTGAAGCCTTTCACATTCGTCAACGTTAATACCGGAATATTGAAAGCATCACAAAACTGTACGAATTTTGCGGCTTTCTTGGAACCTTTTGTTGTTAAAACCGCATCAAATTCACTTATTTTAGTTCCTTCGTTATCATATTCTTCGGTGCGGTTTGCTACGGCACCTACGGTAGTTCCATTCAGTTTGATGAATCCGGTTGTCATTTCTTTTGCATAAGCTGCTTTTGTTTCAATAAAAACCTCATTATCTGATATTTTAGAAAGAAGGATCGCAGTATCACCCACCAGATTTTCCATTCCCATACATACACGGTTTAAATCATCCATACACTCTTCATAAGACATATCATCTTCATTACTTGCAGGCAGCATACAAATCAATTCCCGAATACCGCTGAATATATCTGCTTCACTTCCTACGAAATCCACCAGACCTGCTTCTTCACTCTGAAATTTCGCTGATGCCGTATTACATTTGGAAATCTCATTTCCATCTAATGCATTCGGAGAATTTACAAATAATTTTGCGTCTCGCTCCTCCATAAATGTAAAATCCGTCAATGCCGGCACTACTGCCAATCCGCCGCCGCAAGATCCGAAAACCGCTGTAATCTGTGGAATTATGCCGGAAGCCGATGTCTGCTTTCTATAGATTTCACCAAATGCGTTCAAGGCATCAGTTGCTTCCTGAAGCCTGAATCCTGCACAGTCAATCATACCGATCACCGGTGCACCCATTTTCATTGCCAGGTCATAAATTCTTGAAATCTTATTCGCATGCATTTCACCAATCGTGCCACCCAAAACCGTTGCATCCTGGCTGTACACATAAACCAAATTTCCATCAATGACTCCATAACCTGTTATTACACCGTCAGACGGAGTTTCGTTTTGCTGCATATTGAAATCAGTGTTCCTGGCTGTTACACATTTTCCAATTTCAACAAAACTGTTCTCATCAAGTAATGCGCTAATTCGTTTACTTGCCAAGTTCTGTGTTGTATTGCTCATTAGTCAACCCTCCATTTTAATATGTGATAAGTAAAACCAATTTTTACTAGTCTAATTGTATCTGTTTTTTTTGTAAATAGCAAGCATTTTTAAAATTTACATAATTTAAACACATTTATGACAGCTGTTATAAAAAAAAGATCATCGGTCTTTTCAAAAGTGCCGCTGATCTTCAATGAATTCATTGTAGTCAAAGCGGATACTCGTAATCCGCTTCGCTACTTACCCGTAATCTCCTGGCAGCTTTGCTGCCATTTCAGCAAGAGCTTGAACTCTTACTGAAACAAGCAAGTCCACCGCTTTCGCTTCGCTTAGAAGCGGTGGACTTGCTTGGGAGGTTAAACAGTAAAACGCTCCATCATCTTTTTTAAACACCAGGGATAATCGATTTTTTCTACTGCATTCAGTATCCGTATGGGATACTTCCTGATCACGTCATCCCCCAGCCGGTAAGATACATATCCAATAATGTTTCCTTTTTCGACAGGAGCTTTCAGGCTGCTTTTCATTTCACAGGTCATTTCTATCTTCTCATCCTTATTAAGCAAATAGTTCAGACTCTTTTCATCCCCGCCAACATCCAAAACAGCCCGGGCATACGCCGTCCCTTTCATGCTTCCGTCGGATGGAATGCCGTCCGTCACCGGCAAAGGCTGAAGTTTTGGTTCTTGCCACTCATCACGATACTCATAATTTTCCAATCCATATTCCATCAATTTCCTGGTATCGCTCCATTTGTAATTTTTATTGTTTGGCCAGCCGCAGGCTAATAGTGCTACGATAAAACATTTTCCGTCTCTTTCTAAAGCTCCCACATAACAGTAGCCTGCATTTCCGGTGAACCCGGTTTTTCCGGTTAATGCCCCTTCCATCATGTTTAAAAAGGCATTGTGATTGACACAAGAAAAATTTCTGCTGCCACTCACATCAGAAAAAGTATAAGAGGATGTTCCGGTGATTTCCAGGAATTTATCTTTCTTCGGTGACTCTTTAATGCAATAGCGCATGATCCTTGCAAGATCTTCTGCCGTGGTACTATGCGTTCCGGTTGAATCCTGTCCGTCTAATCCATTGGGGGTAATAAAGTACGTATTGCCGCAGCCAATGTCCTGCGCTTTTTGATTCATCAATGCCGCAAATCCCTCTACGCTCCCACCTACATTTTCCGCAATAATGACTGCCGAATCATTATGGCTTTCCAGCATCAATGAATACAACAGGTCTTCGAGCCGGTATGTTTCTCCCTCCCGCACTCCCAGATGTACCTTGGGCTGCGAGACCGCATAAGCAGATACTTCTGCCTGATTATTTAAATCTCCATTTTCCAGAGCGATGATGCAAGTCATGATTTTGGTGGTACTCGCCATAGGTAATATATTCAGGCTGTCTTTTCCATATAAAACACGTCCTGAATCGGCATCTATTAGAACTGCTGACTGGGCATAAAGCTGCATCTCTTCCGCTTTTACCGGCATCACTGCAATTATTGTCACACAAACAGATATAAATACTGCAATTATTTTTTTCAAATGGTTCACTTCCTATTCGTAATTATTGGAAGTATATGCATTTTTCAGGCAAAGTATTCAGTAATAGTGTCTTATGCCTGATTCATCTCTAAATAATTTCTCTCAAAACGGTAGTTCAAATACTGCCCGTTTTCTACCGTTTCCCAGAAATCTTCAATAACCGTTACAGTTTCCGGCACTGCTAATCGTGACAGGTCAAGAAGCCTTTTCGTACTTTCCAGATACCGCTTATTTCGTTTCTTCATAATCATGCGTCCCTGTATCTCCTTATACAAACCCGTCAGATGCAGGAGCCTCGTCAAAGGCAGCCGCTGAAAAGGATTTGAGCAGACTAAGATACTTGTGTAAAATCTGGTAGAACGCAATGCTTTTCGTATCTGGCGTTCACTAATTCCGTCAAACGCTTCAGAGATTGCCTTTACCGTCCTGCAATCCACATGAAAATGCTTCGCCGGATGGTACCGAAATGGATTCTTTCCGTTCATTTCCATAAGCACTCTGTCCAGATCCGTCTCTATTTCATCATGTCTCGCTCCTGTTTTTTCCATATAGTCAATGATAAATGGGTGGCAGGTACTATCTAACATATAATGACAGATGAAACCTATAACATAAGCCAAAAATGTTTCATTTTTCGTATCAAAATAGCGTTTTTTGCATTCCCTGAAAAATTGAGCAGCATTTGCTTTGTGCATTTCGTGTCCCTTTTGATTCACGGGATTTTTAAAATAAGGACGGTAATAAAATAAAATATCCGGACCATGCAGACCAATACGGTACGCATTTCGCTCTCTTTCGATGATTTGCTTCAACTCCTCCGGGAGTTTCTGATAGACGCTTTTTCCAAATACATCATGTGTATATGTGGTTGGCATATCTATTCTCCTTTGAATTATATATTCAGCTTTATCTGAATTTCTTCCTCTGCCTCTGCTTTAAAATCTTCCATCTGAACCGGATTTATAACCGGTAATCCATCCATAGACTGAATCCCAAAATGCCTCAGGAATTCCTCCGTCGTACCAAATAAAATCGGCCGCCCCGGGGCATCAAGACGTCCCAGTTCCGTAATGAGATTATATTCCAGTAATTTATTTACGGCATGATCACATTTCACGCCCCTTATTTTCTCAATTTCCGTTTTCGTAACCGGTTGTTTATAGGCAATAATGGAAAGAGTCTCCATAGCTACTTCCGTTAGTATAAGCTTTTTCGGTTGTTTTATTATACGGATTAAATATTCAAACATTTCATGTTTGGTACAGAGTTGGACGGCATTTTCCAACACGATGATCTGGATTCCCCTATCCTCTTCCCGATAACGGTCTGTCATATTTCTGATTATTTTACGGGTCGTGTCCATATCGTGGTTGATTGCTCTTGCAATCTTATCTATTTCCACTGCTTCACCCATGGTGAATAAAATTGCTTCTATCGCTGCCTCTGCTTTCTTAATTTCCACTTTCATTCCTCTTCCTGTAGTGCATTTATATAGATTTCCTCAAAGTTTCCATCCTGGGTAATTGAAACCTTACCCATTTTCATCAATTCCAAAACTACCAAAAAAGTAACTATAATCTGCATTTTTGTTCTCTGTTTGCCAAGAAGTATACGGAAACCGCATGTTTTTTGATCTCTGATATACTGTTCTACTTTTTTCCAAGTGGCATCCATATCTACTTCTTCTTTTTCCAGCGTGCCAAAACCGCTTCGGATCGGGTCTACCCGTTTTTCCTGCCGTTTCATAATGGTTCTGAAGATCGCATGCATTTCGGAAAGCGTCAAGTCTCCGAGAATCTCTTCAATATTGACCTTTGGGCGGTATTCCAAAACCTCATTGGGAATCGTAGACGGTTTGTACATGATTTGTTGTGCATCCTGTTGTCTGTCACGCAGTTCCCCTGACATGAATTTGTATAGCTTGTACTCCAACAATTTTTCTACTAATTCCTGCCTCGGATCTTCTTCGTTTCCTTCTTCATTCACCTCTTTGGGCAATAACATCCTGGATTTGATATTCAAAAGAGTGGCTGCCATCACAAGAAATTCACTCATGATGTTCATATCCCTGCTCTCCATATTTTGAATGTACTCCAGATACTGGTCGGTGATTTCTGCCATCGGAATATCGTATATGTTTATTTTATTTTTATCAATTAAATGTAAAAGTAAATCCAGCGGCCCTTCAAAAGCCTCCAGCTTCACCGGAATCCCCATCTCTTCGTACCTCTAAGTTTTCTCTGTTATTGTCCGTGCTTTATGGACATCCGTAATACCCGCAGGGTGCTTCTCTGTTATTGTCCATGTTTTGTGGACATCCGTAAAAATTTCGATCATTTCATTTCCACAGCTACCAGTTCCGGTGGATTATTAATGCGGGGCAATAAGTTATGGCTGCCAATGCCGGCTCCCACAATCATCTGATGCCGGCCTTGTGTGAACATCCCTTTATCATATTTCGGAAACAGCGCAAGCTGAGGACTGATGATACCTCCCAGCAAAGGCAGCCGCAAGGATCCGCCATGCAAATGTCCCGAAAAGATTAAATCAGCCCCCCAATCGGCATAAACCGGAAACCAGACCGGATTGTGGGCAATTAAAACCTGAAATGCATCTCCTTCTACCGGTCCCAGACTCTTTTGTACCTCTTCTACACATAAGCGCTTTCTGACAACACGTCTGTAATAGGAGTCCGGCAATTCAAATGCATAGATATTTATCTTTAAGCCATGTACCTGCCAATGGATGCTTTCATTTTCCAATACATGAATACCGGCTTTTCGAAGTGTTTCAGCATATTGAAAATATCGTGAGCCAAAACTATAGGTATTTGTCTTCATTCTATATTCATGATTGCCATTTCCATAAAAAACAGTACTGATCTTAGCCAAACGCTGCATCAAAGAAACAGCAACGCTCTCTTTTTCATGCACAGAAGCAGTCACCATATCACCTGCTATAATGATCCCATCCGGCTGCATCTCTTTGACGGCCTGCACCAGACTCTCATTATTATTCCCATACACGCAATTGTGTAAATCACTGAGCATTACAAGGCGCACCGGTTGATTCAAAGAATATCTGCTTTTATCTAACCTGATTTTATAATTCGATACCCTGAAATTTTTCATATCATAAAGTATATCATAATTTCGCATAATACTCCAACGTCTTTTTTATATAATGTAAAAAACCTGCTTCTTCCACATCTGCGTCATATAGAATCCGGACTTTACCGATTTCCTTTCCATCCAGAGTATATACCGCTTCTCCGGCGCTCTCACCTTTTATAATGGGTGCCCTGGCCTCTTCATTGATGCGTATTTCTTTTTGAATTTTACTGATATCCGCACCCTCCGTATCTAAATAATGAAATTCGCTTTCATAACGGCAGGGAACTTTATCCATAACACCTCTGCTCAGCTTAATGTCCGGCAGCACATCTTTATTTTCATCTGAATATAGTACGCACTTACCGAAGCCGTAATTCAAAAGGGATGCCGCATTTGCAAACCTGGTTTTGGAATCCGGCGCAGTCATTATGACACTGATCAGTTCCACTCCATTTCGGACCGCAGTTGCACTCAGGCAATACTTGGCAGCGCTGGTACTGCCTGTTTTCAGCCCTTTGCAGCCGTCATAACTGCGTAACAGTTTGTTGGTATTGGTAAGCCCGAATTCGCTGCTTCCTTTTTGGGTTACATGGGTAATGGTAGTCATCCAGACGGTAGAATAGTCGTAAACTTCAGGGAATTTTGTAATCAACTCTCTGGACATAATGGCAATGTCCCTTGCTGATGTATAATGATCGTCTGATTCTGTCAATCCACAGCAATCCACAAAATTTGTATTTTCCATTCCAAGTTCCTTAGCTCTTGTATTCATTCGATTCACAAACTCCTGCTCCGTGCCGCTGATATGCTCTGCCATTGCTACCGCCGCATCATTTCCGGAAGAAATAATGATGCATTTCAGCATCGTATCTACGGTCTGCTTTTCTCCTTCTTCCAGAAATACCTGAGAACCTCCCATTGATTTTGCGTGGGCACTTGTCACCACTTCCTCTTCCAGTTTTATTTTTCCGGATTCTAATGTTTCAAAAATCAAAAGTATTGTCATAATTTTTGTTACGCTTGCCGGTTTTCTCCGTTCATCCGCTGCTTTCTCATATAGGATCGTCCCAGTGGTCGATTCCATCAGAATCGCAGATGGAGACTCTATTTCCATCCCCTCACCTTCTGCATTTACTGGCAGAATATTGGAAAACAACAGAGCAAACGACAGTAACACTGTAAAAATTCTTTTCATATAAATAACCGCCCCAGTTCCATTATCTATTTAAATATAATAGAGCTGTAAGCGGTTTATGCACATTTCTTAATTTTTCTGTATTTATCGGTAAAAATTTATAATATTTACTCTGATTTCCCTTACTTTTTCCGGAACTGCCGGGTATTTCACCTTGCAAAGATGAACGGTAAAATCTATCAGGTAATATATGATGCAGATTCCTCCGAATATGCAGCCTGCCCTATAAGAATATGTATCTGCTAACAGCATTACGCCTTTTTGCAGAAGTCCAAACATAATAATTGTGTAAAAACCCCAGGCGATAGTGCTCTCCAGGCAGAGGATTCCTTTGTAGTTGAACGGTTTGTTATTATAGTCCCACCATACCTGACCAAAGATATAAAGCATTAACCTGGCAACTAAATATTCAAAAATGGTGGCCATAAGGCTGCCAAAGATATAAAGTAATATATAATTGTCGGAGAACGGTTTTAAAAGGAAGTATGCGCCCAGAGCACCAAAACCGTATATTGGGCAAATTGGACCAAAAATAAATCCTCTGTTTACCCACTTTTTATCACAGAATGACATGTATATGGATTCTATGATCCAACCTGCTATGCTGTATATGAAAAACCATTGTACCAGATGGTAAATGTCGGTGTTCGTTCCATAGATATTTATGTTCCATGGCATGGTCTATCCCTCCTGATGATGTTTGTATTTATTTTCTAATCTTTATATTAAATTTATATATTATTTTACCAGAGATTGATGTGATTTTCCAGTACATTTTTTTGGGGATTTTTCATAAATAGTTTTGCTGTCATCTATAATTAAATTTCGGGCAAAAGAAAACTGTCGTCCAGCGATATACACGCCAACACGACAGTCTTTTTAATTAATTAAATTTACGTTTACGAGCAGCTTCTGATTTCTTTTTACGTCTTACGCTCGGTTTTTCGTAATGCTCTCTTTTACGAATCTCCTGCTGAATACCAGCTTTTGCGCAATTTCGTTTAAAACGACGTAAAGCGCTATCTAATGTCTCGTTATCTTTTACAATTACATTTGACATATTCTCACACCTAACCTCCCTCCAGTTGTAGATTGTGCTAAATACAACTGTATGGGTATTTTTATTGCACTAATAGATATTATAGCATATTCTGGATATACGTCAACTATTTTTTTATTTTCAGGCAATGTTTATTTAATAACAATTTTTTTCACAACTTTTTTAGAACCGCATTTGATCGTAAGCCGAACCGTCCCTTTTTTCTTTTTTGCAGTTAATTTAACTCTGTTTCCTTGCTTTTTACTTAGTTTTGCCAACTTTGGCTTGTTAATTGACCAGGTGATTTTCTTCCCTGAAAGATTCGTAGTTGTTGCTTTAAAAGTAATAGAATTTTTTCTTTTCAGCTTAATCGTAGCTTTACCGCTAACTTTAAGAGACGGCTTCGATACAACAAGTTTCGAAACGGCGTTCTTAATTGCCTGATCTGCCGCTTTCAGCTCTGCTGAGGTAACATTTGACTTAGTGAATAATGCCCTGGCATTTGCAATCGCTTTGTTCACTTCCGTAACACCGGAGGAATAGCTCGCTGCTTTAAGTTTTTTTTCAGCACTTGTTATCGTAGTTTTTAAATTGGCTGTTGCCGTAATTACGTTGGCGGCCTCTTTTTCCGCTTCGTCTTCTTTCACCGTTTTTAATGCGTTCATTGCGTTTGTAATATTTATTATGCTATTTTTTAGCATTGCCGAATTCGTGCCGGCAGTAATCCAGTTTTTAGCTGTCGCAACCGCATTTTTTAGTCCCTGGATGCTGCCTTTCGCATAAGTCTCGTTTAACGCAATTTTGGCTTCCGCCTTATCAACAGCGTCCTGTGCTTCTCTCGTGTCCACTTTGATATATTCTATCTCATGGTAATTTGGGATATCGGGGTCTGCATTATAGACGTCAATCATAGTATTATATTCTTCTGCGGTAATGGACATCATGCCGCCATGGCATCCGATATCCTGAAAATTCGTATTAGCATATGAGGAACGGCTATATAATCCATTCGCAACCTTTGTAATGCTGTTTTCAGCACCGAAATCGTAGGTTACGGTAGGATAGTAACGCACAGACATATTGCCATAATAATCAATCATGGCACACCATTCGTCCCTGTCATTGAATTTAAACATGGAAGGTCCCTCTTCACAATCCGAATAATTTGACAGACTGGGCTGAGAAATATCAGTATAATGGTTGCCAACTGCAGTCAACAATTCGGCTGAGTCATAATCTATCCCCGGATCTAACAAATGAGTGGAAGATTCCAGATAAATTTTCTTGTTGGTTTCGTTTTTGATAGTACGGTAAAACACGGAAGTTCCATTTTCATAAATGCCTTCCTCTGAATCGACACGAATCTGGGAGGCATCCAACGATGCATGCCATGTAATGCCTCTGACTTTTACGGATGCTGAATCCTGATCCGTATATAAATGAACCGGTCCGAAGTTTACAAAATCTTCTGTTTCACAGCAGTAGATTTTTCGATCCACGTCTTCGGTTCCGCTTTCCGACATAAGAGAGGAAGACCAATACACAAGATAATTATCTTTTTCAGGATTATAAATCGCCTCCGGAGCCCAAATCATTCGTAAACGGTCTTTTTCGCCGCCTGATAAAGTTTGAGAGTAACCGGACTCTTCTAATTTTTCAGCGCTTCCCAAATCAACCCATCGTCTTGTCCAGGTTTTCATGTTGTCATCCGATTCCCAGACAAACATGCGGGTACTGGAAAAGTTGCAGATAATATTCCAGGCATTGCCGCCAAGTGTTCCGGCTGCCAGATTGCTTCCATATTTATATTGATGCGTATTTAAATCGGTTGCCAGAAGGTATATTTTATCCGAATCATCCTTTCTTGCGCCGCGAAGCATGTATGGGTCTCGTATCCCGTTGTCTTGTCCTTCAAACGGGAATAGTACGGAAGCATCGCCTGTAACGGTATCTTCAATATTAACGTGACTGCCGACACTGTAATCAATGTTTCTTTGTTGATAACCTTTGCTTACGTCATTTGCTCTGACCGTAGTTTTGGATTCGATTATAATATCGTCCGTCGCTTCCGTACCCACACTGAAATCAGAACCGGCTAAAAATGCGGGATTGCATCCGTTTAAGGCGGTCCAGTTCAGCCCGTCTTCACTTAAAAAAAAGTGTGTCTGCTGAATATCTGTTTCATTGGAAGTAACGCCTTCTGTCAGATATAAATCAGCAAAACATACATAGACATATCCTGCGAGCGAATCATCCGATAGCCCTTCCCGTATAATTACGTCAAATGTTTTTTCAGCAGTTTCACCGTTTAGATTGAGTGTCGCCGTCAGGTTGACGGTCTGATTACCTTTTCCGGCATAAGGTCTTGTGACTTTGGCAGTATTTCCTTCAATCGTTATATATTCACTTGACCCATTTGTGATTGACCACTTAACGATGTCTGCATTTCCGGCTTTTGATGGCAATTCAAAATCTTCTTTGTTTTGCAGGTTATTTTCTGCGGCAGACAGTTTTAACGCATCATAACATGCCTGCATGTCATTTGACATGGCGTATGCCTTGATTGTGCGATATGATACAATGCTTGTTAAAATTGTGATGAAAAGGATTGTGATTGCAAAAATTTTAATGAGTACTATTTTAGTGTTTTTAGAATTCATTGTTATTCCTCCCTGTTGTACAGTGACACTGTCACTTGATTGAGAAAACCGGGTACCAAGTACGCCAAGGCGTACTTGTATTTATTTAATCTGTCCTTCCAGTATTTTTGCTGCTGCTTCTAATGCTTCGTTTATTTTTTCGGGATTTTTTCCGCCTGCCTGAGCCATGTTGGGGCGGCCGCCTCCGCCTCCGCCGACGATTGCTGCCATGCTTTTAATTAAATTTCCTGCATGTGCCCCGCATTTCATAGCTTTATCGGTTGCCATGGTCAGAAGATTTACTTTACCGTCCATACCGGATGCCAATACTACCACGCCATCACCAAGCTTTTCTTTTAACTGGTCGCCCAGGTCACGCAGTCCGTTCATATTTACATCATTGAGGTTGGCCGTCAGCAGCTTTATACCCTTGACCTCCACCACCCGGTTCATAACGTCCCCAAGTGCATCATTTGCCAGTTTGCTTCTTAATGATTCGTTTTCACTTTGAAGTGCTTTGACTTCTGCCTGCATATGATCGATCCTGTCGGCTAATCCGTTGGGAGTTGTCTTTAACAGAGCCGCTGCTTTTGCAAGCTTTTCTTCCAGATCTTTGTAATAGGAAAATACGCCTTCTCCGGTCAATGCTTCGATACGTCGGACACCTGCTGCTATCCCCGCTTCCGATACGATTTTAAATACTGTTATGGCACCGGTGTTTGCCACATGGGTACCGCCGCAGAGCTCTTTTGAAAAATCACCTATCGATACTACACGCACATCTTCTTCATACTTCTCACCGAACAATGCCATTGCGCCGCTCTTCTTTGCCTCTTCGATGTTCATTATTTTCGTTTCTACCGGTATGCCTGATTGAATCTCCTCATTTACGATCGCTTCTACCTTTGCAATTTCATCAGCTGTCATGGCGGTAAAGTGTGCAAAGTCAAAACGCAGCCTGCCGGGTGTTACCAAAGAACCTTTTTGTTCTACGTGCGATCCGAGAATATTTTTCAACGCTTTTTGCAGCAGATGTGTTGCACTGTGGTTTTTACATGTGTCTGTTCTGTCTTTTTTGTTCACATCCAGAGTAACCCGGTCGCCTGTTTGGAACATACCTTTTATTACTATCCCTACATGCCCATATTTGCCGCCCGAAAGCTTTATGGTTTCTTCTACTGCAAATTCGGCATCCTCCGTACGGATTATTCCTTTATCACCCAGCTGACCGCCCATAGTTGCATAAAATGGTGTTTTTTCGGTAAAAATGGTGCCCGTATCACCAACCGAGATCGTATGGGCGATTTCTTTGTCCGTAGTTAAAACTATTATCTCAGAATTACAGGTCAGTGTATCATAGCCGGCAAACTCTGTTGTGATCTGTGTGTCGATCTCATCATAAACGCAAGCATCTGCTCCCATATAATTTGTGGTACCACGGGCCGTACGTGCTTTTGTTCTCTGTTCTTCCATTGCTTTTTGGAAGCCGCTTTCTTCAATGGCATATCCCTTTTCTTCCAGAATCTCTTTTGTCAGATCCAATGGGAATCCATACGTATCATACAGGATAAAGGCTTCCACTCCAGGTAAAGACTTTTCGTCAGATTTCTTCAGCTCTTTTATTTTACTGGTTAAAATGCTTAAGCCCTGGTCAATGGTCTTGTTGAACTTTTCTTCTTCCTGGGTCAGAACTTTAAAAATAAAATCCTTCTTCTCCTCTAATTCCGGATATCCTTCCCCAGAGCCTTCAATGACAGCCGCACTTAGATCAGCCAGGAATTTTCCGGATATTCCAAGCAATCTTCCATGGCGTGCCCCGCGGCGGATCAATCTGCGCAGTACATACCCCCTTCCTTCATTGGTTGGCATGATGCCGTCTGAAATCATAAATGTGGCTGAACGGATATGGTCCGTGATTAAGCGGATGGAGACATCTTTTTCAGCATCTGCTCCATACACGATATCAGCCAGCTTACACACTTTGTTCCGCAGTGCCTGAATCGTATCCACATCAAATATAGAGTCCACACCCTGTACAACAACCGCCAGTCTTTCCAGTCCCATGCCTGTATCAATATTCTTCTGTTCCAGTTCTTCGTATTTACCGTTTCCATCACTTTCAAACTGGGTAAATACATTGTTCCATACTTCTATATACCGGTCGCATTCACAGCCTACGGTGCAGTCCGGGTCACCACAGCCATATTTTTCACCCCTGTCATAATAAATCTCCGAACATGGACCGCAGGGACCTGCGCCGTGCTCCCAGAAATTATCTTCCTTGCCAAAACGGAAAATGCGTTCCGGGGAAATACCGATTTCCTTATTCCAGATATCAAATGCCTCATCATCCTCCAGATAAACCGATGGATAAAGCCGCGCAGGATCCAAGCCCACGGTTTCCGTTAAGAATTCCCACGACCAGGCGATTGCTTCTTTTTTGAAATAATCGCCAAAAGAGAAGTTACCCAGCATTTCAAAAAATGTGCCGTGACGGGCTGTTTTACCTACGTTTTCTATGTCACCGGTGCGGATACATTTCTGACAGGTAGCCATTCTTTTTCTCGGAGGAATTTCCGCATTGGTAAAGTATGGCTTCAAAGGCGCCATACCGGAATTGATCAATAATAAGCTCTTGTCGTTATGTGGTACAAGAGAAAAACTTTTCATTACAAGATGTCCCTTACTTTCAAAAAATTCCAGGAACATTTTTCGCAGTTCATTTACGCCATAATTCTTCACGATAAGCCCTCCGCTTCATTGTTTTTCATTCTTTATTTTTATCTGATGATATCCTTTTTTTCCTTTTTTAATCAATAATGTGCCATCCTCATGAAAGTCTTTCGCAGTAAACTTTTTATCCATTTCCGTGATCTTCACATCATTTACCACAACTCCCCCCTGCTGAATCAAACGCCGTCCTTCAGAACGACTGGATACCAGTTTCGTTTCTACAAGAAGCGTAATCAGATCTTTTCCTTCGTCTATCTCTGATTTTGAATATTCAGTGGTTGGAATATCTTCTGACTTTCCGCCATTGGCAAACAAGGCTCTGGCCGCCTCCCGGGCTTTGACTGCCTCTTCTTCTCCGTGGACAATCCTGGTAATCTCAAATGCCAGGACTTCTTTTGCTTTGTTGATCTCGGCTCCTTCCAAAGCACCCAGCCTTCTTACTTCCTCCATGGGCAGGAAAGTCAACAGCCCAAGGCATTCCTCCACTTTCACATCCTCTATATTCCGCCAGTACTGGTAAAACTCATAAGGGGAAGTTTTCCTGGGATCCAGCCATACGGCCCCTTTCATTGTCTTACCCATCTTCAGGCCTTCACTGGTGGTAAGCAGTTTAAAGGTCAATCCGAATGCCGGCTTCTGCTCTTTGCGGCGGATCAACTCCACACCTCCGATGATATTAGACCATTGGTCGTTACCGCCTAATTGCATTTTACAATCATACAAATTATTTAATTTCCAGAAATCGTAAGACTGCATCAGCATATAATTAAACTCAAAAAAGGTGAGACCTTTCTCCATACGCTGTTTGTAACAATCTGCCGCAAGCATTTTGTTTACGGAAAAATGCACGCCGACCTCTCTTAAAAATTCCACATAATTCAAATCTAACAGCCAATCCGCATTGTTGGCAATGATTGCCTTGTCATTGTCAAAATCAATAAATCGGGATAATTGCTCCTGAAAGCATTTCGCATTGTAATCAATCGTCTCCCTTGTCATCATCGAACGCATATCAGATTTTCCGGAAGGATCACCTATCATGGTTGTTCCTCCACCCAGCAGTGCAATGGGTCTGTGTCCGGCTCTCTGCATATGCATCATAGCCATGACCGTCAGGAAATGTCCGGCAGTCAGACTATCTGCCGTGGCATCAAAGCCAATATAAAAGGTAACACTTTCTTTTCCCAATAATTCACGAATTTCATCTTCATGCGTTGTCTGCTCAACAAATCCTCTTTCCAGTAATGTGTCAAAAACATTTTGCGCCACGTCATATCCCTCCTGAAATTTAATATATCATATGGTTTTAGTGATTACAAGCTGTGAAATCAAAAAGAGTTTTACTATCTTAAAGTAAAAAACTCCCGTCCTCTTAGTTTCCCAAAAGGACGAGAGTATGCTCACGTGTTACCACCTTTATTCACAAACAGCTCACACCGTCTGCCTTATGAAGTATCGTTTCCCACCAGTCAAAGCAGTTACTGGTAATCCGCTTCGCTTAGAAGCGGGGAACTTGCTTTGGAAGCTGAATAAACAATACTTCTGCACGATAACGTGTGCAAATCCGTTGCAGCCTACTGATTCCAACAATGAAATGTTCGGTGCAAAGCTCCAAGATGTATTCATAGCAAATTACTCAGGCGCCTCTCATCCACCGGCAGCTTTCTGTCTGATCTCTTTACCATTACTTTTTCTTATCATCGCTGTTCACTAATGAATAATAACAGTATTATAAAAGAGAAATAACTGTTTGTCAATCGTAACATGTTCAAAAATTGTGCAAGTAACATGTTCAAAAATTGTGCAAGTCAAAATGATATCATTTTTGATTGTGCAATTCTATTTAATTATCCAAGCTCATTCGCAATACAAGCAAGTGAAGACATAACAGATATTTCAATTTGCTGTTTAATAGACGATATTAGTTCGGAAACTTCTTTTTCAGAAGAAATCGTAAGGGGAGGGATTCCCAGTGGGATATCTATATAATTTCTATGTGAGTCGGACTCTCCATTATCTTTTACTTCTGGCATTGCTTTGGAAAAAAAAGCTCCAATAGCGAAGGTACTATTGTCATATCCATAATGGTGGAGGGACAGAACCAGTCGGTATCTTTTCGTATTATCTATTTTAATAAACATCCGTGCCCAGCATTTATATAGTGATAAATTTACATAGTAATCATATTGATTAGCATAATCAATAATTTGTCTTGCATAATAATATGCATTGGACTCATCAGGGGCACAAAAACTGGTTTCAATTCCTGTATTATCCAATTTATTTATTAAATCATTCTTAAAATGATCTATTTGAAGTTTTATCTCTTCAAAAACTTTTACCATATTATCAAAGATGCGTTTATTTTGCCGTTCCATTTCAACAGCCCGATAATCCGTCAACTTTTCACCTAATACATTTAATATATTATTATACCCCGTCGAGTTTTCAACAATCTTCCAATTGAGTGCCCGTTCTATTGAGGCGATTTGATTGCCTGCAAAAATATCAATCAGCGGTTGATATTCGTAATTATCCGCACTTTCCAAGGCGTCTATATATTTTGTTCTCTCGTCTCGGTCAATCGATAGCGGGAACAGCCCTTCCTTTATAAGTACAAAACTCGCAAGAAGGCGCGCTATACGTCCGTTCCCATCCTGAAACGGATGTATTTGAACAAAAGCGTGATGAAGAAAAGCGGCTCTTACTAAAACATGAGAACCTTTAAGTTCTTCATTAAATATTCGAATCAGATTATCCATTTCAGAATCAACTTGCTCTGGCGGACAATAGTTATAAATAATATCATCTCTCATGGGATTGTTAGGATTTTTTTTAAATTGACCTTTAAGTAAAACAATCTTGACACGTTGACCAAACTGATCAATAGCATCTGTTTGGTTTTGATGCAGGGTAATTAAATTGTGCAGCTCCTTTATATAAGCGACACTCAATTGTCGGTCGTTTTTTACAAAATCAAATATAAAATCAATAGCCTCAAAATTGTCTTTTAGATAATCCATGAGTAGTCCTGAAGGAATATCCGTATCTCCATGCTGGAGATATGAATCTACAAACCCTTCTTTTATAAACGTTTCTGTTACCCCTTTTTTCAGGTCATACATTTTCTCAATAATACCAGTGTCGATAGCTTGTTTTCGTTTTAATTGATCGATAAAACGCTTATATTGCTCCGGGTTTTTATTCAATTCCATACGCCTTTTTTCCCATGAAGGGAAAATATTATCAAATTTTTCTGTTTTAACATTGTTCCAGGCAGAGTCAAATTCAATTGGACTCCAAATGCTTTTACTTTGCATTTTTCTACCCCCTTTTCATAAATAAAAAATTAATTCTCTCCTTTCATCACACATTGATATCCTCAATCAAATCATTCCCATCTGCCGCTGTCGTTGCAAGTCCATCACATCGTTCATTCATCACATGTCCATCATGCCCTCTGACCCATATGAATTTAACATTGTGCGGTTCTTTTGCTTTCAACAGCCGTTTCCATAGATCTACATTTTTAACCGGCTCATTCTTGCCTCTCGTCCAGTTTTTCTTTAACCAGCCATCAATCCAATTTTTATTAAATGCATTGGTTAAATACTGGGAGTCTGAATACAGTTCCACATCACAAGCCCTGTTCAGCGCCTCCAATCCCGCGATTGCAGCCATCAGCTCCATACGGTTGTTTGTAGTCTTGATATATCCCTGACTGTATTCTCTTTCGTGCAGAGTACCATTTCCATCCTCATAAGTCAGAATCGTACCATAGCCTCCGGGTCCGTCCGGATTTCCTCTTGCTGAACCGTCCGTATAAATCTTTACTAACATAATGAAACTCCTTTTATAATGTCCACTCACCGGTTTCTGTAAAATGCTGTGCAGAATGTTCTGCCCTGGCGATTATATTGGAGTGGTATCCAATGATGCTTAACAATTTAATGGCATTTCGGGAAATTGCTCGTCCTTTATATAACTTATAGTTGAAGAGAATGTCATTTTCATGAATCTCTTCCTGAAAATGATAATTTTTATAATATTTTTCCAGAATGTGTGTTAGTTCAATATCATGGGTTGCCGCAAAGCAAAGAACATTTTTGCGTGACATACTCTTTAGAATCTGGGAAGATGCCGCTATACGCTCTATGGTATTCGTACCACGCAATACTTCATCTACAAAACACAGCAACGGCCTTTCATCCTGCATATGGTCCAAAATCCTTTTTAAAGACTTAATTTCAACGATATAATAACTCTCCTGGTTCATCAAATCATCTTTCAAAGCCATGGAAGTATAGATCTTATAAAAATTCCCCTCATAATCGTCCGCCATGCAAGTATAAATCGTCTGTGCCAGTATTGCATTTATCGCCACTGTTTTTAAAAAGGTGGATTTGCCTGATGCATTAGATCCGGTCAGAAGCACGCCTCTGTCTACTGAGACAGAGTTCTTCACCGGTTCATCAATCATCGGGTGATATACATTTTCTGCACGAAGGAATACTGTCCTCTCATCAAGAAGTTTTGGAATACAATATTCTTTCATCATTGTCCGAAAAGAAGCAACTGCCATTGCACTTTCCAATGCGCCTAAATTTTCCGTCAGTACTTCAAAGGCTTCCAGATTCCCTTTTAGTTCTCCGATCAGAGTATTAAACTGTATTAAATCGATATGAAAGGTGAAGTTCACATAGTCAATGAGTGTCTTTTCGATACCTCCGCCAGCGTTGGGCCCACCTGTATTGTCACCACCTGCAATCAGAAAATAAGAGTTGCGTTTAAATCTGGAGAATTTTTGTCTGCTTTCTTTGATTTTGCGGGTATAGGATTCTATTTCCGGTATCTTGATTTTTTCCAGGTTATCTGCCACTTTCAGCATTAGCAGCAGGCAGTTGCAGGACATGATATAAGGCGCCGCCTTTTTCTTTTCTTTGAAATAAACAGACCAGCTGTATCCCATTGCTGCAATCAGCAATAATACACCAAACTGCGGCACCGTAAATACCAGTGCCAGACTAAGGAATATCCCGCCTATGCAAATAAAATGTTTGGTCTGGGGCTCTTTTTCCAATCCTGCAAGATTGTAAATATAGTCAAACACTGACTTCGCGCCGGTCTTTCCTACTTTTGCAAAGAAGTATTCTAATTGTTCACGGGATTCTTTATGTTCCATAAAATACCGGATCAGCCGGTTGCGTTCCTCCAACTCGTCTTTCGAGAATGAAGGTATGCGCAGCTGCGCATAAAGACAGCTCTCTCCTATACAGGAATACGTATGATTCAGCAACATAAAGATGGTATCCATATCTAAATCATTCCAGGTGATATCATCAATATAATACCCCTCTTTTTTCCTGTATTGGAAATAATGTGAAATAGCGTCAAACTCTTCGTAAGAATACTCACGCTCCGGGCGCTTTCCCCATAATTGCCTGATCTTTGCCTCTAATTCACGCTTCTGCTTCCTATTGTGATAGATGCAATAGCATACAAAGGCTAAAAATCCTATGATTACAATAAAAGCAATCGTAATAGTATCTTCCATATACCGCTCCTTCTGATTCCCTTTAGATATTCATTTTATAGATAGTATGAATCAATTTCTCTGATTCGTCCCATCCCAGGCAAGGATCCGTAATTGATTTTCCATATACATGGGAACCCGTACCTATTTCCTGGCTCCCAGGCTCCAGGTAACTTTCGATCATTACGCCTTTGACCAGTTTTTTCATGCGGGAATTCAGTTTTCGGCTGTTCAGGACTTCTTTTACAATGCGGACCTGCTCCGCATACTGTTTGTTAGAGTTTGAATGGTTTACATCGATAATTGCGGATGGATATTTCAAATCTCTCTCATCGTATTTTTCCAATAATAAGGTTAAATCTTCATAATGATAGTTAGGCAAATTATTTCCATGCTTATTAACCGCACCGCGCAAAACAACATGAGCCAGTTCGTTACCGGTGGTCTTCACTTCCCATCCGCGGTAAATAAAACTATGTGACTGCTGGGCTGCTACTACGGAATTCAACATGACTGAGAAATCCCCGCTGGTTGGATTCTTCATACCGGCAGGTACATCCATTCCGCTTACTGTCAGCCTATGCTGCTGATCTTCTACCGAACGGGCTCCTATTGCCACATAGGACAAAACATCAGACAGATATCTCCAATTTTCCGGATAAAGCATCTCATCTGCCGCCGTCAATCCGGTTTCCTCGATTGCCCGGATATGCAGTTTACGAATTGCGATCAGGCCTGCCAGTAAATCCGGTTTCTTTTCCGGATCCGGTTGATGTACCATTCCTTTGTATCCCTCACCGGTAGTTCTTGGCTTATTCGTGTAGATTCTTGGTATTAAGATCAGTCTGTCCGCCACTTCTTTCTGAACTTTTGCAAGACGGTTTACATAATCACACACGGCATCTTCATTATCCGCAGAGCATGGACCGATAATGACCAGAAATTTATCGGATACCCCGGTAAACACATCCTGTATCATTGCGTCACGCTCTTCTTTTATTTTTGACACCTTTTCCGAAAGTGGATATTCTCTGCGAATCTCATCCGGCGTGGGTAATTTTTTTATAAAATGAAAGCCCATATCTTATCTCCTCATACAGTACATATTTTTGTTAAAAGTCCTACCCATTATATTACACATTCTCAAAAAAATCCAGTATTACTGTACAAGTCAGCCTGCTGCGCAGCCTATAACCTTGTTTTAACACCTTTTGCGTCCCGCTTGCCAATACGCAGTTTATTCAAATGCACTTCTTTCTCTTTATACAGAGCAGTCTGATCCGGCTGACCCGGCAGGTAATAAACAGCTTCTATTTTATCATTTTCTGATAGCCGTAATCCACGCACCCCGATGGCACCTTTCTTTTTCTGTGGAATCTCACTGATTGAAAATCGCAGGAAATATCCCTGTTCTGTCTGCAGGACGATCTGCTCTTTCTCTCCCATAAATACTACTGAAATCACACTGTCACCATCCTGCAGCTTCGTTGCCGCTATCGTACGTTTCATTACATCAAATTCTATTCCTTCCACCTGCTTTAACATTCCCATTTTTGTTCCGAAGATCATGATGGACATCTTTACCTTCTGCAGGCTTTCCGTAAATATGATGTTTTCTCTGGCACTATCATAATTACATAAATTATCGATCGGCTTTCCCTTATCTCTGAACTTTCCAAAGGGAATATCCAAAATTTTTATGAGATGCTGTTTTCCCGTATCTGTAAAAATACAGATTTTGTCCGTATTCATGCAGGAAATCACGTATTTATGTTCCGCATCTGCCGCCTCCCGGTTCCGCTCATAGGTGGCAGTATCAATCGTTTTTGAATATCCGAAACGGTCCATCAAAAAGACTACTTCCATCTCTTCTATCTTTTCTTCTTCATAGACCGCCTCCTCACCATTTTCAATCACTGTTTTTCGGGGTTTGGCATATTCTTTTTTTAAACCATCCAGTTCTTTTAAAATTACTTTCGCCATGGATCGGTAATTATTTAAAATATCGCTGAAAGTTTCAATATTTTTCAGTGTTTTCTCATACTCTTTCTGTAAAGCTTCGATTTCCAGTCCAATCAGCCTGTAAAGCCGCATTTCCAGAATTGCCGCTGCCTGCGCTTCGGTAAAATGTAGTTGTGCTGCTTCCTTCTTTGAGGCAGCCGATTTAAAACGGATACCTTCTGTAATACCATTGACCAGACAATTCTTCACCTGCTTCTGGCTTTTGCTGCCACGCAGGATCTCAATGATCAAATCTATGACATCGCAGGCTTTTATCAAACCTTCCTGTATTTCCTTTTTTTCAAGTTCTTTATTCAGAAGGGTTCTGTATTTTCTGGTAGTAAGCTCAAACTGAAAATCAATGTGATGCTCTATGACTGCTTTCAATCCCAGCGTCTCCGGTTTCCCATCTGATACCGCCAGCATGTTCACACTGAATGTATCTTCCAGTCTGGTTTTTTTGTAGAGCATATTGATCAGATTTCCGGTATCGGTATTTTTACGAAGCTCCAATACAATCCGGATACCGTCTTTGGATGATTGATTGGAAATATCTACAATATCGCCTGTTTTTTTGGTTTCCACCAGGGAAGCCACATCATTTAAAAATTTCCCGATATTTGCGCCCATCATGGTATAGGGAATCTCCGTAATGACCAGACGTTCTTTTCCGCCTTTGACCTGCTCGATCTCGACTTTTCCCCGCAGTCTGATTTTTCCGCTTCCGGTACGGTAGATTTCTTTCAAATCATCTTTGTTGACTACGATGCCTCCGGTCGGAAAATCAGGTCCCTGGATGTACTGCATCAAATCTTCACAGCTTAGTTTATTGTCTTTGATCACTGCTTTTACGGCATCAATAACTTCACCTAAGTTGTGGGGCGGAATGCTGGTTACCATTCCCACCGCAATTCCTTCCGCACCATTTACTAATAGATTCGGCAGCCGTACCGGAAGTACCGCAGGTTCTCTTTCCGTTTCATCGAAGTTGGGTATAAAGTCCACCACGTCTTTATCTAAATCCCCAAGGAAAGCCTGCTGCGTAATTTTCTGAAGGCGGGCTTCCGTGTACCGCATGGCAGCAGCTCCGTCCCCTTCAATCGAACCAAAATTACCGTGACCATCCACCAGGGGAAGTCCCTTTTTAAACTCCTGCGCCATGACTACCAGAGATTCATATATGGAACTGTCCCCATGAGGATGATACTTACCCATCGTATCACCTACGATACGCGCACATTTTCGATAGGGTCTGTCATAGCGAATTCCCAACTCATACATATCATACAGGGTTCTTCTCTGCACCGGTTTCAATCCATCCCGCACGTCCGGAAGCGCCCGGGCAACAATGACACTCATAGCATAGTCAATATATGATTTTTCCATAATCTCCGAATACTCGGTACGTATAATCTGTTCTTCTGTCACTCTCTCCATAATTTCCCTCCAAGTTTCAATACCTTACAGATACCCGCTTCTTTATGCATCCACCTGCGCATCCTTCGCATGTTCATAAATAAATGCCCGTCTTGGCGGTACTTCCGTACCCATCAGCATTTCTGTCACATTGGATGCAATACGTGCATCTTCAATTTCCACTCGCTGTAAAATCCTTGTTTCCGGATTTAACGTAGTTTCCCAGAGCTGATCCGCATCCATTTCCCCAAGACCTTTATACCGCTGCAGCGTGAAGGATCCTTTCTGTCTTCTGCGATAACGCTCCAAAGCTTTATCATCATAGAGATATTCTTCTTCCCCTCTGGAAGGTATTGCCTTATACAGAGGGGGCATCGCAATATATACATGTCCTTCATAAATCAGATCCGGCATGAAACGGTAAAACAAAGTCAGCAATAACGTACTGATATGGGCGCCGTCAACATCCGCATCTGCCATGATAATAATCTTGTCATAGCGAAGCTTGCTGATATCAAAGTCATTGCCATATCCTTCCGAAAATCCGCATCCAAACGCATTAATCATAGTCTTTATCTCGGCATTTGCCAACACCTTATCTATACTTGCTTTCTCAACATTTAAAATCTTTCCCCGAATCGGCAGAATCGCCTGAAAATTTCGGTTTCGGGCTGTCTTGGCTGATCCTCCGGCTGAGTCTCCTTCCACAATAAATACCTCGCATTTTGATGCATCCCTGCTTTCACAATTTGCCAGCTTTCCATTGGAGTCAAAGGAATATTTCTGTTTTGTCAGCATATTCGTCCTGGCTTTTTCCTCTGATTTTCGGATTTTTGCTGCTTTTTCGGCACAGGAAAGCACTTTCTTTAAGGTTTCCAGATTTTTATCAAAATATAGTATTACCTCTTCACCGGTGATTTTACCTGTTGCCTTGGCTGCATCCTGGTTGTCCAGCTTTGTCTTTGTCTGACCTTCAAAACGCGGTGAAGGATGTTTCACTGAAATCACCGCCGTTAATCCATTTCGTATATCTGCACCTGTGAAATTTGCGTCTTTTTCTTTCAAAACCCCCAATTCTCTTGCATAGGTATTCATCACCGAAGTAAAGGTAGTCTTAAATCCGGTCAGGTGGGTACCCCCTTCGGCATTATATATATTATTGCAGAATCCAAGTACATTTTCATGGAACTCATTTGCATACTGAAATGCGCATTCTACCGTGATGCCTTCTGTATCGCCTTTGAAATAGATCGGTTCGTGAAGCACTTCTTTTTTCTTGTTCAGATCCCTGATAAATCCAATAATCCCTTCCGGCTCATGAAATTCAATACGCTCGATTCCCTCACCCCGCCTGTCCTCAAATACAATGGTCAGAAACGGATTCAAATAAGCAGTTTCGTGGAGCCTGCTCTTTAATTCTGTGGCAGAAAACCGGGTCTTTTCAAAGATTTCAGGATCCGGAAGAAAGTTTATCAGAGTTCCTGTCTTTTTTGTCTTTTCAATAACCGGAAGCAGACCATTCTCCAGTTCAATAACCGGAATTCCCCGTTCATAACGGTCATGATGAACGGCTCCTTCCCGGCTGATTTTGATGTCCAGCCAGGTAGACAGGGCATTGACAACGGAAGAACCTACTCCATGAAGCCCTCCGCTGGTCTTATAAACCGAATCGTCAAATTTCCCCCCTGCATGCAGTGTGGTAAATACCAGCCGTTCTGCCGGGACTCCTTTTTCATGCATGCCAACCGGAATTCCCCTTCCGGAGTCATTTATCGTTGCGGATCCGTCTTTTTCCAGGGTTACTTCAATCAAATCACAAAAACCTGCCAGATGTTCATCCACCGCATTATCTACAATTTCATATATTAAATGGTTTAATCCTTTTCTGGATACGCTCCCGATATACATTCCCGGTCTTTTTCGTACTGCCTCAAGACCTTCCAGTACGGAAATGCTGCTGGCATCATAAGTGGACTGCTTTGTCATAAATTCCTTTCCTTTCCCATTGCTGCTTTTCATTCTTGCTAAATTCCATTCGCTATTATATCAAAATATTGCGAAAAAATCTAACTACTTTTCACTTTACTGTAATTTCCATAAATCTTCCCACTATTCGTCTTTGCATATGCTCTGATTTTAAAATAATAGTGCTTTCCTTTCTGCAATCCTTTTATAACCGCTTTTACTGTGGATCCTTTTTTTACTGTTTTCACTTTTTTATAAGGACCTGACTTTGATACCGCTTTATATATCTCATACCCGGAAGCTTTATTTACTTTACTCCAGGTTAATATCACTTTATTTTTACTGACTTTACACTCTTTTATCACTGCTTTCTTTGGAATTACTGTTACGGTACACTGTGCCTTGATTTTTGAATTCGCCAAGGCTGTGACCGTGATCACTGCTTTTCCATATTTCTTAGCCGTTATTTTTCCGTTTGCATTTACAGTTGCTACATTCGTATTTGAAGACTTCCATTTAATTTTTTCATTTTTAAAAGCAGAAGGAATGATATCTGTATTTAACTTAAGCGTTTTACCCATGGCAATTTTTGCTGTTTTTTTACTCAATGTAATCTTTTCGATTGTATTACTTATTACGGTAATGTTTTTGAATGACTTATTCTTACCTGTGTTCTTTGATTTACAGGTAATTGCAGCCTTTCCTTTTTTCATACCTTTTACAATTCCGTTCGAAGATACCGTAGCTATAGAAGAATCACTGCTGCTCCACTGAAAAGATTCCGGCATTACCTTTGTATAATGATAACTCCATCCTGGGTTGATCACTTTTACTTCAAGCGGCAGGGTATCATACTGTTTTACCTCGTTTGTGCTGCCGGTAATATCAAATGTATAGGCATCCGGCTTTATTTTCACCGTCTCTGTCACCGTTTGATCGGCTAACTGCCCAGAGCCTTCCGCCTCCTCTACTCCAAATAGCTGTACCCAGTATTTGACCGAACCCTGTGTAAAACATCCAATGCCGATACTTTTAAAGCTTGCCGTCATAATATTGGCCCTGTGACCGGTGGAATTCATCCATTGATTCATCGTACCGGAAGCACTCCTATTGCCTACCGCTATATTTTCTGCCCAAGCTTTATCTAACACCGTAAAGCAGTCGTCTCCTGTCGGACGGTCATGAGAAAAATCCAATTGTATTTCCGCCGCTCTTACCATTGCCGCATCCAGTAAATCCTTATCCATCACAAGTGCAGATAAGCCTTCCTTTTCTCTTTCCGCATTCACAATTGCCAAAACCTCATACGCATCGGTATAGCAGCGGGTGCCTTTTATCAAAAATTTATCCAATATTCTATAGGAACCATCCTCTAATTTTTCCATATTTCCCAAAAATTCAAGTTTTAGATTCAGGCAATTATCAAATGCCGTATTCTCGATCAAAGTAACCGAAGCCGGGATAATCAGCGCTGTTAAAGATTCGCAGCCACTAAACCCCTGATACCGGATTTCTTCCAAAGTGGATGGCAGTGTTACATTTTCCAATGCCGTACAGCCGTAGAAAGCTGCTGTTTTTATACGAACCACACCCTCTGGTATCATAATGTTTATCAATGATGTACATTCCACAAATGCCCGGTTTTCAATTTCCTTTACATTATCTCCAATGATAATTTCAATCAGGTCACAGCAACCCATAAACATACGGTAAGAGATTACACTTGTACCATTTCCAACGACTGCTTTTATAAGTGCGGTACAATTCTCTAAGATTCCATTCCCTATGCCGGTAACAGAATCCGGAATTTCTATTTCCACCAGTGCACTGCAGCCATAAAAAGCCCAATCTCCGATGGAAATTACACTATTGGGGATATGTACGCTTGTCAGTCTTTTCGCATCTTGAAAAGCAGAAGCTCCTATTGATGTTACTGTATTTGGGATCACCACCTCCTGGGTGCCTCCTTTTGCATAGTAGTAGAGGCTGTCCATCGCTTTACTATATAGAATACCATTTTCTGCAGTATAAACGGAATTCTCTGAATCCACTGTTAAATCTGCCAACTCTGCATTCCCATAAAAAGCAAGCGGATCGAGGGAGGTAACTAATGCCGGAATGGCAAGAGATTTCATTTTCGTATTTTGAAACACGTAACTTTCAATCGTTTGCAAATTGTTATTCAGCTTCACCGAAACAAGACCGGTACAATCAGCAAAGGCTCCTCTCTCCAATTTTATCAGGGATGCAGGAAGAACGACTTCTGAAAGTGCAGAACAGCCATAAAATGCAGCTTCACCTATGGTTGTAAGCGTATTGGGAAACGTTATACCGGTAAGTGCTTTACAGTTTTGAAATGCGGTTTTTCCAATAGAGGTGATACCGCTGCTTATCACAATACTTTGAATATAGTCAGACTGTGTGTACCATGGTGCCTCACCAATATTATAGGCAGCAATTGCACCGCTGCCGGTGACGGTCAATACCCCCTCCTTCAATTCCGCCTGATAGTTTCCTTCATCATATGTCACCGCTTCTCGGGATTGTTTTGCATTACGCTTTGCGGTTTCCTTATTTTCTATATGATATCCGTTCTCCGGAACGATTCCTTCCAGTTCTCCCGAAATCAGCGGCGGTTCTGTTTTTGTATCGATATCCCTCGCCATACACAGCATTGCAGGGGTTACCCCTGACAGTATTATTATAAAAATAGCGTTTATGACTGCTCTTTTTAAGTTGTTTTTCATTTTGAAATGCTCCTTATCCTCATTATTAAAAATCCCCCAACAAACTTATTATAAAGCTTACAGGGGGAGAATGCAAAAAGAACTTTTATCTTTTAAAGTAAAAGTCCTTCCAATCAAATTTCATAATTTAAACAGTCCGTAGGGGAATCGAACCCCTGTTTCCGCCGTGAGAGGGCGGCGTCTTAACCGCTTGACCAACGGACCATTTGAAACAGTACTTGCATATTTTATCCTATTTGAAGAAAATATGCAAGTATTATTTTAATATTTGTTTGTTTTTGTTTTATCTTTGTTTTACTATTCATGGCTGACTTTAGATTGTATGACGTACGCAGCAGAGGGCATGGGAAGTCTCACGCAAACTGGGCAACGCTCTGGCGGACCAACCATTAACTCCGACCAGCAACGCTCAGGAAGAGCCTTCGCGCCGGGTCTGCATAAATGGTGGATTCCGCCGCCGCTAAAAGCGCCCAATAATTGTTTGCGTGAGACTTCCCATGCCCTCTGCTGCTGTTTTTTCAAGCGATATAGTAAAAGAGCACTCATTATATCCGGCAGGAGGACTGGCAGCGTGTCGGATGGATGATTCCTGCGCTTGGCTCATTGCTCCCGGCTCACAGCGGCGTCTTGGCAGCCATCGAGTTGGCCGTGAATAGTATCCTTTATTTTTATTAACCCCATCTTCGCCAAAAATGTATCCTATAATCGTATACAGATTTTCTTGGATTCAATTTTATATCCCCTATTTGAACGGTTTCATCATCTAACCATCTAATTTGATCATACGGTATGATTCCTTTATCATAATATATATAGTTGCACTGCTCATAGCTCTTTGTTTCCCCCTCTTCGTTAGGTATATATTCAATTTTTCCATAATATATTTGGGTATGTTGATACAAAACCTCACTTGTTTCTGTTGGGAATTCATCAACATGTTTCGTATAGTATCGAATTCCAAGAAAAGCATTTCCATCTGGTGAATCTATATCTCCAACTATAAAATTTTCATCAAAAATATATGTTGGAAGTATCAAAAATCGATTCATTAGAAACCAGCAAACAGATAAGACCACAATTGCTATACCTGACACTAATAATATTTTCTTGGTATGCCTTTTATTATCCATCTTATTTCTCTCCATATCTAGTCAAACACATAACAACTGGTTGAAAAGCATTTTCTTTGATATTCATTGATATCTTCTTCAAATATACATAAAATCTAAGAATAAACGAAGCCTATTTGGATCATTTTTCAATAACAATCTTTCGAATCGTTTTAGGTCACTGCAAAGCTCCATACTGCCAATTAATATATATATCATATAATTCTTTATAGGAATAAGGATTCTTCTTATTCTTATCATGAATATAAACAACATTTGATATTGCCTGTCTCTGCTCCTCATATAGACCATACATCTCATTAAAAGACACATAATCGGCAGTTGCATATAAATGTAAATCATAAGGGAACTTATTCATAAAATTATAAATTTTCTGTTGCATTTTAGCCGAAATATGATAATTCGGACTCATTTTTACCTGCCCTTTTTCCAACCAGCACTCATATACTTCACTTCCATTCGGTCTATTTATCGAAAAATACTCCGCTATATCCGTAACTTCTTTGTAGAATCCATTAAACATTTCCAGTACTGAGCCAAATTTCTGAGGGTTGTCTTCTGCTTGCCATAAAACAAGATTACCTCTCTTGGGCTTTGCGTAATTTTCGACAATTATTTTAATTACATTCGACTTTCTACCATTATGAGCTCTGTTGTAAATATAGCACGTTCCGGTTCCAGCTTTTGCTGTTACCAATCCGTTTTCATTTACTGACGCTATCTTAGAATTCGAAGAATGCCAGTTTACTTTCTCACTTAAAACCGTTTTACCTTTTGTCTTACTAAACTTACTCGGTTTTATTTTTGCTGCTAATTGCAAGGTTTCATGGTATGCCAACTTTGCATATAAAAAACCGCTGCCTACTATTTTAGCTTTTACTTGTCCTGCATTTACTTTCTGGTCTCCTTGTTTATATGTCCTTGCACTTACCGCAATGCTCTGTTTTCCACTGACTTTTTTCCCGTTTATATTTTTGTACGCACTTACTTTATATCTTGCTGTTTTGTGGTTTCCTATTTTATCAATAAATATTTGAGTATTTTTATTATTTATTGCTTTATATTTCTTATATTTTTTTGTATCTTTATTATATTTGTAAATAATATAACCATCAGCTTTCTTAACTTTGCTCCATTTTAATTTCAAAGATGTATTTGAATGTCGATATATTTTTACGGGGTTTGGTGCTCGTAATGAAGATTCCGCATGGCAAACCAAACCTTGAAATCCACTGATAAATATATAGATTAAAATAAGAGCAAAGCTTTTATATAATAATTTTCTCTTCATTGTTGCCCTCCTATTATTTAGCTTCTTTATTTCTACTCAAACCCATACTACTACTTCTTACACACTATTTCCATTTGACTACTGAATTTTCATTGCCTTAATTTAACTGTTGAATTAAACAATTAAGCAAATACAAGTTTATATTACCATATTTTTACATATTTATCCATTTCTTATTTTACATATTTGATTATTATGAATGTGAAAATCGATATAATTTCCCCTTATTGCATTATCGAGCTAGATGTTCCCGGTATCGATGTCGATACGTTTGATTTTTGCCTTGATCCAGATGATGAGCTGCCATTTCAGTTATTGCTATCATGGTGAATAACAGCTTCCTATGTTTCAGTATCCAAAATTGGCGGTCAGTATGACCGCCAATAAAAATATCAAAAAATTTTACACACAACTCCCAATTTTCGCACTTGCGCTAAGAGATGTCATGACTAGTGCTGCCAGGTGTAAATATGTACCCCGAATTTTGAGATGATTTTTTCATGGGCTAGATAATATGAAGTGACCTCACATTTGCAGGAACGTGGATTTACCTGTGTACTAAAGTTTGAAACGAACAATGGTAACAGGGATTACCGCATACAAAAGGAGGTCACCTTATGAAAAGAATACTACGAATTAGAATGGATGTCCATAGTTTATTGCAAATCTAAAGCTGAAACCTGGTCTTGACAATGAGTATGATATTCAATGTGGCTATGAGGCAGGTTGTCTTTGGCTATTCGTTATATAATCAGCTTACAGGCGGAGGACGGAAGCGGAGTGGTTCCTTTGCTGACTGACGACAACAACGCACATGGAGAAACCAGCCAAAATTGGGGGTGCATATTTACGCCAGGCAGCACCAGGAAACCCACTCATCCACTCATTCTTCTACATCAAAATGAACTTCCGTACTATAAACCGCCCGCTCATCCAACAGCTCCTTTGAAAATTAGTGAGATTCTTCTTCCAACACATTAACTATTGAATATCTTCCCTAAATTGAGTATACTATACTTGAAATGAAATTTCTAATTACATTCCTAAAATGAAAGGTCAACTTATGAAATATATTGACTTACATGTACATTCAAACTATTCTGACGGAACCTGTTCTCCTGCCGAACTCGTAACACTGGCAGCAAAAGCCCGCTTATCTGCCTTTGCGCTCACGGACCATGATACCGTAGGCGGTATTGCCGAAGCTTTGGCGATCGGTCGCAAAACAGGCATTGAAATCATACCCGGCATCGAATTGTCTTCCGAATATCTTGGAATGGAAATCCATATCCTTGGGCTGGATATCGATTGGACTTCTTCCGAATTCCAATCACAGCTTTTGCGTTTTCAACATTCCAGAGAAATCAGAAACAAAAAAATGATAAAGAAACTGGCTGACACAGGGATTGATATTTCCTGGAAACAAATGCATGATGCTTACGGTGATGCGGTATGGACGAGAGGAAATTTTGCCCGTTATCTGCTGGATCACGGCTATGTGAAAGAGGCTGCTGAGGCATTTACCATCTATATCGGTGACCATTGCCCCTGTTATGTACCCAGGGAAAAAGTGCATCCCGTTCAGGCAGTGGGTCTTATCCGTCAAACAGGAGGTATTCCCATTCTGGCACATCCCCTGATCTACGGGCTGTCTGAAGAACAGATGGTACTATTGCTGAAAGAATTGAAAAGGGCCGGGCTCATTGGTTTGGAAGGCATTTATTCTTCCCATACGAAGGCCGATGAAAATTATGTACGTCAGCTTGCCCGCAGCTACAGACTGAGTATCTCCGGCGGGTCTGATTTTCACGGAGGCAATAAGCCGGATATTCAATTGGGGACAGGCAAAGGAAATTTGAGAATTCCATATGATATTCTCAGGCAGCTGCGTGAGGAAAATGAAAGGAGGAATTAAAATATATGAAAAAAGAGGAACAAAAGAAGATTTTATTTTTAGATTTAGACGGTACTTTATTGAATGATGAGAAAAAAATATCTACAGGAAATATTAATGCAATTAAAAAAGCATTGTCACTGGGTCATAAGATTGTCATTACTACCGGTCGCCCTACGGTCAGTGCCCGTCTCCTGTCACAGGAACTGGGACTGACTGAAGAAGGCTGCTATGCCATTGCTTTTAATGGCGGTGAAATCTATGATTTATATCAGAATAAAAGTATATTTAAAAAGACAATTTCTTTCAAGTATGTACGTAAGATCTTTGATGAGGCATATAAAAACGGTCTGCACTGCCAGACTTATGATGATACTTACATTCTGTCCGAAAAGGACACACCCGCCCTGCGCCAGTATGAGCGTTTGACGAATATTAAATCTAACATGGTAGATGACGTCATTGCGTCCCTGCCCTCTGAGCCGGTGAAAGTAATCGTTATCTCCTATGATGATCCCAAGGCATTGAGTGATTACCGTAACGCTACCAAGGACTGGAGTGAAGGTAACGTGGACCGTATCCTTTCCTGTCCCCAATATCTGGAACATGTGGCACCCGGTGTATCAAAGGGAGCTGCAATTCAGATTCTGAGCCAACATCTTGATATTCCAATGTCCAATACCATCGCCGCAGGAGACGCTGAAAATGATATTTCAATGATTAAAACCGCTGCTTTAGGAGTTGTAATGAAGAATGCCGCCGCAGATATTCAAAAATATGGTGATTATGTTACCAGACATGACAACAATCATGATGGGGTGGCTGAAATCATTGAGAAATTTCTGTTATAAAAGAGTAGTCGCTTTTGACTACTCTTTCTGATATGTTTTAAGCTATTTTATTTTCAATAATATCCTGCCTTGGTACTTTACTGTTACTAAAGGTTTCTTTTCCGTTCCATCATAGACATAGCTATTTTCCCGTACACTATCATCAAATTCATAATCACCTGTCTTTTCGTGTCCACTTTCTTATTGACATCACTAAATTTTATGACTTGCCGTAATCTGATGTCTCATTGGATACGCAGATACCCCGTAAGCATCCACAAATCCCGCAAAAGCGCCTTCCGGATCATAATGCAACCCTTGAATCATCACCCAACTGTGACGTGTAAGCCCATCACCTGCACCATCTCTGCTGCCCGGTATACGTCCGCGTATCACATAGACTTCATATCCCACTTCTTTAGCCAAATATGCAAATCCCGCCGCAAAATTGTAACAATTTCCTGCATACTTGGTCAGTATTTCATATGCATAATCCATTTCCCAGTTTTCATAATATTGATATGCACGCCAGGTTCGGTAACTGAACCGGCTTCTGCTTGCCATATATTGATAGCATGCACTTAATTTCTGCGATCGGCTCATGCTGCTGTTTGTAATGCTCTTCACCAGCTGCATGGTTTTCTTTTTGAGCTTTGTCTGCGTCGCAGTTGTTTTCGCATGTCCCTTTTTCGTCAAAGGAATATTATCTACCACTCTATTTTTGAGCATGACTGCGGTCTTTTTCGAAAAATAATAAAGCTTCCCGCCAATGATCTGCCAGCCTGTATAAACAGTTCCTGAGGCCGATACACAATAATTCTTCCCGCTCACTGTGACTATCACCGGTGCTTTTCGCTTCATCAAATGCCCTTTTAAATTAAATAAATATATTTTTTTATTAATCTTTGTAACCCCAGTAGCTGCCTTACCATTCTTCTTGAAATAATATCTATTTCCATTGATGGTTTTCCAGACTGATGTCAATTTCTTTCCGTTTTTATAGTAATAATAGTCACCATTTTTTTTAGTCAGACCTTTATTTACCACTTTGTTCACCACAGTAGTTGTACTTTCTGTTTCGTTTTTCTGTTCTGCTGCCCGTACGACTGCAGGTGCCTGTAATAAAAGCAGCACAAACATACTGATTAGTAATATCTTGAATTTCTTCATTTCTCTCTCCTGTCAAATACTAATTTGGCATATACTGAATTTCACTTATCTCAGAATAGGCCTTATTATAAAAGTCTGCATTCATACTGACTTGTGACTGAGGATCATAAACCCGTCCATTTATCTCTACCCAGGCATGGGGACGGACGGACTGTCCTTCCTTTTGCATATTTCCTTTTATAATCTCTGCCTTGTAACCACATTCTTTTGCAAGCATGGCAAATGCAGCGGCATAACTATAGCAGTTTCCTTTTTTATTGGTAAGCATATCTGCCGCATATATAACCTCCCAATTCTTACCGGTAATTGGAAATATCCGCATCAGATAAGTGCATTTTAAAATATAGGAATAACAAGCTTTTAACTTCTGCTCTTTTGACATGGAAGTTTTGGTGATTTTTTTTACTATGCTGATCGTTTGAAATTTTAGCTTTACTCTTTCATTCAAAGCAGATACGCACCCCTTTTTGTTCAATTTGATTTCATCTACCGTTTTATTCTTTTCCATAACGCCTTTTGAAGTAAAATGATATGCTTTATTACCTATCTTATACCACCCTGTAGCCGCCGCTCCATTTTTCTGAAAGTAGTATTTTTTTCCTTTAACCGTTCTAAAGCTTTTCTTTACCTTCTTTCCATTTTCATAGAAGCAGTACTTGCCTTTTTCCTTTTTTAATCCATTTTTCTTCTTTGTCGTCTGTGTTGTACCGGTTGCGGCATGAGCAGTCTGCACTACCGGAATTGATGCCTGCACAGCTATTACCAATACCAGCGTCAACACTATAAGTTTAATTTTTTTCATTTTCAATTCCTCCCATTAATCTATTCCTTTTATAATTCTCTGACCATTTTCTTCATAGGTATAAACGGTAAAATTAACATATTCATAAATGCCATCGTATCCCGGTCCATAATAACAGCTTGTTCCCTTTGAAATTTTCTTTGCCGTCCCAATCAGCTGTTCCAGCACATCAAAATCACCCTCCAGCTTTGTGGCAGCCCTTATTTCTTTCACTGCACTTTCACTTTGACGTACACCTTTATTATTAAATAACCACAATTTTTTATTTACCATGGCAATCCCGGTAACTGCTTTTCCATTAGCCAGAAAATAGTAATATTTCCCCTTCACCTTCACCAACTTTTTATTGGTACGCCTGCATTTGCTGTTAAAATAATAATAATCTTTACCGATTTTCTTAAAACCTTTGCAGGCGGCACCCGTTTTGCTGAAATAATATTGCTTTCCTTTGACTGTTTTCCATTTATTCTTTATTTTCTTTCCCTTGTTGTAATAATAGATTTTTCCATTTTCTTTTTTTAATCCGCTTTTGTTTCCCTCAGCCGCAAATGCAGTGAAAGAGCAAAGCAGGGTAAGACATAGTGTTAATAATAACAGAAACAAACTTCTCCTTTTTTTCAACAAAATACCTCTCCTCTCTATTTTACTTTTTCTACTCTACTGCCGTAATCGTACGAACTCCATCTTTTTCATATGTATAAACGGTAAATCCATCATATCCGTAGATGCCATCTTCTCCATCTCCATTACAGCTGGGTGCCGTAGTCTGTGAGCTGGGCGATCCGATGGCCCCAATTAATGCATCCAGAGTTTTTCCTATATAGCTTTTTGCGGTTGCCTTTTTTGCCTGCTTTTGTTCTTTTTCTGCCTGTGCAGCTGCTTTCTCCGATTCTTTCTTAGCTTTTGCTTCTGATTCTTTCTTGGCTTTTGCTTCAGACTCTTTTTTCGCTTTTGCCTCCGACTCTTTCTTAGCCTTTGCTTCAGATTCTTTCTGAGCCTGGGCTTCTGCTTCTTTTTGTGCCTGTGCCTGTAACTGAGCCTCATTGGCTGTAGTTTCTACCTGCACAGCCTCCTCTGACGCTTTTGTTTCTGCCTTTGTTTCTTTTTCCGTCTCTTTCTCCGTCGTTTCCACAGATGCTTTCTTTGCTTTTTCTTCTGCTTTTTTCTTAGCTTCGGACTCATTCTTTGCTAACTCTTCGGATTCATTTTCAGTTTGTTCCGTGCTCTCCTCAGCAGTCTCTGTTTCCACAGCTTTTTCCGTCGCCTCAGTCGCTCGGGTACCACATGCCCCTATCATACATACAACTCCCAATACCAAGAATAACCATTTCATTTTACTCATTTTCTTAATCCTTTCTTTTTCAATATTCATATATTTTTAGAAATTCAGAAGTATACCACTCATTTTCTGCCTGAGTTAATACTTCAATTTCATAACTGCCATTTTCCAAATCTTCTTTATCAATATAAAGTCCATATCCGTAATCAAACAATATGTCCTCTTCCTCACTTCCCTCTGCAATCGGAAAGGCCTCATAGGTATGAACTGTTTCACCGGAAACCAGTCTGACATAAACAGGCATTTCTCCGTCTACATAATATGGGTCCAAAGTTCCATAGACTTTTACAAATTCCTCATCATCTTCCAGCGTCATGGTCTGACAACCATCATCCACGGAACTTGCTTCAATCTCAATGTCCTTTTCCAGGGCTCCCATAAGAGGTATGCTTTGCGTCAACAACCCCAAGTGACGTTCCACCACTTCAAATATAAGCGTATCTGCGTCATATTCATTAATTGCTTTTACCGGATAAGGAACTTCTCTTGTAAAGAATCCCTCACCATATTCCTCCGCTGCAAAAGGCAGCAGGGAGTCTCCAAATGAATCCCGAAACATTACCACCTTTCCCTGCTTTGTGGTATTCACGGTCTGAATTTTGATATCATTGGTAGTATTGATTGACGCTGTATATTTATAAGTAAACTCTTTATCGTAGATCACATTATCATCTTTTTCATTTCCTGCCGGATACAGCATTCCATACAAGTCACCTTCAAAGACATTTTCGAATTGAGAGGAAACTTCCTCATACGTATCATGTTCTTTTCCAAGTTGGTCCAGCAGAAGATTTAAGACCTTGACCGCCCCTTTATTATTCCAGTGAGAATCAAGGCGGTGATAAAGTATTTCTTCATCATTTGTAAATGCCTCTTGTAAATCTACATATGGGATATTCTTCTCATTTAATTTTTCAGTAATGAGCGTTAAATTATTATCTTCACTAATTTTCTTATAATAATAAGGCATATACTCCGGATATAGACTGCACTTATTCGGCGCTATGGTAAATACAAATTGCTTGTCATATGCTTCTACATATTCCTGTATTAACCCAATCGTGCGCACGGTGTGGTTCAGTCTCTCTTCACTCATTACATTTCTTCCCAGATAATCATCCAGAGAATCTTTATAATACAGCCAGCCGTCACTTCCTGCAATCACTGTATCCTCTGTAGATATTCCAAATACCGTCCTCTGCAGGGCTGCATTAACGGTAACCATCTCCGTACGAAATGCAAAATGATCCAGAAAATAATCACCCAGTTCGGCCGCATAGTTAATATTCAGCTTTTCTTCATTGCTAAGCTGAGGAAATACTGCTAAAATTTTTTTTTCCTTATCTGGCTGTTCCTGATAAAACAGCATTCCCGCAAATGGAAAAATGCAGATCACAAAAAATATCACACCATACGCTATATACATTTTTATTGACTTTTTTCCCATTTCCCCTCCTTAGAATCTAAAATATATGAACGGATTAAATGTTGCAGAAGATAGATCCAGTATGCATATGAGCAACAAAATTAAGGTTCCGGGATAAGATATTACTTCTGCTAAAGCTGCCGCTTTTTTATGGTTTTGCAGATATTGTTTCAGTATATCAAGAAGCGGCATGGCAAAGAGAACTGCTGTCACTATGAGAAACAAAAACTTCGGCGTCAATGGTTCCCACATAGCACTAATGGTAACCGCTGTAAACTGGAATCCGGTGAACATTCTGCCGATTAGAGCAACTCCCTGCTGCAGCGTTTCTGACCGGAATAAAACGAATGTTACTATAACAATCACCAATGTATAAAAATGATGAACCCAGCGTGTCTTCACTTTTTGCAAAGGAAAAAATCTGGTCTCCTCCAGCATGGAAAAGAGTCCATGAATCAATCCCCACAATACAAAATTCCAGCTTGCACCATGCCAAAGGCCTGTACAAAAAAATACTATGATTTTATTCACGCCTGTCCGAACTTTGCCTTTCCGGTTTCCACCAAGTGGTATATATAAATATTCTTTAAACCAGGTAGATAATGATATATGCCATTTTCTCCAAAATTTCTTGATACTTTCCGCACTATATGGATGCAGAAAATTTTCTTTAAAATGAAACCCAAACATTTCTCCCAGTCCGATTGCCATATCACTATATCCGCTGAAATCATAATATATCTGAAGCGCATAGGCGATTGCGCCAATCCAGGCACTGGCAATATTCACACTGGATAACTCAAGACCAAAGACATAATCCGCAGTGATTCCCATGGTATTTGCAATGATTACTTTCTTACACAACCCAATAATAAAACGGCGGATTCCTTTTGCAACCCCTTCCGGGGTCTGACAGCGGCTGTTGATTTCCTTATCAATATCATGGTATTTTACAATCGGGCCCGCAATTAATTGGGGGAAAAATGATATGTACAACAATATATTTCCGAAATTTCTCTGTTTCCCAGCCTGTTTTCGATATACATCTATCACATAGGAAAGCGCTTGAAACGTAAAGAATGAGATTCCTATGGGCAGTTCAATCTGAGGAACCGGCAGCGTCAGACCTGTGATATGGTTTAAGTTTTCCATAAAAAAGCCGGCATATTTAAATACTGCCAATAATCCGATATTGACTGCCACTGCCAGTATCATAAATACTTTTGCCGATTTATTTTCTTTTCCTACAAAAAGTCCAAATATGTAATTTATAAATGATGAAAAGAGCATTAGAATGATATAGACCGGTTCACCATATGCATAAAATATCAGACTTGCCAGAACAAGCAGAAGATTCTTCAACTTTAAAGATGGAATTACGCAGTAGAGTATAAATACTATAGGTAAAAAAACACATATAAAAACCATCGAACTGAAAACCATAACCTGTATTCTCCCTGTTTTTACTAAGTATAACACTTTTCCCCAAATAAAAAGTACTATATTTTATAGTCCCTTTCAATCCCACTAAAATAAGCATTCCCGACCCACCCCTTATGCAAAGTGAGAGAATGCTTACTTTCTTTCCTCTTACAGATATTTTAATGCTTCCGAATACCGTTCTATAAGTTTCTCCCGCCGCTGCCTGCCCCGTTCATGGATATCCAGCTTACGGTAGATACTGCTTATTTGATTTTTGATTGTGTTTTCCGATACATGACATAGCGTACCAATCTGTGATATCATATTCCCTTCCAATAAGTGCTTCAAAACATCCTTTTCGGCATGAGTCAATGTGGAAAGCTCCAACATTACCCTGTATTTTTTATACTCCCTGAAGAATTGCTCATAAGGATAGTTCCCATCGAAAACATCCTCAATGGTGCTGCATAAAATATCCAATTGATTCTTATATAAGTACCCTGAGATACCGCCTGAAAATAGTTCATTTTGAACCAGCTGAATGGAAGTAAGTATAATGATCTTTGCATCAGATACCTTATTGATCTTCTCTGCTAATTCGATTCCTTCCATTCCATCTCGTAAACACAAATCCAGAAGTACAATATCTACTCTTTGCTTCTGAAGAATCGAAAGCGCCCTGCTCTCCTCTTTTTCGCAGCCCATGAGGTTTATCCGATCACATGTTCCCAGCCACCCGGTGATAATCTTTATCCAGTCGTCTTCATCTTCTATTAATAATACACTAATCTTCATCTATCTCACCTTTTCAGAAACACTTTGATAACACTGCTCTATTATTACTCATCTTTCGTGTACATTATAGCCCAAATTTCGGCAAAATACACGATAATCACAAAGGCTCCGCCGGTATAAATACCCTGTCATGTTCCGGATCCTGGGGAATCGCTGCCTTTTCTGCCCGTTCCGTGGCCTCTTCACAGAAATACTCCTGGGAATTCACAAGCACTTTTCCCCGCTTATCAATCTTTTCATAGGTACCGTCCGGCTGCAGTACATGGGCTTTTACATTATCTTCCAACTGTATATCCAGTATATGCTTCACTTCTTTCTTTAACCCTTCGTCCTCTACCGGAAAGAGAATTTCCACCCGCTTATCCAGATTTCTTGGCATCCAGTCTGCGCTTCCCATATAGATATCCTCCTGTCCGTCATTATAGAAATAAAAGATACGGCTGTGTTCCAGAAAATTCCCGACGATAGAACGTACCGTAATATTTTCACTTACATTTGGAATCCCTACCTTCAAACAACAGATACCCCGGACAATCAATTCAATCTTCACACCAACGGAAGATGCTGCATATAACGCTGAAATGATATCCTTATCGCAGAGGGAATTCATTTTTGCAATGATATGTGCCGGTTTGCCGTCTATGGCATTCTGGGTTTCCCGCTCAATGCATTTGATAAAACATTTTCTTAGCCATAAAGGTGCCATCACCAGCTTGTTCCAGCTTTTGGGCTCCGAATAACCGGACAGCATATTAAAAACCGCAGTCGCATCTTCTCCGATTGCTTCCGAACAAGTAAGAATCCCGCAATCCGTATATAATTTTGCTGTGGAATCGTTATAATTTCCGGTTCCCAAATGAACATAGCGGCGAATCCCTTCATCTTCTCTGCGGACGACCAGAGTGATTTTACTGTGAGTTTTCAGCCCCATTAAGCCATAGATGACATGACAGCCTGATTGTTCCAGCTTTTTTGCCCAGATAATATTGTTTTCTTCATCAAAACGCGCTTTCAATTCCACAAGAACAGAAACCTGCTTACCATTCTCCGCAGCCTGTGCCAATGCTGCTATAATTGGAGAGTTTCCGCTTACACGATACAGCGTCTGCTTTATGGCAAGCACATCGGGATCTTTGGATGCCACTCTCACAAAATCCACCACCGGATCAAAGGTCATAAATGGGTGGTGCAGCAAAATATCTCCTTTACGGATCCTGGAAAAAATATCATCTTCATGCAGCAGTGCCGGTACCGGCTGCGGCTGGTATGGTGCATATTTGTGTTCTTCATACCCCTTCATACTATACATTTTCATCAAAAAGGTCAGATCCAGTGGACCATTAATGCTGAATATATCGGGTTCTTTAATGTTAAATTCTTTTTTTAGAATTTTTAACAGCTGTTTATTGATCTTTTCTTCCACTTCCAGACGAATTACTTCACCCCATTGTCGCTTTTTCAACTGCTTTTGTATCTCTTTCAGCAAATCAGCTGCCTCATCCTCATCAATCGTCAAATCCGCATTTCGCATAATTCGGTATGGATGGGCACAGACTACATCGTAATTCAAAAACAAATGGCCAATATTGCGCTCAATGACTTCTTCTAATAAAATAACGCACTGCCTGCCTTTTTTTCCATCCGGCAGTTTGATGATACGAGACAATACGGACGGAACCTGTACGGTTGCAAATTCCGGCTCGCCGCCCTTATCTCTTTTGGAAATCAGCGCACCGATATTCAAAGATTTATTTCGAATCAATGGAAATGGTCTGGAAGAATCCATAGCCATTGGTGTCAGCACAGGGTATATATTTTCCTGAAAATAGAGGTCTACATATGCTTTCTGATCCTTTGTAAGATCTTCGTGCTGTGTTACCACTTCCATTCCCTGTTGTTTGAGGGCCGGAAGTAAGGAACGGTTATAAGTAGAATACTGAAGATTTACCAGTTCATGTGTTTCTGCCAGAATCATCTCCAACTGTTCAGAAGCGGTCATCCCTGCCATATCTGGTTTCGTATATTTGGCATACACCATTTCCTTTAAAGATGCAACGCGGATCATAAAAAATTCATCCAGGTTCGATGCGGTAATACTTAAAAATTTCAGCCTTTCAAACAACGGAAGAGTCTTATCACGTGCCTCGCTCAATACACGGTCGTTAAAACTGAGCCAGCTGGATTCTCTGTTTCTATAATATTCCGGATTATTATAATCTAAAAGTTCCATCACATGCCCTCCTCTACAATATTTTTTTCTGCTTTATGACCGGCAGAATATGAAATACTTCTTCAAAAAACGCTGCTTTCTCCGGGAACAGTCCTTTTTCCAGAGAAATATCCTCCGGTGTTACAACGGTTATCTGCAATACATTCTCCTTTAAGATGATTCGAACATCTTTAAACTTTTGTTTATGGCTGTGGTCCATTGCATTGGCAATACGCAGGATCGCCGTCAGTTTTGCAATTAACAGATAATCATTGCTTTTACCCAGGTATTCAAACTCCAGAGCATTATATCTCACCACATTTGCAATGATTTCCTGTTCTATTTTGGAAAGTCCTATAATTTCCGTCGCCATAATAATACGGTAAGAACATTCGGCTGCATTAGAAAGACTGATATAGTCTCCGCATTCATGTAAAATTACTGCAATCTGAAGCAGCAGGCGTTCCCGTTTACTTAAGCCATGCAGTTTCTTCGTTTTATCAAATATCTTAAGCGCCAGTTCCTCTAATATCTTAATATGGCTTTTGCTGCACATATATCGTTTTGCCATATTGCGCGCTGCCGCTATTATATCTTCGTCAAAATCATGGCCTGATTTAATAATCTTGTTTTGCTGTGCATATTCGTAGGCAATTCCATCACAGAGATTTAACCCGGGCATCCATATGGTTTCCGCACCGATTCCTTCCAAAAAACGCTTGTAGATAATCAATGAAGGCATCAGCAGGGATACGCTTTCTGCCGGCATCTCATAGCGCTGTGCAATATCATCTATAGAATAGGAAATCACTTCCTGATACAGTTCCAAAAATTCTTTCGCAGAAAAGGAAGAACATTTTGTCAGTTCCCCAATGTGGTCTCCTACCACAATCAGGTTTTTCACTTCGCATTCCCGCATATATATTTTTTTGAAATTGTTTAACTCATGATTTACCAGTTCCTCCACCAGTGGTTCATAATGCGGGGTTTCGCGCTCTAAATTGGATATTTTTTCACGTAACCTGAGATTACCGATACGTATATTCTGAGTCGTTACCAGCCGGTCTTTATCAAACAGTGATATCTGTACACTGCCTCCCCCTACGTCTATGATCGCAGTACCTTTTTGAATAATTTTATTAAATTCATTTTCCTTGGATGCGATCGATTTATAGTCCAAAAAACGCTGCTCTGAATTTTCCAGTACTTCAATCTTCAGTCCTGTTTTCTTTTCTATATAATCCAGTAACATCACCCGGTTCCTGGATTCACGAATGGCACTTGTTGCATATGCACGGTATTTTGATACCTGATAGCCTATCATAATCGTTACGAAAGACTGCAGAATTTCACATAGATCCTCCACTTTCTCCGTACTGATTTTCCCGATAGAATAAGTATCCTTCCCCATCTCCAGACGATAGCGTATACAATCGATTTCCCTCATGCCTTTTCGGGCAGAGAGTTCAAATATCTTCATTTCCAATTCATAAGAGCCAATGTCAATTGCTGCAAATGTATGAATCTGCATTCTCTCACCTTCCACTTCTTTTGCTATCTGGCTATTTTCCCCAGCAGATAATCAATAAACTGCTGTGCGGTCCTTCCTGACAGACCACCGTGATATAACTCCCATTTATTTGCCTCCATCAGCAATTCTTCCGACCGCATATTCACTCCATGTCTATCCGCCAACACTCTGACTATATTTTGGAATTCCTTCTTATCCGGCGCACAGAAAAAAATTTTGACGCCAAAGCGGTATGCCAGCGATAATTTTTCCTGTACGGTATCAGAGGAATGCAGATCTTCTCTGCGTCCTTCCTTGTCACCAAACTGTTCCCGCACAAGATGGCGGCGGTTGGATGTGGCATAAATCAGGATATTATCCGGTTTCTTTTCCAAACCACCCTCAATTACTGCCTTTAAGTATTTATACTCGATCTCAAAATCCTCAAAGGATAAATCATCCATGTAAATAATAAAACGGTAATTGCGGTTTTTGATCTGCCCGATCACTTCATTCAGATCCTGAAACTGATGCTTATAGATTTCAATCATCCGTAATCCTTTATCATAATATTGATTCAGAATCCCTTTTATACTGGAAGATTTTCCGGTTCCGGCATCTCCAAAAAGCAGACAGTTGTTCGCCTTTCGCCCCTGCACAAAGGCCTCCGTATTATCGATCAGTTTCTTCTTTGCGATCTCATATCCGACTAAATCATCCAAATGTACATGAGCGATGTTGGTAATGGGTACAACATGTACCCCGGCTTCATCATGGGATATGCGAAATGCCTTATGCAGCCCCAGCTTTCCTACCCCAAATTCCTGATAGAAGCGAACCATATCATCCATAAATTCATCCACATGTCCGGCCACTCCCAACTGAACACTCAAGGTACAGATGCGGTCTCGAATCCTCTTGTTGAACATCTTACTTTGTTCATTCACCCCATGATAATCTGTAATCAACTGCATACAGGAAATTCCAAGACGCTGCTCAATTTTTGTAAAATCAAATTCAAAGAATTCTTTCCATATTTCAAAATCATGTTTTGCAAGTTCATTAATTGTTCCATCCACCTGTCCCACAATTTCACAGGCAGTGCTGAATGCATTTTCATTATTCACCAGTAAATACGCCAGGTAATTGTGCCATAGATTTTTTTCAAATCCATAATTACCGGCTAATTCCACCAGATCCTGTATACATTTATAAAAGAGTGATATCATGTCCGCCAGGCCATGACACTCATCCTCATAATGGTCCATAATCCAGGCCATATTTTCTAAAATATGACCATGTTCCAAATCTTTGTAAACAATTAGTTCTTTTATCCTCGACATTTGGCTGCCTTTCTAATAATTCCCCAATATTTTCATATTAATTGCTTCTTCCCGAATACCACGCAAAGCATTTTTCACCCCTCCGTCACTCAGATTGCCTTCGAAATCAATAAAAAACCGGTATTCCCAATTTCGTCCCGGAATCGGTCTTGATTCAATATTACTCATGCTTAGATTGTTATATATAAAATGGGATAACATATTGTACAAAGAACCACTGATATGGGGCAATTCAAAATAAATGCTGATCTTTCCCGCATCCTGACGGAAGATACGCTGATTGCTCACTATAATAAATCTGGTAGAATTTGCTTCATTTCTGTAAATCGGCTGATCCGTTAATACTTCCAATCCAAAGCATTCTCCTGCGAATTCACTTGCAATGGCCGCCTGTGACGGATCTGCTTCCTGTGCTACCTTCTTCGCTGCTACTGCAGTATTTTCCAAGGGGATTTGTTTCCAGTCACGATGGCTGTTGAGAAAATATTTACACTGCATCAGTCCCTGGGGATGAGAATAAACACTTTTGATATCCGCAAGCTTTGTCCCGGGAAGTCCCAGCAGTTTGTGTTCACAGCGGATGATCTGCTCACCTACAATATAGTTTTCAAACTCCACCAGCAGATCATACATGTCACTGACAACTCCGGCAGTGGAATTTTCAATGGGCAGCACCGCATAATCTGCCGATCCCTCGGCAATTGCCTCCATGGCATCTCTCCATTGTTCCACATGGAAAGATGTAATATTATCACGGAAATACTGTTTCATGGCAGCCTGACTGTAGGCTCCTTCTACTCCCTGATATACCACACGTACGTTTTCACGCCGGATTTCATCCACAGCGATAAATGGAAGTCTTCCCACTACTCCATTTTTCCCCAGAAGCTGATACTGAAGTTTTCGGCTCATTGCCATAATCTGCTGAAATAATTCCTCCACACCATGACGGTTAAAGTCATTATGGGTCATATCCATAACGGCATTGATTTTCGCTACTTCCCGTTCCCTGTCAAAGACCTTCTTCCCGGTACTGATCTTATAATCAGCAACCTGTTCACTGATTGCCATGCGTCTTTCAAATAACTCTACAATCGATTGATCTATTTCATCAATTGCATCCCGAAATTTCTTCAGTTCTTCCATGTAATTCTCCTTTGAGCTGTTCTATTGTCTTATTTAAAATCGGATGCCGCTTATATGGTGCAATCTGTGAAAGCGGTTCCAATACAAAAGCCCTGTTTTGCATATCAATATGCGGTATATGAAGCTTACCGGTATCCATAATCAAATCGTCATATAATAAAATATCCAGATCTAAAGTACGCGGCCCCCAATGCTGCACCCGCTCCCGACCTGCCATTGCTTCAATCTCATGTAATCTTTCCAGCAATTCTTCCGGTGTATATAAGGTCCGCAGCTGCAGCGCACCATTCAAAAAATCATCCTGGTCTGCTACACCATATGGCTTTGTTATAAAAAAATCAGATACGTTCACAACCTGACAGCCGGCCAGCTCACCCAGAACTTTCACTGCTCTTTGTAAATATGCCTCTTTATCACCTATATTCGACCCCAGAGCTAAATAAGCCGTATGCCAGCTCCTCATGATTTCTACGGAAACAGTCTCCAGAGACAGTCCCACCGGTGCCCATGGTTTTTTGATTTCCAACAGGATGCCTTCCAGATGCTCAACTTTCGTCAACAGTTCTACAGCCAGCTTTTCCGCTACGGTTTCAATCAATTTAAATGTATTCTCCTGCATAAATCTCTTAATAAGATGGCTTACTTCTCCGTAATGAATGGATTTAGTCAGTTCATCAGACAAACCTGCCGCTCTGGTATCCGTCAATAGTTCCGCAGATACCTGAAATTTCTGCCCCAGTGTATTTTCTTCCGGAAACATACCATGGTTGCAAAATACCTCTAAATTTTTTATCTTTATCTTATCCATATTTGTTTATTATCCTTCTCTCTCGTAACCAGTGTACTATGCCATCACCTTCCCAGAATTGCCTCCGTCATTTTGATGACTCTGGCATTTTCTTTGACATCGTGAACCCGTACAAAGGCAGCCCCTTTCATCACACCGATCACCGTCGTAGCCAAAGTCCCTTCTACCCGTTCTGATGTGGGCAGATCCAGTGTCTTTCCAATTACCGACTTGCGTGAAGCTGCCAGTAAAACAGGATATCCCAGTTCCTTCAACTGCTCCAGACGGTTGATGACCTCCAGATTATGCTGATAAGTTTTTCCAAATCCCACACCTGGATCCAGTATGATGTTTTCTTTTGATATGCCTGCCTGTTCAGCAATAGCCAACGTCTGCTGTATATCGCGCAGCATCTCCGGCATAAACGACTGATATTCCGCTTCTTTCCGATTATGCATAAGACAGCAGATTTTCCGGCTTTTCGCAATTACCTCTGCCATTCGTTCATCGTATTTCAGTCCCCATATATCATTAATAAGATCTGCTCCTGCCTCTATTGCCGCCTGAGCCACCCGGCTTTTATATGTATCGACGGATACCGGCACATCAAAATATCGTTTTATCATTTCAATAACAGGAACTACCCTTGAAATTTCTTCTTCATCTGATAGCAATGTATACCCGGGTCTTGTGGATTCTCCTCCAACATCGATGATATCCGCACCCTGCTCTATCATCTCTTCTACGTGCTGCCTTGCAGCATCCTGCAAGTTCCACTTACCTCCATCTGAAAAAGAATCCGGTGTTACATTTAAAATTCCCATGATATAAGTATGATTTTCTGTATCAAATATACGTTTTCCAATGTTCATATTAACCTCCAGATCTTATTATACATCATAATTTTGACATAAACCTTTGCCCGTATAATATTACACTGCCAGTGTGACAGCAGCGCATTAATATTCTAATTTCATAATCTTCTTATCCCTGCTCCGGTCACATCCGGGTTCTGCCTTACAGGAAAAGCAGCTTCTTGATTTTTTATCTGCAAGGTAAAGAATGCCTGCAAGGTTCTTTCCCTGTGCCACTGATGAATTTCGGTGTGACAGAATCGCTTCCAGTACCTCTTTTTCTTCTTCCTTTGAAAATCCACAATCTGCAAGTATCTCTTTTGCCGGCAAAATGCCTGCCTCCTGATGTGGAATTCCCTTCAGATACTGAATATGACGGCCAATGTCATGTAGAAGAGCCGCAGCATATACCTGCTCTTTCGCTATCCCAAGACCCTCTTCCAGATTAAAAATATAGGCCAGGCGTGCCACATCCAACAAATGTGCCATGTCATGGCCGCAAAAAATACGTCCTGCCTCCAACCGACGAATCTGCTGCAGACACTTCCGATAAGTATGATGCTCTAAAATCTGATTTATTCTATCCATAAATTCCACTACTTTACCATCTGATAAAAGGTATTCTGCAAATCGGAGTTGTCCTTAAAAATACCTCTGGTTGTCATAGTCACTGTTTTTGCTCCCGGTTTCTTGATTCCCCGCATAGTCATACACATATGTTCGGCTTCTATCATAACCATAACTCCCTGAGGCTTCAAATGCTCCATAAACGCATCCGCAATCTGGGCAGTCATCTGCTCCTGCAGTTGAAGTCTCTTTGCATACACTTCTACGGTTCTTGCAATCTTACTGAGTCCTGCTACTCTGCCATCCGGAACATACGCAATATGCGCCTTTCCGTAAAACGGAAGTATATGATGCTCGCAGACAGAATAAAATACAATATCTTTTTCTATCACAATTTCATTATTTTTTACGTGAAAGACTTTGTCTAAATGTAAGGCTGCATCCTCTTCCATTCCGCTAAAGATTTCCATATACATTTTTGCAATGCGCTCCGGTGTCTCTATCAATCCTTCTCTGTGAATATCCTCACCAATTCCTTCCAAAATCAGCCTGACACCCTCTTTGACTTTTTCCTGGTCTATCATAAAAGCTTTCTCCTTACTGTATTTACTATTCTAGTAATCTCACCTAAAAAAGATAAGGAACCAAATGCGATGATCACGTCTTTTTGTTTTGCCATCCGAAGGCTTTTTTGTACTGCCTGGGATATACTTTCAGCCATCTCTACCCGGTTATTATATTTTCGAACCGTATCCGCCAATTCTTTTTTGGGTAGTGCCCGCTTATTTCCCGGTGTCTGAATGGTCATAATATGAATAGCCAACGGCGCTGTTATTTTTACAATTTCCTCGTATTCCTTATCCTTAAAGAAACCCATGATATAAAATATGTTTCGGCCTGTAAAGTACAATTCCAGGGATTGCCGCAGAACCTTTGCCGCATCCCGGTTATGGGCTCCATCTATTATAAATACCGGATCTTTTAACAGTACGGTGAAACGCCCATTCCACCTTGTTTTTTCCAGACCCCTGCGTAACTGCATCTCATCCACGGTATAACCCAGATTTTTCAGCTCTTTCACTGCCTCTACCGCCAAAACAGCATTTATTATCTGATAAGAACCTGCCAGGGAAATATTAAGATTTTCATATCCTCCATAACTGAAATGCTGTTTTTCATATCCATATACTACCTGGTGTGCCTGATTCTTGTCTGCAATTCGCAATTGATTTCTCTTCTGCCGGCAAATCTCTTCTAATACTTTCATGACCTCCGGTTTCTGGTTTGCAGAAATGACCAATGTATCCGGTTTGATGATCCCGGCCTTATTTCTCGTTATTTCCTCCAATGTAGAACCTAAAAATTCCATATGATCCAAACTTATAGAAGTTATTATCTCCATAATCGTTGTTTCTACCACATTGGTTGCATCTTTCAGTCCTCCGAGACCGGTTTCCAGTATAACCAGATCACATTTTCTCTCCTGAAAATACAGAAAACCAAGTGCAGTTTCTATCTCAAATACAGTTGGATGTGTTTTTCCTTCTGCCGTCATATCCTTTATGCCGGAGGCGATCCTGGTCATCAATCTTGCCAGCGCTTCTTTTTCTAAATACTGTTCATTTACCTGTATACGTTCCCTATAAGAAAACAATGTAGGTGAAATATAGCGTCCCACCCGATATCCGGCTTCCTTTAAGATGCCGGACAGAAATGCAAGTACGGAGCCTTTTCCATTGGTCCCCGCTATATGAATAAATTTCAAATCATTTTGCGGATTTCCCAGACGATTCAGAAGCTCTCTCATATTTTCCAGACCAGGTACACTTCCATACACCGCAGCATTGTCTAAATATACTCTTGATTCTACGTAGTTCATAACGCTCCAATCCAAGTCAAAGCGGATACTCGTATTTCCTCTTTCTTGCCGTATGGCATAGAGGGATACCCGAAGGGTGCTCCGCTTCGCTACTTACTCGTAACCTCCTGGCAGCTTTGCTGCCATTTCAGTAAGAGCTTGA